>Ga0187862_10001602_pt1 | contig 23707 bp, 20 predicted proteins | sample June2016WEW_10_1_FD_133003 | JGI IMG/M metagenome (GOLD analysis project Ga0187862, IMG submission 133003) | Peatland microbial communities from SPRUCE experiment site at the Marcell Experimental Forest, Minnesota, USA - June2016WEW_10_150 | ecosystem: Environmental > Terrestrial > Soil >...
ACTGCACAGCGGCCTCCGTTAGCGTTTTTCGTATGGTAAAGTGCATGGATCAACTTGCGCCCTCCAAGTATATCGACCTAAATGACAGCTTGAGGTCTATTCAGAGCAGGATCACTGAAATTCTGTCTGAAAAAAAGGAAACAGGCTCGGGTCCGCTCATAATCTCTCTTGAAGATGTAGATAAGACAAGGTCGGATGAGACCGGCGACAAGATGGCGAGTCTCGGAGAAATCCGCAATAATCTGGGGATAAAGGTGCCCGGCGGCTTCGTAATTTCCTCCCGGGCCTTTCGCGAATTCTTCCGTTACGGTGACCTTCAGGCGGAGACGGACCGCCTGATGCAATCTCTCCCGGCCGAAGAAATGGACCAGTTATTCTCCCTGAGCGCACAAATTCAGCAGCACATCATACGGGCCCGTATGCCCGCCGAATTGGAAACAGGCATTTTGAGCGCCTATGCGGAACTCGAAAAAAAAGAGGGCAGGGGGGTGAAGGTCTCTTTTCGCAGTAGCGCGCTTGGCGAAGATTCCGGGCAACACTCCTTTGCCGGTCAGTACCGCTCCGAATTGAATGTCAGCGCCGACAACCTCATCTACGCTTACAAGGAAATAGCGGCAAGCAAGTACAGCCTCCAGGCGATCACCTACCGGTTGAACAGAGGGATCCGCGACGAAGATGTAGACATGTGCGTGGGGTGCATGTCCATGGTAAACGCCGTGGCGGGTGGTGTTATTTATTCGAGAAACCCTCTAGATGTGCGCGATGTGCGGATTTTCATTCATTCAGTCTTTGGCTTGCCCAAATCGGTGGTAGACGGCAGCGTTGCGGCCGATCTTTTTGTAGTCTCCAGAAATCATCCGCCTCAAATCGTGGAAAAACACATCGTGGAAAAGCGGCAAAAATTTGTCTGCTACCCCGACGAAGGTGTCTGCAGGCTTGAAATCGTCGGCGATGAGGGTTCCCAGGCTTCCATTTCCGATCATACTGCGCTTGAGCTGGCGCGCATCGCCCTGCGGATAGAAGATCATTACGGGGTTGCCCAGGATATCGAATGGGCGTTGGATGACAAAGGGGAAATAATAATGCTTCAGTGCCGCCCGCTCAGGCAGAGGAACACTATCGCCGAACGGGGGCAGGGTGGCTGTGACATTCCGGCTTGTGAAGTGATCGTTTGGGGCGGTCTTACCGTAAGTCCCGGGGCCGGGTTTGGGCCGGTTTTCACGGTCAGGAAAGAAAGCGAGGTCCTCCTTTTCCCAAGGGGAGCAGTCCTCGTTGTCAAGCAGGCGCTGCCCAGGTGGGCAGCTTTACTCGACCGGGCCTCGGCCCTTATCGCCGAACAGGGGACGGCGGCCGGACATCTCGCCAATGTGGCCAGAGAATTCGGCGTGCCGGCAATTCTGGGACTGGAAGGGGCAACCGATTTGCTCGAAAACGGTCAGCCCGTTACGGTCGATGCGGATGGCCTCAGAGTGTGCAGAGGGAAAATCGAACCCTTGCTTCGAGATAAGGAAACATCCAAAGGTCTTATGGATGGCTCTCCAGTCCTGGACATCCTGAAGAGGGTATCCGAGAATATAATCCCTCTGCATCTGCTCGATCCGGGGTCATCAGATTTCAAACCTTCCCAGTGCCGGAGCTTGCACGACATAACCAGATTTTGCCACGAGAAATCAGTCGTGGAGATGTTCAGTTTCGGAAAAGATCACCATTTCTCGGAAAGGGCAAGCAAGCAGTTGGTATGCCGGATTCCAATGCAGTGGTGGGTGCTCAACCTTGATGACGGGTTCAGGGAGGATGTGCCGGGCAAGTTCGTGGACCTGGACAATATCGTGTCGATCCCAATGCTTGCACTTTGGGAAGGAATTGTCGCCGTGCCGTGGGAAGGGCCTCCGCCAATGGATTCCAAGGGTTTCATGTCGATCCTCATGGAAGCCAGCTCTAATCCGGCGCTCGATCCTTCCATGCCTTCTCCCTATGCGAACCGTAATTATTTTATGATATCGAAAAATTTTTGCAGCCTCAGTTCCCGGTTTGGTTTTCATTTTTTAAGCATCGAGGCCCTTGTCGGTGAGAGGGCCAGTGAGAACTACATCAGTTTCGCGTTTAAGGGCGGCGCTGCCGACCATGGCAGGCGCGTGCGCCGCGCACGTTTTGTGGGCGATATTCTCGAAGAGTTCGAATTCAGGAGTGAAATCGAAAGCGACGGTGTTACGGCGCGTCTGGAAGGCTACGATGAAGAGGTGATGAAGGAAAAGCTCAAAATCCTGGGATACCTGCTCATCCACACTCGCCAGCTTGATATGATCATGTCTAACGACGCCTCATGTCTGAAACTCAAGAGCAAACTGCTCGCGGATATTTCCTCCGTCATACTCTCGAATGCCTCAGCCCCGCCATTTTAGATTGAATCGCCAGCGCACCGCCGCAATTGCGGCGTTTTTTAACCTTAAATAACTCGAGCCATAAAAAGGATGCCAGATGAACGGTGCAGTGCGGGACAGAATACTGATTGCTAACGATGGTTCCGAACAGTCCCTGCAGACGGTTCGCTATGTCTCTTCCATCCTTGATCTGCATCGGTTCGAGTTGGTCCTGTTTCATGTTGTCACCAAGTTCCCCGAATCATTCATCGACATCGAAAAAGGAATTCCCGCGTACCGGTACAAGATAGTTAACGTAGAGCCCTGGGAGAAACAGCAGCAAGAGGCCGTCCGTGAGTGCATGGAAAAAGCTGGGGCCATTTTGATGGACGCCGGATGCCCAAATGAGGCTATAACGCTAAAAATTGACAACAGAAAAATCGGGATCGCTCAAGATATCGCCGCTGAATCCCGAACCGGCTATACGGCGCTGGTGGTAGGGCGAAGGGGGCTTAGCGATTTCAAGGACTTCATGCTCGGCTCCGTGGCAGGGCACATCCTGGGGCTTGTACCAATCCCCATGTGGATTGTGTCGGGAGACGGCAGGCCAGTAAGGGCACTCGCGTGCCTGGATGGCTCCGAAGGGTCGATGCTTGCCTTGACCCATCTTGCCGATGTCCTGGACACCTCGAAAAACTTCGAAATCACGCTGTTCCACGCTATTCATAGCTTTCGCGGTTTCAGGAATTTCGTTCGCGAAGCTCTTTCTTCGGAGAAGGATAAAACGGTCATCGAGCAAATCGACAGAGAACTGGACAAAGGGGCGGCGCTGCTGGAACCATCCTTTGATAAGGCGAGGGCCACTTTGATCTCCCGTGGAGTGAACCCTGCCAGAATTCATCAGAAGATCGCACGAGGCGCGGGGAGTCCGGCGCACGCCATTGTGGAAGAAGCCGAAAAAGGTAAATATGATACCATCCTTGTCGGCAGAAGGGGCCTTTCCAAAGTCGAGGAATTCATAATGGGGCGAGTCAGCAACAGGGTGATCCATATGGCAAAGGAAAAGACTGTATGGGTCGTCTGCTAGTACCCTGTAACCCTTGTGGCTTCGAGTAGCACCGCTCCTGTAGGGTGTGGGGCACAGTCTCAAGTGCCCACCCTACGGATTATGCGAAATACATAAAGTTACAGGGTACCATCTGGTTTCGATCGCCGATCTCGACAGCCCGCCCTCACGCGAGGCTGTACCCATCCATGTACGCCTCCGCAATAAACTCCTCCTTGCCCCACTTTAGAAATGGGGGATCTTGATTCCCTTGCGCGAGCCCGCCAATCGGGTCCCCGGACGTGATCCGGGGGACAAAAACGTTCCGGCAAAACGGCCCTGGTCATTGACAGGCCAAGGATAGCGTGGAGACCGGATTTTGCCTCCTTTCCGAACAGAAACCCCGGATCTGGTCCGGGGCGGGCTCTCGAGGGGTGTGGAGATCTCATCCGGTGTTTCAACATAAATACTGATTATATTAAGAACACAAATGCGTAAAAGGCCGTCTGGCCGCCTCGAAAAGATCGGCAAAAAAATCCGCTGTTTTGCTCTAATTGGTTTCCCCCCGAGTTTTCTCGGGCGGTGAGAGGACAAAAAAATGCAGGATCTTAAAAGATTGGAAAATTTAGAGAAAATAAGCAAACTGATACGTTATTACTCTCTTGCCATGTCCACCGCAGCAGGTTCGGGGCATCCGACTTCTTCGCTCTCCGCAACCGAACTTATGGCCGGGCTCCTATTTGGCGGAACCTTCAGATACGACCTGGAACATCCCGAAAACGCGAACAATGATCGGCTCATTTTCAGCAAAGGCCATGCCTCTCCGCTGTTCTATTCCCTGTGGGCCGCCGCCGGGGCGCTGAGTGAAAAAGAACTCATGAGATTCCGCAAATTTGGGAGTCCCATCGAGGGCCACCCGACGGTTGCTTTCCGCTATACCGAGACAGCTACCGGATCTTTGGGGCAGGGGCTTTCCATGGGTGTGGGAATGGCCCTGAATGCCAAATACCTCGATAAGCTCCCCTACCGGACCTACGTGCTCCTGGGGGATAGCGAGATGGCGGAAGGCTCGCAATGGGAATCAATCGAGATTGCGGTTCACTACAAGCTGAACAATCTGGTGGGCGTGATTGACGTAAACCGCCTGGGCCAGCGTGGCGAGACCATGTATGGTCATGACGTCGAAGCTTATGCCCTGAGGGTGGGAGCTTTCGGCTGGGAAACCATCGTAATCGACGGACATTCCTATCCCGAGGTCCTGGATGCCTACGAAAAAGCCTGCCGCTCCGAAAAGCCTGTAATGATCGTCGCCAAAACGATCAAGGGTAAAGGGATCTCGTTCCTGGAAGATAAAGAAGGCTGGCACGGGGTCGCCCTGAAAAAGGACGATCTCGACAGGGCCTTAAAGGAACTTGGCGAGATCGACTATTCGGTGCGAGGACAGATTCGACGTCCCGATGACCTGAAACCACAGTCCATGGAGCCTCAGCCGGCTGGCACGATAACCTATCCGATGGATAAGCCCGAGGCCACCAGAAAGGCGTACGGGAAGGCACTGGTGCGCATCTACCCTCAGTTTCCCTCGATGGTGAGCCTGGATGCAGAGGTGAGCAACTCGACCGAGGCTGCGATATTCAAGGATGCCTATCCCAACCGCTTTTTCGAAATGTTCATCGCCGAGCAGAACATGGTTGGAGCAGCAGTCGGCCTTGCCCGGCGTGGAAAGGTCCCGTTCGTTTCAACCTTTGCGGCGTTTCTCAGTCGCGCGTTCGACCAGATCCGAATGAGCGTTTACTCGGATGCGAACATAAAATTCGTCGGCTCTCACGCCGGGGTGTCGATTGGACAGGATGGACCTTCGCAGATGGGCCTCGAGGATATTGCCATGTTCCGGGCCGTTCTAAACAGCGTCGTGCTCTATCCCTGCGATGCGGTTTCAACCGACCGGCTGGTCGAAGAGGCCGCCAAACACAAGGGGATCGTCTACATTCGGACCACGAGGATGGCGACGCCGATCGTCTACGGCGTTGAGGAATCTTTCGCCATCGGCGGGAGCAAAGTGCTGAGGAAAAGCGACATGGATGCCGGCACGGTGGTTGCCGCCGGGATCACTCTTCACGAAGCCCTGAAAGCCTACGATGAACTGAAGGGGCAGGGAATCCTGATCCGCGTAATCGACCTCTACAGCGTAAAACCGCTGGACGATGCCACACTGCGCGAAGCGGCAGACAGCACGGATTTCATAATCACCGTCGAAGACCATTATCCCGCCGGGGGAATCGGTGAAGCGGTGAGGAGCGCACTCACGCCATCGAGTGTGCCTGTATATTCCCTGGCCGTTCAAAAAAGGCCGAAAAGCGGAATGCCGGAAGAGCTTCTCGAATACGAGGAAATTTCTCAACAAGCCATCGTATCGAAAGTCAAAGAAATCCTGTGGAACAAAGAGCGTCGAAAAGGGGAGTCGGCATGACAGATAAGAAATGCGACATAGCAGTAGCGGGTGTTGGCGTGATGGGAGGTAATCTGGCTCTCAATATGGCCGGCCACGGGTTTTCGGTTGCCGTCTACGATCCGGATGCGGAAAAAGCTCGGGCGCTCGCTCAAGGAAAAGAAGGCGGAGGCAAGATACATGCGGGGGGCACGGTGCAGGAACTGGTGGCCATGCTGCACCGCCCGCGGGCCGTTTTGCTGCTGGTTCCTGCCGGAAAGCCTGTGGACGACGCAATCAGCACGCTGACTCCTCATTTTGATAAGTCGGACCTCATCATCGACGGCGGCAACTCCCACTTCACGGACACTAACCGCAGGGAAAAGCTGATGGCTCAAAGCGGCATGCTCTTCATGGGCATGGGCATTTCCGGAGGCGAATACGGCGCGCGGCGCGGCCCAAGCATAATGCCCGGGGGTCCTTCCGATGCCTACGAACGGGTCAGAAAAATCCTGGAGGCTTCCGCAGCCCACGTGAATGGCGACCCCTGCGTCGCTCACATGGGGGCAGGCTCGGCCGGCCATTACGTAAAGATGGTCCATAACGGCATCGAGTACGGCGTGATGCAGCTTATTTCCGAAACTTACGACATCATGAAGCGCGGCATGGGTATGAGCCCAGGCGAACTTGCCGAAATCTACTCGAAATGGAACGGCGAAGAACTCAATTCTTACCTCATCGAGATTACCGCAGACATATTCCATTACAAGGACGAAAAGGACCCCAAGCTGGTTCTCATCGATCTCATTCTGGATCGGGCAAGACAGAAAGGCACGGGGAAATGGACCTCATGGGACGCGATGGAGCTCGAGGTGCCGACCCCCAATGTGGACGCAGCCGTAATAATGCGAAATCTTTCAGGCTATCCCGATGAGCGAAAAAAGGCTTCTGAGGTGCTGCACGGCCCCGAACATCGGTTTAAGGGTGACCGGGCGGGGATGATCGGACACCTTCGAAATGCATGCTATGCCGGAATGGTCATGACCTATGCACAAGGGTTTGCACTGCTAAAAGCGGCTTCGAGAAGCTATGAGTACGGACTGGACCTTGAGACGGTGGCAAGGATCTGGCGCGGAGGGTGCATTATCCGTGCTGCGGTCCTTGAGCCCATCCGCACAGCGTTCAGCAGGCAGTCCGATCTCTCGAACCTTTTGATGGATGAGCATTTCAGCCGGGAAATCAATGCCAGGCAAAAATCCCTGCGAACGGTGGTCGCCACGGCGGCAGAACTCGGAGTGCCCTCACCCGGATTTTCGGCCTCTCTTGCCTACCTCGACGCGTACCGAAGCGCATGGCTTCCGGCGAACCTGATCCAGGCACAGCGCGACTATTTCGGCGCGCACACTTACGAGCGCAAAGACATGCCGGGAAAATTTCTGCACACGGACTGGAGGCCTCCTGCTCCCGCCTCGTCTCGCGGAGCGTAGAGAATGAGCGTAGGCCTTCGTGCTATGCGCTCACACATCGAGCAGGGAGGCCGGCAAGCATGCTCCCGAGGTATTATGTAACTCTATCCTACGAGGAAACTGGAGGAAAATACCTGATGCAGGGCGACAAGATTAGCAACGCGACAGTATTCGTCATCTTCGGAGGAGGAGGCGACCTCACCTGGCGCAAGCTGGCGCCTGCCCTCTACAGTCTTTTTCTGGACGGGTATATGCCGGAGCGATTCGCGATTCTGGGAGTCGGCCGCAAGCAGTTTACCGATGAGTCCTACCGCCTGCGCCTGCGCGAAGGCGCGGATAAGTTTTCGCTCAGCGGAAAAATCGAAGAAAAGAGCTGGGCCGAATTTGCCGGTCATATTGCCTTTTCCAAAGCCGATCTGAACGATTCAAACGCATTCAGGGGGATCGCAAAAGAGCTTTCGGCCTACGATGAGACGTGGGACGCAAGGGCGACCCGGATTTATTATATGGCCTTGCCCCCGAGCATGATCAAGTCCATAGCTGAAGGGCTTGCGGGCGCAAAACTGAACCTGGACCGCGAGCATGCGCGAATCGTTGTGGAAAAACCGTTCGGCCATGACCTCAATTCGGCCCGTGAATTGAACCTGCTGCTCACCCAATATTTCCAGGAATCCCAAGTCTACCGGATAGACCACTATCTCGGAAAAGAGACCGTTCAAAACATCCTCGCCTTCCGGTTCGCCAACACACTCTTCGAGCCGATTTGGAACCGCCGCTACATCGACCACGTGCAGATCGCCGTGGCGGAAAACGATGGGGTCGGGAGCCGGAGCGGCTATTATGAGAAAGCCGGGGCGCTCCGGGACATGGTTCAAAACCACCTCTTGCAAATCCTCTGCCTCATTGCCATGGAGGCCCCGGTCTCATTCGACAGCGATGAAGTGCGGCAAAAGAAAGTCGATGTTCTCCGCGCTATTCGGGTCATTCGCCCGGAGCAGGTCCATCAGAGTGCTGTCCGGGGCCAGTATGGCGGAGGCTGGATCGAAGGCGGCCGTGTCCGGGGATACCGTTCTGAACCCGGCGTGGCCGCTGATTCGGCCACGGAAACGTTTGCGGCGGTCAAGCTTTACGTGGACAACTGGCGATGGCAGGAGGTGCCGTTTTACCTGCGCACCGGCAAACGGCTGCCCGCCAGAAACTCAGAGGTTTCCATTCATTTTCGGCCCGTGCCGCACCAGACCTTTCCGGTTTCAGCTCTTCAGGACTCCCGGCCAAACCGGCTGTTGATCTCCATGCAGCCCGAGGAAGGCATTCTGTTGCGATTCGAGGTTAAACATCCCGGCCAGCATATGGCGCTCGCGCCGGTAATGATGCAGTTCTATTACCGCGAGGCATTCCAGGTCCGCTCGCCCGAAGCCTACGAGACTTTGCTGCTGGACATCATGAGGGGAGATTCCACGCTGTTCATGCGCGCCGATCAAACCGAGGCCGCCTGGGGGGTGATTACCCCAATTCTGGACATGTGGCAGTCGGTCAGGCCGACCGATTTTCCTAATTACCAGGCCGGAAGCTGGGGGCCGGAAGCAGCCGACATCCTCATTGCCCAGGACGGACGCAGTTGGACGTTGCCCACCTTTCTGCAATGCCGGGAGGACCTTGCAATATGCCGAGTCACCAAAGAGCCCCCAGAGTAGTCTGCGTTTATGACGATTATGAAGCCTTGAGCCGGGCCGCCGCAGATCTTTTCCTGCGGCAGGCAAACGAGGCGATAAAAGACCGCGGCCGGTTCAGCGTCGCGCTTTCGGGAGGGCACACCCCCGAGCGGATATACGAGCTTCTGGCGGGTCCTCCGTTCAACGAACTGCTGGACTGGGGCCGTGTGCATGTCTTCTGGGGCGATGAGCGGTGTGTGCCGCCAGACGATCCCCGGAGCAATGCCCGGATGGCGAGGGAAAAACTCCTCGACCATGTTCCAGTGCCTCCCGGCCAGGTCCACCCCATTGCCTGCGCCGATTCGGCAGAGGATGGCGCCAGGAGCTACGAATCCCTGCTGCGGTCCTTCTTTGACGGCGGCCCCAAAAGCTTTGATCTGGTCCTTTCAGGGCTGGGGAGCGACGGCCATACGGCCTCGCTTTTCCCCGGAACGGCCGCGGTACTGGAGAAGGACCGCTGGGTTACCGAGATATACAGCGAGAAGGATGGAATTTACCGGGTCACATTGACCGCACCAATTCTCAATCGGGCCTTGGTTTTGGCCTTTATCGCATCCGGGGCTTCCAAGGCGGAGGTGCTCAGAGAGGTCCTGGCTCAGCGGCCCGGACCCGAGCGTTTTCCCGCCCGGCTGATTGAACCCGATCGTTATGGAGGCAAGCTCTACTGGCTGCTGGACAAAGATTCCGCATCGCTGCTGGAAAGCTGAGCCCATGAACGGCAAACCGTTCACGCTTACCACGATTAACCATGAGATCGTGCTCTTGCTGCGGCTTTTCAAAATGACAACTGCTTCCTGTTAGAATTATATTCGGAGGGACGAGATAGAACCACGCCCGGAGGGGCCGCTACCCGAGGAAATTAAATAATATCGCTGATTATGTTGTCATCACCATTGAATATTACGATTAACTCCCTGAAGACCTTCAGGACTTGGCCGGGATTGCAGAGCGGGCGTCTCTCGGGTTATCAGATCCCCGAACGTCAAGATGGAGAACAAGATGGGACCCACAGACTGGTTGGACCAAATCGAAGTGATCATTTCCAGCTGCAACGAGCATGGCATCACCACCTTCATGAACCGGCGCGGCAGCGAGACTTTTGCAAAGGCCGGCGGCTACCAGCTCATCGACAAGAGCATGATTGACTGCCACCCCGAGGGGTCTGTGCGGAATAAGTTTGTCAAGCTTATGGAGAGCCAAAAGTTCAATTGTTACACCATCGACAGGAACGGCAAGAAGACGCTTGTATACCAGACTCCCTTGTTTAACGACGGGGCATTCGTGGGCTATAATGAGATGATCCTGCCAATCCCTGAGACCATGCCGCATTTTGTGAGATGACATATGCCACTTGTGAAGGGTGCTCGACCAAGGGCGTTTTAAGATATGTGCTCGGGACAAGCGGAAGCGGTGTTTCAATCTGCTTTCGTGCACACTGTATGCACACCAGAAGGGCAGGGGAGAGACTCTGAAAACTGATGTTTTGTAAGTTGGCGGAAGCGCATGGGAATCGAACCCACCTGGGAACGCCTTCACGCCCCCACACCGGATTTGAAGTCCGGTTATTATCCTTTTCCTCATTTTTCACGCCTTAAGATAATCCTTGACAGAGTAACGGTTTTATGGCATTCATGGTGTCACATGATGGGACACTTTTTGACGGTTTAGGAAATTATGAGGTACGTAACGAGTACGTAAGAATCGGAGGTTCCGGGATGGCTATCCAAATCTATTGTGATGAGTGCCGGACATCGAACAAGCTGGACGCCAAGAAATGCCGGAAATGCGGCGGGGCTTTCGTCAGGGAAAAAACCTTCCGTGTTGACGTTTCACTCAAAGGCAAGCGCATAACCCGGCAGGCACCAAACCTGACGCTGGCGCGGGAAATCGAATCCAACCTGAAAACAGAACTGCTCAGAGAAGAATTCGATATAACGGCGCACAAGACAAAGAAGGCCGTCACCCTAGCCGATGTTTGGGCTAAGTATCTTCCCTGGGCCAAAGAGCATAAGAAATCATGGAAGGATGACGAGTGGAATTATAACCGGCACCTTCAGCCCCGTTTCGGCGCAAAGCCCCTTGAAAACATTTCTGCCCTGGATATTGAGCGCATGAAGCTGGAATTGAAAAAGGGGACCAATAAGAACGGCAACCCCTTCACGCCTGCCACAATTAAACATCAGATCGTACTTTTGCGGCGGCTTTTCAATATGGCCGCTAAATGGCGGATTTACAACGGGCCGAACCCGGTTAGTTCTGTTGAACTGCCAAAGCTCGACAACATGAAAACCGAATACCTGTCCGATGACGAAATAGAGCGGTTGCGGAATGTGGTCGATTCATGGCCATGCCGGGTAACGGCTTCCCTGGTCAAATTCGGTATGCTGACGGGACTCAGACGTGGAGAGCTATTTCGGCTGGAATGGCCAGATATTGATTTTGAGCACCGGCTTATCACTCTCAGAACCCCTAAAGGCGGCAAAACCCAGACAATCCCTGTGAGCGGGGAAGCCATTATGGTTCTTGAACAGACAGGCCGGATTGCGCTCCAAAAGGAAGCGCATAGCCCGGAAGAGGTAGCGGAGATATCGGAGTTTGTATTCCCGAATATTGATGGAAGTCCAAGAAAGTCTATCCGTGACCCCTGGGAGAGTATCAAGTCTAAGGCAGGGTTGCCCTCCGATTTCCGCTTTCATGGTTTGCGGCATTCATGGGCTTCCAGAATGGTTTCGAGCGGGGTTGACCTGGCTGTAGTCCAAACTCTTATGACCCATAAGCACGCCTCAACTACTGAGCGATACGCGCACCTGATGCCTAATGCTCTGAAACGGGCGGCTGAGGCAAGCGCCGACATCATGAAGTCAAAATCGACAGGCAAGGTCGTCAATCTCAGGGAAATTGAATGAAAATCAGGGAGATAATTGATATTCTGCGTCGTGATGGATGGTTTCTCGTTAATCAGAAAGGAAGCCACCGGCAATATAAGCACCAGGCGAAGAAGGGCAGGGTGACAGTGGCCGGAGCTTTAAACGACGACGTAAACCCGAAGACACTGAAGAGTATTTTCAGACAGGCAGGATTGGAGAGGTAGACGGATGCGATATTCGGTTGTTATTGAAAAAGGGGAGAAGAACTATTCGGCATATCTTCCCGATGTGCCGGGCTGTGTTGCTACGGGGCGCACCCCGGAAATCACCATCAAGAGGCTTGCAAAGGCGCTTGAAATGCACTTGGCGGGATTAAGGGAGGACGGCCTTCCGATTCCGGAACCAAATACCGAAGTTGACTATATCACGCTTGAGAAAGCCAGTTAACGCATATAGCCATGAATTCATTTCTAGGGATAGAGCGGGATTAGCTACCCCGCTCGAAAAGTCCGTTTCCTGGCGGACCTTCCCTGGACCCCACCAGGGCGCTTACAGGAGAGCGAGACATGCGCATGATCCCTAATGAATTTGAGAACTTCCTTACACTTCTCAAAACGCCAGTTGCGGAGCCGATAGCCTTTTCCTTGCTTCAACCGCCCAGTAGCCTTTTGTCGCTAAAGACTATGTTTGACAGACCAAAGGATGAAGTTTTTGAATCCTATGTGCCAACTGCAATCAAGATAATGGAATCCGGGATATTCTATGAAGGTGGGTTGAAAGGATGGATTGGCGAGAAAGAACCATTTCCCATAAGGGATATAAGAGTGTTTGTGCTTGGACTTGCCGTAGTTTTGGCCATTTTGGACATGCGGTTGGACGAGTCGAAACGACGGGAGTTTATTAGAACCAAATTGGACAGTGCGAGTCAGAGCATCCAGCTTTTGAAAGATTTGGTTGGCTGGCAATATGGCAAACAAATTTCCCGCCAGCTTACCTCACTACAGAGGAAATTTTTGGACCTCCAAAATGCGGTATTGGCACAAGCACCTATGAATCCGAAAAGAATGAAGTCTAAAATTAAACAATGGGTGGCTAAGATATTTGCAAGCCACATTGACGCGCCGCATATCATCCTTGCTGAAAGGGCGTCTGAGCTATTAACGGCCTTTGGAATCCAAGCTGGCTCGGACTCGATAAGAAAGAAACTGACCAAAAGGAGAACTATACAGGCCGTTCACTCCTGATTTTTTTGGGAAAAATTTCTTCAAACAAGCGCACTTCTCTGCAATTCTTCCCAATCTGGGAAAATTCTTAAGAAAGCCATTCCTTTTTTTGATTTTCTTCCCAATTCAATAAATTGCAAGAGACGCAATCCGAGTCTATACCTACAAATGAACAACAATCAAACTACCTAAACACAGGGGAAACGCTATGCCTAAACGTCTGCTTCGAGTCAGTGAAATTCGAAAGGGTGAGAATTTCCCGTTTTCCAAGTCTTGGGTTTATAAGGTTGCGCACATGAAGAGACATGCTGGCTTGTTGTTGAAAATTGATAGCGGCTTGTTTGTTGACCTGGACGCCTTCGATAAGTTGGCCGAGAAGGGAAGGCTCAGATAATGGTTAGCGGAAAGCTCTCTCAATTTCTGAATGATACCCTGATCCCGGCTTTGAGTGCAGAGCAGATTTTCACCCACCGAGCGCACCGATTCCACAAAACAGGCGACAAGTGGCGAGGCGGGTGTCCCTGGCATAAGAGCGCGAGCGGGACCAGCTTCGCGGTAACTCCAAGCTCAAAGCTCTTTTGGTGTCAGGGTTGTCATAAGGGAGGCGGTCCTGTTCAATACAGGTGGATGCTTAAAGGCAACAATGGCACACCGCGCGGCCTTGATTTCGTCAAACTACTCGAAGAACTTGCAGGGCTTGTGGAACTGACGCTTCCACAAACGGAGTGGACCCCGGAAGAGATTGAGCGCGAGTCGAAGCTGGAAACAAGGCGCTCCATCCTGCAAGCGGTAACAACCTACCTTCAAGAGAAGATTCCTGAACACGTCTTTGCCTACCTTTCAGAACGCGGATTCGACAACGAAGCAGTCAAAGACCTGGGGGTAGGCTTTTATTCCAGTGTAAAGGACGTGACCGATTACCTGAAGAAAAACGGATATGACCTTCAGGCGGCGCGGGATGCTGGTGTTTTGTGGCGCAAATGGGAAGGCTATGTCATTTTTCCCTGGCTTGATGAGTACGGCAGGCTACTCACCCTTTACGGGACCTGGCAGGCGAAACAACCGCCATTCAAAAAGGATGTTCCTGCTTGGAAGCGGGAACGCGACAAAGCATTTGAAGAATGGAACAGACTGCTGGACGATGAGAAATTAAGGCTCCCCTGGGAAGAGCCGCCAATCCCGAAAAAACTTGCTCTACCGAATCTTAAGGGCGGTGAAGACATTCTTGAACACAGCAAGCGGTCCCCGCTCTATTTTGATAGAGCAAGGAAGGCAGGCCACAAGCATGTTGTTTTAGTCGAGGGTGTGACGGACGCGGCGCTTGCACAGGTTGAAGGTGATACCAGGGGTGTCGCGTGCGTAGCGGCGGGCTTCTCGCATGACCAGGTTGACACCTTAAAAAGATTCGGAATCGACAAGGTTACTATCTGCCTGGACCCGGACCAGGGCGGCGCAAGCGGTACGGCTTCCTGTGTCCGAATGCTCGAAGAGGCAGGGATAAAACCGCTCATTGCGCCAGAGCTGCCGGAGGGCCTGGACCCGGACGACTTCATTATCAAATACGGAATCGACAAATGGAAAGCTCATATCGACGCGGCGAAGACACCCTTGCAGGCGGAGATTAAAGCTATTGCCGAAACAAAGCCGGAGGACCTTCTCAAACTCTCTGCTCGCTTGGAACCCATAAAACCGAAGCTCGCTAAACTGCCTGGAACCGAACTCGAAGGCTACCTGGAGCTTATCAAGAAAACTTTCGGACTCAAAGCCGACTTCATGAAAGAGTTTAGGCGGGAAATCACCAAGACGAAGCCGGACAATGCTGAACCCGAAAGTAGCCTAAAAGACGAATTTACGGCTTCCTTACCGGGGCTTGTCGAAATCTGTCAAGACGAAGAGGGCAGGCCTGTATTCCTTATGCTCAACGGCAGCGCCGAGCTTGAGACATTAAGCTGTGTCCCTAATGGCTGCGGCGTTTATGTGCCACCACCGAAAGAGAATATGAAGTGGCTTCTGCCTAGAGCTTTGGAGGTGCAGAGGCATTTCCGGGCTGACAGCGACGAAGTTCTTTTCCGCGACCTCGTAGAGTACCACCAGCAAATCAGCGAAATGCCTTCCGAGCGGCATTACGAAATGCTTGCTGCCTGGGACGTTCACACCTACCTGTTCGATAAGTCGGACTACTCACCTTATGTTTGGCTCTATGCGATTCCAGAGAGAGGCAAAACCCGTACCGGGAAAGGCTGTATCTATGTCGCGCGGCGCGGACTGCATGTTGAATCCCTTCGGGACGCTTACCTGATTCGTGTGGCTCAAGACCTTAACGCGACTCTCTTCTTTGACGTTTTGAATGTTCAGAAAAAGGCCGAGCAGAACGGCTCAGACGACATTCTCATGCTTCGGTACGAGAAAGGCGCGACAGTTCCACGTGTTCTCTATCCCGACAGAGGCGCACACAGGGATACGAAATACTTCTCGATTTATGGCGCAACCCTGATAGCCACAAATGAGCACCTGGGTGATATTTTCGCTACCAGGGCCGTTCAAGTCACCATGCCTGAAAGCGACCGGACCTTTGACAAAGACGTTAAACCCGAAGACGGGCTGGAACTCAAAGAGCGGCTGACCGCTTTTAGGGCGCGGCACCTGCTGGATGAGTTACCCGAAGTCACAAAGCCATGTAAAGGCCGCTTGGGTGATATTTTAAGGCCATTGGTGCAGGCCGTTATGTTAGCAGCGCCGGAGTGCAAGGAAGGGTTCACTGCCTTCTGCCGGGAACTTGAGGAAGAGAGGCACGAAGCATTAGCCGACACCTTCGAGGCAAAGCTTATCGAGGCAATCGAGGCGTTGGATGAGCAAGTTTATGACGGCAAGCTCGATGCCGGGAAAATCACGGAGACGATAAACGCGGGAAAGCCTGAAAGGTTCCAGAAGGTACAGAACACCATAACGCGGACCCTGAAAAGTATGGGTTTCAAGACTAAGCGTTCGCACGGTACTACCTGGGTTGAAATTGATAGCTCATTGCTCGAAAAATTGCGCACGCGCTACTGTACGCACACACCTGGAAAAAGCGCACCTTCTGAGCCCATTGTCCATTCTGAAGAAAATCAAGAGTTTAGCGGGAACATTTCCGGGACGGAAACGGGACAGAAATCTGAAAGTGTACCCGCGAATGGGGACGGATGTTTTTCTGTACCCGGATGTGTCCCGAAAGTGCACCCGGTAAGTAATGGAAATGAGATAGAAAGGACGGAGGGTACAGAAGGGACACAAAATCAGAGGGTATACGCACCCACATGCGAACGCATAATTTCGGACGAAGAGTCGGAGGTTGTCGAGTTATGAGCGCTCTTGAACTTCTTACGGACCTGGGAAAGGCCGGAGTTAATGTCACCGTAAGAGAGGGCAAGCTTCGATGTGAAGCGCCGAAAGGTGTCATTACCGAAGACCTGAAGCAACTACTCGCTACCCACAAGGCCGAAATAATCAGTTTGCTACAGACAGAAGCCGCCACGAACGGACACGGTAGACCGTGCTGTTACCACTGCTCGAAGTTTGGACCGATAGGCGCAGGGACCGGGTGTTCGAAACCGGGAGACTCGACCGTCAGTATGGCGAGGCTTATCGAATGTCCCGATTTTGTTACACGGACAGTCCATTGAGGAATGAGAATCATGCTTACTCCATGCGGGTTTGCGGGCGGCACGAAAAGTGCTTTACCACCCTTTAAGGCAGTTCAAAACAGGGATTTCTGCCATGCCGTTTACAGATTTAGAAAAGAAAAGACAATATCACCGGGACTATATGCGGCAACGGCGGCAGGGTTTCACAGGTAAATCGTTAAACCCGGCACAGGAACCGGCAAAATTCAACCCGAACCGGCCACACCGTCATTGCTCTATAAAAATTGCCGGGGTATGGTACAGCGCGGCAGAACAAGACGGCAAAGTGTTTGACAGGGGCACCGGCGAGTTGCTACGCTTGGAATAATCCGAGTCTTGGCTGATTCTTCTGGTTATTGTCAATTACTAGCGGGATAGGGACGCGGATTATTTTGGCTGAGCGGGACTGCTCCCTATCATGAGTACATGTCTATTGTTATCCAGCGACCACGATCCGAGTCGTCCGAGAAAACTCTGACCCAGCAATAGCGATCCGTTTGCAGAACCTATGCTGGCTGGGACTTGGCTGATTTTGATGCCGCCTATGTCCAGTTCACGGATAATAAACCTTGAACTCCTAACTTCTGAACCATCTGCCAGTATATAGGATTTGCCTGGGAGAAAGTCGCTTTGAGTTATTGTCCCTGTTCGCAAGAGCGTTGAAGCTACATCGGCAGGAATGTTGACTTCGGCGGCACCTGTATCCAAAATGAATTTCAGCATAAGAACTCTATTGACCATTAGCGGCAATTGGTAAACACCACCCCGTTTTTCGAGAGGAATCTCTGTTGTTGACCATGATTTCAGAATAGTCTGCGCCTCAGCATGTCCCTGTTCTGCCGCCCTGCGGAGCCATTTCTCTGCCTCTGCGTAGTCCTGCGGCACGCCGTGGCCGTAATGGTACATCATTCCCAGAGCACCTTGTCCCCAAGCATTCCCCTGCTCCGCCGCCTTGCGGAACCACTTCACAGCTTCGTCGTAGTCTTGGCGCACACCTTGGCCCATGACGTACATATATCCCAGTTCATATTGTGCATTCGCATGTCCCTGCTCCGCCAACTCCTTTAATTCTTTATAAGCCTTGGCATAATCGCCTCTGTTATAAGCCGCTATAGCTTCATCCCAACCAGCGCAACCAATTGGAGCCACAGCTTTATTAGCTTGATTAGCATCCACCTGCACCGGCGTCCATCCTTTAGCGGCCATGCAAGCATCAATCATCCGCTGCGGCTTCGTAGCATTGTCAATGATTGCGAGTCCACGGGTCAATATGCCCGCGTTGGGGACCGGCGTCGGTGTAAGGTTCATTCCGACATCGTACTGGCAGGCCGCATAATCGCGCTGATAATTGCAGTCAGGGCAATCGACGTTAATCCATCTAACATTGGCCTGTTGAGCCGCACAACACGCCAGTGCCCCGAATAATGCCATTGTAGCCAAAAATCTGTTCATGGTTCCCCTCCTTGCTCTTGGCTGATGGGCGACTTACATGTTCCTGCGGGCGAACGTGCTTTTGGATGGCTACAAACTACTCTTTCAGATACCGACGCCAATAATAATGTTCGTATGGAATTTATTATTTGTTGAGAACTTTATATCTATCTGACTTAACACAAAATATCAGAGCGCCCATGATGGCGCAACGAAAATTCTCGCACATTTAGAGTGAGTGGCGGACGTGTCCAACTATGGGCTGAGTCGAGAAAATGCAATGTAGGCCATTTTAGAAGGTTGCTGTGTGGCCTGTGAGCAGTGAGACGACGATACACGAAGGGACCGGGAAGGGCCGATTCGAACGGCGGACAGCGCTTCAAAAAAAATTGCGGTACGCAATAGGTACGTAAAGGGCAGGGGAGAGATTGTGAAAAAGGCGATTAGTTGTAAGTTGGCGGAAGCGCATGGGAATCGAACCCACCTGGGAACGCCTTCACGCCCCCACACCGGATTTGAAGTCCGGGAGCCCCACCAGTGAGCTTGGCGCTTCCAAAATTTTGAATATATACTGCTTCTATGAGCTTGGCAATCTTCCTTTGATTGGCGCTTACTCAGTCCTCAGTCCTCATGCCTCTGTCCTGCATGCGTAAACCTAAACCGTCACCAACTCGTATTCTCTGGATCCGATCCCGATCTCCGAGGCGTAGATTAACTGGCGCTCCCAGTCAATGTGCGGATAAACGGCCCTGATCTTGTCGGCGCACGGCTGTTTAATTCCCTTGAGACGTGATGATTCAAGGAGAGGTTCGCTGTTTACCATGTCCACACATGCCTGGTCGATCGCAACGGGGTCCACTGAAGCCGCGATGCCGATATCTCCGACAATCGGAGCGTCTGCAAATGGATAGCAGTCGCAGGCAGGGGAAATATGGGTAAGAAAATTGATGAAAAGAGAGCGTTTTTCCTTTCCCTTGAGCGCCCCGGCGGTATATTCGACCATCTTTTCCATGAACTTGGGCAGGTCTTTTTCCCAGTTGATGGTAAGAGCACCCTGCGGGCAGGCGTGAATGCAGCGCGCGCACCCCGCGCACAGTTTCTTGTCGATCCGCATGATCTTGGTGACAGAGGGCTTGCGGGCCGGGACATTCGGCGGCCTTTCGATGATGCTTATGGCGCCGTGGACGCATTGCTCAAGGCAGACCCCGCAGCCTATGCACTTTTTGGAAATGACTTCCGGGGCAACCTCCGAATGCTGGGCCATTTTGCCTTTCCGTGAAGCCGTCCCCATTCCGACGTTTTTTATTGCGCCGCCAAAGCCTGCCGCTTCGTGCAATTTGAAATGGGCAAGCGAGACCAATGAATCAGCACGAACTATCGCCGCGCCGATAAAGACCTCCTTGAAGTACTTCAGGTTCACCTGGACCGCCACCTCGTCGCGTCCGTCGATGCCGTCGGCAATGATAAGGGGAGCGCCGATAACCGGGTAGGCAAAGCCGTTGAGAATGGCCGTATTCAAGTGGTCCACCGCATTGCCGCGTGAACCGGGATAAAGTGTTCCGGAGTCTGTAATAAACGGCCTGGCTCGTGCTTCCAGAAGCGCATCGACCACGGGACGAACGAGCAGGGGCCTGATAAAGGCAGTGTTTCCTCTTTCACCGAAGTGAACCTTGACCGCCGTAAGTCCCTTTTCCCTGACGGTTTTTTCCAACCCGGCGGCCTGCGCCAGGCGCTTAATTTTTGTCAACAGGCTATTTTCAAATCCTGCACGTAAACTCGTAAAATAGACCGGGCTCGCCATCGCACACCTCTTGTTCAAGATAAATTTACCTATATATCCACATGCGCAGCATCCAAAGCTGCCTCAGCTCCCCACAGGCGCCAGCAAAACGGCAATGATCCCTGAGAGGAAAATCCCATCGAAGGTCCCAGCCCCGCCGATCGACGCCACGGGGGCACGCAGGTATCTCAGTTCGTCCAGATGAAGAATGTCCGCTCCGATCAGTGTCCCCAACGTTCCTGCGACGTATGCCGCCGGAGCGGCAAAATTATAATCGAATATCATCGCCGCAGTTGCCGCTACAAGGGGTGGAATCAGCCACGGAACAGCGATTCCAACACCGGCAATCGGACGCGCGTTCTGATAGACGACATAAGTGACAGCAGCAAGAGCAAGAATCATTCGGATCGGATGAGGCGAGTTGATTAAAAGGTAGAGCGAAAGAAGAGAAGGAATTACAGCGCCTCCTACGTTTATCGCCAGTACCATTTCATTTGGCCGATCGGGACGTGGAGGATGGAAACGCATTCCGAAGAAGGAGACGGTGTGCCAGTCGTCGACATCTTTTTCGAGCGGGATCCTGCGCAGGGGAATGTTTATCATGCTGCCGGCAATGCACAGGAACAACAGCGTGAACAGATACACGGGCGGGATGCCGATTTTGCTGAACGCCCACGAAAAAAGACCAAACTGGATGAGCCCGAAAGCCACCAGAAGCAGAAATATAAATATGAACACAAAAAAAGCGAGAAAAGGAGGGAAAAACATCTGACCATCCTCTCAGTGTTGTTATTTATATGCGCCGGGCGCAATAAACGGTCCGAATTTGCGCCTGAGATCCTGCAGTTTTTCTATGGTCGATCTCCATATACCGTAGTACTCTTCCGGACAATCGGGGGCAGTGCGTTTGTAGAAGCGGATGGCGCGCGAGATTTTGGCTGCCCATGCATCGATCCGGAACTTGAAGAGTTCCTGGTAGAGTTCCTTTGGAAAGTCCTCCTGAAAGATTTGTTGAAATAGAGCTTTGAGGTCCTCATGCTTCGGAATGAATCCAAGCGGGGTCCGGTAAGCGTCAACTTCGTTGTGGATGCGCTGCTCGGCCCAATGCAGCCAGACTTTTTTGGCAAGCTTGTGAGTGAGAAAATTTCCTTGTCCATCTTTCAGGAAGTAATTGACGGCATAGATTCTCGGGACTTGCTTCATACCCTCTACAAATCGAATATTGTTCCCGATATAGGCGCCTATCGGGTAGCTGATGAAATCCAGGTTCGCCATCGGCTGAGGTGCCAGCACACCCTCTTGTCCGATAGTGGCCGAGGTTGTCTCGGACTCCAGCGTACATGCTTTGAGGATAATCCCGCTCTTCCAGTCCGCAGCTTCTTCTATCGGGACCGAAGTGTCGCTGTCCCTGCCCCCATAGATTATGCCCTTTACCGGCACTCCGTTCCTGTCATTGTAAGCCGGGTCGATGTTTTCGAGATATCCAAGCCTTAGCGTATAGCGTGCGTTGCTGTGCGCAAAAGGAATTGGATTGTGTTCCCGGTCTGTTTTACCCTCGAACCATTCCCCCGAAAAATTCCAGCCGCGCATGGGATGATCAACCCCCATGCCCAACCAGTAAGGTTCATTGTCGGGACCCGTGAGCACGTTTGAAAAGATCATTTCGAGCCCTGCGGTCTGAATAGTCTTGAAAATGAGAGGGTCATCCACCGCATTTACGTCTTTTATGATCCCGAATATGCCGTTTTCGACATTAACCGCTCTAAACTCACCATCTATGTTGCGGAAATAGGCAATGTCGTCCCCGATTATCTTTTCGCCGGGCAGCATCGCCGTCGCAGTCTTGCCACAGGCTGAGGGAAAAGCGCCACAAAAGCAAGTCGAACGCGCCTTTTTCTCATTCTGGACAGACATTACGAACATGTGTTCACATAGCCAGCCCTCGGTCCCGGAGAGCTTGATTGACAGGCGCATGGCGTGTTTTTTCAACCCCACGCTATTTCCCGCATACTGATTATTCGTGGAAAAAACTATGTAGTCCTCCATGTCCTGGTAAATCCGCCGGTTGTCGAGGTCTAAGCAATTACCATTCTCATCGAGACGACCCGCGCTGTGCACGAATCGGAAAAATTTGTCTTTGGACGCCATCCGGCGGAAGTGTTCATATCCCCGTCGATAGAGCAACTCCTCGGAATGACAAACATAGAAGGAATCGGTCATCTGAACGCATGCTATTGAAAACGGGCTGTGGGTAGGACCTTCGCAACTAAGTTTTATGATCGCCTGTTTGCCTTTCATGATGCCTTTGAGAATGTCCCGAACTTCCGCCAGACCCTCCTCCCTCTCCTTGGCGAGGAGCGCGCCCATCAGCGGAACCAGTTCCTTTCTCACCAGGTTCTTTGTGGCGCCGGGCGCTCGTCCCTGGTCGTTAAAACCATCGTAATGAATTGTGTGGCCCTGTTTTGCCAGGGGTTTTTCCTCTCTGAGTTCTAGTGATTTTTCCCGGATATACTCGGCGTCTTCGTCACTATCGTCACACATGTAGACGGAATCGGGTTCACAAAGCTCGGTGTACTCGCCTGCGAACTCAAATAGTGCGGGGTTATCGAGTTCGAGGAGTTTCCGGTAACTCCCGGCAGACATTTTCTCTTTAAGGAGAGGCGCATAACGGCTGTAGTCGAGTGATGACATGCTTGGGTATTTCCTTATGGCTGACGGGTAGTGTTCAACCGGATGAGGAACCAGGTAGTTTGCATCCGGATAAGGTGACCGAACCACGTCTTAATATAAGTCCGCAAAGTTTTTAATGCTCTCACCGCAGATAGATAAAACCGCATCCAAAAGGGTCGCAAAACAGGGCTGTTCTGAGGTGGAGCTACCTGTTGTTGCGGCATCGCCGCCGCCGCGGATCCTTATTCCGGGACATCCCGCGTTTTCGGCGGCCCTAATATCCGACTCCTGATCTCCAATGAAATATGTCTGGTCAGGGTCAATGCCTGCAAATCGGCATGCGGCAAGTATCATGGCTGGTGCTGGTTTGCGGCACTCGCATTTTTCATCCGGACGGTGGGGGCAGTAAAAGGCGGCCAGAATACTCCCGCCGTATTCCTCCACCTGCCGAATGATTCCCTCATGAGTTTTCCAGAAATCGTCCCAGCGGATCAAACCACGATTGACCCCGGACTGGTTGCTGATCAAAATGACCCCTACGCCGTTGCGGTTGAGAAGCTTGAGCGCTTCGAGAGCGTCCTGATAAAAGCAAACTTCTTCAATGCTTTTCACATAATCGGGTCGGTTGACATTCAATACGCCGTCCCGGTCCAAAAGCAGAAACCGGCTGTTTTTTGGTTGGGCGGAACTGAGCCATACAAGCATCTCTACCGGTGCGTCCTATCTGAATAAGAATATACTCAAATCAGGCATGTAAAAGGTGTATATTATAAACATGCCGGGGTTGAAAGTGGAAACGATCATGATCTTTTTAGCCTTTTTTCATCTTTGATACTGGACCATGCTGCAGACAACCAATCTCGAAAAATTGCAAGATGAACTCGGGTACCGGTTCCAGAACCGTGACCTTCTTTTCCGCGCGCTGGTGCATCGTTCCTTTGCATACGAAAATCAAGACATTGCGGCGGACAACGAAACGTTCGAATTCCTTGGCGATTCGGTCCTTGGATTGGCGATAAGCCACCTGTTGCTCGATCTTTTTCCGGACTATGATGAAGGAGAG
>Ga0187862_10001611_pt1 | contig 23664 bp, 19 predicted proteins | sample June2016WEW_10_1_FD_133003 | JGI IMG/M metagenome (GOLD analysis project Ga0187862, IMG submission 133003) | Peatland microbial communities from SPRUCE experiment site at the Marcell Experimental Forest, Minnesota, USA - June2016WEW_10_150 | ecosystem: Environmental > Terrestrial > Soil >...
CCCCGATGAGCGGGAAAATTTGCCGCATCATTGCTGTCCAGCAGGTAGAGCTTCACTCTGCCGACCTGGACCTGCCAGGCCCGCAGCCAGACTGAATACCCGGGCAATGCGATTTCCAGCCTCAACCACTCGCCATTCACCTGACGCAGAGGCGTGATGGGAAGTTGTCCGGGATCGTTGTACGGAAAGAGAGCCTGTTGGGCTCCGTCCCGGTCGATCACCTGGCGGAAATACCCCCGCTGGTACAGCAGTCCCACCCCGACCACCGGCACGCCGAGGTCACTGGTGGCCTTGAGCTGATCGCCGGCCACATTGCCCAGCCCGCCCGAATAGATAGGCAAAGCCTCGCTCAGCATGAATTCCATGCTGAAATACGCGACGCAGCCCAGGGAACTCTGCGGGTGCTTCTGTTGAAACCACGCGGGCGTCTCAACGGCCTTCCGCCTGATCTCCAGCAAACCATCAACGTTCTTGCGAAACGCAGGGTCGGCCATCACGCGCTCGATCTGGTCGCGCGACGCCGTCTGTAGGACGACCCACGGGTTATGGGTGGTTTTCCACAGTTCGGGCTCAAGCCGACGCCACACCTCGTCGGTGGCATGATTCCACGACCAACGCATGTTCAGGGCCAGCTCCGCCAGAGAATCGAATCCCTCGACTTTTGCCCCCTGATGGGGACCTATTGGGTAACCGACGCGCTCATCTTTGCTCATGGATTGTTCCCCAGCCTTCCCTCGGATGAAATTGCTTGTTGTTGCGGAGACGTGGACGTGGCCAGAGCATCGCTGACGATGGTCTGGGCTTCCTCCAGTATGCGGCGCAGATGGTCCGCCCCACTGAAGCTCTCCGCGTAGATCTTGTAGATGCTCTCGGTCCCCGACGGACGCGCCGCGAACCATCCGCTTTTGGCGACCACCTTCAGCCCGCCGATGGGAGCATCGTTGCCCGGCGCGCGAGTGAGGATTGTCTGAATCTTCTCGCCAGCCAGATCCTTGAACCGAACTTCCTGCGGCGACAGTCTCGCCAGCAATTCCTTCTGTGCTGGAGTGGCCGGCGCCTCGACGCGGTCGTAGAGTGGCTCACCAAACTCGCGCGTAAGGTCCCGGTAGAGCTCACCCGGATCTCGGCCCATCCGCGCGGTGATCTCCGCCGCTAGCAAGGCTGGGACGATTCCGTCCTTGTCGGTCGTCCAGACGCTGCCGTCCAGCCGGACAAAGGATGCACCCGCACTCTCTTCGCCGCCAAAGACAAGCGAGCCGTCGAGCAGACCTTCGACGAACCATTTGAAGCCGACCGGCACCTCGTAGAGCTTCCGCTTCAACTTTGCCGCGACCCGATCGATCATTTGACTGCTCACCATGGTCTTGCCCACCGCGGCATCCGAACGCCACATCGGCCGGTGTTGGAGCAGGTAGAAGATGGCAACCGATAGGTAGTGATTGGGGGGCATCAGGCCCGCACTTCGAGTAACAACCCCGTGCCGATCGTGGTCGGTATCGCAGGCGAACGCGATCTGGAAGCGATCTTTCAGGCCGATCAGCCTCTGCATCGCATACGATGAGGATGGGTCCATGCGGATCTGGCCATCCCAATCCACCGTCATGAAACGAAACGTCGGGTCTACTGCCTCGTTGACGACCGTCAGGTTCAACCCGTAGCGCTCGGCAATCGGTGCCCAGTAGTGGATCCCGGCACCGCCGAGCGGGTCGACGCCCATGCTGAGCTTGGCGCCCCGAAGGGCATCCATATCGACCACATTCGCGAGGTCAGCGACGTAGGCATTGAGATAGTCGTGCCGGTGCGTCGTGGAGGCGTGAAGGGCCATTTCGAGGGTGACCCGCTTCAAACCCAGAAGGTCATTCTCAAGAAACTGGTTTGCCTCCGCCTCGATCCAGGTAGTGACATCCGATTCCGCCGGCCCGCCGTTCGGGGGATTGTATTTGAAGCCGCCGTCATGTGGCGGATTGTGTGACGGCGTGACCACGATCCCATCGGCAAGTCCCGCCTTTCGCCCGCGGTTGTACGTGAGAATCGCATGAGAGATGGCAGGCGTTGGGGTGTATTCATCCCCTTGGGACAGCATGACTTCCACGCCGTTTGCGGCGAGCACCTCAAGCGCGCTGGCAAGAGCGGGCACCGACAGGGCATGGGTGTCCATGCCGAGAAACAGCGGACCGTCGATCTTCTTTTGGGCACGGTACAGGCAGATGGCCTGGCTGATGGCAAGGATATGCCGTTCGTTGAAGGCCTTTTCGAACGCCGAGCCACGATGCCCCGAGGTCCCGAAGGCAACCCGTTGTTCCGGCACCGAAGGGTCAGGCGTCTCGGTGTAGTAGGCCGTGACGAGTCTGGGTACGTCCACCAGCATCGATGCTTCGGCCGGCTTCCCGGCAGCAGGACTTACTTTCATGACTTCAGCGCCACCAAAGTCCCGCGACAGCCCAGACCGCCCCGATAAGAAGCACGATCCACACCAGATCGCCACCCCATCCCCAATGCTGGTAGCTAAGTTGCGCGAAATCGCCGGCGGTGGCCGCCTTTGCACCGAGCCGCCGCTGGATGTAGGTCGGGTACGGCGCGCCCCACTTGCGGTAGCCCCAACCATAACTAATCGGCCCCACGAAAAATAGAAACATGAACGCTATCCACAGCCACCATTGATGGAAGATTGCCATGTGACTTTCCTTTCTGTCAGTTCAAGCGGTCAATGCGGATCATTTTCAAGAAGTCTCAGGAACCTGGCGTCAGCCCGAGCGACCTGCCGAGTGGTGGCGAGGTGGCGGCGCCTCCAACGGGCGGTCGGGAGCATCCCAGTACACCGGGCGGCCGTAATAGTCACATACACCAATCTCTGCGACCAAATAGCGAACAGCCCAATGCTCATCGTCGAGAAGGAAGTCTACAACGACTCCCATGTCACCATCCACGGCGCTCACCGCGTACCGCTCCATCTCCTTCAGGCTTCGCAACATGGTTCTCCCGCCTCTCTCCTAGGTTGCAACGGCTTTCCCCTGGAATGTGCTTGGCCCTGCGAGCATCACCCCCCGCCGCCTTTCACTTTCAGTCGATTTACCACCCCAATCGCGCCGCTCCTGCGGGCGTTCCTGTCGGCCTCACGCCACCCCATCCAGGTCCCGACGGCGCCTGTCAAAGTGACGACCCCTCCGTCAACCGCGACAGCGATATCATTGCTATGCACGAAAGGGCTCCAGAAGAGCCCCCGCTCGATATTCTCTTTGATCCGGTCGTCGCTCAGGTGTAGCCGCGGCCCAAACATGCCGGAAATGTAGTATGGCGACTGGCCGTAATCCGGCTCGCCATAGGACGAGTCGTCAGGCCAGTCATAGTGAGAGATTTCAAGCTCAGGCATGACTGTCAGATGGTTGCGGACCGATAGAATTCCCTTTGTCCGGAAGGCGACATCCTGCGCCTCCGCTTCTTGAAGAATCGAGGCGACCGTCCCAGATAGGTCAGCTACGCGATCGACGACAGCCACATCTATTCTGGACCCGTCCAGCAACGGGTCCCATGCCACGACTGCCTTCAGTTGCTCCCTGATCTCTGCGTCGCTGGACCGGCCGTTTGGTGTGACCCTCAGATGGCTATCCACCCCAGAGACGCCCACTATGTTCCTTACGTCTTGCTCCGCGGAAATCTTCGCCTTCAAATTCCCGACGCTGCCGCCAAGAACGACCTCCCCGCCTTCAACGGTCACCTCGGGAGAGAAGCGCGCGACTCGAGGGTCGAGACGAAGAGCAGCCTGAACTGCCTGCTTAATGTCGCTGTCAGGCCTGATCGCGTACTTCGACTTGCGGCTCGTGTCCTCGTGTGCCCAAGGATCGACTTTCATCCCGCTGCCGTCCACTGACACGACCCCATTCACCCAGCCATCATCTGACGCCCGGGACTTCGCGATTGCGCTCCCAAGGATGCCGGTGAGCGTTACCCTGCCAGATGATACGTCCACGTTGATCGTGTCGCCGTTGATCCAGATGTCCCATTGGAGACGAGACCTGACATCGGCGCTAATCTGCGCGTCGGTGCGATTCAACAGGTAGTTGATCGCGACGTCGTTGCGGACGTCTTTGGTCCCCTTTGTGCCTTTGGCAATCCGAGCTACTAGCTGCTTTTCCGTGTAGGAACCAACGCTGCCGGTTAGCGTGGCGACCCCGTCTTGGACGGAAACCGCCACCTGATAGGATTCCGTCGCGGGATCCTGGCGCAGCGCCGCCTGTATATCTCTGCGAATGTCGGCGTCCGAGCGTCGGACTGGCGTTACGGCAATCCGGTCGATCACACCGCGCACGCCCCGGATGCTTTCGGCAATCTTGACCGCGCGTTCCTTGGCGAGGATGTTGTTCTGCGAGCCCGAGAGCATGACGATGCCCTGGCTGGTGCTGACGTCCATGTCATCCAAAAGAACGCCTTCTTCGAACAGAAATTCTTCTTCAACGGCGGAGGTGACTCCGCTGTCCGTGACCGCCCTTCTCGCCGACGCTGCCTGCAACTCGGGCGCGCTCACAAAGTGTATCCCCGCAGAAATCACGCAAATGGCGGACAATCTGCCTAGTGCGCTGACGTAACGCATCTTTCCCAATCGCCTCCTTCTATCGAACCCGGGCCGCTGGAGTTCCTGCGTCGCCAGCGTCCCAGTACGCCGGGCGTTTGTGGTAGTCGTGGAGACGTGCTTCATACTCTCGACTGATAGGCACGCTCGACTTCCACTCGGGGCCGTCCTTGATGGCTTGTCGAGACATATCGAGGTAGACATTCGCTTCCGCCCAACTGATGCGGCTGGCCCAGTGTGGCGCGACCAGCACCTTCTTGCCGAACCACCAGTTGCTTGTGTCGATCACTAGATAGCGTACTGCCCATGTCTCATCGTCGATGATGAAGTCGTCCACCTGGCCAATCGTGGCGTCCTTTCCGTGAATGTGGTATCCACGGACCTCATTGACGCTACGCAAGTTGACGTCGCCCAATTTCTCGGAATCCGCAGTAGGCACCTCGTTCCACGTGCCGGCCGCGAGCAGCCGAGGAGAGGTAGCCGAACCCCAGAGTCCCGCGTACCCCCAGTAATAGGGATATCCATAGTAGCTGTAGTAGTTTCGCTCGTGCTGGCGCGAGACAGGCTTGTTTACGTCGACGCTTGGGCTGCTCTTGACCTTCTCCATGGTCAACGCCAGGTGGAAACGCCGGGCACCCCAGTCCACCAGACGGAAGGAGATCGGCGAGATGAGCACCCGACGGCCAGCGAGGAAGCCGCCGGTCTCCACGACCAGATAGCGAACGACCCACCGATCATCGTCAAAGAGGAAATTCGCAACCCTTCCGATGTCACCGTCGGTGGCGCTGATCGCGAACTCCTCGATGTCTTTCAGGCCTCGCAGCATGAGTCTTGCTCCTCGATCCGACAGCTGAACCCTCTCTCCCACCAGGCTCTGCTTTGGTGTTGGGCCACCTTGGCAAGTCGCCAAACTGGCCCGCCCCCATCCGCAAATCGGTCAAAAAACCTTCTTGAATTCTTCCTTCACCTTCTTCCAGAAGGACTCCTGCGGCTCCTTTCGGCAAACCTCGACCAGCACAGGCACCAGTCGCTCCGTCGTCTCGACATCGAACACGGCGTCCTCGGGCTTACCCTTTTGATTGAATCCTTCTGCCCAGTACACGAGCTTGGGCCTCGCGACTTCGTCGAACGACAGGAACTCCGCGCAGGTAATCTTCGCAGGCTTTGTCACCTTGGTCGCCTTGTCGGCCTTCGTGGGTTTGTCCGCCTGTGCCCAATTCGCCAAGGCCACGGATGCCCCTATCGCCAGTAACAACGTAACGCTTTTCTTCATGATCCTCTCCTTCGGTTTCTCTGTTTGTCGAGCCCATTCAGGCTATCGCGAACTTCGCTGATGACTATCGCACCATGCGACCGTGCCCCAACGGATCGCCGGCTACCACCACCAACCGCCACCCTTGACCTTGACTCGGTTTACCACTCGGGTCGCGCCACTCCTGCGGGCGTCCCTGTCAGCCTCACGCCACGCTATCGAGGTCCCGACCGTTCCTGTCAGAGTGGCCACGCCTCCGTCAACCACGACCTTGATGCCAGCGCTGTGGACGAATGGGCTCCAGAAGAATGCGCTGTCAATGTTCCTCTTGATCCGTTCGTCGGTCAGATATAGCTCTGGCCCAAACATCCCGGAAGCGTAGTCGGACAACTGATTGGCATAGGGTGAGACGTAGGGGTGCGAGTCGGGCCACTCGTAATAGGCGACGTAGAAGCGGGGTTCGACTTTCAGTTCGTTACGCACGGACACCACTCCCCTCGTCCGCGACGCAACATCCTGAGCTTCGGCCTTTTGAAAAGTCGAAGCCACCGCGCCAGAGAGGAGCGCGACCCGATTGACGACGTCCACGCCCATTCTGGAGCCATCGAGCAGCGGGTCCCAGCGGATGACGGCTTTCAGTTGTTCCTTCATCTCTGCATCGGTAGCCTGGCCGCCTGGCCTCACCTTCAGATGGCTGTCCACGCCCGAGACACCCACAATGTCTCTTGCGTCCTGCTCAGCAGATGTCTTTGCCTTCAGGTTCCCCACGATGCCGCCAAGAACCACCTCTCCTCCTTCAACGGCTACCTCCGGAGAAAAGGCCGCAACCCGGGGGTCGAGACGAAAGGCAGCCTGCACAGCCTGTTTGATGTCGCTGTCAGGTCTGATGGCGTACTTCAACCTTCGCCGCGCGTCGCCCTTTGCCAGTGGCGCGACCTCGACCCGACTGTCGTCGACGGACGCCACTCCGTTCACCCACGAATCATCGAATGCCCGCACTTTCGCGATGGCGCTTCCGACGATTCCGGCCAGCGTCACCTTGCCGTCTCTGACGTCGGCGTCGATGAGATTGCCATTGATCCAGATATCCCATTGCAGACGAGACTTGATGTCAGCGGCAATTTCAGAGTCGGTACGTTTCGACGGGTCGTTGACCGCCACGTCATTGCTCACCTCCTTGACTCCCCTCACGCCCTTGGCAATCCGAGCTGCCAGTTGCTTTTCTGCGTGTGATCCAACGCTCCCAGTCAGCGTCGCTACCGCGTTTTGGACGGAGGCCAGGACCCGATAAGATTCTGTCGCGGGATCCTGCCGCAGGGCCGCTTGGATATCCTTGCGGATGTCTGCGTCGGAGCGAGAGACCGGCGTCACGGAAATCCGGTCAATCACACCACGCACGCCCAGAACGCTTTCGGCGATCCTGACCGCCCGCTCCTTCGCGAGCAAGTTGCTCACGGGTCCTGAAAGCGTGACGATACCCTGGCTCGTGCTGACGTCCACGTCGTCCGGGAACACGCCCTTCTCGTAATCCAGTCCGCGTTCAATGGCGGACGTGATGCCACTGTCGCTAGTCTCTTTCTTCTCGGTCGCTGCTTGCGGCGCAGGCAGGCCGAGGATTTGCATTCCTGCGGAGATCAACAGGATGGCGGACCATCTGCCACGCACTCCATCGTGACGAGTCCTGTTCAATGCCTTTCCCGTGTCGCAACTAGCTCGCTGGGTGCGTCTGGTCCGCCCTGGGCCGGCCGCCCGCGCCGGGCAGATCGCCATGCTGTAATTCCTTTTCCTCATGCTTTTCCCTCCGTGGTCGTCCGACGGTCCTGCGTTGGTTTTGGATGCAATGAGAATTGAGATCGCGCCTTGTTTTGGGGGGCGTTCGGGTGACTTGCACTATTTCGGTTGTGAATCACGCAAATCCCGTTCGATGCGAGCCTTGCGGTCCTCGTAGTCTTCTGTCGTGATCTCACCGGCGGCGTAGCGCCGCCGCAGGATGGCGAGCGGGTCCTCTCGATACTGCCAGATCCTCGACCGAGGAACAGGGAAGGCCAACGAGAAGAACGAAACGATGAGCACGACCCAGAACATCCACCAGAAGAAGTGCATCCCGAAGAACTGCCATTGGTACCAGTACATGATTTCCCCCTCTATCTCGGCTGGTTCCCTGAGTGCTGCTCCGGCAGCGCTGTCCCTGCCGGTCGGTCGCCGCTGTCCCAGTACACCGGGCGTCCGTAATGGTCATAGAGACGCGCCTCGTACTCGCGGTTGATGGGAGCGGCTGGGTTCCACGCGGGGCTGTCCTTGATCGCCTGTCGAGAAAGGTCGACGAAGACCTTCCTCTCCGACCAACTGATGCGGCTTGCCCAACGAGGCGCTACCAGTACTTTCTTGTCGAGCCACCAGTTCCTGGTGTCGATCACCAGGTAGCGTATTTCCCAGGTCTCATCGTCGACGATGAAGTCATCGACGTGGCCGATCGCCTCGTCGCTTCCCTGGATGTGATATCCACGGACCTCCTTGGCGCTGCGCAAATGAACGTCGCCGGATCTCTCGGGATAATCGGCAGGCGGCGCCTTCCACCCGGCTACCGCGATCAACCCCGGGTATGCACCCATGCCCCACCGCTCCGAGTAGCCCCAGTAGTAGGGATATTTGTAGTAGCCGAAGTGGTCCCGCTCGTGCTGCCGGGAAACGGGCTTGTCCACGTCCACACTTGGGCTGTTCTTGACCTTGTCCCTTGTCAACGCCACATGGAATCGCCACGCCGACCAGTCAACCTCCCGAAAGGACACGGGCGATATGAGCACGCAACGCCCACTGAAGAAGCCGCCGGCCTGCACGACTAGATAGCGAACTGTCCAGTGTTCATCGTCCAGAAAGAAGTTCACAACACTTCCGATGTCGCCATCCGTCGCGCTCACTATGTACCCCTCGATCCCTTTCAGGCTGCGCAGCATGAGTCTTTCTCCTCCATCCGAGACCTCTCACCGGCTACTACCACCAGCCGCCGTTTTTGACCTTGATTCGGTTTACCACTCCAACCGCCCCGCTCCTGCGGGCACCCCTGTCAGCCTCGCCCCACCCAATCCAGGTTCCCACCGTGCCTGTCAGAGTGGCCACCCCTCCATCAACCACAACCTTGATCTCGTCGCTTTGCACGAACGGACTCCAGAAGAACCCGCTCTCGATGTTCTTCTTGATTCGCTCGTCCGTCATATAGAGCCGCGCGCCAAACATCCCCGAAGTGTAGTACGACAATTGCTCGGCATAGGGTGAGACGTAAGGGTGGGAGTCCGGCCAATCGTAGTACGTGACCGGAAACTCCGGTCTGACGTTCAGATGGTTGATGACCATCACCACTCCCTTCGTACGCGAAGCAACGTCCTGCGCTTCCGCCTTCTGGAAGATTGAGTCCACCGTCCCAGAGAGGTACGCCACTCGACTGATGACGTCCGCGCTGATTGTGGAACCATCCAGCAACGGGTCCCAGAAGATGACTGCCTTCAGTTGTTCCTTCATCTCCGTATCGGTGGCCTGGCCGCTCGGCCTCACCTTGAGGAGGCTGTCCACCCCCACAACGCCGACTGTGTTCTTCGCGTCTTGCTCAGCGGCGGTCTTCGCCTTCAAGTTGCCGACGATGCCGCCGAGAACGACCTCCCCTCCTTCAACCGCCACCTCGGGAGAGAACGCCGCAACTCGGGGATCAAGACGCAGGGCAGCAAGAACCGCTTGTTTGATGTCGCTGTCAGGCTTGATGGCGTACTTCAATTTGCGGCTGGTGTCGTTGTATGCCCAGGCGTCGACTTTGATCCCGCTGCCGTCCACCGCTACCACCCCATTCACCCAGCCATCATCGGATGCTCTCGACTTGGCTATTGAGCTTCCGACGCTGCCGGTGAGCGTGACTTTGCCGCCAAATACGTCAACATTGATTATGTCGCCGTTGATCCAGATATCCCATTGCAGACGAGCCTTGACGTCACCAGCAATTTCCGAGTCGGTGCGTTTCGAGAGATAGTTGATCGCAACGTCATTACGGACGTCCTTGGTCCCCTTTACGCCCTTGGCAATTCGAGCGACCAGTTGCCTTTCCGTGAAGGAACCAACACTGCCGGTTAGCGTGGCTACCGCATTTTGGACGGAAACCGCCACCCGATAGGATTCCGTGGCGGGATCCTGCCGCAATGCCGCCTGGATATCCTTGCGAATGTCTGCGTCGGAGCGGGACACTGGCCTCACGGCAATCCGGTCAATCACGCTGCGCACGCCCCGGATGCTCTCGGCCATCTTCAGAGCCCTCTCCTTGGCGAGGATGTTGTTTACCGACCCGGAGAGCGTGACGATACCCTGGCTGGTGCTGACATCCAGATCGTTCGGGAAGACGCCCTCTTCGAACATCAATCCGCCGGAAACAGCAGATGTGATAGCATCGTCGGCGATCTCTTTCTTAGGCGTCGCCGCTTGCAAAGGCGACAAAACCAGAACCTGGGCTCCTGTTGCAATCAGGAGCATTGCGCACCACCTGCCGGCCGCTGAGCGGTGAGGCGGTCTTGCCACCTTCGTGGTCACGCGCGGCCGGCGGATCGCCGGGCCGGACTTGTTATCGCTCGCACTTGTGTCTCCACTGTCGTTTCTCGATGCCCTTTTCATTGTGGGTGACTCCTGCTTTAGAGAGATTCGACGGGTTATTGGAGATCTCCACCGGCATCCCTGACGCCGGAGTTGTGAGAGTTTAGATGTTCTTCGCGAGGCACGCGGGTCCAGATTCGGTCGGCCGACCCGAGCGTGGCAAGATGTCACACGAGGCAGAGTGCCTCGCTATTGCCGTCCATCCCGTCGTGGCCTGCGCCTCGAACATTTGTCACGCGAGGCAGAATGCCACGCCGTCGCACCGAGCTGGACAGCGAGGATGACGAGCATTGCGACCGGGATGATCATGATTTTGGACTGCGCAAATCTTGCTGGATGCGGGCTTTGCGCTCCTCGTACTCCGCTGTGGTGATCTCACCGGCAGCGTAGCGGCGCTGGAGGATACCGAGCGGGTCATCTCGGTACAGCCGCAGCCTTGAGCGAGGGACAGGGAAAGCCAACGAGAAGAACGAGACGATGAGCAAGACCCAGAACATCCACCAGAAGAAATGCATCCCGAAGAACTGCCATTGGTACCAGTACATGGTTTTCTCCTCCTCAAAAGCGTTATCAATCTCGGTGGTTGCGGCCTAGTCGCTGGCCAGGAGCCTTCCTTGGAGCGCAACCACGTCCGTATGTGCAAGAACTGCGCGCTATCGCGCATGGCTCCCTGAGTGCTGGTGCGGTGGCGGCGTCCTTGTCGGTCGGTCGCCGCTGTTCCAGTACACCGGGCGTCCGTAGTAGTCATAGAGGCGTGCTTCGTACTCACGGTTGATGGGCGCGGACGGGTTCCACTCGGGGCTGTTCTTGATCTTCTGTCGAGACATTTCGACGAAGACCTCGCCTTCCGCCCAGCTGATACGGTTGGCCCAGTGTGGGGAGACCAGCACCTTCTTGTCGGGCCACCAGTTCGTGGCGTCGATCACCAGATAGCGGACCTCCCACGTGTCATCGTCGATGATGAAGTCGTGGACATGGCCCATTCGCCCGTCAGTTCCCTCGATGTGGTATCCACGAACCTCCTTGGCGCTGCGCAAATGGACGTCGCCTGGCTTCCCGGGCTCCTCAGCAGGCGCTTCATTCGACCTGCCGGCCGCGAGCAACCCCGGGTAGGCCCCCGTGCCCCACAGTCCCGAGTAGCCCCAGTAGCGGGGATATCCGTAGTAGCCGAACCAGTCAAGCTCGTGCTGCCGCGAGACGGGCTTGTCCACGTCCACGCTCGGGCTGTTCTTGACCCTGTCCTTAGTCAGCGCCAGGTGGAAGCCTCGGGTCGACCAGTCCACTTGGCGGAATGAGATGGGCGAGATGAGCACCCGGCGCCCACTGAAGAAGCCACCGGTCTCGACGACCAGATAGCGGACTATCCAGCGCTCATCGTCGAGAAGAAAATCCGCAACGTGTCCGATGTCGCCGTCGGTGGCGCTCACCGCATAATGCTCCAATTCCTTCAGGCTTCGCAACATGGGCATTTCCTCCCCGCCTTCCGGCTCGACCATTTTGTATCCGAATCAGTCTCTTGCACGATTGGTGCCAGAGAGTCAGGCGCTTCGTCATCGGCGTTCACTACCGCGTCAAGGAGCGATCTTGTCGCTCAACCACTGACGGGTCTTCTCCAAGGAGTTCTTCAGATCGGCGTAGGACTGCTTGAATCCATTCTTCACTTCGTCCCAGTTGGACGCGGTGGCGGTCTCGGCCCGGTCAAGTTGCTGTTTGGTTTGGGTCCATTTCTCGCGCACCGTCGCGAGCTTGACCTTCCCGTCCGCCTTTGCGGCCCCACTGGCTCTGTCGACCTTGTTGCCAAGCCGATCCAGCTCTCCCTGGATGTCGACCAGTTCCTTTTTCATCTTGTTGACAAATTCGGCCTTCTCCGCATAGGCATATTCCCGCATCGATTGCGCCGCCTCCTTAGTCTCCAGCTTGGCCTTGTCTGGTTGCGCCGCCGCGATTTGTCCCTGTTTGGGCGCGATGGCCGATGTCCCATCCCGCGATTTGCAGCCCGCCGTGAACCCGGCTGCCAAGAAGAGGGCCGCGACGCCCAGGATCGTGTGTCTCATGGTCACACCTTTCTCCTCCATCCGAGACCTCTCACCGGCTACCACCACCAACCGCCGCTTTTGACCTTGACTTGGTTCACCACCCCGATCGCACCGCTCCTGCGGGCGTCCCTGTCAGCCTCTCCCCACCCAATCGAGGTCCCGACGGCGCCTGTCAAGGTGGCCACCCCTCCGTCGACGGCGACCTGGATGTCAGCGCTGTGGACGAATGGGCTCCAGAAGAGCCCCCTCTCGATGTTCTTCTTGATTCGTTCGTCCGTCATATAGAGCCGTGCGCCAAACATCCCCGAAGTGTAGTAGGATAACTCCTCGGCATAGGGTGAGACGTAAGAGTAGGAGTCTGGCCAATCGTAGTCCGTGGCGACGAATTGAGGCTTGACGTTCAGATCGTTGCGGACCCAAACCACTCCCTTCGTCCGCGAAGCAACATCCTGAGCTTCGGCCTTCTGAAAGATCGAATCTACCGTCCCGGAGAGGTAAGCAACACGGTTGATGACATCCACACTCATTGTGGAACCATCCAACAACGAGTCCCATAAGACCACCGCTTTCAGTTGTTCCCTCATCTCCGCATCGGTGGACGGGCCGTTTGGTCGCACCTTCAGAAGGCTGTCCACCCCCGAAACGCCGACTGTGTTCTTCGCGTCCTGTTCAGCGGAGGTCTTGGCCTTCAAATTCCCGACGCTGCCGCCAAGAACGACCTCCCCGCCTTCAACGGTCACCTCGGGAGAAAAGCGCGCGACTCGAGGGTCGAGACGAAGAGCAGCCTGAACTGCCTGCTTAACGTCGCTGTCAGGCCTGATGGCGTACTTCAACTTGCGTCGCGTGTCCTCGTGTGCCCAATAATCGACTTTCAGCCCGCTGCCGTCCACTGACACGACCCCATTCACCCAGCCATCATCCGACGCCCGGGACTTCGCGATTGCGCTCCCAAGTATGCCGGTCAGCGTTACCCTGCCAGATGAGACGTCCACGTTGATCATGTCGCCGTTGATCCAGATGTCCCATTGGAGACGAGACCTGACATCGGCGCTAATCTGCGCGTCGGTGCGATTCGACAGGTAGTTGATCGCGACGTCGTTGCGGACGTCCTTGGTGCCCTTTATGCCTTTCGCAATCCGAGCGACTAGCTGCTTCTCCGTGTAGGAACCAACGCTGCCGGTTAGCGTGGCGACCCCGTTTTGGACGGAAACCGCCACCTGGTAGGATTCCGTCGCAGGATCCTGGCGCAGCGCCGCCTGTATATCTTTGCGAACGTCGGCGTCCGAGCGTCGGACTGGCGTTACGGCAATCCGGTCGATCACACCGCGCACGCCCCGGATGCTCTCGGCCATCTTCAGCGCCCGCTCCTTGGCGAGGATGTTGTTGACGGAACCGGAAAAGGTAACGATGCCTTGGCTGGTGCTGACATCCAGATCATTCGGGACCACGCCTTCTTCGAATGTCAATCCGCCGGAAACCGCAGATGTGATACCACTATCGGTGATTTCTTTCCTGGCTGGCGCGGCTTGCAGGATTGGTAAGCTCAGAATTTGCACGCCCGCCAAAATCAGCAGGACGGAAGGCCATCTGCTGATCGCTCCATCGTGGTGGGCATCCCCGAAAGGGCTCCTTCTACAAAAAGCCGATTGCTGGAGTGGTCCGCTTGGCGCTGGGGCTGCCGTGCGCGCAGGACAGATTGCCATGTTGGAATTGTTCTTGCTCATACTTTCCCCTCCCTGGTCGTCTCTTGATCGTTCTGTTCGCTGTGGATAATTCGAGTGCAACGCTCTGACCTTGCTATAAGGCTGTGTTCAGGTGATTTCCACTATTTGGGTTGCGAATCGCGCAAATCCCGATCGATGCGAGCCTTGCGGCCCTCGTAGTCTTCTGTCGTGATCGCACCGGCGGCGTAACGTCGACGGAGGATAGCGAGCGGGTCCTCCCGGTACTGCCTCATCCTCGATCGAGGGACGGGGAAGGCCAGCGAGAAGAACGAGACAATGAGCACGACCCAGAACAGCCACCAGAAGAAGTGCATCCCGACGAACCCCCATTGGTACCAGTACATGATTCCCCTCTCACGTCCGTTATCAGTAGCCTGCTACGGCGTGACCGCCCGCCGGCCACCTATCATCCATCGTTGTTGCAAGGGTGCAAAAGCTCCGCGTTTATCCCGACCGGCTCTCTGGGTGGTGCTGCGGCAGGACTGGCCCTGCCGGTCGGTCGCCGCTGTCCCAGTACACCGGGCGTCCGTAATAGTCATACAGACGTGCTTCGTACTCGCGATTGACGGGCGCGGCCGGGTTCCACTCGGGGCTGTTCTTGATTGCTTGGCGGGACAAGTCGACGAAGACTTTGCGCTCCGCCCAACTGATGCGGTTGGTCCAGTGGGGCGCAACCAGTACTTTCTTGTCGAGCCACCAGTTCCTGGTGTCGATGACCAGATAGCGCACTTCCCAGGTCTCATCGTCGATGATGAAGTCGTCGAGGTGGCCGATTGCGGCTGCAATTCCCTCAATGTGGTATCCGCGGATCTCTCTGGCGCTGCGCAAATGAACGTCGCCAGATTTCTCGGGCTGCTCAGCAGGCGCCTGACTCCACCTGTGGGCCGCGAGCAAGCGCGGGTAGGCGCCCATGCCCCACTGTCCCGGATACCCCCAGTACAACGGATATTCGTAGTAGCCGAAGTAGTCTAGCTCCTGTTGCCGCGAGACCGGCTTGTCCACATCCACGCTCGGACTGTTTTTGATCTTGTCCCTCGTCAGTGCCAAGTGGAAGCGCCGGGTCGACCAATCCACTTCCCGGAAGGAGATTGGCGATATGAGCACGCGACGCCCACTGAAGAAGCCGCCGGTCTCCACGACCAGATAGCGGACTATCCAGCGCTCGTCGTCCAGGAGAAAATTCGCAACACGTCCGATGTCGCCGTCGGTGGCGTTCACCGTGTACCGTTCCAGATCCTTCAGGATTCGTAACATGGGTCTCCCTCCGCGCCCTTCGGCTGAATCATTTCGTATCCCGACAAATCTCCTGCATGGTTGGTGCCATAGTACCCAGACTGGCCATCATGGCTTCACCGCGCCGGTAGCGTTGTATCCGCGATTGTGCTTGCCACGGACCGCGGATGGAGTCGAGATTTGGGGGCTCATCACCTCCTTCAAATTGAGGGAGAATCGCCGTCATTTTGGTTGAGCCAGTCGACTTCAGGTCAAACCCGTGGTGCGTCACCTGTGGATTGCTTCCTCCGGCACCACACGGGATCGAAGACGAACGAACCCGGCTTGAACCCAGTTGGGAACGATCGCGCAGAATCTGCGGGGCCTGTGGTAGTCGGGCCATTGCATCGGCACAATCAATGCATCGCTTTGACTCATGGATAACGACCGAGCGATGGACCAGATGGTGAGGAAACTCAAGATCGGCCGAGGAAAGCGGGTGGCGATCGTGGTGGTTGCGGCGATCGTGGTCGCATTTCTGGTCGGGGTGGTGGTCACCGGATTCCGTGGCCGGCACATCTTGCGGAATTCCGCAGCGATGACGACACCTGTTCCGGTCTCTGCAAAGATCGGGTGGCGGCTTTGGTGGTAGGCGCGAGCGTGGCCGTCTCCCCATGGCCCTGCCAGTGGCAGCTGCCGGATACTCCTCGATCTCGGTCAGGGCTCGCGGCATGAGTCTCGCCTTTCCTTGTCAGGGCTGTTCCTTGGCTTGAGGGCGGCGCGACGGTCCCTTGCCCAGCAGGCTTCGTTGTGCTGGGCGCAGAGCGGGTGCGAGCACACTCGAAGCGACCGCTGCACAAATGAGTATTCCGCTCCTCATGATCGAACTCTCCTCGGGTACGAGCTGTCCAGAGGCGATGACCGCGTTGTCCGCCGTGAGAACCGTGGGGCTATCCTCGCGTTGCCACCTCGATTTTGCGATTGCGGCTCGCCGACGGACGTCAACTCTTGCGCCTCTGAGCGCGAATAGTCGATTGAGACAGCCCGTTACCCGCCGCGCCGAAATAGTCCTCACCCGCCAAGTCGGCCTCCCGTTCCTTCGGAGGCCAGGGAGAGATCTGCTCTTGACCGACCCGCCACTTCATAGTCGGCGTACAGCCCTGTGGAACACGTCGACGGTGAGCAGCGGGAGGTTCAATCTGAAGGAGCAACCAATCCCTCCCATCTTCCGCCGAGGATCGGCCGCGCGATGACGCTCGGCTGGGAGGGTGGCAGGATTTCGCAGTGACGGACGTGACCCGGTGTGACCCAGTCATAGAGCGTGAGCGCCGCACGGGAATACGCGCCCGTTCCACGCAGTTGGCCGGACAGAGACGCGCCATGGGCAGTGGCAACGACACGGCACGCAAACTCTGCGGCCATATTGGGTACGAAACGAGAAGTCACAGTAAGCGCACGACCGTGTACGATCAGATCGAGACCGAAGTGCGGCGGCAGCAATTGGTACCAGCGATCGGTTGGAAATCTTCGGCGCGAGCCCGCAGCATGACGATTGCGATCAAGGGTCGCGCCGTCAACCTGGACGTCACCGCTAAGAAGCAAATCGCCGCGGCCAAGGCTCGCGAGCCGGAGGTCGAGATTGAGATCGGCGAAGGCCAAGGGGACGTTGTTGTCGTGAAACGCAAGGTGGCGACCGGTGACGGGCAGATCCACCCGTCCTAGGCGCAGCGGCCACAACGAGACGATCTGCAATATGGCGGGTTGGGTGCCGCTGCCCACGTTCAGCGCACCAAGCGTCGCGATCGTCATGCGCAGATCGCGGGTACTCAGTGTGTTGCCATGGGCTTGGATGGCGCCTCGGGCGGTGACCGCAGGCCAGGCGCCGGAATTCGAACGCACACTGACGTCGGCGAAGCGACCTTCGCCGTCAAGCTTGGGCTGGGCGATGGTTCCCGTAATCTGCGTCTGGACGTCAAGGCTACCGCTGATAGCCACAGTCGAGTCCATCGGACGTATGCGCGACGCCAGCGCTCCGGCATCAAGACGACCCGTGACTGTCAGAGCCAGCGTCGTTTGCTGTGGCCTCCGTGGATCCAGCACGACTTTGCCCACCAGCCGGCTGCTCGCGCCTGCCATCGTGGCGGTCAGCCCCGGCGTGCTGAGGCGAGGGCCGTCGATGTCCACTCGTCCGCCAGCAACGATTCTCACCGGCGACGCGATTCTTCCCACATGCAGGACCACGTCGCGAAGAATGTCGATGTGTCCTGTCAGCGGCACGCCGTCGTCCCCGTGCTCGTGAGTCGCGACATCTATGCCCAGCGAACCCTCTGATCCTGCCAGGGACCAAGGCCATAGGTCCACAACCGGGCCAAGCTCCACCTGACCGCGAATCGTTGCTTCGCGGCCTGCTCCACAAATGTGGCCGTCCAGCCTAAGATGGCTCCCTGATCCGTCTAGCTGAAACGAGCCTTCCACCCGTGGCGGCCCGGATTCAGTGAGCGACACACGGCCGTCGCCGGACGCCGACAGACCCAAACGCGCCCATGGTGTCGGCAGCCAAGGGTCCAAGGAGAAGGCGCGTAGCTTGAGCGCCGCAGTCGCCGTGAGGCGCTGGGCGCGGCTCAAGCGAGCCTGCGCGCGGAAGCTGAGCCCCGGTCCGAGCGTGCCGTCGAGGGCCAGTGCACCAGCAGCAGCATGGAGGTGCAAGGTGCCGTCGCCCATCGGCCGTCCGCTCATGCGCGCGTCCGTCACCGTAAAATCGCCAGTCACGGTTGGCGCAGCCAATCGACCGCGCACCTCCAGTGCGCCGTCGAGGTTGCCGCCGAGGGAACTGTTCGAGGTGCCCGCGGATCTGTCCCCGAGAAACGCAGGCAGAGGAACTCGCTCCCACGCCCGGTGCAATCCTGGAATGTCCACTACGGGGTAATCGTGCAGTCGCAGATCAGCGAGGATCGGTCCGTCGAATATCGCCCGTCCGCTCGCCTCGGCCGTGCCACCCCCTTGGTGGACGACGGCGAAGCGCGACACAATCAGTTCGTCACCATGAGCGACCGCAGCCGTCGCCAGGACCGGCAAGACAAAACGCTGCCCCCCGAAAGACACCGTCGAGCCGCGCGGAAAGTGAATTTGCACATCCAGGTGATCGACGCTGCCGGTGACCGTCGCGTGGCAGGACAGCTTGCCGCTGAACCCCGTGTCAGGTGACAAGCGCTCCAGCGAAGGCGCTGCCAGGTCGAACTGGACAGCAAGGTGCGTCTGGTGGGTCGGCGATCCATCGCCCGCGCCAGGAAACCGCGTCGTCACCTGGCCGTTGGCGTGCAGGGTCGCGGTGTCTGCTCGGATGTCTTGCAACTGAAGCGTGCCGCCGATCAGCCGGGCTCCGCCCATGGCAATCCTGAGTTCGTCGGCAACCGCGCTCTCCGACCCAACATGGTTGGCGCGGTCGAGACGAAAGACGAAATGTTCCGGCCAGGGACCGCGGCGCTCGCGATCCAGCGTCAGTGAGGTGTTGATCATTTCCACGGTCACACCCGCAAGGCCCGCGACGTGCGGCGTGAACTGAGCGCGGACGCCGACGCGGCCAGTGAGCCGGCCTCCGAGCAACGGCCACAGCGCCTTGTCGAGCACGTCGGTGGTCGCAAAGCCGGCGAAGCGCAGATCGGCGTCGAGACTTCCGCCGCGAACGATTTGCGCCTGCAACTGTGTTGTCGAACGGCGGCCCACCCCGCGCACTTCCCCCGATAGCTCCCGGTAGGGACCGCGTAGCGCCACCGTGACGTCGCCGTCGAACAGCGCCAGAGCCGCGCCAGGGGGCCGCCATGTCGCTTGCAGCGCGGACAGCGCATCGCCCACGCGATCCCAACGTGCGTCGAGGATCAGACCCGACGGCGGTGTGTGACCGCCGCTGCGGACGGGTAGCGTGCCTTGAAACACGGCGCGACCCGAAAGACGCGATTGTCCGGTCATCGCTTCGTCCACCTGAAGGACCAGATCCGATGGTGCATCGGCCGTCACGGCCACCTGCCCGATCGCAACCGTGTCGAAGCGCAGGTGCGTGGTCCACGCGGCACCTTCCCGCCCGATGCGCAACCAGCCGCCGGTGTCCGTGGTGGCGTTGTGGGCGTTGAACAGCAGGTCGGGATGCTCGCGCGCCCGACCCGCAGAAAAACTGCCGTGGGTTTGCACCCGCGACAGCTTCAACGCCCACGTGGGAAAATCCAGGTCGACGTCCATGTCTTTCAGCTCAACTTCTTGAAGGGTAACGGCCGCGCCGATATTGGCCGCGCCCCCAGCGGAGCCCGAGGCGCCCCTTGACGACGATTGCGCCGTCGGCGGCGCCAGACACGTCGCTCGTGACGCTCTTGCAGGCGCCCGTCGAAAAGCCTCCATGAGACCTACGCTCCCGTTCTCGCTCGATACGCCAAGGCGCCACAGGCCGTGTTCGACGTGCGCAGATACCACGGTGATGCGCCAGGGCCGTCGATGGAGCGCCACGATGGCGGACAGATGCGCGGAGGAAAAGACCACACGACCGTCGGGCGCGGTCACCTGGACGCCATCAAGTGTGATCTCCCAAGGGCGGCCCAGCAACAAATCAGCCGTGGCCGTCCATCCCAAATGACCTCCTTCGACGCGTACGACTCCACACAGTGATTCCGTCGCACGTGCCACGATCCGGCTGAGCAGACGCCCTCGCACAGCCAACGGTGCCACCACCGCCGCGATCAACATCACCACCAGGGCAGCGCTGGCCGTTTTGAACGCCCAGCGCAGGCGCCAGCGGATGTCGTGGTTTTGCCAGTTGGTCGCGACCGTGTAGTTCACAGTTGATTACGGATGATCCTCCACCAGCCCGGACGGGTACAAACCTGGCAGTCCGTTCGGGCCCTTGGTGCCTGGCATTCCTGGTGGCCCGGGTGGACCGGGCGCACCTGTCGCACCTTGGGGTCCGGGGATCCCAGGCGGCCCTTGCAGCCCGGTGCTCCCGTTGCACACCAAGACAGTGGTCGAGTCTTCGAGCGTGCCGTTATGGTTCTGGTCAAGGCCAAACTCGATACTTGACCCTCCTGCTTGGCATTGACTGCCCGGGCTCACGGCTGTCACGTGGAAGGCGGTGTGCGGGCCATTCACGTTGGTCTCGACCCACGTGCCCCTGTCACCGCGACAGATGTTGAATTTGGAATCGCTCCAACTGTACCACACCTGACCGTCCTGGCTCGGCCCGCAGGCCGGCCGATCCGACCTAGGCAGAGGAACCTGCGTCGCACTCTGGACCTCTGGCGAAGGTCCCGGCCTGGCATGGCCAGAGCATGCCGCCATGCCGGCCACCAGCGCCAATCCCGTCACCACCAGCACCTTGCGATTTCGACTGCGGTCATGGGTTCTCGTCGTCGTGAAGATCACCGATTTCCTCCATTCCCAGGGCGTGACAGCCCCGTTTCCACCCGGAAAGTTCTGCATCTGCCATGCCGCCGCCCGGTCAGAAGCTGCGGCTACGGTCCTCCTGGTCAGCGCTGCCATCGTTGCTTCCGTTTGGCTCCCCATTTTGGCGGCTTCTCGTCCCACAAGTCAGTCGATATGAAGTACCCCGCCGTTCAATTCAAGTCCGAGCAGTTGCAGCGCCGAAGACCCTGGAGGACTAGCTTATTCGACCAAAACGATGCGTCATCTCCGTCAGTTTGACGAAGTGCCTCTACCAGCGCGAGGCTTACATCCCTCCGCCAGCGGCCATGATCGTGTGCATGAGCCGTCGCATCTGCGTGGCTCTCTACAAGGCCATCATCAAGCTCCGCCCAGACTGGGTTGGCTCGGTCGACGCCGAGGCCGAAAAGGGCAAAGCCTGCGTGGTCAAGGTGGTGATGACTGGCGGCGCGGATGAGCGCTCGTCCGCTCGCCCCCTCAATTCACGACGGGTCCAGGCTTCTGTTCGTCGGGCTCCGACTCGCGCAACTCCGGCGCGATTTGCACCGCGGGCACGTGCGCCAGGGTCTGCTCCAGGCGTTTCAAGCTAGGCGGCTTGGCGAGATGTTCATCGAACCCGGCCTCCGACGCTCGTAGCACGTCTTCGGGCTGGGCGTATCCACTCAGCGCCACGAGATAGGCACCCTTGAGAGCGTTATCGGCGCGGAAGGCGCGCGCAACATCGAAGCCGTCCATGCCGGGAAGCCCGATGTCGCAGAACACGACCTCGGGGTTGCGCGCCCGGGCTTTTGCGATGCCCGAAGGGCCATTGTAGGCGACCTCGACCTCATGCTCGCTGAACTCGATCGCCTCGCGCAGGCTTTCGGCCGCGTCGATGTTGTCCTCGATGATGAGCACGCGCCGTCGGCCGCCCGGGACCGGAGTGTGGCAGCGCGCGGGCGCGTCGGCCGCACCTTCTTCCAGGGCGAGAGGCAGGCGCAGGACGAACTCCGCCCCTTGGCCCAGCCCAGGGCTGTGCGCGGAGATGGTGCCGCTGTGAAGCTCGACCAGCCCCTTGACCAGCGCCAGCCCGAGGCCCAAGCCGCCCTTGCTGCGGTCGAGCGTGGCATCAGCCTGCACGAACGGCTGGAACAAGCGCGCCAGCATCTCTGGGGCCATGCCCACGCCGGTGTCTGCGACACGAACCACCGCCTGCTTGGCCTCGCTGTCGACCGACACGATCACGCGCACCCGACCATTCGGCCCGGTGAACTTGGCGGCGTTCTGCAACAGGTTGCCAACGATCTGGGCCAGCCGATTTCCGTCTCCGCTGACGAACACGGGCGCGGGCGCAGGAGCGAATTCTATGTGTACCTCGTTCGCTTCAAACTGGGGGCTATGGTCATCCAGCGTGCGCCTCACCAGTTGGCTGAGATCCAATCGCTGTCGCTGCAGCTGGATCTTGTTGCTCGCGATCCTCGTCACGTCTAGCAAATCGTCGACCAAGTGAGCGAGCTGCCCGACTTGTCGGCCGATCACCGCCTGGGCGCGATGTGCCTGTTCGCCGCCGGGCACCGCGTGGTCGAGGATGTAGAGGCTATTGGTAATGGGCGCGAGCGGATTGCGCAGCTCGTGCGAGAGCGTGGCGATGAAATGGTTCTTGTTGCGATCCGCCTCGGCCAGCGCCTCCGCGGCCTCGCGGTAGTGCGTTTCGCTTTCCTGCAAGGCATGCACCGCGCGCTTGCGATCGATGATGGTCCACGCCGTGTCGGCGAGGTCTGAAACGATCTGCACGTCGCTGTCGGTGTAGTCGGTCGCTTTGTTCCCGACGCCGAGGATGGCCACGATGAGGCCCGATCGCATGACTGGCACCACCAGTTCGCGCGTGACAGGGGCGTGTCCCTCGGGCAGCCCCCTACGATGCGGGAGCGCGGCGTAGTCGTTATGCACGACCCGCTTGCCCTCACGCGCGCAGTCCGCCCAAACACCGGCCTCGGCAATCGGGTAGTGACTGCTTTGTCCTGTGGCCGAGCAGAACTCCTTCTTGGTTCGCGTGGACCAGGCCGCCAGGGAGAGCGTCTTCTGGTCTGACTCGACGAAGTGGCAGAAACCGATCGGGCTGTCGGTCAACCCACCGATCCTGTCCAGCACCTCCTGCAGCAGGTCTTCCAACGAGTGCCCCGCCGCATACTCGACCAGCGCTGCACGCAGCCGAAGTGTCTCCTGCAAACGCCGGCGCTCGGTCGTGTCTATCATGAGGGCGCGGCACCTACTGCCGCTGCCATTCGAGACGACGGCCTCGATATGCACCCAGAGTGGGGCGCTCGCTTCTGGACAAAGCTTCAGATCGCAGACTTGTCTGGCGCTGCTGCTGAAAACATTCTTGAGGAGAATGTTGAAGGCCGGCCGATCCTCGGGGGAGACGAAGAGGCTGAAACGCGCCCCAACCACCCGCGAGCGCACCATTCCCAGCAGGCGTGCCCCAGTCAGATTCACATCCTGGATCGCCCCGTCGCGGGCGAGGGTGAGGTAACCCATCGGCGCGAAGTCGTAGAGGTCGGCGTAGCGTTCCAGCCCCACCTCCAGTTCTCTTCGTGTTTCCTGCAACTCTTGATTCTGTAACTCCAACTCGATCTGATGAACCTGCAGCTCGTGCACCAGGCGCTGCGCCTCTTCCGCGGTCTGTTGGCCTGCCGCCTGCGACTGCTTGGCTTCTTCTTTCAGCCGGTCTTCAGCCCGCCTGCGCAACTCCTTCGGGGTTTCGCGTTTCTTCATACGCTCACCTCCTGGCCGGCTTGCGTGTTTCGCAACGTCGCCTCCAGCGTCTTGGCAGCGGTGATGTCGGCC
>Ga0187862_10001622_pt1 | contig 23601 bp, 18 predicted proteins | sample June2016WEW_10_1_FD_133003 | JGI IMG/M metagenome (GOLD analysis project Ga0187862, IMG submission 133003) | Peatland microbial communities from SPRUCE experiment site at the Marcell Experimental Forest, Minnesota, USA - June2016WEW_10_150 | ecosystem: Environmental > Terrestrial > Soil >...
CTGTAGTTCCAAGGCTTTCTATTTCGATGGCATTTCAGAATTGGCCAAGGATAAGGCGCAATCTGATGGAAAATGCCCGAAGTAGAAAATTACAATTTAATATACTTAAGTGTTGAATATAAACAATCCTTATTTGAGCGCTTATGGGGCATAGCTCCCCGCGCTTTTAGAAAGCTTCTCGATTCCGGAATTTACTGGAGACAAGGTCATGAAAACGGTAACGGTCCCGGCAAGGCGATGGTACGATAATGAGGAAAGGGTGCTGACCTTTCCGGACAATTGGGACGTCGATCATCTAACAGCTCCTGGTCTGGAAAAACCTTGCCTTACGCCGTCGCAAATCCGGGCAAAAATTGAAAATTCCATTGACGGACCTGCCTTGAGTGAACTGGCTTGCGGCAAACGGCAAGCGGTTATCGTATTCGATGATATGACCCGTCCAACACCTATCAAGGAAGCGGCCCGGGTTGTGCTCGACGCACTTCATAAAGCGGGAATGGGGAAGGAGCAGATCAGGTTCATCTGGGCACTTGGCGCTCACGGGGCGTATGATCTGATTAATGCCCGCAAAAAGCTTGGGGACGATATCGTGGAGAACTACCGGGTGTTCAATCACGATGCATTTCAGGGTCATAACCTGACGTATGTCGACCGGACGCCCAAAGGGGTAGACCTCTGGTTCAATCGTGAATTCATGCGGTGTGATCTGAAGATTGCGATTGGTTGCGTAACCCCTCATGTCCATGTTGGCTTTGGGGGAGGCGCCAAAATAATACTGCCCGGGGTCGCGGGTATCGAGACCATCAACCAGTATCACAAACAGTTGGCTCGAGATCCTGCCAGTTGCGGGTTGGGAAAATTCGAAAATAACATACTGCGCCAGGAAATTGATTATGCAGGTGACGCGGTTAACCTGAGTTTTAAAATCGACTGCCTCATCAATCGCAAGGGAGAAATCGCCGATCTCTTTGCCGGTTCCTTCCGGGCCACCCATGCGGCCGGGGCGGAAGCGGGCAAGGAGCACTATGGCATTGATTCGGTGACCGGTTATGACATCGTCATCTCCAACGGCCACGCCAAGGCCAGCGAGTCCGGCATTTGCGCGCGCCTGGCTGTGAGTGCAGTTAAACGGGGCGTTGGATCTTGTGTGATTATCATGGACGCACCGGAAGGTCAGGTGACGCACTATGTCTTCCGGAGCTGGGGGGAAGGTTACGGAGGGACCCAATATGTAAACCCCCGGCCCGGGACTCGATTTGTACCGCACGTGATGAAAAGACTCATCATCTTTAATCCTTCACCGGATCCGAATTGCATTGATTTAATCTGCCACAATGATGATGTCGTCTTCGTCAAAACATGGGAAGAAGTCCTCGCGATTCTTCAGGAAGAATATCCGGGACCGGCTCGTGTAGCCGTCATTCCCGACGGCACTATGCAGTACATGAGGAATAGTTAGTGTCCGCCCGGCAAGGGTCTTTTTCCGCCATGGCGGCGTCGATCTTTGGTCTTACCTCGCGTGGAGTTTTCATCGGGGTTTCCGGATGGACGCTAATTAGTGTCCATCCGGAAATTTCGGATTAGACACTTGCAGTTTCCGATTCGGAAAGGAGGCGTTTTTCGTCCCGGCGCGTACAGTTTGGCGCCCCGTCATTTCCGGATTGCCCAGCGCCGCACCGAAAGGTGCAAGGAAAGAGCTTGCCCTCCTTCGGAAACTCAGGACAAGTTCGCCCTGCGAAGGGAGGGGTTGCGCGGAGGCGTACCTATTGTACCGCCTCTGGTCGTAGACAGGTCAGGGATAGCGTCGAGATCCTGCCCATGCCGCCACCGAAGGTAGCGGCGAATCTGGTAGGCGGTCCCACCGCCCCCCGGGTTTCTCAACCGCCGAAGAGCAGCGAGACCAGGCGGACTTCGTCGCCGTCGTCGAGTTGAGCATCCAGTGGCCGCCTCGTCCCGTTAACCAGTGCAAACATCCTGAGCCGGGACGGAATGCCGAGTTGTTCAATGAGAGCCGCTGACGTGCATCCCGCTGGTACGTCCATCACCTGCTCCCGGACATACATCTTGATTATGCCAGCGGGCTTCACTGTGATTTTCACGATGATCTTCCGGCGTCAGGGTTCACCTGGAAAACTTCAACTGTTTGGGATTACGATGGGGAAGGTTTGAAAGGGGGGCTGGTCACCCCCTCCATTCGCACCGAACGCAGAGCCGCCTCAAGCCCGCTGAACCAATCCCTTCTACCAGACCTTCCGGGCTTCCTCTTCCATCCCGTATTCCCGAAGGGTGGCTTCGCGAGGTATTCCCTTCTCCGGATCCATGTCCATGAGTTCGTAGAAGCGCTCCTTCATGCCGGAGAAATTTATCTCGATTCCCTTCGGCTCACCGTCTCGAGCGGGCTCGAGCATCCTGGGGGTCAACGTGTCGTCCCTGGAGGTGCGGCCGTACCGATAGTTGATGAGTCTCTTGAGATAGAAGACCCTTCGGCCCGCTCTCATCATGTCTTCGACGTCCCAGCCGTATCCGGCTACGGCGTTGAAAAGCTCGACCCATTCGGGGATGGAGACCTCCCTGTCGGCGAACTCACAAAAACAGGCGCTGTTTTCGATGCCTCCAAGCTCGACGGATCTTACCGCAGCCTCCGGCTTGTGGGCATCGGTCATGGGGTCAGGCTCGTATTCGATGCCGATTTCCGGGTAATAGCAGGCCCCCATCTCCATGTGGAGCATTGGATCGGCCACGTGGCAGGCTCCTCTAGGGCTGACCGCATAGGTGAGGGCCATGCCGTGGCCTCCGCCCCTGGGGTCGTGCATGGGTGCTTCGAGGCCCTTGCTGTGGCACGTGTAATCCATGGAACCCTTGCCGGTTCTCTCTGCCGCTGCAACGCTCCCCAGGCTAAGCAGCTCACCCAGTATTCCTTCCCGCCTGGCAATCGCAGGCAGGACCTTGTCAATAACCGTTTCCATGTCGCCCCATAGAAGCTTTACACCGCCGGTATCCTTCAGGGTGAGATGACCTTTTTCGAACGCTTCCATAGCCCAGGCTATGGTCCCACCCGCCGAGATGGTGTCCAGGCCAAGGTCATTGCAGATCCTGCCGGCTTTGCATGCCGCCGCAAGATCCTGTGAGCCCAGCAGCGCCCCGAAAGCCGCTATGGTTTCGTATTCCGGACCAGGTCCTTCGGGAATGGCGAACGGTCCTTCCGGCACTGCGACGATTCGCTTGCATCCGACAGTGCAGTACATGCAGGTCCACCGGCGGGTGAGGAATTTCTCGGTCAGGGTGGCTCCCGACAGGGCCTCGCCCATCTCTTCCGAAAAATTGGAGGTGAAGTTCCGTATAGGGACGTCGCCGGCAAACATGGCCCCTTCGAGGTTGGCAGCGGTCCCGCTTTCCCGCAGGACCGAGTTGGTCAGATTTTCCTTGATCCTGGTGTTAAGTTCTTTGCGCAGCTTCTCGTATCTCTTCGGATCGGCCACTTTCATGCGTTGCTTTGATGATTTGACGACGATGGCCTTGAGGTTCTTCGAACCCATAACGGCCCCGAATCCCGCCCGCCCAAACGCATGATGGCCTTCGCTCAAAATGAGGGCATACCGGACCATGTTTTCGCCTGCCGGACCTATCACCAGGGTCCGGTGATTTTTTCCGAACCTTTCCTTCAGGCCGCTGTTTACCTCCTCGATGCCTTTGCCCCAACAGGAAGCCGCGTCCACGATCTCGATCCTGTCGTCCTCGATCAGGAGCAGCGAGGGCGCCTCTGTTCTCCCTCGCAGGACGATCCCGTCGTATCCGGCGTACCTCAATTCAGGGCCAAAGTAGCCTCCGCAGGAGGAATCGCCCCAGTTGCCCGTCAAAGGAGAGCGGCCGCCCACGCTCATCCTGCTTGTTCCGGAGAGCTTCAAGCCGGCAAAGGGTCCGTCCATGAAGATGAGGGCGGCCTCGGGTGAGAACGGATCTGTGTCGAAGTGGCCCATTTCCCAGAAAAGCCTGGCTGCCAGACCGCTCCCCCCGATGTACCGGAGATACCAGTCTTCAGGGGGAGAGGCAACCGTAACAGAGCGTTCGGTAAGATCGACGTCGATGACGTTGCCTGTGCTGCCGTTCATTTGTCGCGCCTCCGCGTTCGGTTACTTCAGGATCTTGTCTTCCCAGCCCAGTTCTTTGAGGACTTTCTCGTAATGCACCGCGACCTTTTTCAGCTTGGGGGCCAATCTAAGAAGACCGGTGGCCGATCCCTTCACCCTTATCTTCCTTCTCGTGATGGCCATCACGGGATTGAGCTTGTTGGACCACGACCTGTGGGCGTTGTCAGCGGACAGACTCATGATCAGATCGGGCTTCTCGGCCGGCTTGCCGGCACCCGCCTCGAGCTTGCCGTCGCGGCAATCCCAGTAATAAGAGCAGTTGGGGCCGTCCTCGGTGTAGTCGAACCATATAAGCTGGTTGACCTTCTTCAATCCCGTGCTCAATTCCTTATCTTCCCTGGTCGATTCGAAAAGCTTCAGAAAAGCCTTGATAGGTTCGGTCTCATCTTTCCAGTATTCCATTGCCTTCTCCCTTTCGCCTGACAGTGCCTGTTTTGTCCCACCTCACATTACGCTCCCCGGTGCACCTGAGCGCAAATCCAATCACAGGGCCTTGATGTACAGGTTGAGTATGTCTTCCTCTTCCAAATAACAGGGATTATAGCTTACTTGAGAATCACTTGCGGCCAGCTCGACTGTGGGCATTAACCGCTCCCTGTCATCGGCAAGGCCGAAGTCCTTCAGGGTTTGGGTCAGGCCGATCCGGGCCTTCAGGTCTTTGACTGCCTGCACGGCCAACCGGGCTGCTCCGAGCGGGTCCTTCCCGCTCACGTCCATTCCCATGGCGTCTGCCACCATCATGAAGCGTACGGGGCATTCCTCCATATTGTGCTCCATGATTAAGGGGAGCATGATGGCGTTGGCCAAACCGTGAGGGATTCCGTAATGGGCGCCCAGAGCATGCGCGGTTGCATGGGCCCCGCCCGTCTGGGCGTTATTGAAACACATCCCCGCCAGCGTGCTGGCTATAAGCATGTGGCCTCTTGCGGTAACGTTGTGCGGCTCCATCACAGCCTCAGGGAGGTACCGGAAGATAAGCCTGATGGCGTGAAGACCGAGCGCGTCTGCAATGGGTTCAGCGCCCGTAGAGGTCACCCCCTCCACAGCGTGGGTAAGCGCGTCCATCCCGGTAAATGCGGTCACTTTCGGGGGCAGGCTCACTGTTAGCTCCGGATCAAGCATGGCCAGGTCCGCATTGAAGGGGTGGGTTATCGAAAGCTTCACCCTGGCTTCGACATCCAGTACGACTATCGCGTTGGTGACTTCGCTTCCTGTTCCTGCCGTGGTGGGGAACACGACGTGCGGTGGAAGCGGTTTGGCGCCTGACCAAAGACCCGCCTGCTCGGCGAGCGGCCTGAAGTCGTCTACTCCTTCACCTATCATGATGTTTATTGACTTGGCCGTATCCATGACGCTCCCACCGCCGACAACCACCAGGCAGTCCGCTCCACAAGACCTGTAGAACGCAGCCCCCTGGTTGATGTTATCGAGCCGGGCATCCTGAACGATGTTGTCGAAGACCCCCACCAGCTCAAGGTCTGACTTGCGCACCTCTTCCGCCACCATCTCGGCCACGCCGGCCTGGACCAGCCCTTTGTCCGTGACTATAAGGACCTTGCTCCCGCCAAGCTGTGCCATTTCGAAGGCCAACTCCCTGCGCACTCCGGGCGAGTACATAATTCGCGGCCTGTTCATCCAGGTGAAAAAGGGCTCAAACTCAACGTCCGCGCACTTCATCTCTACCTCCTTGTGAGTGACCTTAGACAAAACAGGAGTTTGATTCTTTTCATTTTATGCCTCCCTGATTTGGGAGCTAACAAAGGGAAGGTGGCAAAGCACGTGAGCAAAATTATAGTACGCCAGAGTCGTGGATTAGCAAGAAATATTTTTGGACGGTGGATCGTGGTGCAAGGCTCAAAGTGAGATAGAAGGTATGAGTAGAGCCGCATATTCCATCTCAATGATCACATTACTTTGTGACACGTCCTTGCAAAACGGCTTTCACAATGCCTTCCCGGTTGATCCCCTCCGAGTTGTAGAGTTCTTCGGGTTTTCCGGAAGAGCCGTATCTTGTTACCCCAAGCCTCACCAGCCTGCACGGAAGAGAATTTTCGGCCAGAATCAGGGCGACCAGAGATCCAAGACCTGTATCGATATGATGGTCCTCTGCAGTCACAATGAGGCCCGTTTTGGCTGCCTGGTGGATTGCGTGGACGTCCAGCGGCTTGATTGAGGCGAAATTGAGTACGGTCGCCCGGATACCGTGACTTTTGGCCAGCTCTTCGGCTGCCTTCACCGCTTCGTGAATGGGAGGACCATATGCGAGTATTGCCGCTTGGTCGCCATGCCTGAGCAAGTCGGCGCTGGCGGGTGAAAACCGATAATCGCCGGCGAACGCAGGCCGGCCCAATTCGTCAAGGATTGCGGGCAGTTTTGATCGGCCCATGCCGACAAAGAAGTTGCCGGGCCGCTCGGCCACATACCTGATGATCCTGTCGGTCTGGTTCGGATCGGCCGGAATGAATATGGAAAAGCCGAACAGGTTCTGGAGCAATCCGATATAGTCGATGCACTGGTGTGTCTGGCCGTCCTCTCCGACGTCGAGTCCAAGGTGTGTGCATACCAGCTTGAGGTGTGTAGTGTTGATGTCATTCATCCTCATCTGGTTGAAAACTTCCGTGACCCCGAAGATCCCGAAAGTACTGAAGAAGGCCGCAAAGCCCTCCCTGCTGATCGCTCCCGAAGCGGTTGCGGCGTGGTGTTCCTGGATGCCGGATTCAAAGAAGGCGTTGCCTGAAACCTTGTGGAATCCCTCCATTTTCACCGAGCCCTCCAGGTCGCAGCTAAAGCCGATAACGCCGGGGACTGTCCCGGAGTTGTTGAGCCTGGCCAGGTCCTCGAGGGCAGACCCATAAGCAGACCTGTTATCGGTCATAATTTCGGGGCCGTAAGTCCTGGGGGCGCCGGTCTCGATGTGGGGATAAACGGGCTGATTCGAGAAATGTTTCTGAAACACAACGCATGCTCGCCGCTTTTCCTTCAGCCCGGCGATGGGGTTGTCCAGTCCGAGGTCCTCGAGGGCTTTTGCAGCCTCCGATTCACTTAGAGTCGAGCCGTGGTACTTTGCCTTGTTTTCCATGAATGGGACGCCCTTACCCATTACGGTCCGGGCGACGATCGCCGACGGAAAGCGCGGGTCCCCGGCCTCGAAGCGGTAAACGTTTCGAAGCGCTTGAAAAATCTGCTCGAAATCATGGCCGTCTTCGATATAGATCACGTTCCAATGAGCTGCGGCATAGTCGGCCCTGATTTCCTGGGGCATTACCGAGTTGGTGCTTCCACCGATCTGGAGGTAGTTTCGGTCTATGAGGACTCCTAAGTTGTTGAGGCCATATTTTACGGCGAATCGTCGCGCCTCCGAGATCTGTCCTTTCTGCTGTTCGCCGTCCCCCATGAGAACGAAGACCCTGTTTTTCTTCCCCTGGAGTTTCAAACCCAGCGCCATTCCGGTCCCGGCTGAAAGGCCCTGTCCAAGGATCCCGGTATTCCATTCGATGCCGGGAACACAGGATTCGACATGCCCGGTAAAAGCCGAACCGGCGCGCCGGTACTCCATGCAGAAATTGTCCTCGTCCAGATAGCCGAACTCGTTCAGCACGCTGTAAACACCCGGACTGACATGACCCATGCTCACGATCAGCCGGTCACGCCCCTGCCAGCAAGGGTCGCTGGGATCGTGCGGCATGGTGCTGTAGAGCATCAGAAGAAGGTGAAGCGAGGACATTGAACCGCCGGGGTGGCCGCTCCCGGCAAGGGTGGTGCTCACGATGATGCGGCGCATGCAACGCAGCCACATCTCATTCAAAGTTCTTTTCTGCTGCTCGCTCAAAACAGCCTGATCCAGCGAAATTTTAAACATTCCGTAATCCTCCACATGGGTGAATCGGCGAATGGGTGAGTGGGTGAAAGGTTAGTGGGTGAATGGGCCGCTTTTATTTCGCCGGTTCACCCAAGTTTTTCAGGACCGTCTGAACGAATTCCCAGACCGCCTTCACAAAGGGCGTATCTGAGTCCCCATTGAGCACCGGATTGCCGCGGTCTCCAGCATTGACCACTTCGGGATCGAAGGGCAATTGCCCAAGAAAATCCACCTTCATCGCATCGGAAGTCTTGCGTCCGCCGCCCGTCTGGAAAATGGGAATAAACCGGCTGCAATGCGGGCAGAAAAGTCCGGACATGTTCTCGACAAGCCCCAGAATCTCCAGTCCTACCTTGCGGCAAAAGTTTATGGATTTTCTCACGTCGGCAAGCGCCACTTCCTGGGGGGTGGTAACGATCAGCGCTTTGGCGTCGGGAACGAGCCTCGAAATGCTGAGGACCTCATCTCCCGTGCCCGGGGGCGAATCGAATACCAGAAAATCGAGGTCGTCCCACCTGCAATCGGCCAGAAACTGCTTTATTACACCATGTTTTAAAGGACCCCGCCAGATTATTGCGGAATCGGTGTCCTCCAGCATTGATTCGATGGATACGATTTTCAGATTGGGTCTATATTCGTGCGGGATGATTTCGCGATCGGCAGTGATGTTAAGAGGCCCGTGCAGGCCGAACATCTTTGCAATGGAAGGCCCGTGCAGGTCGATGTCCAAAAGTCCAACCTGGTATCCCTTTTGCGCCAGCGCCAGCGCCAGGTAGCTGGCGACGCTGCTTTTGCCCACTCCCCCCTTGCCGCTCATTACCAACACTTTGTTCCTGATGCGCGAGAGCCTGCACTCGATGAGGTCCTCTTTAGACTTCTTTTGCGTAGCGCTTGGACAGCCCGCGCACGATTTCTGGTCACATTTCATAGTAAAAACCGCTCCTTTGCCGGATGCCGGATTTCGAAAAAAAGACTCCAGGCATTGCGAGGCGCTCCGATTTGTGCAAAATCGAAGCTAACCACATTAAAAGTTATCCTCCACGAAGTCAACTCCAGGATGCCGGCAGGAATTTACCGCAGAGCTGCCGGCTAAACGCCTCCGGTTATCGACAGATCAGGGATAGCGTTGAGAACAGATTATGGCGAGCACGCGGAGAAGACCAAAATTCAACAAGATCAACAGGGGTCTCAGGACCTGCGGATCTTCCTGCCACAGAACGTCCACATGGGACTAAACTACGGTTCATCCTGGCGTATTTCCACCATGCAACGGGGGACATGATGAACTGTGCTGAATTTTTACTAATTTTAAACCCTTCAGGGCAGGGAACAACAGTCGTTTCGCCGGGGCCGTTTACTTTTTCGTGAGATATTGCTACCATTCGCACGCTCAGCGCGGAGTGAATTTATTTTCGGTGCACTGGAGATATGAAGAAGCGGGCAGACTGAAGATCACAAATCCTGGACCGAAAATTGCAATAGACACTTTCTTTTTTCGACCCCCGGGTTAGAGTTTCGTTTAATGAGGACATCCCATGGATGAGCAAATTTGTCTTCTGGATCAGTTTCAGCAGGAATTCAATCTGCCTGAAGAGCAGAAACGGCTTCTGCAGCAATCCTTTTTCGTCGAATGCCTCCCGTTGATGGATGCTTTCGAAAACATTGCGATCACCGATGAAGGCCGAATCCTTCGCGTTATGGCCAAGCATCTGGGCATTCCGATGCTCGAGCGCGAAGACTATCCGGAAAAGCCCGTGCTTCTGGAAGGCGTTTCAATGTTTTTTCTGCGCAAGCACGCTGTTTTGCCCATTCAAGTGGAGAGCGGGCGGGTGCGGGTGGTGGTGAATAATCCCTTGAACCTGCCAATTCTAAATATTGTTTCGAGCTATTTTGGCGGAATGGAACTTAGCCTTTGCATAGGGCAGCGCGAGGAAATCCGCACGGCTATCGACCGGCTTTACGGAACGGCGGCCCGCGAGGCCGAAGAACAGTCAAGGGACGGGATCACCATAGGTGCGGACGGCTTCGAGGAAGATTTGGAACACCTCAAGGGGTTGGCCCAGGAGGCGCCTATTGTGAGGCTGGTAAACGTGCTGATCTCCAGAGCGCTCGATATGAGGGCCTCGGACATACATTTCGAGCCTTTCGAGCGCTCCTTTCATGTACGATGCCGGGTGGACGGGGTGCTTTTCGATCTCGACCAGCCTCAGAAGGGCATGCAGTCAGCCATCGTGAGCCGGCTCAAGCTTATGGCCAACCTTAACATAGCCGAACGCCGCCTGCCCCAGGACGGCAAGATCAAAATAAGGTTTGGAAATCGCGAGGTTGACATTCGAGTCTCGAGCGTGCCGACCATCTATGGGGAAAGCGTGGTCCTGAGGCTCCTTGCGCAGGAAAGCGTTGAATATGATCTGGCCAACCTGGGGATAGATAATAAAGACCTTGGTTATATCGAGAACCTAATCGAGCGCCCATATGGGATGATCCTGGTCACCGGACCGACCGGATCGGGCAAGACGACGACTCTGTACGGAGTTTTGAAAAAACTCAATACGGTTACGCGCAAGATTATCACGGTCGAAGACCCGGTGGAATACCAGATAAACGGAATAAACCAGGTCCAGGTAAAACCGCAGATTGGCCTGACCTTCGCAAATGCGTTGCGCTCCCTGGTTCGACAGGACCCTGACGTTTTGCTGATAGGTGAAATTCGTGACAAGGAGACCGCCGATATAGCCATCGAATCGGCCCTGACGGGACATCTTGTTCTCTCCACACTGCACACCAACGACGCCCCGGGGGCAATTACGCGCCTTAGAGACATCGGCATCGAGTCCTTCCTGATGGCAGATTCGCTTCTGTCGATCATGGCCCAACGTCTTATCCGCTTGCTGTGTCCTCACTGCAAAACCGAAGACGAGGCCCGTGAAGGGGACAGGAAACGAATCAGCGAAATACTGCCCGATCTGCCCGAAAGCCTTACCATCTACCGGAACAAGGGGTGCGAGAGGTGCGGATACACCGGCTATAAAGGCAGGCAGGCAATTTTCGAGATCCTGCCGATCAACGACGCAATAAGATCGAACATCGTGGCTGGCAAAGACGCCGGAAGCATTGCCCGTACTGCGTATGAACTGGGCTATCGGCCGCTGGTCCACCATGGGTTCCGAAAAGTGGTTGAAGGGATTACGAGCCTTTCCGAGGTCCTGAGGGTAACAAGCCTGTCAGTTCAGTGAATTGTGAATGGTGAATCTCACCGCTCCGATCACTAATCGCTGATCACCAATCACTCATCACGGAGTTCGTATGAGTTTTTTCCAATACCAGGCGAGGGATGCCAGTGGGGCAATACACCGGGGAGTGTTGGAAGCGCTCTCGGAACTGGAGGCCGCCAGGAAGCTTAAGGCGGGCAGGCTTTTTCCGGTAAAGATCAAGGCCGTAAGAAGCCGGAAGAAGCGGCGGGTTCCCGAAGAGCATATCATCCGTTTTTTTTTCGATCTCTCCGACCTTCTTGTTGCAGGCTTGCCGCTTGACCGCGCCCTTGGCCTCATAAGCAGCATTCAGACTCACAAACGCTTTCAGCGCATGGTGCAGGACTTGTTGGAAAGCGTTCAGGCCGGAAACGATCTCTCCGGCGCACTGAGTCAATTTCGAGATGTATTCGGCTCCCTGTCCGATCACATGATAAGGGCAGGCGAAGCAAGCGGCACGCTCGGTCCTATCCTCAAGCGCCTGGCCCAGTACCTTGAACAGCGGCGCGCATTTCGACAGTCCATGATCTCATCGATGATCTACCCTGTTATCCTGCTTGGGACCTCTCTGGTTTCGATGGTAGTCCTGCTGGTCTATGTCATACCCAAATTTGCCCAAATCTTTCACGACCTGAATCAGAAGGTCCCTTTTCTCACCCAGGTTATGGTCGATATCGGCATATGGCTAAAAGAGTTCGGCTGGTTAGTCCCGATCGTCATAGCAGTGGGCTTCTGGGGCGGCAAATACCTTCTTCTCCGGCCAAAGGTAAGAAGATTTCTGGATAAATCCCTGTTCTGGTTCCCATTTTCGCGTTATTTGATCCTTCACAGCGAGCTCACCCGCTTTTGCCGAACACTTGGGACCATGCTGGAGTCGGGGGTTCCCCTTCTAAGGGCCCTCAGCCTCGGCCAGGAACTGATAATGAATGCCGTTCTCAGGGAGTCGATTGCGCCCCTGCATCAGGAAATAAAAAGCGGGCGGTCGATGAGCAATTTTTTTCGCAACCATTCGGCTTTTCCGGCCCGATTGGGAACGATGTTGCGCATATCTGAAGAGCAGGGCAACATGGGAACGGGTCTGCTCTCTCTTTCGGAATACTTTGAAAAAGAACTTCAAAGGACGCTTCAGAGGATCATGACCCTCATGGAGCCTCTGGTGATCTTGTTCACCGGCGGACTTATCGCCCTGATGGTCATCAGCATGTTTAAGGCTATTTTTGGAATCAACGACATCAAATTCTAAACGGATGACGGAAGGCGGAATGCGGAAGATGGATAAAAGATGGCGGAGATTATCCAATTTTCGATTTCTGCCCTGCGTCCTGCGTCCTCCGATCTCCGTTGGTGGTTTTACCCTGATCGAGATGATCGTTGTACTGGCGATCATTGCAGTGACTATTGCCGTGGTTGTCCCAAAGGTCGGCTCCAACTGGAAACAGATTGAAGACAGCGATTTTCTTCAGCAGTTCACGGGGTCAATAGACAGGAGCCGCCTGTTCGCCATGAATTGCGGACGCCCGATAACGTTCAGACTGAACGGGGCTGCGCGGGTTTACGGCTATGAAAACCCACCCAGATGGTCAATACCTATTAATGCCGAGATATTTTCGGACAATCTGCAGACAGACCCGGAAACCGGCGATTTCCTGATCGTTTTTCACCCCGACGGCAGCCTCGTCGGAAACGATTTTGAGGTAGTCTTCGATCACGAGCGCACTTACCACATCTATATACATCCACTGTTTGGAACGTTAAGTCTCAAGAGGATTAAGTGAGGGTGTGAGAAAACAGACGCACATACACTGCGCGGGGACACGAGGACGGAGGGACACGGGGACGCGGGGAAAAGGCCCTATCCCCCTTTCCGGGTCAGTCTCTAATGCGAGGAGACGGGAACGCGGATTCACGCTCCTTGAGATGCTGGTCAGCCTGGCGATCGGCACTTTGATTATCGGTGCCGTGATGGGGGTTATTTCCGAATCGATTCGCTATAAGATCAATTTGAAGGAAAAGGCTTCTATTCAGCCCATATTGGAGTCCGCTGCACAGGTTATCCTGGCCGATCCGGTAAAAGCTATGGACGGATTTGTGCGCCTGGCTGAGCTTGAGGGATCTCCTGAGGTGGGTGTTAATCTGCTTCCGGTCGCACTTGATCAAGAAAGTGAAGGCGGTGGCAAATCCGGTCGGTTATTCCGTGTGATGCTGAACTACAAATCCGCAAGTCTGGAATTTAGTATAATAATTCCAAATAAATAGTGAACGGTGAACAGTAAAAACAAAAACAAGTCCGCTTGGTGAACCCTCACTAGGTTCCGGGTTCGCGGTTACCACTGAGTAAGCATGTGAAACGCTGAACGCTCACTTCGCTTGCGTTCGCGCTAATCGTTCGGAAGCATGTGAGATGCTTCGAGTTCGCGGCCGATTTTTTGTGAGGGCGCACCCTCACTTCGTTCAGGTCCGGGCCACACGTTGCAACCGGTAGTTTGGTGCTTCAAGTCCGGGCACGGAACCCTCACTGCGCTTCGGGTTCGCGCTGTACACAGTGGAAGCACGCCAGACGCTGGACCCTCACTACGTTCAGGTCCGGGCCACACGTTGCAACCGGTTGCTCGATGCTTCAAGTCCGGGCACGATCTTTTGTGAGTGCCCAGTTCGCGGCCGGAACCCTCACTTCGTTTCGGGTCCGCGCTGTACACAGTGGAAGCACGCCTGATGCTTCAAGTTCGCGCCCGATTCCTTGTGAGGGCGCTTTGTGAGGCCGCATCGCTGTGCGACGAATGGTGAACAGGGAGGAGAGTGTTTATGCTCATCGCTCACGTTCACTGCCCAGGGAGATACAGTGAGGCTTAAACGCTGGGACAAAACCGGCTTCACACCTCGCAGAGCGAGGAGTCTTTATCCGTTCGGTGACCGGAAAGGTTTCACGCTCATGGAGCTGGTCCTGGCTACGGCGATTTCCGCGCTCGTGGTCGGCATTCTCGCGGTTTGTTTTTCGTTTGCCCTGCGCGTATGGGAGAGCGTTCAGAATCAAAAGCCGGACCAGACTTTCCAGTTGGCCGATCTGCTCAGTCGCCAACTGGCCGAATGCGATCCAACGCCCATCAAGTTCAAGGATAGCGCGCATCCAGTGTTTACCGGGCAACCGAACTCGATTGCTTTTGTAACCACTCATTCCGTAAAGGCGATCTCACAGGGTGTTCCGGTAGTCGTTCGTTACACGTATGATCCGGGTTCGAGGGTGCTCGACTATTCCGAACTTCTGCTTGACCCCTATCATCCGGATTCCATCGAGAAGTTTGCCGCCAGCCGGTCTTCGAGCAAAAAAGAGACCGTAGTTCGCTCTTATGGGGTTGAGTTTCCGGAATTCGTCCTGGCCTATGCCGGCAAGGAATCAAAGGAGTTTTCACAATCCTGGGATTCTGCGGATCAATTACCGGTGGAAGTCCTTCTGAGGTGGAGAGCAAATGATTCGGTCGTTTATGCCCGGGTCTGCATGATAAACGCTCCGTTGTCGGTCGAGGTTCAAACGGCGCCGGGTGCCGGAGGTGGAGTCCCGGGTGCCGTAGGCGGAGTCCCGGGTGCCGTAGGCGGAGTCCCGGGTGCCGGAGGCGGAGTCCCGGGCGTCGGTGGGAATGCCCCAAACACTGGCTTAAACCAATGAATAATATCGCCCGAAGCTTGAGACGGGAGACGGAAAACAGAAGACGGAAGACGAAGATACGGCCTCCGTACTCTGTTATCCGTCCTCTGTCATCCGTAAGGGGTGTCGTGCTAATCGCCGTTCTGTGGTGTTGCGCCCTTATCATGTGGTTTGGATTGCAGATAAGCGCTCAGACCCGCCTGCTGGGAGAGGACCGGGTTCACTCGATACGAGGCGCCCAGGCCCTTTATCTTGCCATCGGGGGATGCTATGAAGCCCTGGCGCGGATGGGCCAGGCGCCTCCTTCGGGGTTGGGCAAGCCCACCGGTCTGAACTGGCAGCCGGATGGGCAGCCACACATAGTCGAGTATAAGAGCGGCATCGCCATTGTGATTATCGAACCTGAAGAGATCAAGGTAAATGTCAATAAGGCCCAGCAGGTTCAACTCATGCAGGTGCTTCAGAGGGCCGGCGCCGATGAATCCACCTCGGAGCAACTGGCGGACCGGATAATGGATTTTATCGATGCCGACGATATACCCCGGCTCCACGGGATGGAAAAAGATGACTATGTTAAGGCGGGCCTTAGCTACATTCCGTTCAACGGCCCGCTCACCGGCCTGGATCAGTTGCTGCTCGTCCCGGGCCTCAGCCAGCAGCTTTTTTATGGCTACGATCGCGGAATAGATGAAAGGATGCGCGAGTTTCCGGAAATTTTTCAGGATATTGTAATTCCGGCCAAAAATTCCCTGTTCAGCCTGTTGACTATATATGGCGGCAATATAAACTTGCCGTTGGACCTTGAAGAGCAACAGCAGTCCGTGCTCAAATTGATCTCCTGGAAACCCGGAGGCATCTATCGCATTCTTTCGTTTGGCAAATCGGGAAACGGGCCTCCGAGCGCGGGTATCTGGCTGACGGTACGCTTCATGAGCGGCGGCGATAAACCTTACACGATTTTGAGCAGGAAGGTGATGTAGGCTATGCTCGAGGATGCACACGCAGACACCGAGACAAAACCCTCGCTGTGTGTCATCCCCTGTCTCACTGACCGTGTCAATCCGCACCGCCCGGCCCTGCGGCCCGGACGGGAACTAATTCGATTCACAAGGAACAGTAATGCTAAAAAGCATAATCAAATACAGACCGACCAACCTGCACGCTGTCTATGTGGAACCTCTTATGATAGAGGTTCTGCAGGCGCATAGACACTGGAGATCGTGGGAAGTCGGAGTGGCCGAACAATCCCGTGTCCCCCGGGGTCAATCGGTTTACGATTATCTCCAATATCTGAACCTCAAGCCGAAGGGCAGGAAAGGAAGCGCCCTGCTGGCCATTGTGTCGAGCGCTTACTATTCGGTCCACAGTGAACACTACCCCCTGTCAATAAAGGACCAGCTCGATGATGCGGTCAACTTTGACTGGCAGGAAAACATCTTTCAGGAGCAAGGCAGGACCCTGTATTTTTCCGGGCTGCCGGTTGCGTTGAATCAGCATGTTTCCGTCCCCATTTTCTCCATCCAAAGGGAGATTTACGACAAACTGAACCAGGCGCTCAATGGAACGCTTTTTCATACCTTCGCCGTGGTGCCGAGCGCGCTGTCGTTTTCAGCGCTGCTGCCCCTGCTCGATGGAGTGGGAGAAGAATGCGAGATCATTGCCCGCGGTTTGGATGAAGAGAACCTTGAAGTACATCGCTTTTACCGGGGCGCCTTTTTGGACTCTGCGGTGGTCGATAAGTCTTTCCATGGGCTGAAACTGTTTGGCGAGAAGCTCAAATGCACCGGCAACGAGGAGTGCGAGCCGCACATCCATCTTGTCTGCGCGCCCGGGGAAAGCAATTCCGCCGAAAGTCCGGCCTCAATCTGGGGGACGGTGGGGTTGCCGGTTAAGGTGCAGGAGGTCCCCGAGTCTTTAATCACCAGTTGGCTCAACCGTCTGCTAAAACAGGACGCCATTCACACTTTCGATTCCGAAATCCTGTTAAAGCCGTGGGAGATTCCTCGAATTGTCGCGCCTCTGACGGCGCTCATTTTTATTTTCGTCCTCTATGGCCTGTATCAATCGCACTCGAGCGCAAGCATGGTTGAGACCAACAATCGCCTGAAGGCTCAGGTCCATCAGCTCGAGGCCCGGTGGAAACCCATCGAGGCGCTCCAGACGCGTATTGCGAAGTTTCAGGAAGATCAGAAAACACTGTCGCAGTTCAACCGCGATGACTATCAGCTCGTGGAGCTTCTGAACTTCCTTACCCAGCTTACTCCTGATGATACCTGGCTCAATTATCTCTCACTTCGCCAGGGACAGCTTATTCTCAGGGGCGAAAGCAAATCGGCGATCAAGTATCTCGCCGAGTTGTCGAAAATTGAGGGGCTTAGCGACGTCAAATTCGCTTCTCCGGTAACTCGAGACCCCGGGACCGACGAGGAGAGGTTTAACGTCCAGCTTCAACTGGATATGGAGAAGCTGAAAAAAAGCTTCGAGGCGCTGCCGCCGGAAATACCCGGGGGGGCATTGGGTGAGAGTCCAACTGCCGAGGCGCCCGTCGCCAAAAAAGGACTGCTTGAAGGATCGCCCTCCACGACCGAACAGGGGGGCGATGAGACGCCTGAAGGGGGTGAAGCAGCCGGTGAGCAGGCCCCCGAGGAGAGTGCGCAATGAAAGTCGGAATTCCGAAGATAAGAATCGAGGATATCAGCAAATACCGAGGGTCGATAGTCGCTTCAGCCATCGTGGTGGTGGCACTGACGGCGGCTTATTTTATCCTGATTGCGCCGATAGCGGCTCAGAAAGAGGAACTTGATTCGAAAATCAAACTGCAGCAGGAACTCATTGCCAAATACGATCAGAAACTCAAACAGAGCCAAAGCATTCAGGACAACCTCGCAAGGCATGAGATAGAGCTCAAGGAGATGCAAAAAAAGCTGTTCCGGGGGACCGACCCGTATCAGCTCGCCGCTTCTCTGGGGGACCTGCTTTCATCAAAGGGCGGGGCTGGGGGGCAGAAACTGGACATCAAGACCTATCAGGTACTTGCCAGCAAGGAGTACGGTCTTTATCAGGAAGTGCATCTAAGATTTAATCTCATGACAAACGTCGATGGGCTGCACTATTTTCTTTCCAAGGTCAAGAATTCTGAGTTCGCCATCCTGGTGCAGGAAATTAATATCCAAAAAATACAAAGAAATAAGGGCCCTGACCTTGTAGTAAACGTAATTCTTGCAGCGCTCATGGAAAAAGGAGAAAAATCCTAGCTGGTTTTCATCCGGAAACCTGGTAAAGCTCTCGGGACAAATTCGCAAGATGGGTGATTCAGGATAAAGACCAGTCAGAGCAGAGTCTCCTGAGTCCTTCCATATTTCGACCGATTCATTGCGCTTAGCGCTATAGCTTCTTATCCTGTTGCTCATTCAACGATTGTGATATAGTATCGCTTGCTATTTAAGAGCGCCAATCTGCAGTTCTCTGCAAGGAGGGGACCTTTAAATGAGAACGTGCCTATATATCCTAGCGATAATACTAGTAATTACCTCTATTTCATGTCAATATGCACCGCAGAGTCCGGTCGCCCGGATGCCGCAGCCACAAGCCGCCCGGCCAACGTCGCCGCCCCCTGAAGGCTCATCTGCTTCTATGCCGGACGCAATCACTTCATCCCAGGCTGCCGCTGCTGATAAATACTCAGCACAGGCGAAGGAGGATCAGAATGAGGTTTCCAAAACAATTACCATCTCAGGCAAAGAGAAGCCGCCAAAGAAAGTATCCCCCATCAAGCCCGTGATCGCTCCTGTCGAGACGGGACTTTTAAGTCCTTCAACCCAGGAAATCCCCGCCGGGCCGTCTGCACCTGCGCAGGGTGAAAAGCAGCGCATCGTCCTTAATTTCGAGAAAGCCGATATCGCCGAGGTCACTAACCAGATATTCAGCGATCAGTTGAAGCTCAATTACGTGATGGACCAGACCCTTCAGGGCCGGATAAGCATGTATATCGACGGTGATTTCGAAAACGGCGAACTCCTGCAGATGGTGGAAAGGGCCTATGAAGCAAATGGGATCAGCGTCGTCCCCAGAAAAGGGTTTTATTTCATTCAGCTTTCCCAGAAAACGGGAGGCGGTCTTCCCGTGGCCGATGCGCAACTGCTGGCAGACGAAAAAGGGACAAGGCCGCTCGTAGTAATCTATCGGCTTCGATTCATGGATCCCAAGCAGGCGACCAACCTGATCACCCCTTTTCTGACCCCCGGAAGGAAGGTCATATCCGAGCCGCTTACCAACAGCCTTATCTTCGTTGAAGAAACCGATAATGCCCGCATCCTTGTCAATCTTCTCAAGACGATTGATATAAATGTTCTCAAAGAAATCAGCATGGAGATAGTCCCCCTTTCCTCAATAGCTCCTCAGGATGCCGTTCAGGGGATGGAATCTCTCATGGGCAAGCTTGGCGGGTTCAAGGAGAGTGCCATCAAGAACAGCCTGGCGCTTATGCCCCTGAACAATTTCGGGGGCGTGCTGGTCATGGCCCAGAACCCCGAACTGCTCAAATCGGCCCGGCAATGGATACAGGCCCTGGATGTGCGCGGGATAGGGAACGAGCAAGAGATTTATGTGTACTTCGTCCAGAACGGTCTGGCGCGGGACATTGCACAGATCGTGAGCGCGGTGCTCGGGATTGAGACTACCGGTGGGATGGGACAGAAGCTCGTGCCCTCCGGGGGTACCGCAGCCCGCAGCGCCTTCGGCACGACTGGCGTCGGAAGCAGCGGCGGCAGCCCCTTCGGCGGCGGCGGCGGCACCTTCGGCAGCTCCGGCACTGGTTCCACCGGGAGCACCGGGTCATCCATGGGCGGCACCGGCGGGGTTGCCGGAAGCTCCTTTGGAAGCACGGCTTCCAGGACAGGCGGCACAACCACCGGCGCCTCCCAGGGCGCCGGCGCGGGCGCGAGGGGAGCCGGTACGGCGCCCAAGCCCGGCGGTATCTTTACCGGTGAGGTGATGGTAATTCCCGACGAGGTCAATAACGCGATAGTCGTCCGGGCAAATGCAGTCGATTATGGAAAGATAAAAAAGACGATCGAGACCCTCGATATCATTCCGAGGGCTGTACTGATCGAGGTGTTGGTTGCCGAGGTGGACTTGACCAAGGACTTCAGCTACGGGCTGCAATATTATTTCCAGACCCATCCCAATACTAATACCGGTTATGGCCTTTCTTTCGGCGGATTGTCCAATCAGTCAACCACCACGTCAGGGACCAGCACCTCGAGTACTCCTACGGGCGCATTTCCTATTAGTATCGGGAGTTTGGCAGGTGCAGGGGTTGCGATGTCCTGGGTCGCCAACGCGCAGAACCTCGCGTTTCTTTTGAGCGCTCTGGCCTCCAAAACCAACGTCACTGTGCTTGCCTCTCCAACGCTGCTGGCCACGGACAACAAGGAGGCAACCATTACAGTCGGCGGCAGTGTGCCGGTGCCGACCGGTTCGTATTCCACCGCCGAGACGGGAACGTTGACAAACTCAGTTTTCAGCACAATCCAGTACGCGGAAACCGGCGTCATCCTCGACATTACTCCGCATATAAACGCGGGAGGCCTGGTCCGGCTCGAATTGGAGCAGACGATTCGAGAGGTTGGCGCCAACTCTACGGTCGGCGCCAACAATACCGCGCCAACGTTTACTGAAAGGAACATAAAGACCAGTCTTCTTGCCCAGAACGGCTCAACTGTGGTAATCGGCGGAATAATCCAGTCGCAGAACACAGTCATCAAAGGCGGGATTCCCTATCTCCAGGACATACCCCTGCTCTCGCCTCTTTTCCAGAGCAGAAGCAACAATCTACAACGGACCGAACTACTGGTGGCCATTACTCCGCACGTAGTCGACCAAAGAGGTTCGGAAGCTCCCGCCGAACTCCTCCAGAAGCTCAACAATTTGAAGTGGAGAGCCGGGCAGTGACCGGGCGGAAAAGACTGATGCGGGGAGGGGGAGACGCGGAGTCGGAGAGCCCCAAAGTCAATTTATGAAGAACACCGAAATTTATTTGACACTGAAGATCCTTTTAGTAAAAAAAGTCGCGGTGACACGGGGGCATTTAGCCGATACACCACGGATCGGGATGACTGAGTATTTGGATTATCTTGCCTTGTATGTATTCGTATTGATTGTCGAGTTTATCGGCATCATTGGGGTCGAGATAGCCACCCTTGACCGCGAAAACTCTATCCATACCTGCGTCTCTGCGGCTTCGGCTTCCGCATCGCTTAATTTGCTGACAAAAGAATTAGGGTATCGCCTCTTGCGCCACGCTTCAGCAGTATTGGCGTAAACCGAGCGAGAAGAGCGCCGCACCTGGTCGGTCAACGAATACCTCTCATCCAAAGGAAAAGCTTTACTCAATTCGAATAATATCATGGATGTCCTCATCGCCAATTGGTAGACGTCAAGCTCTTGGAAGTGTCGAATGCTAACCATCTCTCCCTCTTCCGTCTGAAGCAGACGCGAAGAGATCGACTGCATTTTCTCTCCACCTTTCCGAGTCAGTCTTCCCGGCGCCACCTGCGCGCGATTTCAAAAAGGGTCCTCACCCCGAAGCCGGTTGCGCCCTTTGGACAAAAGCCGGTGTCTTTGTCGGTCCATGCGGTGCCGGCAATATCCAGGTGCGCCCATGGGATTTCCTTCGGCACGAACTGTTTGAGAAACATTGCGCCGACGATCGTCCCGGCGCTTCGATCTCCAACGTTTTTCATGTCGGCCACATCGCTCTTCAAAGCCTCGAAGTAAGAGTCCCACAGAGGCAGAGGCCAGAATCTTTCCCCAATTGAGGCGCCGATCTGCTGAATGGAGCGGACCAGCCCTTCGCGATTGCCCAAAACTGCGGCGACATCCCTGCCAAGAGCGATGATGCTCGCCCCTGTAAGGGTGGCGATATCGACCATGAGTGCGGGTTTGAAGCGGCGGGCGGCGTAGGCCAGCGCATCACAGAGCACCAGCCTGCCTTCAGCGTCTGTGCTTATGATTTCGACCGTCTGCCCCGAATAGGAGCGGAAAACGTCTCCGGGCTTATATGCCCGGCCGCCGGGCATATTTTCCGTGCAGGGAAGTATGCCCACCACTCGCCTCACAAGACCGGTGCGGCCGATCACCTCAAAGGCGCCCAAAACGGATGCTGCCCCGGCCATGTCCTGCTTCATGTCTTCGAGCTTATCTCTCGGTTTGAGCGAAATGCCTCCCGTGTCGAAGGTGATGCCCTTGCCGATGAAAACAATCGGAGGATCGTTTGCGGTCCCGGGCGGCGCATGCTCGAGAACGATGACAAAAGCGGGTTCGGTGCTGCCTTTGGCGACTGCGTCAAAGGCCCCCATGCCCATGGATCGCGCCGAATCCAGGTCGATTATTTCGATTTGGAACCCGAATTTTGCAGCAATTTCAGACGCGGTTTCGGCAATAAATCCGGGGGTCGCACGGTTGGCCGGAGATATGGTCAGGTCTCTGGCGAGCACGATCCCGGCGACCTCAGACCGGGCCAGGGCGGCAGTTTCCCGCAGAACGGGGCCCGGATCGGCATCGCAGACAAGCAGGATGGACTCGGGGCCTTGAGGGGCATCCGAGTTTTTGGTCTTCATTTCACTGAAACGATGAAGCCCGGCCATCGCGCCGGTCAGACCCTCTCGCAGCAGACTCTCTACAGTGCATGAAGACGACTCGCAGGGAAACCCTTCGAAGGCCGATAAGGGAATCCCCGGCCTGTTTATGCCCATCTCGCGGCACTTTCTCAGAGCGAACGCGGCGGCGTTTTTCAGCTTTTCGATTTCGAACTGTTCTGCCGGGCCCAGACCCGCAAGTATGACGCGCTGGACCCGCACCTCACCGGCAGGCGCATAAACGACGGCCACCTCAGAGGGCTTGCCTTTAAAGTCGGGCAAGGCAGCGGACACAGCGAGCCACTTTCCCTCATCTTCCAGAAACCCCCTCAAGCCCGGAAGATATTCGTTGGACTTCTCGAAAACAAAGAAGACCAAGGCATCGGCCTGCCACTCATTACGGGGAGCAATTTGCCATTCAATCTGCATTTAAAACTCCAATACCTGATCTCCAGGTCAACTTTTCAATCCTATTTAAAAATAATAATTCGAGAAAGGAATTGACAAAAAAAAGCATCGGTGGATAGGTAAAAGCTTCAAGGTCCTATTCACCCGTTTACGATTAAGCGACAGAGGAGAAAGACCCATGACCCAACGAGTCTTAAACTTCAATCCGGGACCGGCTGCCCTGCCCCTCGTTGTGCTCGAGCAGGTAAAGATGGAAATGCTCGATTTTCAAGGCTCAGGCATGTCGGTGCTGGAAATAAGCCATCGGTCCAAGAGTTTTGAAACCGTTCTGGAAAGCGCTGTTCAGAGGGTCAGGCGCCTGCTGGGCCTCGACGACAGCTATCAGGTCCTTTTCATTCAGGGAGGCGCAAGCCTCCAATTCTCAATGGTTCCTATGAACCTTGCGGTTGCCGGCAAGCCAGCCGATTACGTCAATACCGGGACCTGGTCGACCAGGGCAATAAAGGAAGCCCGCACACTGGGCAAAGAGGTGCGTGTGGTCGCAACTTCCGAGGACGTGGAGTTTACCTGCATCCCGGAAAAGGTCCCTGTCAACCAGGATGCCGCCTATCTGCACATAACCTCGAACAACACCATCCGGGGCACCCAGTGGAGGAGC
>Ga0187862_10001625_pt1 | contig 23587 bp, 20 predicted proteins | sample June2016WEW_10_1_FD_133003 | JGI IMG/M metagenome (GOLD analysis project Ga0187862, IMG submission 133003) | Peatland microbial communities from SPRUCE experiment site at the Marcell Experimental Forest, Minnesota, USA - June2016WEW_10_150 | ecosystem: Environmental > Terrestrial > Soil >...
CAACCACGCAGAAACCGAATGCGGTCATTGATCGCCTGTCGTATTTCTACCGGCACGAGAATTCGAACATCCATCGAGCCGCGCACACGCTGGCGGCGCGAGCCACCGATGCTTATGAGAGCGCGCGTGAAAAGACACGCCGCTTCCTGAATGCTTCTTCGACGCAAGAGATTATCTTTGTTCGCGGCACGACGGAGGGCATCAATCTTATCGCCCAGGCATGGGGACGCCGGAATGTCCAGAAGGACGACGAGGTGGTCATCACCTGGCTTGAGCATCACGCCAACATCGTGCCGTGGCAGCAACTTTGTTCGGAGAAAGGCGCTCGCCTGCGCGTGGCGCCGGTGAACGATCGCGGCGAGGTGATCCTCGAAGAGTACGAAAAACTGCTGAGCCCGCGCACCCGGATAGTGTCGTTCAGCCAGGTGTCGAACGCTCTCGGAACCGTCATACCGGCGCGCGAGATGGTGGAGATGGCGCACCGTCATGGTGCGCGCGTGGTGGTCGATGGCGCGCAAGCCGTTTCCCATATGCGGGTGGATGTGCAGGCGCTCGACTGTGACTTCTACGTTTTCTCCGGGCACAAGATTTTCGCTCCTACCGGCATCGGCGCGGTTTACGGAAAACTTGATGTGCTGAACGCCATGCCGCCCTGGCAGGGCGGCGGAAATATGATCGTGGATGTCACCTTCGAGAAGACCACTTACCAGACAGCGCCGGCGCGGTTTGAAGCCGGTACCGGCAACATTGCCGATGCAGTAGGGTTAGGCGCGGCGCTGGACTATGTAGAGCAGATCGGAATGGAAAGCATCGCCGCCTACGAGCATGAACTCCTGACTTATGCGACGGCGGGATTACTCACCGTCCCAGGTCTGCGGCTGATCGGCACCGCGCGCGAAAAGGCAGGTGTGATGTCTTTTGTTCTCGATGACGTTCGCACCGAGGACGTGGGCGCTGCGTTGAGTCAGGAAGGAATCGCGGTGCGTTCCGGGCACCACTGCGCGCAGCCCATCCTGCGTCGCATGGGAGTCGAGGCCACCGTCCGTCCATCGCTGGCGTTCTACAACACGTATGAGGAAATTGACGCGCTGGTCGCCGCGTTGCTGCGCATCCAAGCCGGGCGCGGCCGAAGGGGTCTCTAGTCCTCGGTCCTCTGTCCAGCCTGATCTGCCATTCGCGAAGCCACGTCAGGATCACCGGGCTTCGGGCAAAGCCGGCGACGCTACGAGGCTGTAGTGCGCAACAATTCCCTAGTGCTTACCAAGCCATCGAAAACATTGGCGCCTTTCATCTCTAGATGATTTTGTAACGGTGCCTGCACTCGGGCCGTCGCGAGAAAGCCAACGTTTTTGCGGCTTTTTAGGTAGCCCACCTGGACACAACCAGGTGCTCGGGTCAGAGCACCTGCTGCCAGTTGTAAGTAGATGAAAACAATTGGTCGGGGAGAGAGGATTTGAACCTCCGACCCCCTGGTCCCGAATTTGACAACGAAGTGCTATCTCATTGATTCGTTTAGCTTGGTTCTGCGTCTCAGACTCTAGTTTTAACTGGTTTTCGGCAGTGGTTGGACCCAAATCGGACCCAAGTGCTTTGTAACGAGTTTCAAACGCAAACGCGCTTAATGCGATGTCTCTTGCCTAGAAAAGGCGCTGTTCTGCGCTATTTGCGTGCGGAAACTGGCTTGGAGGGCACACTTTCCAAGTCGTACTGGTTCACGGTCGATACCGCGTACGCTACATCTCCAGTTGGAGGATGCTTATCGATGAAAGTGCCTCCCTTGACTCGTCCGATTGCTTTCGTAGAATTTTTATCGGTGCGGTAGATCTTATACTGAAGCGTTGGATCCAGAGCATTCGTACCCCAGGTAACCACATACCCTTGGGCCGCTGGCTTTACAACAATGTGCCCAGGAGGGAATGGCGGAATCTTTTTAGCCTCACGGGCCGATATATCTGGAGTGCCACTTTCTTGGTGCGACACCTGGTTAGCATCGCCGTTTGAACAGGACAGCAACAACAGAGCCAGGACAAGAACAGCCATTCCGGTTTTTACCATAACGCCATTCCCGATCCTATTATCGTACAACAGCCGGCTGGGAAAGGTCCGTCTGGAGGAGAACGTTTGGAAACGGTCGCTCCGTCTGTGAGGCACCAATACTGGTGACCCCCATCGATTTGAACTTCGATACCAACTCTGCAGAAGATCTCTCGATGGATAAGAGATCCTTCTTGCTTGTGATCACTTTTTGTTGTATTCGGTGATTCGGTGAAGTGTCGCGGGTAAACCACACGTTTTCTGATCCCGGATAAGAAAAAGGGGCATACACAGCGCTGACATAATAGGAAGCCTCGCCATCTGGGGGACTGATGTCGGTAAACGAGGAAGAGCCAGTTCTACCAATGACGACAGGTTTGGACTCTTTTCCCGTCTTCCGAAACACTGTATACGAAAGAACCTGGCCAAGCGGCTTAGCCTTCCAAGCCACCACGATCTCGCGATTGTGCTTTTGCGCCGAGAGGGCTCCCACCGGAAACAATTTGATGCCACTGGCGATTGCCGGTGTCAATTCAACCTGCTGTTTGGTCCGCGCGAGGATACCTGCACCTGTACCTCCGGTTAAAACTAGCTGGAGCGTCACCCAATCATTGCGTCCGGGAAGTGGAGTAACCTCTTGATCGTTATTCACATCCGCTTCAACCTCAGTTTTCGCTAGCCGGTCGCACTTCCAGTCGACGGGACCATAGATCGATAAAATGGTCATGTATGCTGCAGTGGAAGGTTCCGAAGAAGGGCAGTAAAAATTTGATCCGTAGCCGGCAAGTGTTGCATCTGACGTCAGGGCGTGTATATCCGAAAGATGATGTTCATCGGCATCTAGCTGAAAACTTGAGTAGCTGTAAATGGAATCTCCGTTTTCCGGAATGCCTCCCAGTTGGAAAAAATAATTCATTATGCTGAGATAGTTTGGCTTGTAATTGATGTCATCGTTTCCTCCGTGGCGGAGTCCCAATGCATGTCCGAGTTCGTGCATAAACGTTCCGGCCTGCATAGCTGGCGTCCCAACTTGATTTGTGAAACCGCCGAGCGACACGATAAAGTCCCGTCCAGGAATAGTCTTGGTAATTCCACTTGAGTGATCTGAAGAGTAGTCGTGTGCAAAAAGACAAAAGTGCATAATTTGAGCCAAAGGCGGACCGTCTGTACGCGTCAGATGCGGAAAAACGGACGCTTTAATTTCATCAAAGCTTTTCCAGTTGTAAGTTTGGGGATTGTCCCAGGTTCCGAGCATGGCCTGCTCTGGAATCGGGTGATGAGCTTTAAGAATATGAAGGTGTATTCCGTGAGACTGATCTAGGTTGCTCGTCGGCGCATTCGCAAATGCACTGACTACTGTGTTGATCGCATCTTGGTCTGGTTCGTGAGTGTGAGTCGCGCTTTCCATCCAAGCCACAAACACATATATGTCCTTTTGCTTTGGCGAAGACTTTAGCGTCTCTTTTGATCCATCTGGGTACTCAATCTCAAAGCCTGAGGATTCCCATGCATCCGGAATCCCATCGGTATCGTTGTCCATACTCACCGGGACTTGACCTTGCGAAATCTGCTTGTTCGGATTCTTGCAGTCAATGTTGAAGAAAAACACTATGACAAGTAAGACAACCTCAATAGAACGACGTCGCCAGACCATCGGTCACCTCCATTCATCCATCTCGTGAAGCTTTCAGCTGTGCGCGCGGTCGAATGAACTATTTTCCGGCGGGAGCCCAGGTTATCGTGAAACCCGGCTTCCATATTGTGGTTTGCGATATCGGAAGGTTAGAGCTGCTGAGACTTGTCGCTTGACCAACCTGCAAGCCACCATCGAGTCTCTCTTGCCAACCCGAGTATGCCCCCGCCGTAAATACGAGCTGGCGATTCGCGAACGCCCATGACAAACCAAGGAGATATTCAATGTTCGTTCCGCTGTTGTTGGTCGACTTTGCGGTTATTCCTACCGATAGGTAGTTTGGAAGCACCCTATACCTTTCCATATACGGCAGCTGGTCCCAAAATCGACCGCTAAGAACAGCTATCGGAAGAATTCGTGCACTAGACTCCTGCTTCGCGATTATTATGTTCGGCAAGCCACCACTTACAGGATTGCTGGTTGTCGAATAAGTGATTTGTGCCAGCGGGGATATCACCAGCCCTCCAGACAAAACGAACCTTGGACCGGGCCCGAATTTAAAGTCTTGACTCCAAGAACTGGGTACCGGAGGCTTCGCAGCAGTCTGGGGATTCGAAGTCGGCGTAGAACTTGAGCTCGTGGCCTTGGTGGATGGTACTTGTAGAACGGCAACAGGAGTGCAATTGGCGGTTACCTTTACGTCAGTTTGATTCCCACTTACGGGAGTGTCTATCGAGAAATTTTGGCGGTTCTGGAGTACAGCGCTCACGGTCGCTTGAGCGGAGGCAAGTTGGTCATTGACGCTTTTCAGTTGACTCAATTGTGCGCGCCATTGATCTACAGCGGCCGGAACCGCAGTGGTTCCGTGAACCAGCGCCGCCAAAAAAGCGGAATCCCCGTTTATCGTTGCCGCCAATGTCTGCTTACAAGCTGCATCTATGCCATCAGTTAGATGGGGGTACAGCGCTAGGGCTTGGTTTGCGAGCTCGTCGACTGCCTCGTCGAGCGGAACGGTGCCCGCTGGTTCGATTGTGAAACCGTCCCGATTAATCAACGCAGTTGCAGCGGCAACCGTCGCGCTGCATGATATTTGGCCTCTCATTTCGCGGACATCAGCAGCAAATAGTTTGAGTGAGCTCTTCTCGCCGGTTAAGGTGGCGTTCAGCGCCTTGTTAATGGCGTCGCGCCCATCCCTTAGCCTAACAATTTGACTAGCTTGTTGTCCGTATTGATCGGTACACGAGTTCGGAGGAGAAACTCCTTGCTGAGCGTTGGCATTGGTTTTTGGCGAAGAGGGGTCTGGCGTATTTGCGCCAACGTTTGCAACACCCCCAATGTCCCCGAGGAAAGTACTTATCGCGGTTTCTTGGTAGGGTTGCGACGTGGACGTCACCGAGCATTGAAATGCAAACGGATTAATATTAGTGAGACGAACCACGAGCGATGAATCATTCTGAAAGACATAACTACTCAATGATTGTTGGGGTATCGGTGTCCCACTGCTCGCGCTCAAGATGTATACCTGCGTGCCTGTTCCCGTGGGGGTAGGTGTGCATTGCGGGGCCTGCACTTGACCATAACATGCCACTCCCGCCAACATTCCGATAACGGAGGTCACTGTCTTGTTCATAGTTTTGTCCTTTCGCAGGCGACACGAGGATGGAACAATGGTCGTAATGTATTCCTATCCCTTCAATCTCCATTTAGGTTGCCTTGGATACTTCGCTCTACCATCATTATCTAACAGAGCATGTCGCATCTCTCGACAACTCAGGAAGTTAAACCGTTGCCCCGCCACAACGCTGGGCACAGACTTATCCTGAGAAAGACGCTGCAACCCGTTCCGCCATACGCTTTCGAGCGCACGACTTCGCGCAGCGATCTAACTCGCTTGCTACAAATTAATTTTGCCCTGGGAAAGAACGAGTCAGAGGCCCCCTCGGTCGGAGAGGAACGCCCTCCGAACCAGCCCAACTCGTTAGCGATGGCAATCTACCGTAGGTTTAGATTACATGTCAACAAGTTTTTCTACTTTCCTTGGTACAAGCGGGATTTCACGACTTTTTAGTAACTATGCGGAATCAAGAATCAAGCGTACTTTCTCGTATGTAAGACTTGGCAACAAGGGTAGTTTCATTGTCTCTGCTGTGCGCGTAAAGGTCACTTCTGGCCTGCACTTCGCCGTCAAGAACTTCATCGTAAGCTCGATTTGGCACAAGCTTAACGACTCGACGCGAATCATTTTTAGCCGAGGATAAAGGTGGGGAGGTACGCTACCACTCCAAACGTGAACCGTGTTGACGTAACCAGTCTTTCGCCTTTTCCCACGCCGGCGCATGTACTGCGACAATATTCCAGAATCGGTCGGAGTGATTTGGCTCAAGTAGGTGCGCCAATTCATGAACAATCAAGTACTCGACTACAAGACTTGGAGCCTGAATGATTCTCCAACTGAACGAGAGCCTTCTACTCGGAGTACACGACGCCCACTGATATTTCAGTTCGCGAACTGATACGCGCTGGACCTCAGTTCCCATTGCCTTAGCGATCGCAACTACGCGTGGAGGAATTCGTTTTCTAGCCTCATCAACGTACCACTCTCGAAACAGTTCCCGACCTCGATGTCGATGAATTCTCGACAGTTCGAAGCACCTACCAATCGCGCGGACTCCGTCGCGTGTCCCCGGAACCAGTTCCAACGAATAATTTTGCCCCAGAAAGAGAAATGCCTCACCCGCTACGAACTCTTTCTGCGTCTTCCTGACTGCGTATTTGTAGGGATCACGCACTTTGCTCCATATCCATGCCTGTTTACGCTGGACCGCAGCCGCAACAGATTCCTGGGGGGCACGATGAGGAGCATAAACCACTACACGTCGATCACGCTCGACTGTGATGGCGATGGTTCGCCGTTGCGAATACACGAGCTCGTATTCAAGCTTCATGGCCGTCGAATGAGCTTATCGTTACGCCTGGACCATTCCATCACGCGCGCTAATATGTTTGAATACCTTTCTAGCATAGCGCCGAGATTGAAATAGTCGGGACCGAGCAAGATTTTCTGAAGCTCACCCTGCAATCTTTTTTGTTTCGGTGGAGCAGACCAAAAACCAGCCTGTCGAATCTCTGTTTGAATCGCAAGAAAGAGCAGCTGGGTCAGATTTACTAGCTGTCCAATCTGAACTTCGTCAGTCACAGCATCACCAAAAAGCTCGGCCTTGAGAGTACGAAAAATCGGCATCTGACGTTTGCGGTCGAGACCATGCGTTTCTTGCTGTTCAACCGCAACCAGCTTCTGACGAAGCTTTTCCATTTCAAGAGCGATAAGTTCCCAATTACCTGCAAATTCTTGGAGAATTCGCTCTAATTCGCCTGCAAGTGATGCAAACAATTCTGGGTCATCGTCGTAATGTACGGTGATGTGGTGTCGGATTGCGTGCTCTATTTCTGCAGCTTGAGTCTTAGGCCTAGGTCGCGTCTGTACGTCTTTTTCAAAATCCGGGTCAAGTACTGAAATCGGAGCGACCTTCTGCTTGATTCCTCGCGAGACCAGGAATTCGTCTGTGAGCGCTCTCAGCTTGCGTGGTACACCCTTCATGCTGAGCCGCTCATCTTTTAGAAACTGGCTAGCCATCTCATTGATCGCTGCAAGCCGTTGATAGTTCTTGAAATAATTCAGGGCTTCGGCGCGTGGTAATGCTTTATTGAAGGCGTGCGTCAGTTTCCTGAAAGCTGAGATGTACTCGAAGCGAATATCTTCGTCATAAAATAAATCATAGAAGGCCTCGGGGTCGGAAGTGTCGCTGACCCCGTTCCCGGCAAGCACCTCAAGAACACTATCCAATGCGTGCTTAAGTTCCGCAATGACTTCGGGAGCGGGAATGAGACACTCGATCAATTCCCGCTGCTCGCGGGCAGCATAAGCGTCGAGTGCTTTGCGGAGGTTATTTCCGACTCCCACATAGTCAACCACAAATCCGCAGTCCTTGGCATCATCGTGGACGCGGTTGACCCTTGCGATGGCTTGCAGCAGGCTATGGTCGCGAACTACTCGATCTAGATATAAGACTTGCTCCAGAGGTGCATCGAAACCAGTGACGAGCATTTCATTAACGACAACAAAACCGATCCGCCCGTCGAGTCCACCCACTCCATTTTGTTGCTTTCCCTCGAACGGAATCTTGAAGCGCTGCACGACAGTCTCGACATCCACCCCTCTCATTGAATCCTTGATTGCCCTGTCGTCATCGTTATCCCAGGTAATTACGAGCCCGACTTCGACGGCTTGTAGCTCATCAGGATTAACTCGCAGAGGATTGTCTTCATTGAGAGATTTTGCTTCCTCAGCAATCGCGGTTTTCAAGGCTTCGACATAGCGAACTGCCGCAATACGTGAGTTCGCTACCACCTGCGCCTTATACCCACCGGGAAATACGTTCCGCGCATAGTGTCGCACCATATCGCGCGCTTTCGTTTGGATCGTAGGTAGTGCATCCAGGTAAGCGTCGCGAGTACCGTATCCCAGAATCTGGAGGCGTTCATTCAAGCGATACTCTGAGAACACGTCTTGAAATTTCACATCCATCGCTTTTGGGTCAGAGATCACAGCAGAATGAGTTCGCCCTTCATAGATAATTTCTAACGTCACGCCGTCTTCCTGCGATTGCCTCATTGTGTAGTAATCAATGTAGGTTCCGAAGGTCCGTTCTGTTTTTTCAATCGGCGTGCCTGTATATGCGACCCGCGTAGCATTGGGCAAGGCACGTTCTAGATTCGCACCCAATAGCCCGTATTCAGATCGATGCGCCTCATCGATCATGAGGAGAATCTTGGAACTCGAATTCAGAACAGGGAAGATTTCCTTAAGGTCTCGCTCATGGAACTTCTGAATCATCGCCATTACGCAATTGGATGAAGGGTCACGAAGCAGCTCGAATAAACTTCTACCCGGCTGTTCTTTCCGCGGCTTGATCCAATCTGCGCTTAACACAGTTTGCTGTATGCTTTGACTGGTTTCCCCAAGTTGCTGTTGCAATTGAGTTCGATCAGTCACGAATACTACTTTCCAGTCCTGCAATGTACGCCGCCGTCGCATCTCTCTCACCAAGAAGACCATGGTGAGTGACTTGCCTGAACCCTGTGTGTGCCAAACTATGCCACCGCGCTGCGCGGCTGTCTCACCGGTTATCAACCGTTCCAGTGTTTTATGGACGGCGCGGAATTGCTGATAACGGGCAACAATCTTGTGGGTTCTACCCGCTGTGTCTGTTGTAAACAGAGTGAATGATTGTAAGAGGGAGAGAAGATTTCGTTGCGCACACATGCCGGCCACAAGGCGCATTTGGTCGCTTGGAGAACCCGTCGCACCTTCCCGATTCGTTTGTCTTAACAAATCATCGAGGCTAAAGGGCCATGGATCGCTCCAACGGTAGAAGTGCCTCTCGGTGTGTGTGGTAATCGTTCCAAATTTCGCTAATTGGGCGCATGTGGCCACGACAAACTGATTGTAGTAAAAGAGATCCTGATTACCCTCCGCCGAACTGCCCCGTTGCTCACTATAGCGGAGCAGTTGATCAATCGCCTCCGCAATCGGTTCCTGCGTTCGGGGACTCTTACATTCAAAGACCACTAAAGGAATTCCATTTACGAATAGGATCACATCAGGAACGATGTATTGGTCCCGGCTTGGAATACGAATCTTGAGCTGGCTCACCGCAAGCCAGTCGTTCTTGGCAGGATCAGAGAAGTCGACAATGCGGACATTGGGACTTGTTTCCTGCGTACGGCGATTCTCCGTGACGGTTACACCCTCTGTTAGCCACCCAAGGACCTGGCGATTATTCTCAATTAGCGTTTGGCTCGGAAAACTTGTGAGTCGGAAAATGATTTCATCAACCTGGTCTGGCTCCAGCCAATCGTTTACTGCTTTCAGAGCCTTTGCTAGCCGAGCGCGGAGCGTGACTTCTTGGAAGTTCCGCCGGCCTGACTCGGCTAGCGTTTGCTGATGCATGTCCAGTCGAAGGACCTCCCAACCCAAGGCACTCAGCTGCTCAAGCAACGGCTCTTCGACGTGATACTTCTCGTCTAGGCGAAGCGTATCGGCTGGGGCTCGTCGGTTGGGAGCAGATGTCCCAGCTACAAAACTAGCGGTCGGGCGCGCTCCCCACGTGGGGTGGCGCAACAGCTCTCGCGTGAGTTGCTCGGCCTGCTGAAGGCTAGCTTCTTCCCGTACAAAGCGCGCACCTTCGGCCCACGTGAACGGTTGTGAACGTAGATTTAGTAGTTCTTCTCGAACCACCGATTCGACTTCCGGTCGGGAACCAACGGCAAAACTGCCGTCGGGACGATGGAAGGCATAAAGCATGGGTTGTCCAACACTGGCGGACCAAGGCTCACCACCGTCACGCATAGGTGGTTGCTGCAACAGACTGATATCTGCATTGCACGGTGTGAAGCCTGCGATGCGGCCATCTTCCGCGACATCTTGGACGCAAAGCCGTCCGGTAGAATCGCGGAATACTCCGATCGCAAAACCGGGAGGGTCCGGCGTGGGTCGATACATGCCAATCAAATCGTTTTTTTCGGCGGCACTCACAAGCGTCCACCCTCCTCATAGCGACGCCTGAGAGCCTCACGGATGATCGCCGCATACGAATTTGGTGCATCGCCTACATAGGTGGGGTAACCTATCGGGTCACATTGCCACACCTCGATAATGGTCTGGCGTATGCTGGCCTGATTTAGAATTTCATTCGGAAGCACAATGTATAGCAGATGATGGTCGAGCGGTACCGGTGAAGGCATCTGCACTTCAATCGCGGATCGGCGGTCGTCAGCAGTACGCATTACGGCATCAGTCAACAACGTGTAGAAGCGATAGGCGGGCGTCCCCGCCGCAAAACTTGTCGGGGCTGGCGTTGAAGCATTTCCGAAAAAATAACCCTTGTTATCGCCGAATATCAACGGAACCAATTTGCGAGCGCTCTCTAATGTCTCCTTTAGTTGCATCTCGTCCCTGTCGGACGGTTCGAGATGTGGTCGGAAAATACCTTTTTGTAGACCGCCCGAATCGCAGGCGAAAACCCGCTTTGTCAGCGTCCCAATCGTATGTGGCTTGAACACGAAACACACCGGACATAGCTCTACTCCCCCACCTGGATCATGTCCAAGTGTGTAGCGGTAGGCAGGACGGCCATAGAATAAGTAGATCAAGTGTTCGTGGAAGACATCGCACGGCGTCAGACTGCGAAGTTCGTGGTTGGCTAGAATCAGTGACAACAACTCGCAACGCGTTGTGTGTACCAGGGGTAATTCCTCGGCGAGTGAAGTTTGCCCGGCAACGATCTTTTCGAGTCCGATCATAAGCTCAAAGGTTCTTGCATCGTGGACAACAATGGCGCAACTGAAACACGACCTGTCACCAGATCCTCCATCAGACCCCTCTTTAGCGCCACCAATTTGTCTCGCGATAATTCTTGTTGGTTAATTGATTCGCTTGCCGATTGGATGATGGAGTGGATGCACTCTTGCTCGGTTGGATCTGGGAGAGGAACTCGAACTTCTCGAAGCTGTCCAGCGTTCAAGTTGTCCTTTCCTGCGCCGACCAAAACATTCCTCAACTCTCTTTGACCTTGCTCTGACGCCAAGTAATCTACCAAGAACTCGGGGACAAGCTTTTCTTTCTTGGTAGTTGTGATTAGCGTGGTAAATGTTTGCGCGTTAGCAAGTCGCTGAGGAACAAGGCAAGTGTCTCCGACATTAGCACCGGTCCTACAAGTGATTACATCTCTATATTTGACGCTCTTCGTGGCGAACTTGCCGGCGAATGCCGGGTCCAAATAAAGTAATTCTGAATCATCTAGAAACCCATCCCTGATATTCAAATTTCGTATAATAGGAACGCCTTTATCGCGGTAATACTTTGTTACTGATGTTGCTAGTCCCACCGTGATTCGCAAAGTGCATTCGGAAAGGGTGGGAACGCTCCATTCGGCAGGAATTCTACCCAAAGAAGACTGCACGAAGGCATCAGTTGCTGGATCGCGGAGCCGGCCGTTCCCATCGACACCGCGTGAAAGGAGATCATGGACGAGGCCTGTCTTGATGCGCCTATGTTTGGCTATCGTTGCCTCGGTTGCCTCGATCATTTGATCGAAAGATTTCAGTACGTTGGCGACAACATCTTGTTCTCCAGGTTCCCTCTCAAGTATCTCATGGGAAAGTAATATCTCTTTGTCAACGTGTGGAATACCCGAGCCGGCAGTCTTACCCTTGAGAATGGGCTCGAAATGTTTCAGGTCGTAGAAAAGATAATCCGGCGTGACTTCATTCGGATCGAAGGACAGCACTACCATTGTTGAACTCAGGACACCCGACTTGGCACGGAAAACTTCTCCCGCATTTGATCCATCCCACAACAGAATAATCTCCCCACCCCGCAAGATCACCTCCCTGCCCGTGGTCTCAGCAAGGTCTCCCTTCTCCCCAGTGCGCAGATATTCGGGGGTGAGAATCGGTAGGGTACCTTGGCTGCTCGCGTTCGGCGGCTTGCCCTTTCGAAACGTAATAAATGAGCCAAGCGTCTTCATTCGTACCCAAGCTTCGCGATGAATCCGTTGATTGCAGTAAGCATCCGGGTCCGGTTGTTGTCCAGCTTGTCTAAGCTAATTGCGTACTTAGAGAAAAGGGTCTCAAACAATACAAATAGCTTGCGTTCTTCTGCCTGCCTGTAACGTCCTAGGTGCTCGGAAACGAGATTGTGATGCTTTTGTAAGATCAAGTTACGCGCTTGCTCAGTTGTTATCATTCCCCCAATTTGCTTAAACAAGATACCGATAGCAGAAACCTTATTCTCCAGAGTCGCGATATCAGTGGCAAGCGCCTTACGCTTCTTTAGCGAGTCTTTTTCCTGGACAGTCAGTTTGGGTCGCTTATTGGTCGCTTGGTCGATCTTTCTCGGCGGGGCGCCGCCCGCTGAGTCGAGCTCACGCTTAGCTTGAGTAAGCAACGCGCTGAGAGGCTCGATCCTATCGTCTGGGCCGAAGAGTTTGAGCTCAACTTTCAAAGTCAACTCATCGTTCAATCGGTCTCTTTCTACCTTGAGTGTCTTGAGATGTACCTCCGCATCTCTGAGGACGTTGGCTGCTTGGACCAAAACATCATTGTCCTCATTCTTTCCCTCATCGATTGTTTCGGCTAGTAGAGCGCGAATAAAAGCAGTTGTGACCTTCTCATCCTCGTCAGGCTCATATTCAAGTGCAGCCTGGGCATTCTCTGTCGCATCATCAACGGCTGCCTCTGCCACGCCAATATCCTGATTCAATGTAGCCACCACGTCCCGCTCCGACGCGAAGAAACGATCGATTACAAGATTCTCGGGAATGAGTGTGGGCGACCATCCGATCGAAGTTATAGTTTTGAGGTCGTACTTGATGCTCTTCTCGTTGGTTCCGTCCCACCAGTTTACGAACACTCCGCGAATCTGAAAGGGGTCTAACACTTCAAGAAGCCCCAATGCGGCTACTAACTGATCCAGCAGCGTGGTGCGAACCTTGGGCAGACGACCCTCTGCGAGTTGGTTCGACGCAACACCGTTTGTTGGAGCGAGAGTGGCAAAATCATTCCGCGCAGTTTCCCACCACTTCGCGAGAACCGCCTGTAGCCGATCCCGAGTGGCCGTTATGCCCGCTTGGCTCTCAATAATTCTACGGACGTCTGCCGTAGAACCCACACCGTCGATGAACCGAAGTCTTTTGTCGGCCAATTCGGTGAGCACGCAACTTGGATCTAGTACAAACTTAGCGTATTGCGCCACGTGTTCGGGAGTTTCCACCTCGGCTCGCGGGACGCCTCCCTCGAGATGACACCGAACATCTTCCGGCTCCGGCGGCGGAGTATTGTCTATGTAGCGTCGGAGATTTAGGTTCCAATTATGATCTCGTTCAATAATCTCAATTGGAATCCGCTTGGAATAGTTGGCTTCTTCGATTCGGTTCCGGAAAACGTGCACTATTTTTTCTATGTCCTCCGGGCGCAAACTGTTCTGCTTCTTACCCTCGGCGAACTCGCGGTCCGCATTGATTAGGAATACGTGGTCACGTTCGCGATCTGGAATAGACTTATTGAATACGATAATGACGGCCGGTATGCCGGTGCCATAAAAGAGCTTCGGAGGCAGACCAATAATGGCCTCGATCACTCGGGCCTGGAGAAGTCTCATCCGAATTTGACGTTCTTTCCGGCCGCGAAAGAGCACTCCATGAGGCATGACGACAGCGCCACGGCCAGTGATTTTAAGGCTAGCCAGCATGTGCTGCAGGAACATCAAATCAGCTTTTTTACCTGTTTGCGGAGCATCGCCATAAGTGAACCTTTCTGGACGAAGGCACCGCGATTTGGTCCAGTTCTGAGCGAAAGGTGGATTCGCGATAACTCGATCAAATTGGATCAGCTGACCTCCGCCGACATTTTGGGGGTCTTCCAGTGTGTTGCCGAAATCGATATGTGCCGATTGTAGGTTATGAAGAATCAGGTTCATTTTCGCAATCGAGACCACAGCAGAATCATTATCCTGCCCGTAGAAGTCGAGATCGGTACCGTCACCTCCTTGGTCGCTTACGTACTGGCTGGACTGGATCAACATTCCGCCTGAGCCAACCGTTGGGTCATAGATGCTCATCTTTTGCCGCGGCTGAATGAGTCGTACCATTAGACGGACGACCCAAGGCGGCGTGTAAAACTGTCCGCCTTTCTTGCCCGCGCTGTCGGCAAAATACTTGATCAGGTATTCATACGCTGCACCCAAGAGATCAGGAAACTCAAACGCATCATTCACCAGCGGGATACCTTCCTTATCGACACTGCCCGTGAAGTGATCCAGGAGGTCCTTCAGGTCTTGATTTTTGATCTTTGGTTTGCCGGCCACCTGAGCATTGAAGTCGATGTTCCCCTTGAGAACCCCATGGAGCATTTCGTTCTCGTCTTCGAGTTCCGAAAGTGCCTTGTTGAGAGTCTGCCCAATATCGATCTGGGTGTCCTTAAGGGCCGGTTGTTCTTTCCCTTCGTCGTCGATCCATTTCTCATTCCAACGGGCGCGTGGTGGCACAAAGAAAGTGTCGCCGTATGTGGACTTCAACTCCATCACTTCGGTGAGCTTTGGTGGGGGGAGGTGGCTGTACTGTCGACGTAATTCGCTTCGCTTTTCGTCGAATACGTCGGAGAGACGTTTTAAGAACAAAAGGCCAAAAATGTATTCCTTGTAAACGGAGGCGTCCATCTTGCCGTACAACAAGTCGGCAGCGGCGAACAAAAAGCCTTCTAGCTGCGCGAGGGTGATCTTCGTTTTGCGCATGAGCTAACCGGCAAGTCTATCGGCGCAGATCAGAGTTGCGCAACAAGGACGAAAGACTAGGAGAGAAGTGGGCTCCTCTACTTCTTACTTTTTCAATGAGATCGCGAGAGCCTTAAACATCCTGTCACGCTGCATTCGCAATGCATGTCCGTCGTGGACTTTCTTGCAGGGACACAATTCGTCGAACAATTCGGCCAGATCCTCTTCCTCTGTGAGATTCTCCAAGCCTAGACCCCATCCCGTACTGAAGATGACATCGTGATCATAATCCACTTTAGATTTCGGTAGACGCTCCCCACCTAGGTAGAGCCGATCGTACTCCAGGAGCGTTCCGTGGAATTTCTCGATTGCATTACGGCTTCCATTTGCGCGCTCTTTCGTAGCGACCCAAAACGGTTCCCTGTGCCGAAGCCAATGAAGTTTCTCCAGCAGCCCCGAAGCAAAGTCGGCGTCATTTGCGCTCTTGCCCATGGAGGCGGAGAAAAGGGGGTAGATGACTTCCTCGGGGGACTGCCTTGTGACTTGAAATTTCTCTGGTAAGCGGTCGCGAAGACGCGCTTCCAGTTGCTCGCTGATTTTGTCGGCGGTTGCGTGGCTTTTGTCTTTACTTCGTTCCCATGCTTGGGCCGCGTCCCGATAAGCAGCCAGAAACTCGATTAGCTCCGACATGACTTTCGAACGCCAAGGAACGTGGTTGTTTCGTTTTCTTCCCACGCGGTGAATTTTACTCTTGCATGCAGAGCAAAACCTTAAGAATTCTTGGCACGCGAAACGGGCACCTCGCGTGCTTTTCAATTTCTGGAGATGGGATTCATATGGTTCTGCCGCAGATCCAGAACAGGAGATATCCAGAAATGAAATTAGATTCGGTCACCGTTGAACTGAGGTTGTCGACAAAGAACGACAGCAAGGTGAAGGCCTTTGCTGACATAACAATTCCGCTCAACGACGACGGAACTATCACAGTGTTGGGGTTTTCAGTTTTGGAAACCGACGGTCGTCCCCCGCGCGTGATGAGCCCCGCTAGGAAAGGAAAACAGGCTTGGTTCGACACAGTGCAGTTGACAGGGAAAATTCGAGGTCTTGTGGAGCAGGCAGTGTTGGCAGAGTTCGAGCGGAAAAAAAATTCTAAGTAGCTTGCTCGAAAACAGGCGGGTGGGCTTCGAGGGCAGTCCGGAACGGGGCAGATCAGTGCGGGCGACGAGCTTGACCACTTCTCTCGACCCGCGACGCGACGAGCACGCTCCGGGCTGCCCTGGGTGCCCAACGGGGGATTTGCCCCATGCTCAGAGCGGAGGTAAAGAAGTGGGTCTTCGAGACCGAGATCAGATTCATTCTCAGTCTCAGGACGTGGACGTTGCTTGAAAGAGAGGAGTGTGTCTCGATGAAGAGTCAACTGGCCGAGGGATGGGGGCAGTTCTTGTCTCAGTTCCCATGGGACTGGTTCGCGACTCTCACGTTTCGGGAGGAAGTGAAATCGTTCAGCGCCCACCGACTATTTGCCCGATTTGCTCGAGGAATCGAACGAGCGGCGGAGCAGCCGATCTTCTGGTTCCGGGCAGATGAGATCGGATCTCGTTTAGGTCGGTTCCATATTCATGCACTCTTCGGCAATGTTAGTCATCTGCGCAGGCTGTTTTGGATGGACAGATGGAGCGATGTTGCAGGTTACGCTCGCATATTGCCATTCAACGACAAACGAGGAGCGGCTTATTACTGCGCCAAGTATCTGACCAAGCAAGACGGCGATTGGGAGATGAGCGCCAACATCAATGCGTTCCAGCAGTATCAGCCTTCCTTGCCACTCACCGGACCCACGAAGCAACAATCAATTCTTGCCCAAGCAAACGTCGTGAAACCGGACCCTCGGCGTACGCATTCAGGCGGTCACCCCACCTTTCCAGAGGTGTTGCCCAACTGCGAGCTCAGGGGCACATCGATGATTTCCGAAGTGTACAAATCCGAAGTCACGCGCGGTCGAGGTCGATTCAAAGAGTTTTTCCCTCCGAGGAAATAACGATTCGTATTAGGACGCATGAATGAATCACCGGAACGGCACTTGGAACGAACGCAACGGGCTGAAACGCAACGTAACGTTGGAAGGACTACGAGCATGGCAAAAATTCCGTGTTTTCTGTGCACTCATGAATTACGGCAGAGGAAAGATAAAAATCGCAAACCCTACTTCGTCTGCGACCCGTGCGGCGTCCAGATCTTTGTTCGCGGCCGCCAGGGCATCGAAAATCTGTCGCAATTGATTGAGACATTAAAAGAAAGAGATTTTCCGTTCCGTGAACATGCCCACACCCTCCACGAAATCCAGGCGATCTTAACGGAGATGCGTGGCATAAAGAAAGAGATCAAATCGCTCGATAGCGTTCTGGACATCATCCGGGAAGACGAACACAAGCAACGCGCTCGCGTTTTGCTAGAGAAACGGATCGAGAAACTGCTGGGTCGTCTCGACCTAATCGCGCGAGACAGAAATCGGAGGTAATTCGATATGAGACGAACCGCAAAGAAGAACGGCGTAGCGCGCGGTGTAGATGGAACGCTACGAGATCGCCGAACCCCGTCCGACACATCGAGTGGCAAAGATCACATCGTTCCCGATCAACGTGAATTGGACGAATCGGAATTGGCAGCCCTGATTGAGTTCTTCAAGACTCTGGATCGATGGGATCGAGAGGCCAAGAAATGTTGAAGCGCTGCAACCGATGTTCACGCGAAGCCGAAGTGTCGATTGTTTGCGTGATCTCGACGGTCGGGTTCACACCGCGTCGTCAGAAATGTTCTGCGGCGGTTCTCTTTTGCCATCGTTGTCTCGGAGATCTTCTGGTCAGACGTGGCCGTCTGTTGACAGACGATCTCCAGAAATCTGTTAACAACGCGTATACGCACATCGGGGCGGGTGTTGCGCCATCGGTTGAACCCAAATGATCTCTGATCGCAACCAACCCGCCACGGTTGATCCTGATGCGGTCCATGTGGACGAATTGGCCACGGTGGAAGAGATCGCCGCGTTTTTGCGCGTCCCCCCATCCTGGGTCTATGAACGAACACGGCGGCGTGGGGTCGAACGCATCCCACATTTCAAACTCGGGAAATATTTGAGATTCGCCAGACGCGATGTGATGGATTGGGTCCAACACCAGGGGAGAAATCCGCTTGCCTCGCGATAGCCAAACGTTTACCTTCAGGCTCGACGCAGAACCGGCTGAACGGGTCATTCATGGAGGAAGAATGGCTCGAAATCGACGGTTTCAGCATGGTTCCATCTTTAAGAGAGGTAAACGAAAGAAAGTGTGGGTTGCGCGGTGGTGGGAAGACGTGAGCGGACGTAACGGGGCTGTGGAACGGGTTCGCCGTTCCGAAATTCTGGGAACGGTTGCGGACATCCCAACTCGACGGGAGGCCGAACAAATTTTGGCTGACCGGTTGCGTCCGATCAACAGGGGGGAGTCTCGCCCCAATTCATCCCGCACGTTTCGCGACTACGCGGAATCGAATTGGCTACCGGAAGTGCTGCCCACATTGAAATATTCGTCGGCGAAGTATTACCAGTACATGTTGCGGACCCACCTCTATCCGACGGTTGGGCACGTGCAAATGCGGCTGATCACTCGCGATGTTGTGCAACAGGTCTTGTCGGAAAAATTGCGCAGTGGGCTGTCTTGGAATACGGTGAAGCGGCTTCGGGTCGTGTTGGGAACGGTAATGGCCCATGCCGAGATGACCGACCTAATTCCGAGCAATCCTGTGCGCAAGACGAGACTGCCACGGCGAGGTCCGGTGAAAGAAAGAGCGGTGATCGCTCCCGAAAAAATTCGGGCGCTGCTTAACGCTCTGCCGGAACCGTCTCGCGGATTGGCACAGCTGCTGGTTTTCACAGGGCTGCGGATCGGCGAATTGCTGGCCGTGCGCTGGCAAGACGTTGATCTGGAGCGGGGAGTGCTTCGCGTGACTCGGACGGTTTACGACGGACATTTCGATGAACCGAAGAGTCAGCGGAGCAAGCGATCAGTTCCATTGGGCGCAAAAGCAATTGAGATTTTGCTGGCGAGAAGGCCTGCCCGCGTGAATCCCGATTGCTTGATTTTTGCGACCGAAGTGGGAACCGCATTCGATCGTCACAATCTCCTCAATCGGCAACTCAAACCGACCTGTAAGAAGATCGGACTGGTGGGAGTGAACTGGCATTGGCTTCGTCATGCGAACGCAACGCTGTTGGACGCGGTGGGCACGCCGCTGGGTACGGTGCAGGCACTACTCGGGCACTCATCTTCTGAGATCACCCGCGAAGTGTACTTGCATTCGATCCCGTCGGATGCACGCGCAGCAGTGCAAAAAGTCGAGGATTTGCTGATTGGACCCAAATGGACCCAAGTTGTGCAAATCCCGAAAACGGTAAGTTATCTAATTCAATGAAATGGCGGGATTAATTGGTCGGGGAGAGAGGATTTGAACCTCCGACCCCCTGGTCCCGAACCAGGTGCTCTACCAGGCTGAGCCACTCCCCGACTGACAACTGGATGACGGCCACCACGAGAACGACATAGCGGCTCGAACTCAGACAGTATAGCATTCTGCGGTCGGATGATCGGCTCGCTGATCGGCTCGCTCGCGATGCACGGCTCTGTCTTGAACGATCGGTGATGACGAGCGTCCCGCCTTGCCTGCGGGCGCGCCAAGGGCTGCTACAATCTTCGTCATAGTCGTCTTACCGTGTCGTCTTACTGCCACTATTAAACGTTTCTATGCTGGTTTTTGCGGCTGGAAGGTTGTTGACTCCGACGGACGCCATCGAGCATCCTCTCGTGCTCGTCGAGCAGGGACGCGTCCTCGAAATTTCCACTCGGGGCAGCCGGCAGGCTCCCGCGGGAGTTTCTCTGTCCGACTTCGGTGATGGCGTGATAGCGCCGGGGTACGTCGATCTTCACCTTCACGGCAGCGCCGGATATGACGTCATGGACGATACCGCCGAGGCGCTGCCGGCCATCGAACAGTTGCTCGCGCGGCATGGAGTCACGAGCTATTTCCCGACCACCGTCACCGCTCCGATGGATGTGACTTTGCGGGCGCTTGAGCGGCTGGCGGACGCGATCGAAACCCGCGAACGATGTCTCGATCGACCGAATGCGGATGGCAAGAATCGCGCCGTCCCCTTCGGAATTCATCTCGAGGGGCCATTCATCAGTCATGTGCGTCGCGGCGTGCACCCGCCGGAACACTTGCTGGCTCCGAAGCTGACCTTGTTCGAGGGGTTCTGGCAGGCGGCGCGTGGCCGCATTCGCATGATGACGATTGCCCCAGAATTGGACGACGCGCCCGAAGTCATTGCCGAAGCCGCGCGGCGCGGCGTCTGCGTGAGCCTGGGACATTCCGACGCCGACTTTGCAGCGGCCGAACGTGGGATCTCGGCGGGAGCCCATCATGCGACACATACTTTCAATGCCATGCGTCCGCTGGATCATCGAACGCTGGATGATCGCACTCTCGATCATCGCAGTCCCGGTATTTTGGGAGCGGTGCTCACGGACGATCGCGTGAGCGCGGATATCATCGCCGACGGCGTGCATCTCGATCCAGCCATCGTAAAGCTCGTTGCCAATGCCAAGGGCCCGGATCAGACCGTGCTCATTACCGATGCTATTTCGGCGACTGGCATGCCAAACGGACGCTATCGGCTTGGATCTTTCGAAGTGGATGTTCGTGATGGCAAGTGCATGGCTGACGGCAAACTCGCTGGAAGCGTTTTGACCATGGACCGTGCCGTACGCAATCTGGTGCGTTTCGCGGAATGGGATCTTTCCCACGCAGTGGCAGCCGCGAGCAAGAATCCTGCGCGCGTGGCGCGAATCGCGAGGAAGGGCGTTCTCGCGGTCGGTGCCGACGCGGACTTCGTAGTCCTGAGCCCGGCGGGCGACGTGCTGCGAACCTTTGTCGGCGGCCTGGAATGCTCCAGGTGACAATTTAGAGTGTGAAGGTACGGTCGTTGGTCGTTCGCAGTTCGCAAGCCCCTCGATCGAGGACCAGCGACCGACGACCAACGACTGTTCTTCCCGCATGAAGAATTTTCTGCAAAAGCGGCTGGTACGCCCCATCGTGCAGTTGCTCACCCAGGGCATCACGCCAGAAAAAATCGCCCTCAGCCTGGCATTTGGGTTCATGCTCGGTGTCTTTCCCGTGCTGGGGACGACTTCCCTGCTCTGCCTGGTCGCGGCCATGCTTCTCCGGCTCAACTTGCCCACCATTCAACTCGTAAATGTTCTGGTTAACCCGTTGTGGTTTGCACTGTTAGTTCCGTTTATTCGAGCTGGAGAACGATTATTCGGAGTGCCGCCACTCGCGATGACCGCCAGCCAGATCCTCGTGCTGACGCACGCCGGTTTGCGGCATTCCATTACTGTGCTCTGGTTGACCACGCTGCGGGCGGCTGCCGCGTGGCTGCTGGTTGGTCCCGCGGGAATTTTTGTACTCTATCTGATTCTCGTGCCGATGATCCGGCGCTTGGCTCCATTGCCAGTTGCTCCTCGCGCGCAGGCTGGTGAAGGCGGGGACGCAGGAGTTGGGGAAGTCGTGAGTCGATAGTCGCCGGTCGCTGACCGTTCGCGAACGTACCAACGACTATCGACCAACGAGTGACTTGTTTTGCCACCGCCGCCCAGCAAAATTCCTCCCGATTGCTTATGATGAGAGGAATCGCACTAATCGTGGGGGCAGAGTGGCTGAAACGCAACAGACGAACGGAATCGAAGTCCTCGAAACGCGAGAGTGGCTGGACTCGCTCGACTATGTACTCTCGAAAGGCGGACCGGAACGGGCCGGCCGGCTTTTGCAGCAACTGGCGCTGCACGCTCGGCGCGAAGCCGGCATCAACCTGCCATTCTCGGCGACGACTCCCTACCAAAACACGATCCCCTCCCGGCAGCAACCGCCGTTTCCCGGCAGCCAGGAAATGGAGCGCCGCATCAAGAGCCTGGTGCGCTGGAATGCCATGGCCATGGTCGTCCGCGCCAACAAGATTCAGGAAGGGATCGGCGGGCACATTTCCACCTTTGCCTCGGCGGCTACGCTCTATGAAGTCGCATTCAATCACTTTTTTCAGGCAGCCACTGAATCCGGCGACCGCGATGTCGTCTATTTCCAGGGGCACGCCGCGCCCGGAATGTACGCTCGTGCCTATCTCGAGGGCCGTATCCCCAAAGAGAAGTTGGAGAACTTCCGCCGGGAGATGAAACCAGGCGGCGGACTCTCGTCCTATCCGCATCCTTGGCTCATGCCCGACTTCTGGGAATTTCCCACCGTGTCGATGGGACTGGGCCCGATTCAGGCGATCTATCACGCGCGCTTCATCAAGTATCTGGAAAATCGCGGCTTGAAAACCTCGACCGGCGGCAAAGTCTGGGCGTTCATGGGCGATGGCGAAATGGACGAGCCAGAGTCGCTCGGCTCGATTACGCTGGCGTCGCGCGAACGGCTCGACAATCTGATCTTCGTCGTCAACTGCAACCTGCAGCGCCTCGACGGGCCGGTGCGCGGCAACGGCAAGATCATTCAGGAACTGGAAGCGATTTTCCGCGGCGCGGGATGGAATGTCATCAAGCTAATCTGGGGCGGCGATTGGGATCCACTCATTCAGAGGGATCGCGACGGCCTGCTCGTGCGGCGCATGGGCGAGATCACCGATGGTCAGTATCAGAAATATTTCGTCGAGAGCGGCGCCTATTTCCGCCAGAATTTCTTCGGCACCGATCCTCGGCTGCTGAAGATGGTGGAGCATCTTTCGGACGAGCAGCTCGCCCGCATGCGCCTCGGCGGTCACGACCCGATCAAAGTGCACGCCGCGTATAGGGCTGCGGTTGACCACACGGGATCGCCGACCATCATTCTCGCCAAGACCATCAAGGGCTACGGGCTCGGCGAAGCGGGCGAAGGCAAGAACATCACGCACCAGCAGAAAAAGCTGAATGACGACGAACTGCAAATCTTCCGCTCGCGCTTCGGCATCCCGATTCCCGACGGCGAGCTTCACGACGCGCCCTTCTATCGTCCCGCCGACGACAGCCCGGAAATCAAGTACATTCAGGAGCGCCGCAAACAACTGGGCGGCTACATGCCAGTACGAAAAGTGCGCGCCACGCCGCTGAAGCCGGTTTCTGAAGCGCTCTTCGAGGAGTTCTACAAGGGCACCGAGGGCCGCGAAGCTTCCACCACCATGGTCTTCGTGCGCATACTCTCAAAGTTGCTGCGTGACCCTGAAGTAGGAAAGTTTATAGTGCCCGTGGTTCCCGACGAAGCCCGTACGTTCGGCATGGAGGCGCTCTTCCGCCAGGTCGGTATCTATTCGAGCGTAGGGCAGCTCTATGAGCCGGTCGATATGGATACCCTCCTTTATTATAAGGAGGCGAAAAACGGCCAGATCCTGGAAGAAGGCATCACCGAGGCGGGATCGATGTGCTCTTTCATCGCCGCCGGTACCGCGTATGCCAATCACGGCATCAACACGATTCCCTTCTTTATTTATTACTCGATGTTCGGATTTCAGCGCATCGGCGACCTGATCTGGG
>Ga0187862_10001633_pt1 | contig 23510 bp, 20 predicted proteins | sample June2016WEW_10_1_FD_133003 | JGI IMG/M metagenome (GOLD analysis project Ga0187862, IMG submission 133003) | Peatland microbial communities from SPRUCE experiment site at the Marcell Experimental Forest, Minnesota, USA - June2016WEW_10_150 | ecosystem: Environmental > Terrestrial > Soil >...
ACGCCCACCGGAAGGGCATTGAGCTTGTATGTCACATCCAAAAAGATGTGCCGGCCATTGTTGAAGGCGATCCGATGCGGCTCAGGCAGGTATTGAGCAACCTTGTGGGCAACGCGATCAACTTCACTGAAAAAGGCGAAGTGGTGGTCAAAGTCAGCCTTCCCGAGATCGGGGACCAGCAAGCGGTTATTGAGTTCGAGATAAAGGACACCGGTATAGGAATTCCCCCGGAAGCGCTGCTCAACATCTTCAATGCTTTCTCCCAGGCCGACGGTTCGATGAGCCGGAAATTCGGCGGCACCGGGCTGGGACTCTCCATTTGCAGACAGCTCTGCGAGATGATGGACGGCTCTATCGAAGTCGAGAGCACCATGGGAGAAGGGAGCGTGTTTCGATTCCGGGTGGAGCTCAGGAAGGGGAATTCGCCGGCTCTGAGCATGTCCGTCCAACGCGAAGACCTGAGGGGCCTGAGGGTGCTGATCGTGGACGACAACGAAACAAATAGGATTATTCTCAACGAGCAGGTAACGTCTTGGGGAATGGTTGGCTCGTTGGCATCGGAGGGTTTCCGCGCCCTCGATATGCTCAAGGAAGCTTGCGGTCGCGGCGAGCCCTTCGATCTGGTAATTCTGGACTTTATGATGCCGGAAATGACCGGTCTCGAACTTGCTAAAAAGATCAAGGCTGATTCGGCTCTGGAGAAGGTAAAGCTCATTATGCTCACCTCCGTTGGAGAGCATAACATAATCAAAGAGGCCCGAAACATCGGAACACAGGCCTGCCTGACCAAACCCGCCAGCCAATCGAAACTCTATGACACTCTGCTGACGGTCTGTGGGCAGCCATCGGTCGAGCCGGTAGTGCTTCCGGACAATCTTATGCCGCCCCGTCAGCAAAAGGTGCGATTCGAGGGTAAGGTGCTGCTGGCAGAGGATAACCTTATAAACCAGAAAGTGGCCAAGATGATGCTTCAGGGGTTCGGGTTGTCCGTGGACGTGGTTTCCGACGGGTTGCAGGCAATGGGAGCGCTTTTCCGGAATACCTATAAAGTGGTCCTGATGGATTGCCAGATGCCTGAGATGGACGGCTATGACGCAACGCGAAAAATTCGAGAATATGAGGCGTCCTCCTTCCCGGGAAACGGCAAGACCCATATCCCCATTATCGCCCTTACCGCGCATGCAATGAAGGGCGACCGTGAGTTTTGTATTGCCGCCGGAATGGATGATTACCTCCCCAAACCTTTCAACCGCGAACAGCTCGCTGAGGTTTTGGGGCGTTGGCTTTCACCGGCAAAAGATGTTTGCGAAGCCGCAGAGGGGCAGCCGGAAGGATCGGATGGCCCGGTAAATGGGGCCGCCGGCGGACCTCACACCCTCAAAGATGAGATGCATCCCATTGACAAAAAAGCCTGGGACGAGATTCGGTCCCTCAGGGAAGACGGGTCTGACGAGCTGTTGCATGAATTCATAGAAGTGTATCTTAAAGAATCCATGAACGTTATGGAAACGCTGCGCGAGGCGATGGGCCAGGGGGATGCCGCTCAGGCAAGAGCTATGGCCCACAAGTTGAAATCGAGCAGCGCCATCGTGGGGGCGGCTTCTCTGTCCGGTATGCTAAAAGAACTGGAAGAGCGTTGCGAAAAGAGTCCGTCCGCTCCTAACGGCAACGGCAATAACGATGCAGCAGGGCTCATCGGAGCCATCGAAAGGGAATACGAGGCGGTAAGGCGCGAAATGGCCTCGGAGCTTGGCAAGACCGGCATGACATGAAGTGGGAAGCAGACCTTACGAAGCCTTTAAGCCCTAGCCTTCGTCGCTAAGAGTACCTTCTTCGTCTTTTCCCTTTGATTGTTCATTTGTTGCGAGCAAAAGATGACGAGGGAGGAAAGCCAGCCCGGCTATCAGCGTAGGGATAACAGCGCTTGCAATCACGGTGGCAACTAAAAACGAATATTGGGCCTGCGTAACAATATTGTGCGTCAGACCGAAAATAGCTGAAATCGTTCCAAAGGTCAGCCCTGTGGACATTAAAAGTGTGTAGTACCATCGTTCGTCACGGTCGCTGCGAAAGATGCCAATAATGGGATAAAGCCCGAAAATTTTTGAGCCCACTTTACTCGCCAACAACAAGAAAAAAACGAGCGGGGATAAAGCCAACGCGGGCAAAAAAACGAGGACCCCGGCTCGGAGAAAATAAAACGGAGTCAGAAAACCGACTGTTAAGGTGCGAAACCGGCGCATAAAGAACGCGTCGCCATTAGAAAACTCCGCCAAAACCATGCCTGCGAGATAGGCCGGAAGAACAGCCTCGCTTCCCGACCAAAGGGCGAGTGCGCCCAGACCGAAGAGAATGACCACGATGCACTTCGTCCGCATGGCGGCTGTGCGGTGAGCATAAATGCGCGTTAGTATACCCATGGCCTTTGGTAGTCCGGTCAACACCAGAGCGGTCACGCCAACAAATACCGCCGTTTTATAAGTGAATGGGGCGAAAAGAAGGCCAAGCACAATGACTGTTCCCAAATCATTAATAAAACAGGCCCCGAGAATGCCTTTACCAAATTCCGTTCTGTTGAATCCGGTTTCCAACATGACGGCGTAAACAACCGCCATGGATGTTGTGGAAAGTGCAATACCGCATAGCAAGCTCGCCTGAACATTCCACTGAAGAATATATCGCGCCACGGCGGCGCATCCTAAAAAGGGGGCCAGAAAGCCTACCGTCCCAACAACGGAAACTTCTTTGACTTTTGTTCTCATGATTTGTGGGTCAAGTTCGGCTCCCGCCAAAAAGGTCAATAAAACGGCGCCTGAGGACGCCAAAAATCGCAACCATTCCTTATCGGCTCCAAAAGATTCCAAGACGCCAAAGTGCGTTGCAACCGCGGCGGCAAACACCCCGACGCATATTTCAATAAGAGCAATGGATACGCGCAAATGATAAGCGATAATTGCAGAAAAAATGGCCAACCCCAGCCAAAGTGAAGCGGTGGTGAATATTTGTTCCATAATCATTCTCCGGCAAAAGCGTTCAGTTGGACAGAGGCATAAAAAAACCGCCTTACGGCGGTATCTGCCTTTAACATAAGGGTCCCACCGCCTTAACAGTCAGGCTACGCGGTAGGAGTCATCAGCCAATTTGGCAATTGAGAGGGGAACCCCATCCCCAAGGCTTGTTTACAAGAGTGACAAGAAAAAATCAAGAAGCGATTGCAGAATCATGTTCTTTCAGAAAATCCGTTTCCCGAACGGATGATCTCTAGATTTTCAATTCTGGATTTTCATTGACTCGTCGTTTAGAATAGCCTCCAGGACGGATTTCACGTCATCCGTCTCCTTGAAACCTTTTTCGGCTTTTGCAATTATTGGTTTGCCTCTGATATCCTCAGGGAGTCCGGCCAGGAGGCAAAGCCTGTCCCCGCTCCTCCTTTGTGCTGTCGTGATCCAATAAAGCCGCATAGCCGAGCAGACCCGAATGGATAGCGGCTATAGACCCCAGTTTTTCGCTAAGTTCTCCCAGGCTCTTTTCCAAGTTGTTTTGCCCTGTCTGGTGCAGAGCGAGGGCTTTTTGAAACGAGATGCGGATTCCCGCCAGTGTAAGATCTATCTTTTCATACAATGAGTTTTGAAAATCCTTCATTGTCTTCGTTATACGGTTGACCAGATCATAGCGCACTCTTCCACAGTGCCGGTCCAGGAGTTCTGCAACCGCCTCTTTCGTGCTCTTTAAAATCATTTTTCTGGCAATGAATGAAGGCAAAGTGGAGGTAGCGGCAAGCTGAATCAATTCGAGCCCCACCGGATCGTCCTTTAGCATGAAATAAAAATAGCTCTTCTTGCTCAGGCCCTCCACCGAAGTAAAAGGCTTCAATTTCAACTCGAAAATGTCACTGGTTAAAATCAAAATCCTCTCGACGATTTCGTTTATTTTGCGGGCAAATTCTCCGTGAGCTTCTTCAAGCCTGGCGGAAATCTTTTCCGCGAGTTGTTGTCGCCACGGATTGAACGTTGCTCGAATTCTATCGAAAACAAATTGTTCAAGCTTCTCCCTAAGACCTCCGCCTCCGCGATTCACCAGCCTCAGATATTCTTCTTCAAGCTCCCTTTGAAGCGCAGGCGATTTTTCCCTCTTAAATCCGAATATTTCCTCGTCTAATCCCGAAATGATCTTGCCCAAATGCCCTTTGAGCAGGAACTGAGTATTCTCTCGGTCCTTTGCGATCTCCTTCATCTCCTGTTCGAACCGCTCGATCTTAGTCTTAAGCTCCTGAAGCGGGAGCTTGATAGCTTCCTGTTCGAGTTGAAAGGAGATGGTCTCGTCGGATATCAATTTCAGCAGGTTATTGACAACCGATTGCAGAAAGACCCTGCCTTTTTCACGGGCCAGAAAGTCCAGAAGTTGTCTTTCAAATTCAGGAAGAAGGCTGCGCTCCAGCAGAAGAGCGTCCCCGGCCTTTTTCCCTTCAATTGCCCAGCGGGCCGACAGCGGATAGATCCTGACTTTCCCCTGTCCGACTTCTTCTTCGATGACACGGACCGTAAATTCCAGGGATTCTTTTTGGTCGCTGTCGCTCACCTGATCGACTTTGTTGAGAACGAAGAAAACCTTATCCACAAACTCTCGAACGTCCTTTAAAAACTGGTGCTCGCTTTTGGAAAGCGGCGGGTCAACGGAGACGACAAAGATTCCCGCATCTACGTATGGAAGATAGGCGTAAGCCGCCTCGGTATTGTGACTGTAAACCGAGCCCGTACCGGGAGTGTCGATGATACGGACGCCGCCCTTCAGGTATTGCGAAGGATAAAAGACGGTGACCTCTTTAACCGCCTTTTTGTTTTGAGGGTTTTCCCGCTCGGTAATAAAGGCCGGAAGACTGGCGAGATCGATTCCTTCCAGGCGGCCGTTCAGATATTCTACCTCTACCTTGAGCTTCGGGCCGTATCGAAGGATTGTGACAACCGAAGTAAGTGGTATGATGGCTGTCGGTAAAATGCTCTCTCCCAAAAGAGCGTTGATGAAAGTCGATTTACCCCTTTTGAACTGCCCTAGAACCACCAGGTTGAAGGCTTCCTCTTCCAGTTTAATCCTGGTTTCACCCAGGGATTTCGAGGTGACATCGCGCACGGTCCCCTCAAGTTGTGCGAGAATACCAAACAGACCGTCTCTGAGTTGCGCATAATCGAACATGGAACAACCTCCCAAAAGAACGAGATCACTTTGTCATAAGCCATTGTTACTTGCAGCGGCATCCGTTCGACCCATCTCAAAAAAAAACTTCTGTCTCCCCAAATAAGAAAACAGAAGTCATTATCCCCCGAAAGGGCAGTTAAGGCGAACTTCATCACCTTTTTTATTATATAAACGTCATCATCGCCTATAAAACGAGGGATGAGATGCACATGCTGGAAGTCTAACTATTGTCCTGCCATAATCTCCCAGTTTGATTCAAAGGTGTTGTCAAAGGCAGTATACAAGTAACCGAGCATCTTACCCACTCCAGGGGAACGTCCTTCCACAATTTTCCAGAAGCCGATATAAATGGCCGGGACCAGGCGAGGACTGCCGGTCTGTGGGTCATCCCCAATTGGCGCCCACCTCTCACTCTTCGTCATAACGCGCCAGAGAGTTCCATATTTTTTGCTGCGAACAGTATCCCCTACTCGCGGCAAGCGCTTCCTAAGTTCAATCTCTTCATGCGTAAGCATCTTTATTGCCTCCTTTTGCAATGCGGTTTTCAGGGACTTCAATTACGCCTACGTGCCGTTTGGAGATGATCGAACCATGAGCTGAGGGAGGAGCACAAACTCAAAGAACCAGCAAAGAAGATTCCAACTGCATTTTACAGTAGAAAGACTATAGAAATAAAAAACTTCTACCCGATACCGCAGTAGAAGTTATCATCCCTTGACAGGGCGGTTAGGGGCGAACTTCATCACCCTACATATTGTTACTATGGCTACCACGGAGTGAGCCTCAATGTCAAGAGATATCACCAACACGGGTCAGGATTTGGGGTGGTGGTGGCAAAGCGTGGCAAAATGAAGTTTGGCAGACAATTTATTGAATAAAATCAAGAGGAATGCCGAAGGCCGGACTCGAACCGGCACGGGTCTCCCCACCACCCCCTCAAGATGGCGTGTCTACCAAGTTCCACCACTTCGGCAGTACCGGCTATTATAGGGAAGCGTCACGGCTTTGGCAACCTCCTTGTTGAGGTATGCGGATTTTTGGCCGCGCAAACTGAGTGGCGCGAGCAGCGAGAGGCCGGGTAGTGCACATTACCGTCAATATCGAATCCCCCCAGCCCCTAACGTTTTGAACGAATATCGGCCCCATCCTGCGGGCCGTTTATGTTTAGTTGCTATTATCGCGCTTTGGCCCTATATTTTGCTAATATTTTGTTGATATAATAAGTGAAAGGAGAAAGATAGATAGCTGGATGTCGAATTTCGATTACTATGAAGCACTGAGCGTCTCACCGGATGCCTCGGCTGAAGAGATTAAGAAGGCATATCGCAAACTGGCCTTGGCGACTCACCCGGATAGAAATCCCGGTGATGTAGGGGCAGAGGAGCGCTTCAAGAAAATCAATGAAGCATACGGCGTGCTTTCCGATCCGGGCAAGCGAACTCAGTATGACCAGTACCGCCGCCTGGGGTATCCGCCTGGAAGGACCCGGGGAAGCGGGTTCGGTTATTCTCAGGATGAAATATTCAGGGATTTTTTCGCGAGCGGGCATGCTCAGGACATCTTTCAGGAAATGGAAAAAGAGTTTGCGCGCATGGGGATGAGGTTCGATCCTACGTTTATCAACAATCTATTTTTCGGTGGAAGAAACATTTTCTTTCAGGGCTTTGTTTTCGGTCCGGGCAGGGTTAGGGTGGTCCGCTACCGCAGACCGTACGAGCAGCCCCAGCGCCCCGTTCGTCAGGCGGCTGAGCCGGTCCTGGAGGCCTTAACACCCGGCAAGGTGCTTCAGTCGGGATTTTCTTTGCTTGGAAGAGCAGGGAAGAAGGCTGGAGAGTATCTGCTGAAGAAAGTTTTCGGCGCCCAGCCCGAACACGGGCAGGCAGAAAAAGCCTTTGAACACGACCTTGCATACAATCTTCTTATTACGCGAAAACAGGCGCAGCTTGGCGATATCGTGCAAATCAGCCTGCCTCATTATGGAAACGGGAGGTTGATTTCGGTGCGAATCCCGCCCGGGGTAAAAACGGGGACCCGGTTGCGACTGAGAGACATGGGGAATCTTCTTCCCGGCAATAACATCATCAGAGGTGATGTGTACATCATTTTGCAAGTCGCCTGATTCGTTGGGTCTCCCGGTCTTCTGCCGATTTTGTTGTTGCCCCGCTTAAGGCGGGGATTCTTTTATGGTCCCTGGGAGTAAATTATGAAAACTGTGCGAGTCAAAGGAATGTCGTGCCAGCATTGCGCGAAAACTGTAAAGAAGACCCTCGAGGAAATCGACGGAATCGCTAACGTCGCCGTGGACCTTGAAACCGGGGAAGTTACTTTCGATCAGATCCATCCGGTGGACGGCGAACTTATGAGGGAGAAGATTAAGAAAGCCGGTTATGAGCTTGGCTAAGCTGAGTGTCCGTGTCGATGGGATGAGTTGCGCGGCATGCGTGAGCAGAGTTGAAAAGGGGTTAAAATCCTTGAGGGGGGTTGCGAACGCCTCGGTCAATTTCGCAACCTCGAAGGCAACGGTTGAATATGATCCAGCGGTTTTGGACGAGGGATCGATCCGCAGCAGGATAGAACAACTCGGCTACGGCGCGCAACTGGAGGCGCGCCCGGAAAAAGGCCTCAGGAAGACCGCCGTTCTCGTGGGAGGCATGACCTGCGCAGCATGCGTCCGGCGCGTGGAAAACGCCCTCAAGCCGGTCCCTGGAGTTGAGAATGCGACGGTAAATCTTGCCACCTCAAGGGCGACTATAGTCTACTCCCCCCGGCTCGAGGACTGGTCGGCTATAAGGCGAGCAATCGAGCAGGCGGGATACGAATACCTCGGCGTCTATCAGGAGGAGGCCGGCGATCCGGCTGAGGCGGCACGGCTCGAAGAAATTGCCGGGCTGAAACGCAAAGTTGCGGCCGGCGCAGTGCTTAGCGTCTTGATAATGGCCGGAACGATGCAGCATTTTTTCCCGATTCTGCACGCCGTTTCTCGCCAGGTGATGCTCTATATTCTTCTGGTTCTTACCGCGCCGGCCGTTTTCTGGGTAGGGGACCGTTTTCTCAATGGAGCGCTCAAAGCTACCCGCCAGAAAACAGCGGATATGAATACCCTGGTCGCCATCGGCTCTCTTTCCGCGTACGTCTTTTCTGCTCTCGCGACCATTTTCCCGCATTTCTTTTCTGTTTCCGGCCTCGAGCCTCCAGTCTATTTTGATGGGGCGGCCATGATCGTAACGCTTGTGCTGCTGGGAAGGCTTCTCGAGCTAAAGGCGAGGGGAAGGACTTCCGAGGCGATAAAAAAGCTGATGAAGCTCACGCCGAAAACGGCTCGCGTAATACGGGAGGGCTCCGAGATGGATGTCCCCGTCGAGGAAGTGCTTCGTGGCGATCTTATTGTGGTTCGGCCCGGCGGTCGAATACCAACTGACGGGACAACAGTGTCCGGGGAGTCATCCGTTAATGAATCCATGCTCACTGGCGAGAGCATGCCGGTTTCCAAAAAGCCCGGCGACGAGGTGTTTGCCGGGACAATCAACCAGAGCGGGAGTTTCATTTTCAAAGCCACCCGGGTCGGGGCTGAAACCTCTCTTGCCCGGATAATCCGCCTCGTCGAGGAAGCTCAGGGGTCCAAAGCCCCAATACAGCATTATGCCGACAAAGTAGCTTCCATTTTTGTCCCGGTCGTTATCGCGATCTCTATAGTTACCTTCATCATCTGGTATTTCGCCGTGCCGGGGCACATCCTTAGCCGCGCCGTTTTGAATTTCGTTTCGGTGCTGATAATCTCATGCCCGTGCGCAATGGGGCTGGCCACGCCCACTGCCGTGATGGTCGGCACTGGTCTTGGGGCCGAAAACGGCATACTCATAAAGGGCGGCGAAAGTCTCGAGCGCGCACACCACCTTGACACGATAGTATTTGACAAGACCGGCACCATTACCAGTGGAGAACCTGAAGTAACCGATATCGCGTCCGCGCCCGGGTTTTCCGAGGCCGATCTTCTGGGCATGGCCGCCTCCGTCGAGAGCTTGTCCGAACATCCCCTGGCTAAGGCGATTACGAAGCGCGGGGGAAAAGCCGGCCGGGAGGCGAGCGCCGGTATTGCCCTGGATTTCGAATCCGTTTCAGGATTGGGCTCGCGCGCAAAGGTGGGCGAGAGCAAAATCATTATCGGTAGTCGAAAATTCCTTGAATCCGAAGGGATCGACACGGACACGATGGACCAAAGAGCTGCAATGCTTGAGAAATCCGGGAAAACATGTGTATTTGTGGCGAAAGATGGAAAGCCTGCCGGAGTCATCGCGCTTGCCGATACGATCAGGCCTTCAGCGCAGGAGGCCGTATCCCTTCTCAAGAAAATGGGCCTTGAGGTTGTGATGCTCACTGGCGACAGGCGGCAGACGGCAGAGGCAATCGCCGGCCAGGCCGGAATCGATCGGGTCATCTCCGAGGTCCAGCCGAGAGACAAGGCCGGCGAAATTCGGCGGCTCCAATCGGAGGGGCGGGTCGCGGCCATGGTGGGAGACGGCATAAATGATGCCCCCGCCCTTGTGGCGGCAGACGTTGGAATAGCAATCGGGGCTGGCACGGACATTGCCATCGAGGCAAGCGACATCACTCTCATCAGAGACGATCTCCGGCTGGTTCCTTCCGCTATTGAGCTTTCTTCGCAAACCATGCGGATAATCAAACAGAACCTGTTCTGGGCCTTCTTCTACAATGCCGTCGGCATTCCGGTCGCCGCCGGGGCGCTCTATCCCTTTTTCGGCATTCTGCTCAATCCGATGTTCGCTGCAGCGGCAATGGCCATGAGCTCCGTTTCGGTGGTGTCGAACGCTCTGCGTCTGAGGCGGGTCTGGAGGAAGCGCTCCCGGGGACAGGAGCCGGCTGTGCCCCCGATGAACTTTTCGAGATAGATGCGTTCGCCTCCGATTGCATTCTTTCAAATGACCTTTATATTATGCCCCGGCTTGTTCCGTTAATGACGATCCCCATACTTATAAGGAGGAGAAATGAATCGATACGTATGTACGGTGTGCGGCTACGTTTATGACCCTGCTGTCGGCGATCCGGACAATGGAATCGCTGCGGGGACCAAATTCGAAGACCTGCCCGATGATTGGGTTTGCCCTGTCTGCGGCGCGCCCAAGGAAGATTTCGAAATAGAGAAGTAATCCCTTTGTCCAAAAACATTTCCGCGTTATCAGTTTGTATCCATGGTCAAACGTGGTCAACCGTGGTCATCCGTGGTCAGCCATGAAGAGGTTCCATGCGCCTTAAACTTTTCGAACCATGGAAAGGGGGTTGCCAGATGGGTTACGGCTTCAATGCGGGAGAGGTTTTCAAAGTCGCTATCCAGATCGAGGAGAATGGCAGGAGGTTCTACGAAGAAAGCCAGAAAAACATAGAAAGCGCTGAAATCAGGGCGCTCTTTGTCGACCTCGCGCTGCAGGAGATCGGGCATAAAAGGAAGTTCGAAACCCTCCTGGCGCAGCTTCCCCCTGAAGCGACGGCCCCCACGGTTTGGGACCCTCAAAACGAAATAGATCAGTACGTCAAGATGATGGCTGACATTCATGTTTTCGTATCGAGCACCAGTGTCAAAGACCTGGTCGACGGAATCAAGGACGGCGCCGACGCCCTCAAGCTGGCGATAGAATTCGAAAAGGATTCCGTGCTTTTCTTTCTTAGCATCAGGGAAGCCGCGAGCGGCAAAAATGACCGGGAACTCATAAATAGTCTCGTAAAGGAGGAGCAGGAACACCTGAGACGGCTTACATTAGAATTGAGGAAATTATCTGACAGGTAATTTGTGTTAATAAGAATTCGATTCGCCGGTCTGAGGTGAGGTCTGATTGGAAGGCCGTCCATGATCGGTGGTGGAGTTGATGGTATGGCAGATAGAGTCAAGATCTATTCGACTCCTGGATGCGGTCAGTGCGACCAGGCAAAAAGATTCCTGTCCGGAAGGGGAGTCGATGTCGACCTGGTGGACGTTACAAGCGACAGCGAAGCGCTGAAGGAGATGAAAAAGCTCACGGGAGGCATCCGGACAGCTCCCGTAATCTCCGTTTGCGACAAAGTGCTTGTGGGGTTCAATAAGAAGGAACTGGAGGAGGCGACGAGCTGCCTCTAGGGGCGCTGGGACCGTCAGCCAGGCTCTCGACGCTATCCCTGAACTGTCGATGACCAGAGGCGGGTGGCAGAGGTAGTATCTCGACAGTCCACCCCACGTTTCGTTGTCAATATTACCAGATACCAACTGCGGAGAGCGCCCGGCTATTCAATAAACGCAAGGAACGCTTGTTGAATTACTGCGTCAAGTTTCCCGCGCCATCAAACCCCACGCTCCGCGAGGTCTCTTTCATCAATCCCCACGCCCGGCGAGGGCTTGCCTCGGCCGGCCCAGGACCTGATCCGGTGTGAGCGGCCTGAATAGATTTACGCTTCCATATACTTGCGAACTGAGAGTAAGTTTGCCATAATCACGATTTCCTGGCAAAGTTCGATTGTTGTCCTGGCAGTTTTTGCCTGCAAAAGGCTGGGTTGAAACGAGGCGTCAGTTCACCGCAGGCGCTGAAAGAAAAGGATTCACCACAGGGACGGGACATGGTCCGGACGAGCAGTGAACACAGAGAGAACCGGAATTCAACAAGATCAACAGGAACGTAGAAGTAGTTCACCTTATTCTCAGGACTCGGAAATAACCATTTTCGTTAATCCTGTTAGTCATGCTGATCCTGTAAATCCTGTCCAAGCTTTTCTCTCCGTGTCCTGTCGATGACCGGTCCCGGCTGTGGATAGCTTTTGGCGTCTGTGCGGTGAACGCTTGCAATCGAGACAGGGTATGTCCTCTAAGGAACGTGGGAGAAGAACTTATGTTGCCAAATAGCCAACGAAATGAACCCCTGGCCGGTGTCGTCGCGGTTTGCTTCCTTTGCCTGCTTGCCGGATTCTGTCTGGCGCTGTGCGGTTGCCAGCCATCGAAGCCCGAGGTCGTCAAAACCGTAAGCATTCCCGACGGTGAGATCGACCCCGAAGTTTGGGGCAAGGCCTACCCTGACGAATATAATCTGTGGAAGAAGACCGAGGAGCCCGAGCCTGCCGGCAAAAGCAAGTACAAGAGAGGATTCGACGCCGACAGACCCACCTACGACAAGTTGTCGGAATATCCCTATATGGCTCTTCTGTTCAGCGGTTGGGGCTTCGGTGTGGAATACAACGAACCCCGGGGACATGCCAACATGATTCGCGACCAGCTCGAGGTCGATGCCACGCGCCTCAAAGCAGGCGGAGTCTGCCTTTCGTGCAAGACGCCCTATGCGCCGGAACTTCAAAAACAGATGGGGGCTGATTACTACAAGCTGCCTTATAAGGAGGTGCTCCTTAAGATCCCCGAAAAAAACAGGTCATTGGGCGTGGCCTGCATAGATTGTCATAACAACCGGGACATGTCTCTCAGGCTTTCCCGGGGTTTTACCCTCGTGGAGGCTCTCAATGCGATCGGGGTCGATCCGGACAAGCTCTCTCGCCAGGAAATGCGCACCGCAGTTTGCGCCCAGTGCCATGTCACCTACAGTATTCCCAAAGACGAAGAGATGCACTCCGTGGGCCTTTTCTTTCCCTGGCAGAAAAGCAAGTTTGGCAATATCACCATTGAAGACATCATCAAGGTGCTCCGCAGCGACGATTCCAACAAAGAGTGGAAACAGACGGTTACCGGTTTCAAGCTGGCCTTCATCCGGCATCCGGAATTCGAGCTTTTCTCTAACCACAGCGTGCATTGGAAAGCAGGGGCTGCGTGTGCCGACTGTCATATGCCTTACACCAGGGTAGGAGTGCACAAAGTCTCCGACCACCGCGTCATGAGCCCTCTCAAAAATGATTTGCGCGCTTGCGGGCAATGTCATCCCGAAGGTCCTGACTGGCTCAAAGAGCGGGTGATCGAGATTCAGGACCGCACCGTTTCGCTGATGCTCCGGGCCGGTTATGCCACGGCGACCACGGCCAAACTTTTCGAAGCTGTCCACAGGGCAAGGGATGAAGGCAAACCTATCGACGAGGAACTCTATAACAAAGCCAAGGATTTCTACGAAGAAGCCTTCTATCGCTGCGTGTTCATAGGAGCTGAGAATTCGGTCGGGTTCCACAACCCCCCCGAGGCCATGCGCGTGCTTGCCGACTCCATCGCTTTTGCCGTCAAGTCCGAAGCTTTTCTTAGACAGATACTGGCCACGGCGGGCGCCGAGACGCCGATGAAAGTGGAACTGGATATGGCCAAATATTTGGATGACCGGGGCGGAAAAAAGCTCAAAGGCGAGCCTGCCATAGAAATCAAAGACCCCATGAACCTGCAGGATATGTTTTAGTGAAGCCGGAGAACTAAAAGTTACCTGTGCCACGCCTGATTGTGCAGGCATTTGTTCCGAAAATTGGACAATTTGTTGTCAATATCCTTAAATTATGCAACCGTAGCAGGTGTTAATTTCTTCCAAAACGCGTTCGAGAACCTTAGTCTCCAACATAATAGCACGCGATAAGTAGACAGGTGAAATATACAAATCTATTTTAATATGCAAATCTATTTTAGCCTGCTCTCGAGTCTTATCTTGGGGACAATTTCATGGTTGTTGGCCTTTAAGGTTCAACAATTAATGGAAAAGCTCCTTGGAAGTAATTTCCCCTCAAAAATCCTTAAAGTGTGTCATTTCATATTATTTCCGCAAAAAGTGAAATTTTCACTCTTCACCCGCTCTTCATTCATCATCCGTCCTCCGTATTTGCGATTGACCCAGTATCAGTTGTGTGCTAAATTCGCCTCTGCCTTAGCAATCCGGTACCCCTTTCGAATCGAACATTCGAGCTGAGGAGGCGAGTCAATGCCAGGAGTAAGCGAGTTTTTATGTGAAGGCCTTAAACGTAGTTTGAGCAGCATGCTGCCATGGGATATACCTTGGTACGATCCGAGTCACGCCATATTTTTTGCCGCCCTTTACGGTGCTCTGGCCGTAATCGGGATCGGCGTGATTTCGGCTATTATTCTAACCGTCAAGCGTCTCAAATCAGGTGAAGGCGGCTCGCATCATTGAGATGGCGCGGGTAAATCTCATCGCGGTTTCTACAAGCGAGGGTCTTTTCGGATGAGTTATCCGGACCTTCGCTTTTTATTTTCTCTCCCGAATTCGTCGCGGTTTTTCACTAAAACTCTTTCATCGAGTAAAAAATCATGCTTCCAAAGATCTTTAGAGAATACGACATACGCGGAATTACCGAGTCCGAAATTACAGATGAGGATGTTGCGACGCTTGGCAGGGCCTTCGGAACATACATGGCCCGGCAGGGTAAAAGGCGGGTCGTGGTGGGAAGAGACTGCCGTCTGACTTCGGACCGGTATCGCGATCTGCTCGTGGGAGGGATGCTCCAATCCGGTATGGATGTAGTCGATATCGGGGTCTGCCCGACGCCGGTCTTCTACTTCGCTATAAGGCATCTCGACCGTGAGGGCGGAATGATGATTACCGCCAGCCATAATCCTCCCGAGTATAACGGTTTCAAAGTGTGCAACGGATTCGACACCATCGCGGGCGCGGAGATTCAGAAGTTCGCTCATATCGCTCGATCAGGGGACTTTAGCTCAGCGGAAGGAAGCCTCGATCACTGTGATATCATCTCTACATACGTTGATTTCGTTACTGGAAATATCCGGCTCAAAGGCAGGCTCAGAGTTGGGATAGACGGTGGCAATGCGACAGGCGGTCCGGTTGCCACGGCCATCTTAAAAAGACTGGGATGCGAAATCTACCCGATCTACTGCGATATGGACGGTACTTTTCCGAATCATGAGCCTGACCCTACGGTCATGGAAAACCTGGCGGACCTGCGCGACCTGGTCCTTCGGGAGCTGCTCGACGTCGGTGTCGCATACGACGGTGACAGCGACAGGCTGGGGGTGATCGATCACCGGGGCGAGGTCGTCTTCGGCGACAAACTCATGATCATTTTCGCCAGGGAGATTTTATCCAGGCGGCCAGGGTCGGTTTTCATCTCCGAGGTCAAGTGCTCCAAGACACTTTATGACGACATAGAGCGGCAGGGGGGCGTGGCCATCATGTGGAAAACCGGCCATTCACTCATAAAGGCAAAAATGAAAGAAGTGGACGCACAACTCGCAGGTGAGATGAGCGGCCATATTTTCTTCAAGGACCGGTATTTCGGATTTGACGATGGGATATACGCGTCGTGCAGACTGCTCGAAATACTGTCCAGAACGGGGAAAAGGATACCCGAACTTCTCGAGGGGGTGTCCGCCACGCATACGACACCTGAGATTCGGGTCGAGTGTCCGGACGAGATTAAGTTCGAAGTCGTCGACAGAGCCAAGCGGGAGTTTAAAGAGAAAAACCTGAACGTAATCGATACTGACGGCGCCCGTATCACTTTTCCTGACGGCTGGGGTCTCGTGCGAGCATCCAATACGCAGCCCGTTCTCGTCTTGCGCTTTGAAGCCGAAACAGTGGATCGGCTGGGTGAGATCCGCGACCTGATCGAGTCAACGATTGCACGGATTAAAAAAGATTTTTAACGTCAAACCACTGGTGATTTAACTTTTGGATGTTTTTTTCCGATTGAATACCATGTGGTGTAAGGTGCCGTGTTCATGCCCTATGCTCGTTTGAAGGGGAGCGGCAAAATGGCGTTGGATATCCACTCCGGACGGAACGATATGAAGGACGAGGATAGAAAAAAGTTTGAGGATGAACTGCTCAACGCCAGGAAGCTTGAGGCGATAGGTGTTCTGGCGGGCGGGATCGCTCATGATTTCAACAACATGCTATTTGTCATAATGGGCAATATCAACTTGGCGCAATTGAAGATTGATGAGGACCATCCGGCACAGAGGCATCTTATTGAGGCCGAAAAGGCCTGTCTGCGCGCCAAAGACCTCACCCAGAAGTTCATAACGTTTTCTTCGGGCGGCGGTCCGGTCAAACGCCATGTTTCGATGCGGGAACTGGTGTCCAGTGTTGCCGGCCTGGTGTTGAGGGGCTCGATCACAAGCTGCGAGATCAAAGCGCCCAAGGACCTGTGGGAAGTGGAAGTAGATGAGAACCAGATGCGCCAGGTCTTCACCAGCCTGCTGGAAAACGCCAGTGAAGCTATGTCCAGGGGCGGCGTAATCTCGATCAGCGTCGAAAATGTCGAAATCAACGAAATGGGCGTCGAAGGGATAGATCCGAATTTAGGGCGTTACGTAAAGGTGCTCATCTCGGACGAAGGGATCGGGATTCCGGAAGAAAACATGTCGAACATATTCGATCCATATTTTTCCACTAAATATCGCGGCAGCCGGAAAGGAATGGGGTTCGGACTGACAATCGCCCATTCAGTCATAAAGAAGCACAACGGCTACATCAGAGTAGAGTCGACTCCCGGCAACGGGACCACCGTTTCCATGCTCATTCCCGCATCGGTGCAAGAGGGCGGCGCGATTGCGGCTAGCCGGCCGCATGTTCCTATTCCCAGGAAACGGATATTGGTGATGGAGGACGAAGAGATGCTGCGGGACCTGATTCAAACGATGCTCGAGCACCTGGGCTACGAGGTGGATACTGCTCTGGATGGTGAAGGCGCCGTCGAACTCTACTCCGAGGCGCTCGATGCAGGCCGGGATTATGATGCGGTTATTCTCGACCTGACTGTAAAGGTCGGAATGGACGGAAGAGAGGCAATCCACAAGCTCCTCTACCTCAATCCTGAAATCAGGGCAATCGTATCGAGCGGGAACGCCAGCGATCCGATAATACACGATTACACCAGTTACGGTTTTCGCGATGTTTTGAAAAAACCATATGATCTTGAAGATCTGCGGGAGGCACTGGGCAGGGTTTTTGGTCGATAATTGGCTGGGACAAAAAGGGGGAGTTGCGAGGATGAGACGTAGACGCAAAACCCTCTCCGCGTTACACCATCCCCCTCTCTGCGTAAGTCTCTTAAATCAGGCTGTTTTTGCTCAGGCCGGCCAGTCTTTCCGTCAGTTTCTTTTCGACGTTATAAGGGACCAGGCCTGACACATCTCCGCCTGACCGTACCACTTCTTTGATGATCCTTGAGCTAATGTAAATCCAGCGCATTCCCGTCATTATGAAGGCCGTTTCGATATTGGTGCTCAGTTTGCGGTTCATAAGCGCCATCTGAAATTCGTATTCGAAGTCGCTGATTGCCCGAAGGCCTCTTATAATGGCTGTGGCTGGAATCGATTGTACGTAGTCGACGAGCAGTCCTTTGAAAATGTCCACCTTCACCCGGTCTTTCAAGGGATGGTGCGCCAGAGAAACCTTTAGCATCTCGAGGCGCTCCTCCGTAGAGAACAGGGGGTCCTTCCCCGGGTTTACGGCAATAGCGACGATGACGTTGTCAAAGATTTTGAGGGCGCGCTCCAGCAGGTCGATGTGTCCGTTGGTAATGGGGTCAAAGGAGCCAGGGTATACCGCAATGTTGTGCATTTTTCCTCCTGTCGGGTTACTGATGGACTAAGATCTTGAGTAGACCGAAATCAAAGTGTCACCGTACCTTCGCTCGCGGTCTTTTTGCCACACTAAAACCGGAACCAGCGGTAGCTTATCTTTTATGTGATGCTCGGCAATGACCAGTGCGTCGTTGCGTGCAACTGCGCCAACAATTTCGAGTGTTTTCTCGATGTATCCTTTCCCGTATGGAGGATCCATAAAAATAAGGTCGAACAGCTCGTTTTCTGAGCCCAGGCGCCGGATTGCCGAGTCGACCGGTCCCTGAATTATGCGCGACCTGTCCTGCGCGCCGCACAATTGAACATTTTCACGTATGAGACGTACGGCTTCAGCGCCCTTGTCCATAAAAAAACAAAAATGCGCCCCCCGGCTCAGTGCTTCGAGGCCCATTGCCCCGGTTCCGGCAAACAGGTCGAGCACCCTCGCCCCGGGAACTTCCCCGGCAATCATGTTAAAGACCGCTTCCCGAACGCTGTCGATGGTCGGGCGAATCCTGTTGCTCTTTGGGGCACGCAGCCGCCTTCCCCGAAAAGCGCCCGCAATGATTCGCATGTTCAGCTACAGCCGGCCGCGGCTTAGAAGGATTCCCGCAATTTGAACAGCGTTGGTAGCAGCCCCTTTGCGGATATTATCTGCAACCACCCACATGGCCAGGCCGTTTTCAACCGATGGATCTCTGCGAATTCTGCCAACAAACGTATCGTCTGTGCCCGTAGCGCACACAGGTACCGGATAGCCTGCGTTGGGAGGGTCGTCTATCACTCTGACCCCCGGAGCGGCCTCTAGCAGCCTGCGCGCTTCTTCTGGAGAAATAGGCCTTTCGGTTTCTATGTTTATCGATTCGGAATGGCCATAGATAACCGGAATCCGAACGGTGGTCGCACAAATCCTGATTTTGGCATCCTCGAACATTTTCCGGGTCTCGTTCACCATCTTCATCTCTTCTTCGCTGAAGCCGTTTTCCAGAAAAGGGCCGATATGCGGAAAGCAGTTGAAGGCGATCTGATGCGGGTATATCTGCCGAACCGCCTCACGCCCGTGCATGATATCCGAAACCTGAGAGCGCAGTTCCTCAATCGCCCTTTTCCCCGTACCGGAAACCGCCTGAAAAGTGGTGACCACGATTCGCCTGATCCCCACCGCGTCGTATATGGGCTTCAGCGCTACAACCATCTGGATCGTTGAACAGTTCGGGTTGGCAATGATGCCCGAATGCGATAACGCGGCCTCGGGGTTCACTTCAGGCACCACCAGCGGGACATTGGGGTCCATTCGCCAGGCGTTCGAGTTGTCAATGACGACTGCGCCGGCCCGGGCCGCTATCGGCGCAAATTTCTTGCTGATGCTGCCTCCAGCGGAAAAGAGCGCCAACTGAATGCCCTCAAATGAATCTTCCACAAGCTCTTCCACCGCGATTTCACTGCCGCGAAAGCCGAGCGTTTTTCCGATGGAACGCGCCGATGCCAGAAGTCTGAGCCTGCTCACAGGGAAAGCCCTTTCCTCCAGGATCTTGACCATCAAGTTGCCAACTGCTCCGGTCGCCCCAACGACAGCCACTTTGAATCCATTTTGTTCCATTACGCCCTGTACCTCGTTTATCAGCAATATGTAAATAGAGCGCAAATGCTCAAGTCTGTTTATATCACACGATAATGAATGCCCGAAACCCATCTTACGGGTATGAGCTAAATGTTTTCCGGGCTTATCCTGTTTAATCCTGTAAACCTTGACCGAAAATTGTCTGCGTCCGGTCTTACCGAGTTATATACTTGACTACCAGGTCGCCCACCTCAGATGTCGAATAGCCCATGCAGCCCGCTGAAAGGCTTTTGAGATCACTTGACACCACCCTTTTTATGGCGTTCTCGATAAGACCGGCAGCGGCGGTCTCGCCCAGGTGTTCCAACATCATCTGAGCCGCCGCGATCGCAGCAACAGGATTTATGATATTGAGGCCGGTGTATTTCGGGGCGGATCCACCTATCGGCTCGAACATGGAAACCCCGGTCGGGTTTATGTTGCCTCCTGCAGCGACTCCCATTCCGCCCTGAATCATCGCCCCGAGATCGGTTATGATATCCCCGAACATATTGTCTGTTACGATGACGTCGAACCATTCGGGGTTTTTGATCATCCACATGCAGATGGCGTCAACATGGGCGTAGTCGGTCTGCACGTCCGGGTATTCTTTGGCCACATCATTGAACGCGCGCTGCCAGAGATCGAAGGCATAGGTGAGCACGTTGGTCTTGCCGCACAGGGTAAGTTTTTTGCGGTAATTTCGTTTGCGGCAGAAGTCGAAGGCGAACCGGATACAACGCTCTGCGCCAAACCGGGTGTTGATCGATTCCTGAACGGCAACCTCGTGGGGAGTGTCCTTACGCAGAAATCCGCCCGCTCCTGCGTAAAGGCCCTCGGTATTTTCCCGGACGACTACGAAATTTATCTCATCGGGCCCCTTGTCCTTGAGAGGGGTTTCCACTCCCGGGTAGAGTATAACGGGCCTGAGATTAATGTACTGGTCAAGTTTGAAGCGCAGTTGGAGCAATAGGCCTTTTTCGAGTATCCCCGGTTTTACATCCGGGTGCCCTATAGCTCCGAGAAGGATGGCGTCAAACTTGCCAAGATCTTCAAGCGCCCCTTCGGGCAAGACCTCGCCGGTACGCAGGTACCGTTCGCCCCCAAGATCGAAGTGGACCTTCTCAGTCGAAAATCCGGCTTTTTGCGATACGGCGTCCAGCGCCCTAAGGGCTTCACGTACCACCTCGGGGCCCGTTCCGTCTCCTGGAATAACCGCTATGCGGTAGGCTTTGGCCATTTGACTACTCTCGTTTCAGTTTTCAGCGTTAATAAAAAATTCGATATCAATCGTGTATTATTCCAGCCCTGACATCTGCCCGCGTACATATTCGATGAGGCCCCCGGCCTTAATCAGCTTCTGCATGAAAGGCGGTATGGCCTGAGCCCGGTATGTTTCTTTCCTGGTAAGATTCTCGATAATGCCGGAATCCAGGTCGATTTCCAGTTCATCCCCCGTTTGAATGCGTTCAGCGCCCTCGGGGCACTCCATGATCGGCAGACCCATATTGAAGGCATTGCGATAGAAGATCCGGGCAAAGCTTCGGGCGACAACGCAACTGACCCCGGCCGCTTTTATGGCTATCGGGGCGTGTTCCCTCGATGAGCCGCACCCGAAGTTTTTCCCGGCCGCGATAATATCTCCCGGCTTGACCTCTGAGGCGAACCCCGGGTTTGCGTCTTCCATGCAATGGGCGGCAAGCTCTTTTGAGGATGTCGTATTCAGGTAGCGCGCCGGTATAATGGCGTCGGTATCCACGTCATTTCCGAACTTCCATGTTTTTCCCTTGATTTTCATCAGCTCAACACCTCTTCAGGATGCGCGATGTGTCCGGCAATTGCAGAAGCTGCGGCAACTGCAGGATTGGCGAGATAGACCTTGCTTTCCACATGCCCCATTCGACCTACGAAGTTGCGGTTCGTGGTCGCCACAGCCGATTCGCCAGGCGCGAGAATTCCCATGTGCCCGCCAAGGCAGGGGCCGCAGGTCGGGGTGCTCACTGCCGCTTCGGCCTCTATAAAGATTTCGAGCAGCCCCTCTGCCATCGCTTCCAGGTAGACCCGTTGGGTCGCAGGGATCACAAGGCAGCGGACCCCCCGCGCAACCTTTTTGCCCTTCATTACCTGCGCTGCCAGCCGCAAATCCTCCAGGCGGCCGTTCGTGCACGAGCCTATTACTACCTGATCGATGGGGGTTTGTGGTATTTCTGTGACCAGCTTCACGTTCTGAGGCGAATGAGGAAGGGCCACGACCGGCTCGAGGTTTGAGAGGTCCCATTCATATACGGCCTCGTAAGTCGCTTCCGGGTCACTGCGGTAGAATTTGTAAGGCCGTTTTGCACGCGCGCTTACATACTGTTCGGTGATTGAGTCAGGCGTTATGATTCCGACCTTGGCTCCCGCTTCGATAGCCATATTGCACATCGAAAAGCGATCTGCCATGGGAAGGGAATCGATCAACTCGCCCCCGAACTCCATTGCCCGGTACCTGGCGCCGTCTACGCCGATCTGCCCTATAGTGTAGAGGATCAAGTCTTTTCCCCCAACCCAGGGGCGGAGTTTTCCACTGAAGATAAACTTCATCGACGGAGGCACCTTGAACCAGATTCGGCCTGTTATCATTGCCGCCGCCAGATCGGTGCTTCCCACCCCGGTTGCGAAGGCGCCAAGTGCGCCATAAGTGCAGGTGTGGCTGTCGGCTCCGATCACGACGTCTCCGGGCAGGACAAGTCCCTGCTCGGGTAAAAGTGCGTGTTCGACCCCCATGCGACCTACTTCGAAATAGTAGGGGAGGTCAAACTCTTTTGCAAAATCGCCCATCATCCGAGCCTGGATGGCCGAAGCGATATCCTTGTTCGGCACGAAGTGGTCGGGAACCAGACTGATGCGCTCGCGGTCGAATACCTTTTTGGCCCCCGAGCGCCTGAAGGCTTCAATCGCGAGCGGGGCTGTTATATCGTTGCCAAGCGCGAAATCGATCCTTACTTCCACAAGCTCTTCCGGGAAAACCTCCGGCTTTCCGGCGTGATCGGCCAAAATCTTTTCACTGATTGTCTTGGGCATTGAATTCTACCTTCAATTCTGAATATTTTCGCCCGGGTTGCCGGGTTGGGCCAAAGATTGCTCTTCACCGGAGATATTCTCCAGTGCAGGTGCTGTTTTTTGCTGCGTGGTTACGCCTTCCTGAAACCCCTTTTTCCCCTGGAGCTGCCAGGCGGCCCATCTTACCGGACCCGAAGCAGTGTAGAGCGTCAGGAGCAAAAAGAGCATAAACGCGGGGGCCACAGCGATTATACTGACGAGAAGTATTACGCCGAACACGACGAAGGAGGGCCTCGCCCTTATGAATTCGACTTCCTTGAAACTGTTAAAAGGCATGGTGCTGACCATGAAAAACCCCAGGATAAAGGTCGTCACGAGCAGGACAGGCCCTATGAGCGAACCGTGGACAGCAATATTCCAATGACTCATAAAAAGCACCGTTGTGGCTATCATGCTCGCTCCGCCTGGAATCGGCAGGCCCACGAAATATTTCTTACTGGCCGTTTCGACCTGCACATTGAAGCGCGCGAGCCGCAGAGCGCCGCAAGCCATGAACACGAAGGCCGCCAGCCAGCCGATCCGCCCGTAAGGTTTGAGGGCTATCAGGTACATCAATAAACCTGGCCCCACACCGAATGCCACCAGGTCGGCCAGCGAATCGTATTCCACCCCGAAACGGCTCGTCCCTCCGGTCAACCTGGCAACCTTGCCGTCCAGGATGTCGAAAACGCAGGAAGCAAGGACGGCGATGGCCGCCGGCTCAAAATCGCCGTTGATGGAACTGACGATCCCGAAAAACCCACTGAAAAGATTCGCAGTGGTAAAAAGATTGGGCCAGATATATGTCCCGCGGCGCACTTCGCCTTCCCCGCGCCACTTTTTCCGGCGCGAGCGCCGCTTCTTTACGGGTTCAATCTGCATAAGATGGTTTCTCCCGCATAGACATGATTGCCTTGGAACACCAGAATCTCGCTGTTTTCAGGAACATAAACGTCCACTCGGGAACCGAACCGGATCATTCCAAACCGCTCCGCCTGGACCACCCGGTCGCCGATGTCGGGCCAGCAGACAATGCGGCGGGCGATCAAGCCGGCCACTTGGGTAATAACGATGTCCGCGCCGGAATCGGACCTTATCCATACCCAGTTCTGCTCGTTTTCATCGCTTGCCTGGACAAGG
>Ga0187862_10001635_pt1 | contig 23491 bp, 26 predicted proteins | sample June2016WEW_10_1_FD_133003 | JGI IMG/M metagenome (GOLD analysis project Ga0187862, IMG submission 133003) | Peatland microbial communities from SPRUCE experiment site at the Marcell Experimental Forest, Minnesota, USA - June2016WEW_10_150 | ecosystem: Environmental > Terrestrial > Soil >...
AGTTGACGCAGAACGGAGAGTTTAGAACGGCTTGGCTGGGGTTGTTTTGTATTTTTCATTCCTGTCGTGTGACAGGAAAAACTCTCCCAGCCAAGTTCTCTATTTTCCTATGGGATGGCTGTGGATCATCATAATAATTAAGAGGACGGCAGATGGTTATGAAGAAAAGTCGAAAGCGGCTTGCGGGATTGACCCTGACGGAGCTTTTGTGTGTCATGGCCATCATTTCCATTCTCGCGTCGCTGTATCTCGGCGCCATTATGAGAGTATTCGCAAGAGTGGTGAGATATCTCAAAGGATTCTGAGGCGCCCCCGGGCGCCAATGATCTACCACCGCCCCCGGTTTTGCACGCCGACTTGTCACCCTGCAAGACAACCCCGGCGGGATTGTGGTTAAAATCCCGGCTGATTTTGGGAACCAAAAAAAGTCCCAGCGCCACCCGTTTTTTGTTTTTTCCGCGGAGGCTTTGGCGTAGTAAAGACGAGTGATTGATTCTGACTTGGCCCTGGCGCGCTTCCTGCCGAAGTTGCCCGGGGCGGATTGGATTGCCCTGGACACGGAGGCGGACAGCCTTCATGCCTACCCGGAGAAGCTTTGCCTGATCCAAATCAGCCTGGGCGAGGAGGACATATTGATTGATCCGCTGGCGCGGATGGAACTGGCGCCGCTCTGGGCGGAATTGAAGAGGCATCCGCTGATATTACACGGGGCGGATTATGATTTGCGGCTGCTGCGCAAGAACCATGGCTTCGTGCCGGAAAGGATTTTTGACACGATGCTGGCGAGCCGTCTGCTTGGGGACCGGGAATTTGGGCTGGTGAACTTGCTGCGGAAGTATCTGGAAGTGGATCTGGAAAAAGGGTCGCAAAAGGCCGATTGGGCCAAACGCCCGCTGACGGCGCGGATGGAGGCCTACGCGCGCAATGACACGCATTATTTGGGGCGGCTGGCCGGGATTTTGAAGGAACGCTTGCGGCAGAAAAACCGGCTGTCCTGGGCGGAGCAGTGCTGTGACCGGCTGATAGCCGAATGCTCCCAGCCGAGCCAAGCGAAGCCGGACCAGGTGTGGCGCGTGAAAGGAAGCCACAAATTGTCGCGGCCGAGCCTGGCGGTGCTGCGGGAGCTATGGCATTGGCGGGAGGAAGAGGCCATCGCGGCCAACAAGCCGCCCTTCTTTGTGCTCAGCCACGACGCGCTGGTGGAAATATCCGCCGCGGCGGTCGAGCAACGCCCTTATGGGCAATGGCTCCCGCGCCACTTCTCGGCGCGGCGCCAGGAGGGCCTCCAGAAGGCGATTGGAGCCGGGCTGGCGCTTTCGCCGCTGGAGCACCCGGGGCATTTGCAGGTCAGATTCCACCGGCAAACGGAGGCGGAACGGCGGCGGTTTTGCGCGCTGGAACAGCGCCGCAACCAGCGGGCGGAGGCCTTGGAGATTGATCCCACGTTGCTGGCGAGCCGGGCGACGCTGCTCTCCCTGGCCCATGATTGGGAGCATTCCAGCAGCCAACTCATGGCCTGGCAAAAGGAGTTGTTGGGGGATGCTTCCAGCCTGCCTTCCAGCCCGCCGGGCGGATGAAGTCCCGCCATGAACCCCGACATCACACCCGACCTCAAGAGGCTTGAAAGACGCGCGGAAGTGGGGGCTTGGGGCGTGAGAGGAGAGAAGGCGAAGCGGAGTCAATCCGGGGCGGAGGATTATACCTGACTCAATCCAGCGCCTCCGCGAGGACTTCGGCCAAATGGAGCGGGCGATGGGCGGAGAGGTGTTGGATCTGATGGCGGCAACTGGTCCCGGAGGCGGCGATCCGGGTCCCTTCCGGTTGGGCGCCGAGGAGCGCGAGCAAGGGTTGCGCGATTTGGAGGGAGAGTTGGTATTTGGCTTGCAAAGCGCCAAACGCCCCGGCCATTCCGCAACAACCGGTGTCCAGCAATGTGGCCGAGCGACCGGGCAGCCGCTCGACCAAACGCTTCATGAAACCGGCGTCCAGGAGCGACTTGGCGTGGCAATGGGCGTGAATGGCGACGTGTTGCGTTTTGGGGCGAAAGCGGATGGCGTCCGGCTCGCGGGCCAGAAGATCGTCCACAAAGGATTCAAAAAGTTGGCAGCGCTCTTTGATGTCGCCGGCGCCGGGCAGCTTCAATTCCAAGTAATCCTCGGCGAACATGGAGTAACAGGAAGGTTCCAGGAAGAGGATGGGGGTGATGGAGCCATCGGCTGTCAATACTTGCAGGTTGTGCCGGCCCAGCGCCGCCGCCTCCGCCAGGCAGCCCTGGCTGAAGGCCGGACGGCCGCAGCATTTGCGCCCCGCGGCCAGGGTGACCGTGAATCCCGCCGCCTCCAGCACCGCGACCGCCGCCTTGCCAATGTGCGGTTCGTGATAGCGGACAAAGGTGTCGTCCCAAAGAATGACGCGCCCGCGCGCGCCGGCGGGGAGAGGTCCGCGGCGGGCGAACCAGCGGTCGAACCGCTCCGCGGCGTAGGGGGGCAGGGGACGCTGTGGCGCCAGGCCCAGGGTTCTCCCCAGGAGCCGCCGCAGCCAGGGCGATGCGAGGAGGCGATTGGACACGGCGGGGGCCAGACAGCCCATCCGGCCCAGAAGGTCCACGGAGCTGAAAAGCCGTTCGCGCGCGGAGATGCCGTAAAGCTGGTGCCGGCCATGCAGGATCTCCGCTTTGAGCAGGGCGAAGTTGACGTTGGACGGGCATTCCGTGGAGCAGGCTTTGCAGGAAAGGCAGTTGCTCAAGGCCGCCTCTATTTCCGCGCAACGCAACGGATCGGAGACTCCCCTGAGTTCCAGCGCGGCGCGGATGGCATTGGCCCGTCCGCGCGTGGACATGAATTCCTCGCCCGTGGCGGCGAAGGTGGGACACATGGTTGGGGTGTCTTTGCGGCAGCCGCCGCAACCGTTGCATTGGGCCAGGTGGGCGAGGAAGGAGCCGTCCTTGGCGGCGAAGGCCAGGGCGGGAGAGAACGGCAGGGCGAGGGCGCGGTCGGAATCCTGGCGCAGATGGGTGTCAATTCTCCAGCGGCCATCGGGGAGAATCTTGCCGGGATTAAAGAGGCCGGAAGGGTCAAAGATGGTTTTGATTTCGCGCATCAGACGGAGCAGGCGCGGCCCGACCTGGGCTTCCATGTATTCGGTGCGGGCGATGCCAACGCCATGCTCGGCCGCCAGCGAGCCTTTGAATTGCCGCACCAGGGCCGCCACTTCGTCGGCGACTTGGCGGAACTTTTGCAAGTCCTCCGTGTGGCGGAGGTCCAGCACGGGCCGGACATGCAAGAGGCCGGAGGCGGCATGGCCGTAGAAGCAAGCTTGCAGCCCGCGCGCCCGCAAAATCGCGGACAGGCCTTGCACATAGTCCGGAAGCTGGCGCGGAAGAACGGCGGTGTCCTCGATGGCGGTCACCGGCTTGGCGGCTCCCTTGCAGCCTGTCAATAGCGATAAACCGGCCTTGCGCAAATTCCAGACCTGGGCCATTGGCGCCGCCTCGCGCAGGAGCAGCGCGCGCAGGCCGAGGCGTTTGCGGGACAGGGCCTGAAGGCGCTCGCCGTCGTCATCAAAAAACTCGACCAGCAAGATGGATTCGCAGGGCTGGGTGTCCAGTTCCAGCAAATCGCGGGCGGCCTTGAACTGCCGCTGGCCGCGGGTCTGGTCGAAGAGAATTTTATCAACGTGCTCAATGGCGGCGGGCCGCAGTTCCAGCAGTTCGACGGTGGCCCGCATGGCTTCGAGGACGGAAGCAAAAAAGATCAGCCCGAGGGTTTTGCGGCGCGGCAAGGGGACGATTTGCAATTCGGCGGAAAGGATGGCCGCCAGGGTCCCCTCGCTGCCCGCCAGCAAATGGCTGGCGTTGGCGCCGCGCAGGTAACGGTCCACGCCATATCCCGGCCAGCGCTTGAGGAGGGTGGAGGGCATCCGGGTTTGGATTTCATCGGAGGCGGCGGCGACCAATTGGGCCAGTTGCGGATTGGGTTCCTTGCCGAGGATTTCGACGCAGCCGGCGGCAGTGACCACTTCCAGGGAGAGAAGGTGATCGGCGGTGCAACCATAGACCGGGACGTGAGCGCCGGAGGAGTTGTTGGCGATCATGCCGCCGATGGTCGCCTGGGCACTGGTCGCCACGTCCGGCCCAAAGCAGAAACCGTGCGGCCGCAAGAAGGCGTTCAATTGATCGAGCACCACCCCGGCGCCGGCGCGAACGGTCCGCCGCGGGAGGTCCAGTTGGCTGATCTGGCGATTGAAGCGGGCGAATTCGACCACCAGGCCGTCGCCGATGGCGCCGCCCACCAATCCGCTGCCCGCGCCCCTGGGGATGAGCGCCAAACCGCCTTCCGCCGCCGCCTGGACCGCCGCCGCCGCCTGGAGCGCGCCGCGGGGAAAGGCGACCGCCGCCGGGACGACCTGGTAAACGGACGCATCGGTGGCGTAAAGCTGGCGCGTCAGATTGTCGAAGGCGATTTGGCAATCGGCTTTTGCCAGCAAGGCGCGTTGGCGGTCAGTCAGCATGGGGATGGCCGCAATCCGTTTGGCGCGCTTGCCTGGAGAGCAAAAGCGCGGGGCCGCGGTCGCCGGTTTTGGGCGGAAAAAACTCCAACCAAACCAGAGGCCGCCGCAACGCGGCGTTCCGCGGGCGCATATCTCGGAGGAGCTGCATTGATCGCATTATGGGGGGTGAGAGTGGAAAGTTCAATTTGCATTCGACGGGCCGGCGGCACAGAGGAGATAAAAATAACGCGACCAGCCTTGATTAGCCTTGATTGGGCTTCATTAGGCTTGACGATGCGGCGATGGCGGGACGCCGGTTTGGGTCGGGAGGGATACCTTTGGGGGGCTGGAGCCGTTAGGGCGTTAGGATCCCCGTAAACATTGGGGATTTTTGAGGTTTGACCCGTTAGAATTGCCGTTAGCAGGCGTTAGGGACCCGTTAGGTTCCACAGAAAATGGGCGGCGATGAAATGCAAGGTCGCTTGGGATTGAAGCACCGTGCTCTGCCACGCCTATGGAGATGCGGCTCGTTTGTCCACTGGGAATGTCGAGGAACCGGAATTCGCGGGTCGTCCATCGTCCGGCAGGTTCAGTCGCGGCTCTTTGAATCAATGATGATGGTGACGGGGCCATCGTTGGTCAGACGGACCCGCATGTCCGCGCCAAATTCGCCGGTTTGAATGCTCCTTCCCAAATCTTCTGTCAGCCGGCGGATGAATTGCTCGTAAAGCGGCGCCGCCACTTCCGGGCGGGCTGACCGGCTGAAGGAAGGGCGGTTGCCCTTCCTGGTGCTGGCGAAAAGGGTGAATTGGCTGACCAGCAGAATCCCGCCGCCCGTTTCCTGAATGGAACGGTTCATCAGGCCCTGATCATCGTTGAAAATGCGCAGGCGGACGATTTTTCCGCTCAGCCATTGGATGTCCTGCGCGGAATCCGATTCTTCAATCGCCAGCAGGACGAGAAGGCCACTTTGAATCGTGGCTTTGACGGCGCCCAAGATCGCCACTTCGGCCTGGCTCACCCGTTGAATGACCGCGCGCATGGATGTTTGATAATGGCAAAAGGCCGAATCGAATAGAATTTTCTGCGAGGCCGCCAGTTGAGATTCTCGATCCGCCCGGCTAGACTGGGGCGATGACCGCGTATCCCGTGAACCCCGAAAAGGCGCAGCAACTCGCCCGGCGGATGGCCGCCTTGGGGGTGCGCGAGTCCGATCTGGAAGAGACTTTTGTGAGATCGGGAGGGCATGGGGGTCAAAACGTCAATAAATCGGCGACGTGCGTGATGCTGCTCCACCGTCCAACCGGCCTGCAAGTCAAATGCCAGACCACGCGCCAACAGGGACTCAATCGTTTCATGGCCCGGAGGATATTGCTCGATAAAATTGAAGAGAAACAGACCGGGCAGGTGGCGGCGGAGCAATTCCGGATTGAGAAGATACGCCGGCAGAAGCGCAAGAGGAGCCGCCGGGCAAAAGCGCGGATGCTCGCCGACAAATCGCGCCGCGCGGACAAGAAAGCCTCCAGGCGCGAAGGCGGGGATTCGTGGTTTTGAGCGAGGCGGCTGGTCAATCTTCCGGACGTTCGCCGCTGGGCGCCATTTTCACCAGTTTCGGATCGAACTGGCCGAGGGTTGTCACCAGATCACTCTGTGCGGCCATCACCTCCCGGATGTTTTTATAGGCCATCGGGACTTCGTCCAGGCCGGCGCTGATGAGGGTCACGCCGCGTTCGCGGAGGAGACGGTTGACGTCTTTCCAGTTGAATTTCTCGTTGGCGGCTTTGCGGCTCATGGCGCGGCCCGCGCCGTGCGCGGCGGAGTTGAGCGAATCGGGATTTCCCCTGCCGCTGACGACAAAGCCTGGCGACGCCATGGAACCGGGAATGATGCCGAGGACTCCAACGCCGGCCGGCGTGGCGCCTTTGCGATGCACGATGACTTCGCGCTCCACGCCGCCGATGAGATGCTTTTCTTTCCACGCGAAATTGTGATGGTTTTCCAAATCGAGCAACACGCGCGCGCCGAGGTTTTCCGCGATGTGCCGGTGAATGCAGGCATGGTTGGCCGCGGCGTAGCGCCCCATCAGTTCCATCGCGTTCCAGTATTCCTGGCCTTCTTGGGAATCCAGGGAGAGCCACGCCAGGCGTTTCAATTCGCCGGGCAAATCTGGAAATTGGGCGAAGGCGATTTTGCTGTAGTAATCGCAAACCGCCGCGCCCGTGCCGCGACTGCCGCTGTGCGACAGCAACGCGATGTATGTTCCTGGTTCAAGATCGTTGATTTTGGAGTGGGCCGTGAAAAGGCCAAATTCGACGAAATGATTTCCGCTGCCGCTGGTGCCGAGTTGCGACCAGGCGCGATCCTTGTTCTGTTTCGTCACCGGGCTGATCGTCCAATCCGCGTCCAGCACCTCATGCGAGCGGTGTTCCTTGAAGCTCGCGCCGACGCCAAAGCGCGTTTCCGCTTCGATGGCGCGGCTCAAGCGGTCCTGCTTGCGCTGCAAATCGCGCACGGGAATATCCAACACGGTCATTTTCATGCGGCAGGCAATGTCCACGCCCACGGCGTAAGGAATCACCGCGTTGTCCGTGGCCAGCACGCCGCCGATGGGCAGGCCGTAGCCGACATGCGCGTCCGGCATCAAGGCTCCCGCCACGGAGACGGGCAGCAAACAGGCTTTCTCCATTTGCATCACCGCCTCGTGTTCGAGACCTTCGCCCCACTGGCGGTATTTCACCGGCTCGGCGCGCGGCGGAGGCGGCGCGTTGAGCAATGCCTTCGCGAATTCACCGCGCAGCGGATCGCCCGCAAACGCCGATGGATTGGCGACCACAGCGGCCACCTCCTCATGCAGCCGCGATTCGTTGCCGCCGCGGAGGATGAATTTGGCGACAAATTCCGTCGCCCGCCGCGTGGCCTCGCCCAACGGCACTCCAAGCCGGATGAAGTCTTTGGTGTTCATTTGAAATCACAATGCAATGTGGGCCGCCATATCTCCTACTGCCTCTGAATGCGTTAGTCTGATATGGCTAATTTTTTCGAGAAAATAGTCCGCAAATTTGTCTTTCGGGTGATTTCGTTCGCCCTGGGCATTTAGTTGGCGACCAACACTACTGGTGAACAAATCCGTGATTTGTAAATGGACATTTGTTGCGGAATCCTCGGCGGAGAATTCATCAACGTAGAGATCCCCGTCGAATTGAGAAACCGCCGCCTGCTTCATTCTGTCGGAAAGCTCAGCCGCAAAGATTTTATCTTGTCCTACTTCTTCGGCGTCTTTGCAAACCGAGAGCCCCCGTGGGAGTCTCGCACGCCCAGTCGAATGCTCCTGCTCAATGCCGCGCACGAGCAAATGACTGGTCAGCCGCATTAATGCATCCTGAATGTTAGAGATGCCACTTCTAGGAACGCTCACCACCTTGAAGCTCAACATAGACGAGCTCGCAGCGATCATATCCGCCAGTTCAAGGTAATGCGGTAGTTTCGATTCAGTGATTGATTTGAAATGCAACTCTTCATCCATCTTATGCACCTTCTTCCAATTCTCAACAAGCATATAGATCTTCCGTGTCTCAATGCCATTAAGATACCACATGCTCCCAACAATTAGGTAGTCTTGAGTCTTCCCGCTTTCATCCACATAAATTATGTATTGGTGACAGTTCGGACGCCTTTTGAGTGCTTTGGCTTTTTCCCCTTCTTCAAGTTGCCTGCGATGCTTTTTGACTTCCTCACTAGCCTGAAACAGTTTGAGTTTGTTTTGAATTGTGGCGCGAGCGCGAGACAAGGATGTCAGTTTTGCCAGGCGATAATAATCAGACACTGATATTTCGCCACCACCAAAACGATCGGGTTGGAAGTTCTCCCAATATCGAATTTGCAGAGTGATGTCTGAATCTCGGGTCTTCGGATAATTGTTGAGAATCCAGGCAACCTGTTCTTCCATCGTGCTCAACGCACTAGAATTGACAGCGTGCAAAAGTCGCTCGCGTCTGGCTTCCAACTTTGCTGCATCATTGATTGAAGCGCTCGACAATTCCAGTTGTTCGGCCGTGTAGTCTTCGTTGAGTTCCATAATCGTTTTGATCATATTGATCTCTTAGTTCAAGATCACGCCAAAAGCGGTTGGAGAATGTTCCTCTGCCCTACCTTGATTCACTCCCGCACGAACAGCCTCCACTCTGGAATTCCGTGGGCGGTGCGGATGAGCGCCGACGCGGGCAGTTCCTTGGGCGCGCGCGGCACGTTAAGCAGTTTCAGGCCGGCCTCGTGGGGCAGGCGGTTGCCTTTGCGGGCGTTCACGTCTTTGCCGGCCCAAACCAGGTTCTCCCACGCGTTCTTGCCGCCACTTCAAATAGAGACTATTGTCTCGTTAAGTTCAAGCCGTCATTTCTCCAGCCCTGCTGCAATTGGGCAAAGTTCTGGTTGGGCCCCTGCGAGAGTTTTGCAGGCCGTTGCCTCGGCTGCTCGGCCAACGGGACGCGATTGAAACCGCCGATGCAGCCGCTGGCGTAATTCAAAGAGAGGAATCGAAAATCGGGGTTGCTGGACCGTTCTCCCAAGGAATTGAAAAAAAATGGAAAAAAAGCTTGCAAGCCTAGCAGAGCTAGGTTACGCTCTGGCCATGTTATCGAAAGAACTTGTCGCCGCCAGCACCGTGCCCCTGGTCCTTTCCGTTTTGGCAGGCGGCGAAGACTATGGCTATGCCCTGATCCAACGAGTGCGCGGCCTTTCAGGCGGCCGAATCGAGTGGACCGAAGGAATGCTCTACCCGGTGCTCCACTGGATGGAGGACCAGCATTTGATTGAATCCGAATGGAAAGTCTCGGAAGGCGGACGCCGGCGAAAGTATTATCGGCTCCGTCGCGAAGGCGTCAGGGCGCTTGAGACCGAAAAGAATCAGTGGCTTGCTGTCCACAATACCCTCGCAAACCTATGGAAAACTCAACGCGTTTTGACTTAGACGAAGCTGTCCGTGCGTGGCGCGAAGCGCTCTCGCAAGCTCCAACCCTCCGCCGGGACGACCTGGATCAACTGGAGGCCCATCTGCGTGATTCCGTTGCCTTACTCCAAACAACGGGCCTTTCAACGCCCGAGGCGTTTTGCATCGCGAAAAGGCGCATAGGGAGCGATGATGATCTGACGCGGGAGTTTGCCAAAGTAAACGCCGATAAGATTTGGCTGGACCGCGTCTTGTGGATGGTGATCGGTTACGCATGCATTGGCCTATTGCATTCGTTCGCGTCGGTGGCGAGCAACTTATTCACTCTCGCCGTCCACAACCTGATGCCGAGCGACCTTCTTACAGGGCCGGCGAGCCTTGCCTCGGATTTGGGGGCTCTAATAGTTCTGTTGTGCCTTGTCTGGCGATCTGGAATGCGTGCCGATGGCTTTGTCTGGAAACTCGGAAATTGGCTGAAAACGCGTCCGATAACGACGGCAGTTACGCTCATTTTGCTCAATTTTAGCGGCCCCTTTGCGAACATGGCGACATACCATTACTTGTCTCCTCCAACTGTCAGGGCGGCTCAGATTTGGCAGGTGGGATTATTTGCGGTTTTCGCGCTTATCCCGCCGGTTATTCTCGGTTGGTTGCTGGCCCGTAGCCGACGGATGAAAGCGAGTTGATGCAATTCCTCATCGCACATCCCGGCAGTCGCATTCGACTGAAACTCTAGCTGGCGAGGAAAAGGTGAAGCGAAATGCCCCGAACCATCCGCCGCACTGTGTTACGAGGTTGCATCCCAAAGACGGTTTTACCTTGGTGGAACTCCTGGTGGTCATCGCCATCATCGCCATTTTGGCGGCGCTCTTGCTGCCGGCCTTGAGCGGGGCCAAGGCGAGCGCCAAGGGAACTGCCTGCATAAACAATTCCAGGCAGTTAGGCATGGCCTGGCATCTCTACAGTGATGACAATGCGGGGAGACTTGTCAACAATTGGGTTGCCGATGGCTGGCCGATTCACCAGGAACCGGAAACCTACCGCACTATCTCAAACCAGAATTGGGTCTATGGATGGATGGATTGGTCCTCGTCTCCTGACAACACGAACACGCAACTCATGGCCGAAGGTTTGCTCTTTCCGTACGCCAAGGATCCCAGGCTCTACAAGTGCCCCGCCGATCGGTATCTTTCGTCGGAGCAATCCGGGGCCGGATTCAACGAACGCGTCCGCAGCGTCTCGATGAACGGGTTCATCCTGGGCAGCGCTATCCCGGGCGCATACTGGGTTCCGGGATTTTTCTCTTATGCCAAGGAGAGTGACATAACGGCCCCGGCGCCGTCGCAGCTCTGGGTCTTTGCAGACGAGAACGCCGACACGATCAATGACGCCTGGCTCATGATGATGATTGAGACGGCCGACACAAACCAGTGGGGCGACATGCCGGGCAGCTACCACGACGGGGCCTGCGTGTTTGATTTCGCCGACGGTCATAACGAGATGCACAAGTGGCGGTCGCCGAAAACCTGCCAGCCCGTGACCTTTACCCGACCAACGGTCATTGATCCGGGCAGCGTTGATATTCAATGGATGCGGAGCCGCACCACCGTTCCGTCCCCTTAACAGCGTGTTTTGAAAATTTGTCGGCCGGTAAAACGAAAAGGTCAGAAAAGAAAAGGGGTCAACCGCTTTTCTTTTCCAATTATGAATCTTGCTTGAGCGCCGGCACGCGGAGAATCGTTTTCAGTCGTTCGGGAGGAACGCGGCGCGGGTCGGAAAGATAAATCTCGTGGTGGGGGCCGCTCAACTTTAATCCGTTGGCTTGAGCGAAGCTCTGCATGAGAGCGACCGTTTCGGCTTCTTTATCATACGGCCCGACGTGCAACATCTGAACGCAGAGGCCCTCGTCAATCGTTTCGAGTGTCACTTCCCGGATCTCCGCCGATTTGCCGCGCTTGAGCAGCGTGCCCACGGCGGTCTTCAGGTCGTCGGGCGAAACAAAATCCGGGGTGCGGATCATCAATTTCCATTTCCACTGGTCTTTGGGGATGGGGGCCGGATCGCCGTCAAAAAACCACTGGCCTTCGAGCTTGCACACGGCGTAATCCTGCTTGCCGGCGAATTTGCGTGTCATTTTGATGGTGAAGGCGGCGCCGTAGAGGGCGCCGATGCAGGCGGTGAAGCGGGTCCCTCCAGGGGCGCCCTGGCCGCTGATGGCCAGATAGCGCGCGGGTTTCGCGCGGACGAGCACCGGCTCCTTTGGGGTTGCGTATTCGGCTTTGTGAAGTTTGTAGAGATCGAGTTTTGCAGTCATGGTTCTTCTCCAGGTTTGGGTTGTTTTGTTTTATGGCGATTTCATTTTGTCTCAAGCGGCGCGTGGATGTCGGTGACCAAATCCTCCGGGTCGGTATTTTCGGGTGAGTTGAAGTAAAGCTCCAGGCACGGCGTTGCGCGCAGGCGGCGGCCGCTGCGGGGCAACCATTGGCCGAGGAGTCTGGCATAGCTCTGGCCGAGTTTTTCGTAGGGGCCAAAATGGGTCAGCACGGCGTAATCCCCGCCGGGAATGACTTGCACGCCGATTTCACCACTGGCGCGGAACTTCGCGTCCACGGCGACGCAGGCGTCGTAACGGGTTTTGTCCGGGGGCGTGACCGCCGGGTCATCGAGAGAGATGCCGATGAATTGCGGGGCGGAGCCGAGCAGCCCTTCCTTGCCAAGCAACATGGTGAAGCGGTCCCAAATCTTTCCGACTTGGTTGTAGGGTCCGATGTGCCGCATGAAAGCGACGCGGATGGGTTGCAGGTTTTTGACGGTGACTTTCATGGTTTTGTCCTCAAGTTGCGCGGCGCGAAAACTTCCCGGCGGCTTTTGGCGCCGGTAATGCACGCCGGAGCGGGTTTGAATGCGGGCGCTGACGCCGTTGCGGCCGCGGAACTGCACGGGCGACAAGCCGAAGGCCTTGCGAAAGGCGCGGCTGAAGGCTTCGTGGGTTTGATAAGCCGCCTCGAAGGCGACCTGCACGACCGGCGTTTTGGTGAGCTTGAGCTGGCAGGCGGCGCGTTCCAATCGCAGCCGGCGGACATGGCTGCCCAGCGATTCGCCCAGCATTCCAGTGAACACATGATGGAAATGATGCGGCGCAAGGCAGGCCAGCCTGGCGAGATCGTCGAGAGCCAACGGTTCGTCGAGGTGCTGTTGGATATGCACCAGCACGCACAAGAGGCGCTCCTTGTAGAAACGCAGCGTGGCCGGCTTTGCCGAAACATTCATCTTGCCGAGAAGTTTATCACATCCGGCCGCCGGTTGCTTGACAGTTTTTGCGATTTTTAGAGCGGTTTAAGAAATACTATAGCTGAGGCTTGATGAGGATTGTGTTCGGCGAGGCGCCGAACACGGCAGGCGAGGGCGCCCGCGCTCCCCCAAAATCCAAACATTTTAGCGGCTACAGTTTTCATGAAAATGCTCTAATTGGGTGGGGCAGCCGTTTTTTGGCGCGCCACACGACAAAAAAGGACGCGCAATTTGCGTTGACCGTCAGAGATTACTAATGTAATCTTTTAAGGATTACAAAAGCAATCGTTACGACGCCGCCATGAAAAAAGCGCCGCGCATTTCGGAAACCGAGTGGGAGGTCATGAAGGTGGTCTGGTCCCAGGCGCCCTGCACCGCGGGTGAGATCATCGCCGCCTTGCAGCAGGCCGACGGCTCCTGGCATCCTCGCACCGCCAAGGCCTTCCTGAACCGGCTTGTCAAAAAGAACATTCTGGGTTTCCGCAAAGAAGGGCGCGCCTACGTGTATCGTCCGCGGCTCCGGCGGGAGGCATGTGTGGACGCCGCCAGCGAGTCGTTTCTGGAGCGCGTGTTCGGCGGGTCGCTCAAACCGATGCTCGCGCACTTCGTGCAGCGGGACAAACTCTCGGCCGATGAAATCCGCGAGTTGCGGCGTCTGCTCAAGAACCCTGATTAACCCGCATTTATGCATGCAATATTCTCCCATCTTCCCGTCGTGGCAAGAATGTCGGGTGAGGCATCGGTTCTGATTGTGCTGGTGCTGGCGGCGCAATGGCTTTTGGGGGAGCGTCTCAAACCGCGCTGGCGTTACGCCCTATGGCTGCTGGTTTTGTTGCGCCTGGCCTTGCCGTGGACCATTCCTTCTCCAGCAAGCCTTTTCAATGTTTTGAAAATGCCCGGCGCGGCGCAGCCGGAAGCGGCGCCCGTCCAGACGGCGGACGATTCCATTTCGATTACCCAAGGGGCGGGCGCCCCGTTGCTTTCATCCGGCGCCCACTGGCTGGGGTGGGTGTGGGCCACGGGCGCTTTGTTTCTGGCGGGATTGGCGGTGATCTGCCAATACAAATTTCATCGCCGCGTGGGACGATTGCGACCGTTGATTGACGAGCCGGCGCTGCGTTTGCTGGAAGATTGCAAGGCGATCATGTGCGTTTCCACGCCGGTGACGGTGGTCGAGACGGAGGCGGTGAAAAGCCCGGCGCTGTTTGGTTTTGTGCGTCCGCATTTGCTTTTACCGACAGGGCTGGTGTCCACTTTCACGCGCGAGGAACTCCGCCATGTCTTCCTGCATGAATTGGCGCACATCAAGCGACTGGACATCGTGACCGGATGGGGGACGCTGGGTTTGCAGATCATTCACTGGTTCAACCCGCTGGTCTGGCTGGCCTTTCACCGCCTGCGCGCGGACCGGGAGCTGGCGTGCGACGCGCTGGCGCTCTCGCGCGCCCGGGCGGGAGAGAACGAGTCCTACGGCCTGACGATCGTGAAGCTTCTGGAAGGATTTGGCCAATCTGCCTGGGGGCCGAATCTGGCCGGTATTTTGGAAAACAAACAGCAAATAAAAGAAAGGATGCGTATGATCGCGAAATTCCATAAGAGAGACCGAAACTGGGCGCTGGCCGTTGTGCTTTTGGCCGGCTTGGCGCTAGTCACATTGACGGACGCGCAGAATCAGGCAAAGCCCCCGGCGGCTGAAAGCGGCGAACCTGACGCCGCCAAAGGTGTGTGGGCGGTAAGATTCGAGGCGGTCGGCGATTTCAAGCCGAAAACTCCGGGCGATTTTTTGGGCAGGATCCCTATTTATTCAGGTCAAGACGGGGAGATCGGCTATTTCAGAACGACGAAACAAGGCGACAAATTGGCCGGCTCTTTTCTGGCTTCTGATCCCGATCAGCTCAAGGCGGCGCTCAACAAGCTGCCGGGGATTAAAGTCACTTCCGTGGAAAAGCTGACGCCAAAGAGCCTGGCCGAATACGAGAAGTCGCCGCAGGAGTCCTTGATTGAGTCCAACCATCTGGATGCCTCGCAGGGTGTGTGGGCGGTAAGATTCGAGGCGGTCGGTGATTTCAAGCCGAAAACTCCGGGCGAGTTTTTGGGCAGGATCCCTATTTATTCAGGTCAAGACGGGGAGATCGGCTATTTCAGAACCACGAAACAAGGCGACAAATTGGCAGGCTCTTTTCTGGCTTCCGATCCCGATCAGCTTAAGGCGGCACTCAACAAATTGCCGGGGATTAAAGTCACTTCCGTGGAAAAGCTGACGCCAAAGAGCCTGGCCGAATACGAGGAGTCGCCGCAGGAGTCATTGTTGGAACGTTAGGCGGCATTACACTTTGTGAAAATACAAACCATCAACATAGTCACGGCAGCCACTCTTTTTTTAGTAGGTTGCGGCAAACAGAACGGCTCGTCCGGCACAGCTTCATCGCCAGCAAAAGAGCCGAGTAGCGCAGCATCAGCGGCGACAGCCGCCAACATCACCGGGACTTGGAAATGGATAGCGCCCACAAACCCGGACGGCAAAACCCCGGACATTACCTTTACTCTCAAACTTCAGGGAGCGACTTTGACGGGCACGGTCAATAAGAGCACCAGTACGGAAGTTATCACCAACGGTGTGGGTCAAGGCGACGAGGTTTCGTTCCAAACGGTTGTCCAAAAGAAAGCCGGGCCAACTACGACCACATACAGCGGCAAAATCAGTGGCGACACAATCAAGGGCAAAGTGGAGGTTGAGGTGGGCGACAGAAAACTCGGCACCCAAGATTGGGAAGCTGACCGAACCAAGGAATAGCTTGCACATGACGCCTAACAAGTCGCGTTAGGCGTCATTTTATGCGAAAAACGCTCCGGATGACATTCCAAGCTGGCTCCCGGCGCATGACTGTGGCAGGCTGGCCTGGTAATTGAATCCGGAGACATTTCTAGTCAATAAGAATCTGAGCGCGCGAATGGTCCGCAGCGTCTTGTGGAACCATGGAGCGGTGGCGGCCTGCCTTTTCGGCTCCGCCGGCTCGGCCCGGTTCTGGCAGGCCTGGACTTACCTGGGCGTTCATCTAACTGCTACGATCTGCACTTGCGCTTATTTCTACCGGCGCAACCCTGCCCTGCTCGAACGCCGCTTGTTGAAGAAAGAGACCCTATTCGCGCAAAAGTTCATCATGGTAATATGGAGAGTGTTGGGCGCGTCGTCGCTGGTGCTGGCCGGATATGATCATCGCTTTCAGTGGTCCCGCACCGTTCTGAAACCTGTCCCATTCTGGCTGGAGTTGTTGTCGTTATTGTTCATTGCGGGCGGTCACATCCTGTTTTTCCAAGTCGTGAAAACAAACAGTTTCGCAGCCAGTGTCATCCAGGTGGAAGCCAGCCAGCCGGTCATCACGAGCGGACCTTATGGACTGGTTCGCCACCCCATGTATCTGGGCTTCGCCCTGATGACGGTCTTCACGCCATTGGCTCTCGGCTCGTTCATTGCCTTGCCGGTTTCAACGTTCATTCTTCCTATGATCGCCTGGCGCCTCCTTAATGAGGAGAAGATGCTTCGCGGCGCGCTGCCCGGCTATGTGGAATACTGCCGGCAGACCCGTTGCCGGCTCATACCGTATGTTTGGTAATATGACGATTCCGGCTGAATTGCTGCAACGGCTTGCCGGCGCCAAAAGCGTGACCGTGCTCACAGGCGCCGGCGTATCGGCGGAAAGCGGCGTCCCCACATTTCGCGACGCGCAGACCGGGCTGTGGGCGAAATTCAGTGCCGAGGAGCTGGCCACTCCGCGCGCTTTCCGACGCGATCCGCGCCTGGTTTGGGAATGGTATGAGTGGCGGAGGAAGCTGGTCGCCGGCGCGAAGCCAAATCCAGCGCACGTTGCCCTGGCAGAAATGGAGAGGGGCTTTCCGCGATTCCATCTCGTCACGCAAAACGTGGATGGTTTGCACCAACGCGCCGGAAGCCGGCGCGTCATCGAACTGCACGGCAATATCATGCGCACGAAATGCTCTGAGGAAGGCACGATTGTCTCGAGTTGGAAGGAGACGGGGGATGTGCCGCCGAAATGCCCGGCCTGCGGCGGCTGGTTGCGGCCCGACGTGGTTTGGTTCGAGGAGGCGATGCCGGAAGCGGAGATGGAAGAGGCCACGAGCGCGAGCAGACATTGCGACGTGTTTTTCTCCATCGGCACGTCCACGGTTGTTTATCCCGCGGCCGCGCTGCCATCGGAAGCGTTGCGCAGCGGGGCGACTGTGGTTGAGGTCAATCCGCAGCCGACGCCGTTGACGGCGCAGGCGCACTTCGCTCTGGCTGGGGTGGCGGGAGTTGTGTTGCCCGAATTGGTGAAGGCGCTCAAGGCCTTTCGCGCCTCTTGAAATGGAGTCCCGTCCGGGAGTTGCACCCGGCTGAACGGTTTTGCAGACCGCTGCCTCGGCTGCTCGGCCAACAGGACGAAAAGCGAGCAACATCATGAATCAGGGTTGCCTCGTTCGAGATGCAGAGGTCCACCCTTCGCATTCAGTTGGAATTCTTCCAATACTAAAATGGCTGGCCAAATTGTTGTAGTAAGTGAGTATGGACAGGTAAATCGAGAAGCGATCCTAACAGCACATGCTAAGAGAAATGCATCTGGTTTGGCGGTTCAACCGTGGTCACACGGATGCTCTGCGCGAGATTTATGAACAGCATAAGCACGAACTGGTCACCCTGGCTGCAGCACTCCTAATTGACAAATGGGAAGCCGAAGACGTTGTACATGACGTCTTTGTCGGCTTCATCCGGTGCGGTGGCCGGTTCCGACTGACAGGCAGTCTGAAAGGATTTTTGGCCACCTGCGTGGCCAACCGGGCCCGCAACCGAAACAAGTCGAAGCGGAACCATACTCCGGGCGAAGCCGCTGCCACCGAACCTGCCGCGCCGGACAACGAGCGTCCCGATCTGGCGACCATGTTCGGAGAAGAATTCAGGTGCGTGGGCGGGGCGTTGGCGGAATTGCCATACGAACAGTGGGAAGCCGTCGTGTTGCGGTTGTGCAGCAGGATGCGGTTTCAGGCGATTGCCCGAATGCAAGGCGTCTCAACCAATACGGTCCAGGGCCGTTACCGCTACGGCCTGGACAAACTGAAAACACTCTTGGACGGAAAGTTAAGCTTATGAAAAAGACACAGGATATTTCGCAAATCTTGCGGCAAATGCGCGTGCCGGCCAGTTCGAAACTCGACGAACGCGTTCACCGTGAAATTGGCAATGCGGTGACGCCGGCAGCCACAGCGCCCGCCGGCCCAGAACTCACTCTCGGACAAATCTTCGCTTTGATTCTGAAAAGACAATCCACCCGTTACACCATCGCTACCACCCTGGTGCTGGCAGTGTTGGCAGCGCTGGCTTTAATTCATTCGACCCCTTCGGCCTGGGCCATGGAACAGGCAGTCGAAGCCCTCAAGAAATATAGAGGCCTTCAAATGTCCGGTGATTTCACCGCGGACGGCAAAACCTCTCCGCTCGAACTCTGGGCGAGGGCTGAGGTGACCGGCAACTTTGTCGAAGCCGCCCTGGCAAAAGTGGGGGATGTAGCAACGGTTTGGACAAAGGACAACAAAACCTACACCTACGACCAGGACGACAAGATGGTGCAAGTCGAGCCGGGCATCACGTTGGATTTGGACCCCTGGCCCGGGCCAGAGTTCCTGACCCAGCTCTCCAAAGTAAAAGATTATAAGGCGATTGAAGGCGACGATCCGGCCACAGGACGGAAACGAATCGTCGTCACCTGCAGCTCCGACAGCTTTAACGGGCCGCAATCGTATCTTCTGGAATTTGATGTCCGGACCAAGCTGCTCGTCAGCATGAAAGTCTGGGAAAATTCCAGGCGAGAAGGAACGCCGAAATTTGATTTTGAGAAGATAATCTATTTTGAGGATTTGCCGGACAGCACCTTCGATTTCCAACCTCCCTCGGGCATTTCCGTTACGAACGCGGCATTAACCATCCCGGATGCGGGAGCCAGCCTTCCGGCAGTGAGCGATCCCAAGTATGGGATTTCCGCGCAGGGGATGACCCGTGAAGAAGCTTGTCAAAAAATTCTTCAGCAAGCATGGGAGGCCAACTTTAAATATGACTTTGCGCGCATCCGCCAGCTTTTTCCGCTTGCCGCCGACACGTCTGACGAATCTCTGCGCGAGGCGGTTAAGCGGGCTGGAATAGTGCAGCTATTGAAAATCGGCGGCATCGAAAGAACCGGCCGCTCGAAACTCGGCCCGCTGGCGCTGGTTCCGAGTTGGGTCCGTGCTGAGGACAACACCGTGTCAGAAATATGGATGATCGTGCAATTCCGCGAAACCGATGGGGGAACCTCCTGCGTGGTCTATGGCGCGCATGGATACGCGCTGAACGTGAAGGAGTGACCGTTGCCATTATGCGCACGCGGTTTTTGACAAGCGCGTAATGAATTCGCTCTGGCCGGGGCGGCGGGGGTTGTGTTGCCCGAATTGATGAAGGCGCTCAAGGCGTCGCGACCCTCTTGAGTTTTTTTCGTTGATGGTGGTGTCGAGATGGGCCCTTGCCGGAAGGCGTTTTTGAGTTGACATGCCCGGACCGAATGGCAAGCTGGCCTCGGAGGAGGCAAGCTGTTCCTGGCGCGATGAACAACAAGATGACAAGAATGACGGCCCTGGCCCGGCGTTTTTTGGAGTGTCGGCGGCTCCCCCTGGCGCTGGCGCTGGCCGCGATTATTTTTATGCTGCCCGCTTTGCGAGCGGGACTGCTGTGCGATGACCTTATCCAGCGACTGAATCAGTTCCCGCGCGCTGAATTGCCGCCGCGCGTCCTGGACACGGGATTTGTGGCGAAGGATTCGGGCCAATTGGGCACGGTGCTCGTCAATCTTTTTGGATTTCTCCGCGATAAGGAAACCGCGACGCGGGCCAGAGATTACGGGATCGCGCCGTGGTGGGCGTCGGAGGGCTGGAGGGCTGCCTTGTTTCGGCCAGTGACGGCGCTGACTCACTGGCTGGACTACCGGCTGTATCCCAACTCGCCGGCGCTGATGCATGCGGAAAATATCGCCTGGTACGCCGCGGCCGTTTTTCTGGCGGCAACGCTTTACCGGAAGATCGCGACGTCCGCCGGCAGCCGCGATCTCCGGGAGAAGCTTTCCGGGTCCGGCGCCCCGCCGAAAACGCAGGCGGGCGTATGCGTTGCGGGCCTGGCGGCCTGCCTGTGGTTGCTGGACAAGAACACCTATTGCCCTGTGGCGTTCGTGGCGAACCGCGGCTTTTTCATAGCGCTTGTTTTTGGGCTGCTATGTATGCGCGCGCATCTGCGGTGGCGAGCCGGCAAATCCAGGGTGTGGATGTGGCTTTCCGCCTTGTGCCTGCTGCTTTCGCTGCTGGCCGATGAGGGCGGGGCGTCAACACTGGCCTTTCTGATGGCCTACGCTCTGGTGCTCGAGCCAGGCGGGTGGAGAACGCGCCTGAGCAGTCTGTTGCCCGCCGCCGTGGTAGTGATGGGGTGGCGCGCGGTTTATGTCGGCTGCGGTTTTGGCGTGAGGAATTTCCCCGGGTACATTGACCCGGGTTACGCGCCGTGGTTGTTCCTGGAAAAGTTTGTCCCCAGGGCAATCGAGCTGCTCGGCGGGCAACTGACGGGTCTGCCGCCAGAATTGACGATGGGGCTAAGCGCAAAGTGGCAAATAATTGCGGCGCTGTTCTTCGCCGGGTTCAGTCTGATTTGCGCGGTGGCGTTTCTGCCGGTAGTGCGCCGAGACGCCACGGCACGATTCTGGGCTGTGGCGATGCTGCTGGGCCTGGGGGCCGCGGCAACCGTGGCTCCGCTTAGCAAGAACCTGGGGTTTATCGCGGTTGGGGCCTTTGGGGTGATCGCTTCATTTCTGGCTGGCTTTGCCGCGCCGCAGGAGCGGGCGGCGATGCCCGGACCGCTTCGGGCGTTGTCGTGGTGCGTGGCGATTTGGCTGGTGGTCGCCCACGTGCCCGGGGCGCTGGGAGCTCGAATTGCCCTGGGGCTGGGAAGCCCATCCGTTCCGAAGATAACAGAGGGCATGTGTGTTTTCGGGTATTCGCCGGAGATGGGGGAGCGGGATGTTGTGGTGATAAACGATCCAACCTCAGTCTCCGTACTTGTTCCGTTTGATCGGGCCTATCGTGGCCGGCCTCTGCCAAGAACGATTCGAATTCTAGCGCCGGGCATCACCCCTTTGGAGGTGAGCCGAGCGGATGTTTCGACGCTGATCCTCAAGGCCAAAGGGTCTGACCTGTTTGCCTGCCCGGACGTCGGAGTAATTCACTGGGGCTACGCTTGCAAATCTATCAACGACTTCCTTTATGGCGAAAGGGTCTGGGAAACAGGGACCCGTGTGACGAACAAGGCGTTCGTGGCGGAGATTCTGGAGGTCAGCCCAAGAGGGGCGCCGCGCTCTGTGGCGTTTCACTTCGGAAAGCCCCTCGAGTCGGAGGGGATGCTTTGGCTGTATTTCGACTGGCGCCGCCGCGCGCATTTGCCTTTTGTGCTACCGCGGATCGGGGAAACGAATGAGATTGCCGGGGCCGAGTCGCTGGGGCCGAGAGGGCCGCGGGATTAAGGAGGCTGATCTGTCAATTCAAGAGATGATACCAATTATCGCGCTGGCGCGGTTCGTAGCCCAGGTCTGAGATAAGCCGCCGCATGTCGGCCACGCTCATGCGAAAGGCGGCGCCGGCCTGGGAAACGACGTTTTCCTCGATCATAATGCTGCCCAGATCGTTGGCGCCGAATTTCAAGGCCACCTGGCCGATCTCCAGCCCCTGGGTGACCCAGGAGCTTTGGATGTTGGGGACATTGTCCAGATAAATGCGGCTCAGGGCCTGCGTGCGCAAGTAATCATGCGCTCCCGCGGGCGGGGCTTTGAGGCGGGTGTTGGCGGGCTGGAAGGTCCAGGCGATGAAGGCGGTGAAGCCTTTGGATTTGTCTTGCTGCGCGCGGACGCGTTCCAGGTGCTCAATGCGGTCCTCCACGGTTTCCACATGGCCAAACATCATGGTGGCGGTGGAGGCCAGACCGAGGCGATGCGCGGCGTCCATGACGCTGAGCCAATCGTCGCTCATGGCTTTCAGCGGGGAAATCCGCCGGCGCACGCGGTCCACCAAGATCTCGCCGCCGCCGCCGGGAATGGAGCCGAGTCCCGCCTGGACAAACCGGGAAATGATTTCTTCGAGCGGCAACTGGAAAACTTCGCGGAAATGAACGAACTCGCTGGGGCTGAAGCCGTGGATGTTGATTTGCGGGAACTTCTTTTTGATGTGGGAGAGCAAATCCAGATACCATTGGAGCGAAAGTTTGGGATGGTGGCCGCCCTGGAGCAGAACCTGGGTGCCCCCCAGCGCCAGGGTCTCCTGGATTTTCCGGTCCATTTCGTCCCGCGTGATGATGTAGGCGTCGGCGTCCTTCTCGGTGCGATAGAAGGCGCAGAATTTGCAATAGACATTGCAGACGTTGGTATAATTGACGTTGCGGTCCACGATGTAGGTCACGATTTGGTTGCCCTGGCCCTGGTGGGCGCGGGCCTGGGCCAACTGGCGGCGGCGGTCGGCCAGCGCGCCCAAGTCCTCCAGGGGCAGGTGAAAAAGCCGGAGCGCCTCGGCCGGGCCAATGCGCCCGCCGGCCCAGACTTTTTCCATCAATTGCTGCTCGTCACTCATGCTCCTGGAATCTAAGGCCAAAGAAGGAAAGTTCAATCCCCGCTCAGAAAAACGGGTTGTGGGCCCGTTCCTCCCCGACGGTGGTCAGCGGCCCGTGTCCGGGGCACAGCAGCGTCGCCGGGGGCAGGGATAGAATTTGTTCGCGGACCTTTTGGCGGGCCAGGTCCCAGGACTGGTTGCCGCGGCCGATGGAGCCGGCAAAAATCGCGTCCCCCACCATGGCCACATGCGGGGCGTCGTCCGGCCAGTTGCCAATAATATACGTGACACCCTCCTCCGCGTGGCCGGGGGTGTCGCGATGGGAGATGCGCAGGCTGCCCAGGTGCAGGAAATCGTTGGCGCGGTTGCGCTGCTGCGGCGGGGCGCTGCGCGCATTGGTGTGGATCTGGAGTTTGGGGAATTTTTCGCGGATCGCGGCCATGCCCCCGACATGGTCCTGGTGGAGGTGCGTCAGGAAGAGATGGCGCAAAGCCAGGCCGTTTTCCTGGATCAATTGCAGCGCCGGCGCGGCGTCCCACCCTGTGTCAAACAAAGCCGCCTCGCGCGACACCTCGTCCCAGGCCAGGTAGCAATGGACGGCCATGCCCTCGGCCGTAGTGGTGATCTGGCGCAGCTCCCGCCAGAGCGCCAGGTCGGGCGCTGCCGGCAGCCAGCCGTTGGCGATGCGTTCCAGTTTCGCTCCATCCAGGCCGAGGGCGGGGCCGAGGGCGGCAAAATTCACCGGCGCGGCCGCTTGGCCTGTTTCCTCCAGCGCATTCCATTGGGCCAGGCTCAAGCCGGCGGCCCGGGCGGCGACCGGGGCCTCCACCAGGCGGGCGGCGCGGCCCTTGCGTAGAATGTCGCCCAGATGGTCTTCCAAGTTCATGTCCGGCACAAGCTAACCAATCCCCGGGAAAACGTCCAGACCCGTCATGGTAAATCCGGTCGCCCATTTCCGCTGCCATCGTCGGCGCATTCCCGCACGTTCACTCCCGTTGACTCACGGGAAAAAGACACCGGCGGGTTCTGAGTAAGCCGGTCGTTTGCGACCCATGTTTTGGTCTGGGGGTATTGATACCATTTTGGGTGTTCGATGGCGAGATAAAACGAGCA
>Ga0187862_10001637_pt1 | contig 23489 bp, 18 predicted proteins | sample June2016WEW_10_1_FD_133003 | JGI IMG/M metagenome (GOLD analysis project Ga0187862, IMG submission 133003) | Peatland microbial communities from SPRUCE experiment site at the Marcell Experimental Forest, Minnesota, USA - June2016WEW_10_150 | ecosystem: Environmental > Terrestrial > Soil >...
CGACTTCAGGCGGCCGACGACGGCTTCGATGCTCTCGCCCTCGGCACGTGCGGTGAAGGTCAGCGCCATGCGGTGCTTGAGCACCGGTTCGGCGAGTTCGAGCACGTCATCGATCGAGGGCGCAAGGCGGCCGTCGAGGAGCGCGCGGGCGCGCACCGCGAGCATCAGCGCCTGACTGGCGCGTGGGCTCGGTCCCCAGGCGATCAGCTTTGCGGCTTCGCCGCCTTCGGCTCCCGGCCGCGCCGAGCGCACCAGCGCAAGAATGGCCTCGACCACGGATTCGCCGACCGGCAGCCGCCGCACCAGCCGCTGCGCCGCCATCAGCTCTTCCGCCGTCATCGCCGGCTTGGCGCGGGTTTCGTCCGAGCCGGTCGTCTCGAACAAAATTTTCCGCTCGGCCTCGCGATCCGGATAGCCGACGTCGATTTGCATCAGGAAGCGGTCGAGCTGCGCTTCGGGCAACGGATAGGTGCCTTCCTGCTCCAGCGGATTTTGCGTCGCCAGCACGTGGAATGGTTTTGGCAGATCGTGCCGCGTGCCGGCGATGGTGACGTGCTGCTCTTGCATCGCCTGCAGCAGCGCCGACTGGGTACGCGGGCTGGCGCGGTTGATCTCGTCGGCCATCAGGAGCTGCGCGAACACCGGACCGGGCAGGAAGCGGAAGCTGCGCTTGCCGGTCTGGCTTTCTTCCAGCACTTCGGTGCCGAGAATGTCCGACGGCATCAAATCGGGCGTGAACTGGATACGCCGTGCGTCGAGACCGAGCACCGTGCCCAGGGTTTCAACCAGCTTGGTCTTGGCCAGGCCGGGCACGCCGAGAAGCAGCGCGTGGCCGCCGGACAGGATGGTGACGAGCGCCCGCTCGATCACCTTGTCCTGGCCGAAGATTACCATGCCGATCGCGGCCTTGGCCGCGGTCACATGCGCCGCGGTCGATTCGGCTGTCCGCACGATCATGTCTTCGAGCTTTTCGAGACCATCTCCGCCAGCAACGGGCATGGCTAACTCCTTGTCTTTGGGTCGTATTCTTGCACCGGAGGAGATCCGCGCCATATGCACGAATCTACGGCAGCCAACATTGCACTGCTATTGGGCACACATCATGCAATATACACGCCAGCCCGCAGCAACGCAGAGCTTGCGCTGATTCTTCATCCACAGGGATCACAACTTGGAAGACGGCGGCCGGGTTGGTGATCGCAAAACCTCGAATAATCTCGCCCCCGGACTCATGTCCGGATGGTAGGCTCCAGGTAAACCATGGCGAAGGAAGGGCAATCCGGCCTCGAGGCGATCACAGGCGCGCTAGCGCGCGCCGGCACGAAGGGGTCGCCGCCGGTCGAGCGCTGGAACCCGCCGTTCTGCGGCGATCTCGACATGCGCATCGCCGCCGACGGCACCTGGTTCTATATGAAGACGCCGATCGGCCGGCCGGCATTGGTAAAATTGTTCGCTTCGGTGCTCAAGCGCGAGGGCGACCATTACTTCCTGGTCACGCCGGTGGAGAAGTGTGGCATCACCGTCGACGATGCGCCGTTCCTCGCCGTCGAGCTCAATATCGAGAATGGCGCCGAGGGCCACGTGCTGCACTTTCGCACCAATGTCGACGATTGGGTCGCGTGCGGGCCGCAGCATGCGCTACGCTTCGAGCCGGAAGCCGGCACCGGCGGGCTAAAACCTTATCTGCATGTGCGCCGCGACTTGTGGGCGAAGGTGACGCGCACGCTGTTCTTCGATCTTGTCGACATCGGCGAGGAGCGCGAGGTCGACGGCAAGGCGATGTTCGGCGTCGCCTCGATGGGTGCGTTCTTTGCCATGGCGCCGGCCGAACAGGTGAGGGATTTTGCGTGAACGACCAAACGGCATCATCGGCACGTCCGGCGACGGTGGATTTTTTCGGGCGCGCGCGGGCGCGTCTCAATCTCGACGTGCCGCGGGCCTTGACCGACCCGGCGGCGGAAGGCGTGCGCCGCGGCGATCTCGATCTCGATCCGGTGTTATGGGAGCGCGCCGGCGTTGCTGCCACCAAACCGGCCGCTGTACTGATCCCGATCGTCGACCGCAGCGAGCCGACGGTGCTGTTGACGTTGCGCACCGCGGAGCTCGCCAGCCATGCCGGGCAGGTCGCCTTTCCCGGCGGCAAGATCGATCCGAGCGATGAAAGTCCTGTCGCGGCCGCAATGCGGGAAGCGAAAGAGGAGATCGGGCTGGCACCCTTGTTGGTCGAGCCGATCGGCTATCTCGATCTCTATCTGACCTTTTCCGGTTTTCGCATCCTGCCGACGGTGGCGCGGGTCAAGCCGGATTTTTCGCTCACGCTTAATCCGTGGGAGGTGAAAGAAACGTTCGAGGTGCCGCTCGAATTCTTGATGACGCCCGCTAATCACCAGCGCAAGACCCGCGACTGGAAGGGAATTGCCCGGGATTATTACGCAATTCCCTTCGGCGACCGCTACATTTGGGGCATCACCGCGGGTATCTTGCGCAATCTGTACGACCGGATTTACGGCGCATGATCAGGCCATTCTTCACCGAGATCGCGCTCTTCCTCACCCCGTTCGCGTTCTACGCCGCATTTCTGATCGCGACGCGCGCCGGCGTCCTTGACCCGGCATCGTGGACATTGCGACGCATCGCCGGCCTCGTCATCGTGTCTCTTCTCCTCATGATCGGCAGCTTCCTGCTGCTGGCGCAGTTCTCCGGCGCGCCGCCGGGCTCGACCTATGTGCCGGCCCATGTCGACGGCGGCAAGTTCGTGCCGGGAACCACGCGATGACGGATGGCGCTCATCTCGACAACGCCTCGTGGCTCAAGGAGGCCGAGGTCGCCCGCCTGCTGGCGCTGCTCGATCGCGACGGCGAGGAAGCCCGCGTCGTCGGCGGCGCGGTGCGCAATGCGCTGATGAAACTTGAAGTCGGCGAGATCGACGTGGCGACCACGGCGGTGCCGGAAGAGGTGGTGCGCCGCGTCGAAGCGGCGGGTTTTAAGGCGAGACCGACCGGTATCGAGCATGGCACGGTGACCGCCATCATCGATGGCCGCCCGTTCGAGGTGACGACGCTGCGCCAGGACGTCGAAACCTTCGGCCGCAAGGCCAAGGTGGTGTTCGGCCGCGACTGGAAAGCGGATGCCGAGCGGCGCGACTTCACCATCAATGCGTTGTCGGTGTCGGCTACCGGCAAGATTTACGACTACGTCGGCGGCCTTGCCGATATTGCCGCGCACCGGGTGCGCTTTATCGGCGACCCGGCGCAGCGCATCGTCGAAGACTATCTGCGCATCCTGCGCTTCTTCCGCTTTCACGCTTGCTACGGCGAAGGCGCACCCGACGCCGCCGGATTGCATGCCTGCATCGCCGCGCGCTCAGGCCTCGATACGCTGTCGCGCGAGCGGGTGCGGACGGAATTGCTGAAGCTGTTGCTGGCGCCGCATGCCACGCCGACGCTCGCGGTGATGGCCGAAGCCGGCATCCTCGGCACCGTGCTCGGCGGCGTGCCGCTGCTGGCCAGCTTCGAGAACACGGCAAAGGCCGAAGCCGCGCTCGGCGTTGATCCCGACGCGACGCGTCGCCTCGGCGCGCTCGGCGTGCACATCATGGAAAACGCCGAGCGGCTGTCGCAACGGTTGCGGCTGTCCAATACCGAATTCGAGCGATTGATGGCGTTGGAATATTGGTGGCGCGTGCGGCCCGCGGCCGGCGAGCACGCCGCGCGCGTGTTGCTCTATCAGCTTGGGCCGAGTTCGTTCACCGATCGCGTGCTGGTGGCCTGGTCACGCTCCGATGCCGGCGCCGCCGACCGCGCCTGGCACGAACTCGCGACCTTGCCGCAAAGCTGGACCGCGCCGAGGTTTCCTCTCAAGGGCGCGGATTTTGCCAGCCGCGGCGTGCCGAAAGGGCCGGAAATGGGCGCTGCCTTGCGCGCCGCCGAGCAGGCCTGGATCGACGCGGATTTTCCGGCCGATCGCGCCGCCATCGACGCGATCGCCGATCGCGCCGCGCGGCAAACGCCGGCATCCACCTAGCGGCTTTAAGATTCGCGGGCGCGCAGCGCGCGCAGCCGTCGCCGGCTGCCGGCGGCAACTTCCTGCAAGCGCGGCCGGACGCGGGCCAGCATGCGGCGCGGGCGCATGCGCTCGACCTGCATTTCATTGCCGCGCCAGACAAAATCGCTGCCGCCGAGCGCCGTGACGAAGAGCACCGGCAAAAGGCAATCGCGCATCAACCCGTGAAGCGGATAGAGGAACGGCAGGTGCCATTCGGCCGCCGCCGCCAGCCACATCTCGCTGCCATACCAGATCGCGCCGAGCGCTCCGGCGGCCAGCGCCGGCGATTGCCCGGCCGCGTTCGCCACGATGGCGGCCGCCATCATCGGCAGCACGCCGCCGGCCAAAACTTCCGGCAGGAAGTAGGGCAGAAAACTTGCACGCCGCAGCCGCGCCCAGCGCACCTGACGATTCCAGACTTCGGCGGCGCCGCGCCGGCCCAGCGGCTGCACGAACGGGCGATCGACCAGCCGCACTTTGAGGCCGGCGCCACGAACGATCTTGGTCGAGGCTGCATCTTCCGCGACCTCCTTGCCGAGAGCCGCGATGCCGCCGGCGCGTTCGAGATCGGCGCGGCGCCACAGCATGGTTTTGCCTTGGGCGAAACCGTGGCCGAAACTGTCGATGACGTATTGCCAGCGCGCCTGATAGGTATTGAGAAACGCACATTCGAGCTCGGCCCAGATGCCTTGCGGGCGGCAGCCGAGCGGCGGCGAAGCGACCAGCCCGGTATCGGCGCGCCAGCTGGCAATTAACTGTCGCAGATAGTCGTTCGGCATCAGCACATTGCTGTCGGCCAGCACGATCCAGTCATGGCGCGCCGCGCGCCAGCCCTTGACCACGTTGTTGAGCTTCGGGTTGCCGCTCACCGGATCGTCGCCGATCAGGAGCCGCGCGTTCGCGCCGCCGTGCTCGGCGATCAAAGCCTCGACGAGCGGCACGACGGGATCGTTCGCGGCGGCGACGCAGAACAGGATCTCGTAGTGCGGATGATCGAGATCGAACGTCGAACGCAGCGTATCGGCGGCATAATTGTCCAGTCCGCACAGCGGGCGCACCAGGCTGACTGGAGGCAAATTCTGTACGGACGGCGCCTCGCCGAGCGAGTTCCGCCGCAGACGGAGCATCGCGATCACGATGCTCGCGACATGGGCGACGGTGGCGATGATGCAGAAGGCCGCGAGGGCGAGAATCGGCGCTGTCATTGCGCCGGCTTTTAACTTGGCGCCGTGACAGCGCTGTGACTCGAAGCTGCAGACGCCGGCGGAAGCTTGCGTTAACTTTTGCTGTCATCCTCCTGCAATCCAAAGAACTTAGAGAGTGCGGCAGGTTGAACCGACGCGAGACAATGATTCGTGACGTTTGAGCCCGGCACAATTGGGTTCCGTACGCTCTTCATCTCCGACGTTCATCTCGGCGCGCGCGGCTGCCAGGCCGACCGGCTTCTCGATTTTCTCCGCTATCACGACGCCGATACGATTTATCTGGTCGGCGACATCGTCGATGGCTGGCAATTGAAGTCTGGCTGGTACTGGCCGCAGCATCACAACGACGTGGTGCAGAAGCTGTTGCGCAAGGCGCGCAAGGGCGCGCGCGTCGTCTACGTGCCTGGCAATCACGACGAATTCTTGCGCGATTACTATGGCACGCACTTCGGCGGCATCGAAGTGGTCGAGACCGCGATCCACGAGGCCGCCGACGGCCGCCGCTATCTGGTCGTGCACGGCGACGTGTTCGACATGGTGGTCAAGCACGCGCGCTGGCTGGCGCTCTTAGGCGATACGGCTTACGATTTCGCCATCCTGGTCAACCGCTATTTCAACGCCGTACGCCGCCGCCTCGGCTTTCGCTACTGGTCGCTGTCGCAATGGGCCAAGCACAAGGTCAAGAACGCGGTGAACTATATTGGCGCCTTCGAGCAGACGCTGTCGGCGGAAGCGCATCGCCACAAGGTCGATGGCGTGATCTGCGGCCACATTCACCACGCCGTCATGCACGACGAATTCGGCATCCGCTACATGAATTGCGGCGATTGGGTGGAAAGCTGCACCGCGCTGGTCGAGCACGAGGACGGCCGGTTCGAGATCATCAATTGGTCCGATCACGAAGGCGCGTCGCGGCCGGTGCCTGATGCGGACGTGTTGCCGTTCGACGACGACGCCGAGGTTGCGGCGTAATCAATAGAGCTATTAATGCCCGAAGATCAGCCGCGTCGGATGCTGATCGATATTCTTGATCGCCTTGTTCAGCTCGGCCAAGGTGTGGCGGCCGTCGACGGCGAAGGCCTGGAATTCCTTGAGGCCCGAGTTGGAAAATTGCGCAAGTCCGGCCGAGATATCGTTGGTGTTCTTGTCGAGGTCATCAGCAAGATGCCGGATCGAATCGGCGGCGCGGCCGATCTGGCCGTTGCCGTCGGTGCCGCCGGCGAGGTTTTGCAGGCCCTCCATCACCTTGTCGAGGCGCGCCGAATTGTCGGCCAGCGTCGAGGTCACGGTCTCGATATTGCGCAGCGACAGATGCAGCGCGGTTTCGTTCGCGGCGACCATGCCGTCGATGCGGGCGAGCACGTCGCGCGCCTGCTGCGTCACGTCGGCGGTCGCGCTGGCATCGGCATAAAGTGTCGGCGGCGTGCCGGCGTTGGCGGAGAGCGGCGCCGCGTCGACCGAGCCGCCGGCGAGCGACACCTCGGCAAGCCCGGTGAGGCCTTGGAATTCAAGGCCCACTTTGGTGTCGGCGCGCACCGGCACGGCGCGGCCCAGCGTGATCACCGCCACCACTTTGTGCGGGTCGGCGGCATCGAGTGCGAGATCGGCGACTTCGCCGACGCGGATGCCGTTGAACAGCACCGCGGCGCCGGTGCGCAGCCCCGACACCGAGCCGTCGAACACCACGCGGTAGGTCGCCTGCGCGGTGCTGCGGCCGGTGTTCTGGAACCAGAAGATGAAGCCGAACGCGCCGACGATGATGGCAAGCGTGAACGCGCCGGTCGCGATGTAATTGGCCTTGGTCTCCATGGAACCCTCTGCGCTCTCTTAATGGTGTATCAGCCGGCCGCGTTTGCCGCGGAAGTACGATTTCAGCCAGGGATGTTCGGACGCGAGCATCGTTTCGATCGGACCGGTGGCAATGATGCGGCCTTCCGATAGCACCGCGATGCGGTCGCAGACCGTGTGCAGGCTGTCGAGATCGTGGGTCACCATGAAGACGCTCAAGCCCAGCGTGCGCTGCAAGGTGCGGATCAACGCGTCGAATTCGGCGGCACCGATTGGATCGAGGCCCGAAGTCGGCTCATCGAGGAACACGATGTCGGGATCGAGCGCCAGTGCACGCGCCAGCGCCACGCGCTTGACCATGCCGCCGGACAGCTCGGACGGATATTTGCCGCGCACGCCGGCATCGAGGCCGACCATTTCCAGCTTTGCGAGCGCGATCTCCTCGATCAGGCGCGGCGACAGGTTGAGATATTCGCGGATCGGATACTGCACGTTTTGCAGCGCCGTGAGCGAGGAGAACAGCGCGCCCTGCTGGAACAGCACGCCCCAGCGCCGCTCGATCGCGCGCCGCTCATCAGCGTTGACCGCGGCAAGATCGGTGCCGAAGACTTCGATGCGGCCGTTGCGCTTGGGCAACAGCCCGATAATGGTGCGCATCAGCACCGACTTGCCGGCGCCCGAGCCGCCGACGAAGCCGAGAATCTCGCCTTCGAACACGTCGAGTGTCGCGCGATCGAGCACGATCGCATCGCCGAAACCGACGGTGAGATCGCGCACGCTGATTACCGCGGTGTTGCTGGTCATGATCACATCCCGATCGCGGCGAAGAACATGGCGAAAAAGCCGTCGAGCACGATGACGAGGAAGATCGACTTGACCACCGACGAGGTGGTCTTCAGCCCGAGCGAGGCGGCGCTGCCGTCGACTTCAAAGCCCTCGACGCAGGCGACCAGCCCGATCACCAGCGCCATGAACGGCGCCTTGATCATGCCGACGGCAAACGTCGGCACCGAAATCGCCTCGCGCAAACGGGCATGGAAGATATCCGGCGTCATGCCGCCGTAGAGCCAGCACACCAGCTCGGCGCCGTAGAGCGCCGCCATCGCGCCGATGAATGTCAAAAGCGGCACGGCGATCACGAGCGCGACGATGCGCGGCAGCACCAGCACTTCGACCGGGTCGAAACCCATGGTGCGCAGCGCGTCGATCTCCTCGCGCATTTTCATCGAGCCGAGCTCGGCGGTGTAAGCGCTGCCGGAACGGCCGGCGACCATCACGCAGACGATCAGCACGCCGACTTCGCGCAGCACCAAAATGCCGACCATGTCGACGACATAGACTTCGGCGCCAAAAGTGCGGAAATGAAAGATGCCTTGTTGCGCGATGATGGCGCCGATCAGGAAGGTGCTCAGCGCCACGATCGGCACCGCGCGCCAGCCGACCTTTTCCAGGTGATGCACCAGCGAGGTGAGCCGCAGCCGCGCCGGATGCGCGATGGTGCCGAGCACCACCATGGTCAGGGCGCCGAGGAGATGCGCCAGCAGCACCAGCGATGCGCCGATCTCGGCCACCGCGCGGCCGATCGAGTCGAGCGCGACGAGGATGCCGTTCGCCGCGGCGGTATCTTTGCCAGCGGTTCGATTCACCAGCCGCACCTCGTCCATCAAGCCGCGATCGTTTTCGGACAGACCGATGATGCGGGTCGAGGCGCCGCGCGCCGTAAAAGCGCGGTTGAGGCGCTCGATGAGCCAGGCGCCGAAGGTGTCGAGCCGGTCGAGCCGGGCGAGATCGATATCGATGCTGCGCGCCGTCTGGTAACGCCCGGCGGCGTCGTCGACGATTTTCTCGAGCTCGGCGGCACGCTCGGCGATCCAGGCGCCGGTTGCGACCAGACCGACGCCTTTGCCGTCGAACGTCGCGACCAGCGACGCGGAAGTCCCTTGAGCGTCACGCCCGGCTGCGGTCATACTCGCTCCCTGCATGGAGCTCTCCGTCCGGATCGAGCGCTGGCCATTGGCCGGCGCCTTCACCATCAGCCGCGGCACCAAGACCGAAGCCGTCGTGGTGGTGGCGGAATTGAGCGATGGGACCCACCGCGGCCGCGGCGAATCCGTCCCCTACGCACGCTACGGCGAAACTCCGGACGGCATTGTGGCGGCGATCGAAGCCATGCGTCCGGCGCTGAGGCGCGGGCTGACCCGCGCCGACCTGCAAAGCGCGATGCCCGCAGGCGCTGCCCGTAATGCACTCGATTGTGCTTACTGGGACGTTAACGCAAAGGCTGCCGCGCGCCCGGTGCATGAATTGGCCGGCCTTGTGGCGCCGCAGCCACGGATTACGGCCTTTACGATCTCGCTTGCCGCGTCCGCGGCCATGGCCGAAGCGGCGGAGCGCGCGGCAGGCCGGCCCTTGCTCAAGGTCAAGCTCGGCTCAGGCGACGACGACGGTAGGCGGATAGCGGCAGTGCATCGCGCCGCGCCGCGGGCGGAGCTCATCGTCGATGCCAACGAGGGGTGGACCGAAGCCAACCTTAAGCAAAATCTCGCCGCCTGTGCCGATGCCGGCGTGACCTTGATCGAGCAGCCCCTCCCTGAAGGTAAAGACGCGGCGCTGGCACGCATCAAGCGTGCGATCCCGGTTTGCGCCGACGAGAGCGTGCACGATCGCGCTTCGCTCGACGCGCTCGCTGGAAAATACGACGCCGTCAACATCAAGCTCGACAAGACCGGTGGCCTGACCGAGGCCTTGGCGCTTGCTGCCGAAGCGGAACAGCGCGGCTTCACCATCATGGTCGGCTGCATGGTGGCGACGTCGCTTGCAATGGCGCCGGCCATGCTGGTCGCGCAGCGGGCGCGTGTCGTCGATCTCGACGGCCCGCTGCTGCTTGCCAAAGATCGCGCCGACGGTCTGCGCTACAACGGCAGCCTCGCCTATCCCGCGGGTGCGGCGCTTTGGGGCTAAAGGCGCTCGGCCGGTTGGTGTAAGCTCAGTCCGGCGGCCGCAGAGCTGCTCAAGAAACTTCCGGGAGGATTGTCATGGCGACGAGGCGCAGCGTTCTTTCAGCTATTGCCGGCGCCGCGATCGGATTGCCGGCCATCGGTCGCGCTGTTGCGCAGCAGAAATATCCGGACCGGCCGATCAAGATGATCGTGCCGTTTCCGCCGGGCGGCCCGATCGACACCATGGCGCGGATGACGGCGCAGGAATTGACCAGCCGCGTCGGCCAGGTGGTCGTGGAGAATCGTGCCGGCGGCGGCTCGACCATCGGCACCAAGGACGTCGCTGACTCGGCCCCAGATGGCTACACGCTGATGTTCGGCTCCTCGGGCTCGCTTGCCGTGGCGCCGGCGCTTTATTCGAGTCTCGGCCTCGATCCGCGCAAGGCGTTCGACCCGATTGCGACGGTGGCGCTGTTGCCGCACGTTTTCGTCGTCAATAACGACGTGCCGGCAAAGTCGATCGGCGAATTCGTCGCTTACGCCAAGGCCAATCCCGGCAAGATCAATTATGGCGCCGGGCTCGGCACGCCGCCGCATCTGCTCTCTACCTTGTTCAAGACCGAGGCGAAGATCGACGTGGTCTTCGTGCCCTATACCGGCTCGGCGCAATCGGTGAACGACCTGCTCGGTGGCCAGACCCAATTCACCATCGATGGCCTGGTGACGCTCTATCCGTTGATCGCGGCCGGCAAGGTCCGGGCGTTGGCGATTGCGCGCGGCGAGCGCTGGCCGGCGCTGCCCGACGTGCCGACGCTGGTTGAAAGCGGCTACCCGGATTTCGTCATCGACGCCTGGACCGGCTTGGTGGCGCCGGCCGGCACGCCGCGGCCGATCGTCGAAGAGCTCAATGCGGCGGTCAACGACGGCTTGAAGTCGCCAGCCGCGCAGCAAAACCTGGCGAAATTCTCCGCCATCGCCAAGATCGGCACGCCGGAGGATTTCAAAAGCTTCCTTGCCGATCAGATGCAGAAATGGGCCGCGATCGTTAAAATCGCCGGCGCCCGGATCGATTGAGACGCAGGCGCCCGCCGCCGCAGCGCCTGTGGGTATCTCGGGCGCCTTGCAAGACCTTCGGATTGCGCCGTATGCGGTTGTGCTGTTGAGTCGGTCTTGTTTGGTATAACCATGCCCAACGACCCATTGGCGCAGATATTGGCCGGGCTGCCGGACGAGGCGGATTACGATGCCGTCCACGCCGCGCTCATGGCGACGGAACGCGGCCGCCGCTTCCTGAGCGAATTCGCCGATCGCAATCGCCACGCCGACACGACCGCGATCGTGAGTGCCATCGCGCGCATCGAGGCGACCCTGCGCGGCGACGGTCCGCTGCGCGCCGACGCCGCCGGCGATCTCATGGAGATCGCCGCTGCCATCGATCGTATCCAAGCTGCGATCTCAGCTGGCGCGACGCCTGTGCTCGACGTCTCCGCCGCGCTCGAGCGCCTTTTGGATATCGCCTTCATGCTGCACGAACGTCCGGTCGAAGCGACGCTGTGCGATGGGCTCGATGCCGCCATCCGCGAAATTTCCGAAGCCAACATGCGCTCGGAATCGACGGCAAGGGGCATCCGCGAAGCGGCCGAACTGGTGCGCGCGCTGGCGAGCCGCGTGCGTGAGATGTTGGCACTTTCGAGCACCGTGCGTGGCGCGCCTCAGCCTGCCGGAGAAAATGTCGGTTCCGCGTCGGGCGCTGGGATTTTCGACCTGGCAAAAAACGACGGCGAGGCTTTCGCGCAAGCCGTCGCGGAGCTCGCGGCGTCGTTGCCAGCGATTACCGATGCGCCAGGCGAGCCTGTCGACGCGGTGCCGGTGCCGGTGCCGGAGCTGGAGCCGGAGGCGGAAAGCGGGGAGGGCACTCCAGCGCCGGCAGCCGAGATTGCGCCGAGCGAGAATGTTCTGTTGCCTGCAGTCGAGGCGCAGCAGACAGCTTCGGAAATCGCGATCCTGGATAATGACACCACGCCGCCGCAAATTGTATCGACCGACGTGTCGCTGAGTGAAGCGGTGTTGAACCAGGCTTCAGACGATTTCTTTTCCAGCCCGAATTTTTCCAGCGAAGCGCCGGCACGCGAAGAGGCTGCAAGCGCGCAGGCATTGAGCCAGGAGCCGCCGAGCGAAGCACCGGCGGAGAATTTTTCGACCGAGCCCGTGCCGGGTCCGCAGGAAGATCCCGCCGACCTGTTCGAGCCGGCGTCGGTTCCAACGCCGCCTGCCGAAGCGGCAGCGTCGGCCACCGCGGATGCTGCCGTTCCGGCAGAGCCGCCCGCGGAACCGCCGCGCGCCGTGCCGCCGCCGCCGGCGCGGGCTATTCCGCGCCCGCCCGGCAGCGATCCGCTCGCCGCGGTGCGCGATTTAAGCGAGGAAGAGCTGATCGCGCTGTTCAGCTAGCCGCAAAAAATTGCGTTGTGTCTGCATTGTTAACTTTTTATTAACCAAATCACGTCCTCAATATGATGATTCGGTAAACGGCACGGAAGTTGCTTTCCTTGAACGAGGTGAGGCGGATCAACAACGACGCTGCGTGTGCTTGCTCTCTCGAGGTCTGCGGGGACCTTTTCGTTAGTGGTCCGCTCAAAATGATCTTTAGGAGGCCACGATGCACACACTTACTGGTCGGATTCTGGCTGCAGTAGCGTTGTGCGTGCTTGTGTACGTTCCGAAAAACCTGGCTGCGCGTGACGACGGCCGCTACGCCGATTCGCCGCTGAAGGCCTGGTTCGACAGGCTCGCCAGCGGCAAGGGGCTTTGCTGCTCGTTCGCCGACGGCGTCAGCGTCGAGGACGTCGATTGGGACACCCAGGGCTCGAGCTATCGGGTGCGCATCAACGGCCAATGGGTCGTCGTGCCCGATGCGGCAGTGGTGACCGAGCCCAACAAGTTCGGGCCGGCGGTGGTGTGGCCGTATCAGGACAACAACGGCGTGACGCAGATCCGCTGCTTCATACCGGGCTCGGGCGCGTAATTGCTCAAACAACAAGCAAGAGCCCGGTTCTGATTCAATCGGAACTCGGCTCCAGCTGCGGCGCTATCTGAGAATCAACGGCTAGGCGACCAGCCGGGAGAACAGGTCGGGGTCCACGTTGCCGCCGGACAGAACGGCGACGGCGACTTTATTGCGCACGTCGATCTTGCCGGTCATCAGGGCCGCAAGCGCCACGGCGCCGCCCGGTTCGACCACGAGCTTCAATTCGGCGAAGGCAAACGCCACGGCGGCGGCGACTTCCTGATCGCTGGCTGTAACGCCGGCGCCGACCAGCGCGCGATTGATCGCGAATGTCAGCTTGCCGGGCGTGCGCGCCATCAGCGCGTCGCAGATGGTACCGGTCAAAGCGGCATTCTGCTCGCGCTGGCCGCTGCGGAACGAGCGCGCATGGTCGTCAAAATCTTGCGGCTCGGCGGTGTAGACCGCAGCCTTCGGCACGCGCGCCTTGACCGCCAGCGCAATTCCCGCGGTAAGCCCGCCGCCGGACGCGGTGACCACGACGACATCGGGAACGAGACCGAGCGCGCTCAAATCTTCGACGATCTCGCGGCCGGCGGTGCCTTGGCCGGCGATGATCAAGGCGTCGTCGTAGGGCGGCACTAGGACGGCGCCGCGGCGCGCCGCAATGTCGGTCGCAATGGCTTCGCGATCGTCACGGGCGCGATCATAGAGCACGACCTCGGCGCCGAGCGCCGCCGTGCGCTCGCGTTTGCCCCGCGGCGCGTCGTGCGGCATGACGATCACACACGGCATGCCGAGAAGCCGCGCCGCCGCGGCCACGCCCTGGGCGTGATTGCCGGAGGAGAACGCCACGACGCCGCCCGCGCGCTCTTCCGGCGGGATGGCGGCGAGCTTGTTATAGGCGCCGCGGAACTTGAACGAGCCGGTGCGCTGCAGGGTCTCGGCTTTGAGAAAAACCCGCCCGCCGGTCATGGCGTCGAGCGCGGCCGAGGTCAAAAGCGGGGTATGCAACACCACGCCGGCAAGCCGGCGGGCCGCGTCATCGACGTCGGCTGCGGTAGGCAGGGATACCGGAGCGTCCATAGTCCGACGGTAACGCCGCGATTGCGTCACGAGCAAGGGCGTTAGTGAAATTCCGTCGGCGCGGGCTGACCTGCGCAAATTCGCGCGCAAGTCACTCCGTTACTGATCGAACCGCCCGGCGGCGTGGGCCAGCATGGTGTAGACCTTGCCGGTGTCCGACGTCAGGTAGTTGCGCACCATGGCCGGCCCGCGATCGCCGCGCGAGGCGTCGTCAAGGAGGCGTTCGAACTCGTGGATATAGTGCTCCACGGTCTGCCGGAACTCCGGATCGGTGCGGTATTTGTTGCGGATCTCGTCGAACGCCTTCTGGCCTTGCAGCGTGTAGAGGCGGCGCGAGAAGATGCCGCGTTCGCCGCGCCGGTAACGCTCCCACAATTCGGCGGCCGCTTCGTGGTCGATCATGCGCGCGATGTCGACCGAGAGCGTGTCGAGCGAGTCCACCGCATCGCGGGGGGCGCGCTCTTCGCTGCGTGCCGGCTCGCGTGACGGCTGAGGGCTCGCAGCCGGCGCTTCGTCGTCGCGCGACGCGCGCGTCAACAGGTCGGACAGCCAGCCGCCGTTGTTGCGGCCGGCGTTGCCCGGCGTCGGGCTTTGCGGACGCGGTTCGGGCCGTTCGGCTCGCTCAGCCCGGTCCGGCCGGCGCGCCGGCGCGCCGGTGATGTCGCGCAAGCCGGCCGGCGGTTGCTGCGGCGGCGGGCTGATGTCGGGCCGGATCGGCCGCACCTGGGCGCGGCCGCCGCCGGTGGCGTAGGCGGCTTCCGCCTCGCGCCGCACCGGTTCGGCGGCATCGAGCGCGCGGCCGTGGCGGGCGACGATACGATTGAGCTCGGCCAGAGCTTCGATCTGATCGACGATGACACGGCGCATTTGCGACGCGCTCTCGGCGGTCTCCTGCGGCAGTTCGAGAACGCCGCGGCGCAACTCGGTGCGCGTGGTCTCGAGCTCCTGCTGCATTTCCGCGGCCATCTGCTTCATGCCCTGCATGATGGTGGTGAAGCGCTCGGCGGATTGGCTGAACATGGCCTGCGCCTCGGTGGACGCCTCTTCGTAAATCGCGTTGAAGGTCTCGCTGGTGCGCTTGCGCTCTTCTTCGGCTTGGCTGCGCACCAGGTCGTATTGCTGCTCGATCGTGCGCACGCTGTCGTTGCTGGTCTCGGCGATCAGGCTTGCGATCTCGCGGGTGCGGGTCGTCGCGGCCTCGAGCGATTCGTCGAGCAGGCCGGAGAAACGCTGCAGCCGTTGCTCGAAGTCGTCGGACCGCGCGTCCAGCGTCGTAACCAGCGTCTCGATGGTGGCCTGGCGGCTGGAGACCGTCTCCTCCGAGCGGCGGTTGCTCATTTCCAGAAGCTGGACCGCTTCGGCGAGCGAGCGCCCCTGGGTGGCGAACTGGGTCGACAGCTCGCTGAGATCGCGCAGCACCTTCGCGGTGACGGTGTTGAAGGTGCCGAGGTGCTGTTCGACCTTGGCGGTCGTCGCGCCGCTCTTGTTGCTGAGCTCGTTCATGGCGCCGACGAATTCGGATACCCGCGACGCCATGGTGTGCTCGATCGAGTTCATGTTCTCGTGGGCACCGCTCAAGACTTCTTGCAGCAGGATATTGGCTTCGCGCAGGCGCTCGAACAGCGCGGTGGAGTCGGAGCGCAACATGCCGTGAGTTTCCAGCATGTCGGCGACCGTGGCCGCCGCCGTCTGCTTCGATTCTTCGACCGCGGCGCGGGTGGCGCTGTGCAGATCGGCAAGCGTGCGCGCAATCGAGGTCTTGGCGCCTTCGGTGACGCCTTCGGCGCCCTCTTGCAGCTGGCCCAGCGTGCGCGTCATCGCCGAGGTGGCATTCTGGCTCGCTTCGTTGATGAGGCGGGCGATCTCCTCGCTGTTGTCCATCATCGTTTGCGTGAAGACGAAGCTCTTGGCCTCGATCGATTTCACCGCATGGTCGGTGACGCGGCTGACTTCGCCGGCGAATTCCTGGCCCTTGCCGGTCAGCGCCGTGATCAGGCCGTTCGACTTCTCGTCGAGCAGGCGGGTCATTTCGCCGAGCCGCTGCGCGGCCGCGCTGTTGAACTCGTCGGCCTTTCCGATGATCTCGCGCGATACCACGGTGCTGGCTCCGACCAGGAGGCGTTCGGCTTCGCTGGCGCTGCGGCCGATCGACTCGGTCGTGGTGGCGGCGGTCTGGGCGATGAGATCGGTCGCGGCCGCGGTCGTCTTGCTGATTGTCTCGCTGGCGGTCGCGGCAGTTCTGCCGATGGCTTCGTCGGCGGTCGCAGTGGTCTTGCCGATTGTCTCGCTGGCGGTCGCGGCGGTCCTGCCGATGGCTTCGTCGGCTGCCGTGGTGCTCTTGGCGATCGCGGTACTGGCCGCCGCGGCGCTTCTGCTGAGCGCATCGCCGGCTGCCGCAGCACTTCTGCTGAGCGCATCACTGGCAGCCGCGGCCTTCTTGCCGAGTTCGTCAGTGGCCGCAGTCGTGCTGCCGGTGATAGCCGCAGTCACCGCGGCGGCCTTTTTGGTGAGTTCGTCGCCGGCGGTGGTCGTGCTGCCGGTGATGGCTGCACTGACCGCCGCGGCCTTCCGGGTCAGCTCGTCACTGGCCGCAGTCGTGCTGCTGCTGATGACCGCACTGACCGCCGCGGTGCTCTTGGTGATGGCGTCGCTTGCCGTTGCCGTGCTCTTGCCGAGTGTTTCGTTGGCGGCCGCGGCGCTCTTGCCGATCGTATCGCTCAGCGTGACGGCGCTGCGATGCAAGCTTTCCACCGCGGTGAGGCTCGCCGCCGTGCTCTTGCCGAGCGCGTCGGTGGTGTTGGTGGAAAGTTGGACCAGGGCCCGCTCGGCGTTGCCGGTATTGACCTTGATCGCCTCGGACAGCTCCTTGACGCGGGTGCTGAGCAGGTCGCCGGCGGCGCGGCTGCGCACTTCCAGTTGCTGCGTGACTGCCTCGGCGCGGCCGATGAGCAGGTGCTCGAGCTGGCCGATGCGGCCGTCGAGCGTATTGGCGACCTCGACGGCGCGGGCGCCGAGCGTCTTGTCGATATTGGCAATGCGCGTCCCGACTGCGTCGGACAGGTTAGCCGCACGCGTATCGATCAGCGTGGTGACGTCGGTGATGCGGCGGTCGAGCGCGGTGACCACCTCCTTGCCGCCCTCGGCAAGGGTCTTGGCGATGTCCATGACGCGGCCGGACAGCGCATCGGTCAGCGTCTGGGTGCGGCCGTCGAGCGCTTCCTGGAAGCGCGACAGCCGCTGGTCGAGCGCGGTGGTGACCTCGTTGGCTTTGGTGGTGACGCGATTATCGAAGCTCTCGACGTAACCGCGCATCGATTCGGAGACGTCCTGGGTGCGCGCGCCGAGCCGTTCGACGAGCTCGGAGCCGTAGGTCTTCACGGTGCGGTCGAACTCGGCGAGGTGCCGGGTGATGAGGTTGCCCAGCGTGGCGGAGTCGCGCGAAATCTTCTCGCCGAGCTCGGCGCCGGAATGGCCGAACACCTCCTCGAACGCGGCAAGCCGCGTCGACAACATCTCCCTCATGGCGTCGCCGCGCGTGGCGACGGTGTCGACGAATTGCTCGACGCTCTCGCGCAGCGTGTCGTTCACGCTGGCGCTGCGCGACGTCAGCGTCTCGGTGATGCGTTCGCCGGTCTCTTCGAGTTTTTTGGCGACATCGCCGCCGCGCAGGCTGAGGTCGAGAATGAGCGACTCGCCGGAAGCCTTGAGCGTCGAGTTGACCTCGTCGGCGCGCGTCGCGATGGTCTCGGCCAGCTGGCTCGACGTATCGATGATGGCGTCGCTCAGCTCCTGGGCGCGGCCGGCAACGAGATCGGCGACCTCCTGGGAGCGGCCGATCATCAGGTCGATGATCGCCAGCGACTTCTCCGAAAAACCTTCGGTGACCCGATCGAGCCGTGCCGTCATCATGTCTTCAAGCCCGGTCACGATCTCGGCGAAATCCTCGCCGACGTGGTCAGTTTTGAAGTTCAAATTGGAAGTGAGCTGGTCGCTCGCTATGGAAATTGCGCGCGACGTCTCTTCGCTCGCCGTCGAAATCGCGCGCGAGGTCTCCTCGCTGGCGTTTTCCAAGCGTACCAAGAGATCGTTGCCGCGCACGCCGAGCTGTTCGATCATGCCGTCGCCGACCTGGCCTAGCGCTAAGGTGATGTGCTCGCCCCTCTCGGCGAGCGCATGGGTGATGCGCTGCGCCGCCTCGTTGACCTGCTGGCCCACCAGATCGCTGATGGTCGACAGATCCTGGGTCAGGTCGATGTGGACGTTGTTGATGGCCGAGCGCACCTGCTCGGCCTGCCCGACCAGCGTGTCGCGCTGGTTGGCGAGGTCCTGGAGCAGGCCGCGGATGCGAACTTCGTTGTCGCTATAAGTACGCTCAAGCGCCGCGACTTCGTTCTGCACCAAAGTTTCGAGCTCGCCGGCGCGCGCCAGCGCCCGCTCGACGCCGTCGCCCATGGCCGCGACCTCGCGGCGGATCGCCTGGCCGACGGTGACGATGGAATCCCGCGCCACGCTCTCGGGCTCGGCGAGCCGCAGCGCGACTTGCGCCATCGATTGCGTGATCAGGCGCAATTCCTGGGAGCGCCACGCCATATGCGCAATGCCGAAGAAGAAGATGATGGGCAACAGCGCCGCAGCACCGAGGCCGATCATGGCGGCGGCCGGCGAATGGCCCGGGCCGAGCGCTGCGTTGAAGTCGGCGAGATACGCCCACGACAAGGCCAGACAGCCGACAACCCAGGCGGCTGAGAACAAGGCGGCGACGAAATAAGAGGTCCGGGCCGGGCGGTCTTGCAGCGCGCGCAGGATGCGGCCGATCGACTGCTGATCGTCGTTGGCGGCGCGAAACGGCTGCGGCTCCGCGGCGCGGTGGCCGCTGGTATCGATGTCGTCGAGATCGATGGCCTCGTCGAAGGCGGGCATTGCCGGCTCAGTATGCGGGACGGCGTCGGCTGCACCCGCCAATGGAATCTCGTTCTCGTCCGGCGGTGCTGCTTGCCGCTCCTCGTCGTCCCGGACGTTGAGGGCTTCCTGGATCGCGGAGAGGGCTGCTTCCGTCGGATCCATCAACTTTTTCGGGTAATTTGCCATCGGTCGTCGCCTCGGGTGTTACGCTGGACTAGGACGGCCCAAAACCCGGGCCGCTCCACGAGCGCGTGATCGTTTCGATCCTCATCGGGCACTCCTGGGGCTCCCCAGCCCTCAAGTCATAGTGCCATTGGCTATCCTATCGGTCTGGCGGATCGAATAAAACTGGGAGCGGTAACGTCCCTTTAATCATCGTTAACGCTTTGCTCACCATGACCGCAGTTTGCGGTCCGCGCCGGTCGGACTTGGCATTCTGGTGCCAACAATGGGGCAAGCTTGCGGCCAATTGCTGGGCAAATCACCCAAATCCCGAGCTTTGGTTGAGCCCGCGATCCATGGTCCGGCGCGCGCCGCGATGCCGGGTAAGACATTGCTTACCAGCGGCGTGAAACGAGCGCCCGGATTCACCCCGTTTTCGTGGTTTCACGTGCAGAATCGCGGGCAATGAGAAAAGATCGGACCGACGGGGAGGCCGTTATGACCGCCATGACCGCACCAAGCGCTTTGAGCGCGGCCGGTTCGGACCGGCAGCGCGCCGTCATCGACGACGACCACCTCAGCCGCATGACGCTGGGCGACCGCAGGCTCGAGCGGGAAGTCCTCGAAATCTTCGTCCGTCAGACCGTGATCATGCTCGAACGCATCGCCGGTGCCGAGCCGGCGCTGGCTGCCGCAGCCGTCCACACGCTGACGGGCTCGGCGCGCGGGATCGGCGCCTGGCGGGTGGCGCGGGCCGCGGAACAATTGGAACGCATTGCCAACGGCAAATCCGGCGCGGCGGCGCTGGACGAGGCGGTCGAGGAACTTAAATGCGCGACCGTCGAGGCGAGCGCGGCGATCGCCGCCCGTTTGGGCGATGTTTTGCGCGGCCATCGACCTCGACCTCGGCCAAAGCTTGATTTGGGCGAACTCTGACCCCACACATTCGTCCGCACTGGCGCCGGTCGGCGCAAACCAATAGATAGGGGCGGTCCGACGGCCACTCCTTATCTGGCCGTTGCCAAGTTCTGCTTCCGAGTCATGCTTCCCGCCTGCAGTCCCTCATTCCGCCATGGTCAAAATCACTTTCATCGATACCGCCGGCACGGCGCGCACCGTCGAAGGCGAGGTCGGCTCGACCGTCATGGAGACGGCGATCAAGAACGGCGTTCCCGGCATCGAGGCGGAATGCGGCGGCGCCTGCGCGTGTTCGACCTGCCACGTCTATATCGACGATGCCTGGCGGGAGAAGGTCGGCGAGCCGTCGCCCATGGAAGAGGACATGCTCGATTTCGCCTATGAGGTGAAGCCGAGCTCGCGCCTGTCGTGTCAGATCAAAGTGAGCGAGGAACTCGACGGGCTGACCGTGCGAACGCCGGAGCGGCAGGCATAGTTGGCACAAATCCGCGTCTCGCTAGAACGAAATCCGGCAAAGCTCCGCAACAACGACATTTCCATCCTCTTTCCCTGCCGCCGTCAGCACGCTAGACACTCCCCGCATCAGCAAACACAGCCATTAGAGACGAGCACGCATACGACATGAGCGAACCTATCAAAACCGACGTTGTCATTATCGGCGCGGGGCCGGTCGGCCTGTTCGCCGTCTTCGAGCTTGGCCTGCTCGACATGAAGTGCCACCTCATCGACATTCTCGACAAGATCGGCGGCCAGTGCGCGGAGCTATATCCGGAGAAGCCGATCTACGACATTCCCGGCGTTCCCTATACCAGCGCTCAAGGTCTGGTCGACGCGCTGCTGTTGCAGATCAAGAACTTCAACGCGCAATTCCACCTGAGCGAAATGGTCGAGAAGGTCGAGAAGATCGGCGATCCGCTGTTCCGCGTGACGACCGACCAGGGCAAGGTGTTCGAGAGCAAGGTCGTCGTCATCGCCGCCGGCGGCGGCTCGTTCCAGCCGAAGCGCCCGCCGATTCCGGGCATCGAGCCGTATGAAGGCAACACCGTGCACTACGCGGTGCGCAAGATGGAGAATTTTCGCGACAAGCGCATCTTGGTCGTCGGCGGCGGCGACAGCGCGCTCGACTGGACTCTCAATCTGGCGCCGCTGGCGAGCAAGCTGACGCTGTGCCATCGGCGCGCCGAATTCCGCGCCGCGCCGGATTCCGTTAACAAGATGATGGCGCTGGTCAACGAAGGCAAAATTGATCTGGTGCTGGGCCAGGTGACGTCGCTCGTCGGCGCCGACGGCAGAATCGAAAAAGCCATCGTCAAGAAGAACGACGGCTCCATGGCCGACGTCGATTGCGATGTGATGCTGCCGTTCTTCGGCTTGACCATGAAGCTAGGCCCGGTTTCGAATTGGGGGTTCGAGCTGAAGAACAACGAATACATCCCGGTCGACACTGAAGCCTTTGAAACCAGCATGCCGGGCATTTTCGCCATCGGCGACATCAACTGGTATCCCGGCAAGCTCAAGCTGATCCTGTCCGGATTCCATGAAGGCGCGCTGATGGCGCAGAAGGCCTATCACTACATCTATCCGGACAAGCGGCTGGTTTTTCAGTACACCACATCGTCGTCGAGCCTGCAGAAAAAGCTCGGCGTTGTGCCGACGCCGCGCTGATCAGCGCATTTACGGCGTCCGCGCGGGCGCCGGTGCATTCAGCGCCGGCGCGTTCGGCGCTGCAGGTGTCACCGAGGGTGTCGGCGGCGGCAACGGCTCGGCGCGCACCACCGGCGGCGTCGGCAGGCCGAGCACGCCGCGGGCGGCGGGCAGCGCCGCATCCGCCATCGCGGCATAGCCTTCCGCGGTTGGATGCACGGCGCCGCCATAGACGGCGCTGAGCACGCCCCAGATCGCGTCGTGGATGTCGCTCGGCTTCAACATCGCCGGCATGCCTTCGGGATAGGTCATGGCGGTGAAATAGCTGTCGTTGGCGGTCCTGATCCAACGCGCCCGCGACGCATAGGGCCGGTAATCGCTGGCCGGCCGCCCGCAGGTCATCGGATCGTCGGCGGCCTTGGCGAGGTCGGTTTCAAAACTATTGCCGGTCGTGGAAAAGCAGGCGCGATCGAAGTCCGGATCGCTCGCCGCGTGCACGCACATGCCGTGCTGGGCGAAAGCCGCCTGATGGGCATCGGCGAATGTCATGCGGTCGGTCAGCGGATCGTGGCAATTCTTGTCGCCGTCGCAGGTCGCCAGCATTTTGATCTTCGGCAAAAACTTGGTGTCGACGAAGGCGGCCGCGGCGCGCAGCCGCTCGACATCGGCGCCGAAGGCCGGATGCACGTCGAGGCCGTCGCGGCCGCCCGGGCAAGGCTGGTTCACCGCCTGCATCGCCGGGTTGCCATAAGAGACGAACACGACACGCGCGAGATTGCCGCCGACCAGCGGCTTGAGCGTGCCGCGCAATTGCGCGAAGGCGTCGGGCAAGTCGCCGTCGAGAAGCTTTTGCGTGTCTTGCGCGCTGGCGATGGAGCCGCCTTGGCGGAGCAACACCCGCTCGGTGGTGCCATCGACGATGACATTGGCGACAAGGCCGGCAAAATTCACGTCGTTGGCGCCGACCGTGAGCAACACCATGTCGAGCGAGCGCAGCGGATTTTGCTTGCGCGCCGCGGCCAGCAAATCCTTGAGCTCGCCGAATTGCGCCGGCGAGGTCCCTGAGCAATTATCGACACCGAGCACCCACGGACAATCGTCGGCCATCTGACTGCCGAACATGCCGGCCGCGATGCTCGCCCCGGTGCAGGCCAACGGCAGGAAGGTCACGGCGAGGTGCGGCTGCTCGATGGCCAGCGCCAGCGCGGTGCGTAGCTGATAGCTGTAAAGCGAGCGGTGACAGCCCGGGCTCATCCAGCGGGCGCCGTGACGGGCCCAATCTTTCGCCGCGACCGGTGTCGAAGGCCCGTTCTCGCAGGAGCGATCGTCGCCATAGCCGGCGCGGCCCGGCCGGAAATATTGGCCGCTGGAGCTGCCGCGCAGGAAGCGCTTGAAGCAAAACGTGCCGTCCAACTCGACGGCCTTGTCGGGATTGCCTTCGCCCGCGGCAATGGAATCGCCCAAGCCGGCGATGAGCACGTCGCGCACGGCGATCTCGGCGACCACGCGTTGCGCGGTGCCGTCGCCGAGCGGGATGTCGACTGTGGCGACCGTGATGCGTCCGAACGGCACCCGCAGGATGATTTCGCCTTCGCAGGGCGCCTCATTCTGGCGCAACTGGCCCTGGCCGGAATCGAAGGTCCAGGAACAGATCGCGCCCGGCGGCGTGTCGCCGGATACGACGACGCCGATGCGGTGATCGCGCGGCGAGAGGTAATTCTCTTTTTCACCGTCGCGGTCGCAGGTCTGCATCAGGTCGCCGAACTTGTCGACGCAGAGATTGCCGACGACGTCCTTGGC
>Ga0187862_10001639_pt1 | contig 23451 bp, 22 predicted proteins | sample June2016WEW_10_1_FD_133003 | JGI IMG/M metagenome (GOLD analysis project Ga0187862, IMG submission 133003) | Peatland microbial communities from SPRUCE experiment site at the Marcell Experimental Forest, Minnesota, USA - June2016WEW_10_150 | ecosystem: Environmental > Terrestrial > Soil >...
CGAACATATTCCATTCGACGAGTCGATTTTCAGCGAGATGTGCCGGGTGCTGCGGACCGGCGGCATGCTAATTCTCGGCACGCCCGACTATGCGACGATCGGGTGGCGGATTATCGAACCGATCTACGGCTTCCTGATGCCCGGTGGATACAAGGACGAGCACATCACGCATTACACGCTGGAGCGGCTGCGCGAGATCCTTGCCCGCCACGGAATCGTGATCGAGGAGACCGCCTACGTCGCGCGCAGCGAGCTGATCGCGCGATGCCGCAAGCTTGGACTCGAAGCTCGTGCGCGCAGCGATGTTGGTGCGGCGGCCTCGACGGCGGCCTGAAATCCGGAAGCGAATCCTGAGATGACAGAGCGTCGCAGCTTGCGGCTTGCCGGTACCGGGGCGCTGGCTTTTATCGTGGCGACCGCAATCTGCGCGACGTCGTGCTCGAGCACGAAGCCGCAATCGCCGGGAATGGATCTGACCAGCATGCATCTGTCGCCCGCCCCGGCAGGCAGTTGCAAGATCGATGCGGTCAAGATGTGCCAGGTCACGGGAGGGCTTGCGGGGGCGGCGCCGTCGTCGCAGCCAGCGGCGATGCCTACGGCGAGTTCATACGCGGCGCGCAAGGCTCCCGAGTCAGTCGAATTTCAGATTCCTATGGGCCAGACTATCGAGCTGAAGTGCTATTACGATTTGCAGCACAACGCGATCTATCGCGCCGATGCGACCGCGGAGTCCGCGCTGACCCGGAACTCCGTCGAGTACATGAAGCAGCGGGGATTGTGCATTAACAAGTGAAGCGGGCGGGCAGGGGTGACCCCTGCACTCGGGGTTAAGGCCGCCCGCCGTTGGCGGGCGCGGCCCGTGCCAAGGGCTTAACAGTGCGCTGCCGTCGCCACGGCGGCGGGGAGGTCGAAATGCCAAAGATTCAAGTCGGCGAAGTGAACCTCAACTATGACGTCGCCGGGAAGGGCGAGCCGCTCCTGATGATCATGGGTCTCGGCGCCAGTTCAGCGGCGTGGAATCCCGAGCTGGTAGCCGAACTCGCGCGCACGTTTCGCGTGATCACGTTCGACAATCGCGGTACCGGGCAGAGCGACAAGCCTGACGTGCCGTATTCGATCGAAATGTTTGCCGATGACGCGGCCGGGCTGCTCGGCAAGCTCGAGGTTCCGCGCGCGCACATCTTTGGCGTCTCGATGGGCGGGATGATCGCGCAGGAGTTCGCGCTGCGGCATCCTGGTCGAACGGCGACGCTCACGCTTGGATGCACCATGGCGGGTGGCGCGCACGCCGTGCCGCCGCCGCTCGAATCGCTGCAATTTCTGACCGCGCCGCGCGGGGAGCTTGCGCCGGAGGAGATGGTTCGGCGCTCATGGCCGTTCACGTATACGCCAAAATACACCGCGGAGAATCGGGCGGTGCTCGAGGCCTCGATTGCGCGCCTGCTCAAGCATCCGACGCCGCCGTTTGCATTCCAACGCCAACTCGAAGGGACCTACACGCTTAAAACTTTCGACCGCCTGCCGCAAATCAAGGCGCCGACGCTGGTTGTGACCGGCGACGCCGACGTGCTGATACCGGCGAAGAACTCCGAGATAATCGCGGCACAGATACCCGGCGCGAAACTTCACATTATCGCGGGCGTGGGACACGGATTCATGGATGAGGGCCGCGCCGCATTCCTGAAAGTATTTTTGCCGTTCGTAAAATCGCATCCGCAGCAGGGGGCTGAGGGAGAACTTGATTGAATGTGAAACCCGCGATGGGTTTCACACTTCCTTCGGCAGGGGCTGCAGCCCCTGCACCCGCAGTGAGAAGACGCGAAAATCTGCGCAGCGCATCTTTTCGCGACTACGCGATGGGCCGTTGGCACGGCTGGTCAGCATTACGCTCGAGAGAAAAAGACGCGCCGCGCGGATTTTTCGATTCGTTACCGGGTGCAGGGGTCACCCCTGCCCAGGGAGGTGCGGAACCCACGGTGGGTTCCGCATTCAATTGGGTGGTTGAAATGACGCGGGCGGCGCTTGCGCGCGGGGCCGCGGGCAGCCTTAATCTCGTACGTGCCCTCGCTTTACGACTTCGCAATCGTATCCCAGTCGCTCGGCCAGACGCAGAGCCGGCTTCAGATGGCCGAGACGGTAGGCACATTTCTGGCCAAACTCGACATCGATGAAGCGGAAGTCGCGGCGCGATTCATGGTCGGTCGCGCGATCGTGATGGGCGGGGAGAAGCGCACCAAAATCAGCGGCCGCGCAATCTGGAAAATCGTCGCGGAGATGACCGACAGCGCAGACCAGGGCGAAGACATCTTTGCCGCCGCCGAAGACTTCGGTGAGGCGATCGAGATGACGCTCAAGCTTCGCGCAGCCGACCCTGAACCCACGCTCACGATTCGTGAGCTCAACGAGAAATTCGTCGAGATCGCCGCTATCGAGGGGCGCCACTCGCGCAAGCGCATGCTCGACCGGCTGCGCGAGCTGTTCGCACGCGCATCGGCATTCGAAGCCAGGTACATCGCGAAGATTCTGATCGGCGAGATGCGCCACGGGATGAGCGAAGCGCTGATGGTCGAGGCAATCGCTTGGATGGGCGCGCGGCCGGTCAGCGAAGTGCGCCGGATTCACATGCGGGAGGCCGACCTCGGCCACGTGGTGCGAATCGTCAGAAGTAGCACGGCGTCGTGAGCGTTCGCTCCGAGGCCGCGGTCGAGGGTGTGTACAATGATATACAGCGTTTCACGGTTTCAGCGCGCCGTGAATCAGTGATGATGCTGGACGTGGCTGGGCTCGTGCGCGACGCTCAGCGCCATCCCGATAGCCTCGATTTCTGATTGGCCAAAATCGGCGAGCACAAACGCCTCGCCGCCCTTGTCGGTTTCGACTCGCTCGTAAAGATCGCAGCACCACCAATCGGGACCCAATTGGCGTGTCCGGATCACGAAGACATTGCCGCAAACCACTTCAACCCGTTCCATAAGAGCCACCTTCCTGATTTCGAATGGCCGCAGGTGCCGGGAGTACTAAGATGAATTATTTAGCATAATTTCGTCAGTAATGCTAATGCTCAAAACGTGAAAGTTCACGTGATTAGTGGAGTTTTTCCGCAGAGTCGGACTAAAAATCGCTAGCGAGTCGAGCGGGTCGAGGCAACCCAGGCGGTAAGAGCGTCGGCGGTCGTGGGGAAGGCGAGGTCGTGCCACGGAATGTCGTCGGGGGCGAAGTAGCGGACTTCGGTTGCCTCGTCGGACAGAGACGGCGCGTCGATGCCCGGTGCGGCGAGATAGACAACGATCGTCATTGCCGGACTCATCGAGTCGGTGAACACTCCCAGCAGCGGCCCGAGCGCAACCCGCATCCCAACTTCCTCGCGCGTCTCGCGAACCGCGGCGTCGGCGGAATTCTCACCGAAATCGACGTAGCCACCCGGAAAGGTCCACTTGCCGACTGCGGGCTCGATGCCGCGGCGCAGCAACAATACCCGGCCGCCGTCAACCACGAAGCATCCAGCGACCAGCTTGGGTCCCGGGAAATGCACGAAGCCGCATCGCGTGCAGACGTTGCGCCGGGCGTTCTCGGGCATAATCAGCCGAGGCGCCATCGCGGCGCCGCACAGCGGACAGAATCTCACCTTGGCCGGATAATCGCGCTGCACATGATGGTTGGGGTGAGCCGGGTCGTCTTTCATCGAACTGCTCTCATGCGGTGAGGCGGCGAACCAGGGCTTCGCCAATAAGCATAATCATCGCGGCGACGAGCAGGTACGGATTCATCGAGACGCGGCGCTCGAGCGTGGCGCGTTCGGTGGAGACTTCCGCCGGCGACGGATTGAGACGCCCGCCGGTGGCGGACGCGAGTTGTTCGAGCAGGCCGTAGTTGGGCTCGGGCTGCGGCAGTTCGGCGTTGACGGACGGACTGACGGTGAACGCGAGCGGCGGGAACTTCTTGTCCTTGCCGGCCGGCGAGCGGACTTCGAAGTAGTAATTGCCGGGGGCGGGCGCGTCGATCGATCCCGACAGCTCGCCCACAACTTCTTCGGTGAGTGCGGTTTCAGTCCTGGTTCCGTTGGGCCGCGTCACGAGCACGGTTACCAGGCGGGCCGCGTTGCCCGGCTCCGCGCTGTAGTCGGTCAGCTTGATATTGATCCGGCCTGCATTGTAGCCGAGTGCGACGTCGATTTTGGGCTCGGCGGGCATCTCCGGCGTCATCCAGGCGAGCATGCGATCCCAAAGCGGCTGAAAAACATTCGCGCTGACCCACCTCCCGGACCATCGCCCGCTCGCATCCGTGGTCACCGCCATCGCCTTGCCCGCGCCGTACTTCCAGCTCGCGATGACGGGTTCGCGCGTGCCGCTGCGATCCACGTACATGCTCATGGTGGCGCGCGGTTTGATTTCGGTGGAGACGTAGCCCTTGAGCGGTGGCATCTGGCGCACCGCGAGATCTTTCAAAATCGCGTCAGGGTTTTCGGTGCGCGGTGTGAATTCTTTTTCGACCATCGTGATCTCGCCGCCGTGCGCGCGAAAGTCTTCGACGAAAAGCTGGGGCAGATTGCTCGGGTTGTCGGTCTGATAGTAGGAACCGCCGCCGTACCTGGCGATCGCCTGGAGCAGGTCCACGTTGGCGTCCCGGCCGACCGCGATCGTCGAGATCGTCGTGCCGGCGTCATGATGCATCCGCGAGACCAGGTCGTAGTACATCTCGGCGGTGCCTCCGGTCTCGCCGTCGGTGAGGACAACGACGTGCTTGACCTGCGCGCCGCTGTTGCCGAGCATGCGTTCGGCCTCGCGCAGCGCTGGAATCATGAAAGTCTGGCCATGCGCGGAGAGCCGGTTGATCATCTGATCGAAATACGGGCGGCTCTGCGCGACGGACTGGAGCGGGATGACGACGAACGGTTGCGAGTCGAATCCGACGACGCCGATCAGGTCGTTGTCCTTGAGAGTTCTGGTGACGGTCTCGGCGGCGGCTTTGGCGTAAGTGAGTTTGTCGTTGCGGCCCATCGAGCCCGACTTGTCGATAATGAGCACCAGCGCGCGTTTCTTTTCCTTGTGCTGCGGCGGCTTCATCGTCACCGGCATCACGGCCGCCAGCGGGCTGTCGGCGTAACCGCCAAGCCCGAAACTCGAATCGCCCCCGACCATCGCGAGCGAACCGCCGTGGCGCACGTACTCCGCCATCGCGTTCTGCGCGGCCTCCGCGATTCGTTCGCTCGGCACGTTGTTGATCAGGATCGCGTCATAACCCGAGACGGCGCCGTCCCAGGCCGCGCCGGTGACGGGCACGATGGTTGGTTCGAGCCCCATCCGATTGACGACGATACCGAGATAGTTCGCGTCCCTGGCGCTGTCGGTAAGAATCAGAACTTTGCGGCGCGCGCCCACTCCAACCCATCCCTTGAGAGAGTCGTCCTCGGGGTACGCGTCGAGCGCGGGATTGTCGGGCTTGAAGGCGGCGGTGTACGAGGCCAGGCCGGCGGTTTCGTTGCGGACCGGGAAGTCGAAGCGCTGCGAGCCGCGCGCCAGCGTCACCTTGCGCTCGTCGATTAGCGCGCCGTCGCGCTCGATGGTGACCGTCCCCGTCACGGGCACGTCGTTAAGATTCTCCAGCGTGACGCCGAGCGCGAACGCAGCCGCCTTCTCCAGCGCCGGCGGAAGCGAAAGCGCCGTCATCGTGACGTTGGGGATCGAACGCGCGCCGGGCGGGGTGAAGATGTCGAGGCGAATCTCGGCGGAGACAATCGCGCTTATCGCGCGCTCAGCATCGCCGCGATTTTGCCATCCGTCGGTCACCATCACGGCCGGGCCGCCATGCGCGTCGGGATCCGCGGCGATACGATAGAGCGCGCTCTCAAGGTTGGTCGCGCCGGGCCCGCATTCGGCGCATCCGGTTCCGTTGGCGAACGCCGATTCGACCGCGCCGATCGATTGAGGGACCGCGCTGGATGCGAACATGTACGCGGGATCTCCCGCGCGCAGACCAAGCTCGTCGCGGATAAGCTTGAGCGTCCATGCGCGCATCGCTGGCGTGATACTGGCGCTCGCATCGACGATTGCGGGCCTCGCGGCCCCTTCGGAATGCATTACCTGCTGCGGATTTGCGAACGCGACGACGAACAGGACGAGAACTATCGCGCGCATCAGCGGTGCAAACACGCGGCGAATTTCGCGCGCGTTGACCAGACCCCAGAGCGCAACGATCGCGGGAATCGCGAGCAGATAGAGCACCTCGCGATGAGCAAAGGTCAGATCGTGCTGGAAGACTGTTGGAATCACGGCGCGGCGGCCTCGGCGATTCGGCGGCGCCGATAGACGATGAGGGCTTCCAGAGCGGTCAGCGCGATGATCACGGCGAGAATGTAATCGCCAAGCGAGGACTTTTCCATTAGCGGCGCGGCAGCGGAACCCGAATTTGCGGCTTCGACTTTGAGCGGCGCCGAGCTGGAGAGATCCGACTCGGTCAAGTCGGCAAGATTCACCGCGCGTGGCGTCTTCGCGCCGCCGGGACCGACCAGTTCGTAGACTCCCTGCTCCGAAACCGCGGTGAAAAGCGTGCCGGGATCAGCCGCCACCGCGCTTCCCGACGGCAGTATCACGCGCTCGACGCCCGCCGGCACCAGCCACGGCTGCCCGGTCCGGTAGCCGTTGCTGCTCGCACCCAGTCCGGCGAGATAACTGATGGCGTTGAGCGTCAGCACTGACATGGGAAGGTTGCGCCGCCCAAGATACGGAAACGGATTGAAGCCGGTCGCGACGAAACGATGCGCTCCGCGCTCGCCCTTGAGCACGATCGCGCCGCCGTCGCCGCCGACCACCTGGCTCATCCATGGATGAGTCCCGAAATACTCGCCCCCGCGCAGGCTGAGCAGCCGGAAATTCACCGAATCGGTGAGCGTGTCGGTCGTGCGCCATCCGGCAATCTGCACCTTCGCGGTCGGCGTCACCGTCAATCCGAAAACGGGATCGCCCGGCGGCGGCATCACGAGCATCGTGTTCACGCCGGGGATTTCCTTGGGCGCGGCGAATTCAAAGATGGCGAGATCGAAGGTGCCGAGATCGCCGGGTGAGTAGGCATCGGGGGTTCGTGCGGTGACCTCGACGCCGGGAATCGAATTCAGTCCCGCGGCGTCGGCGGGAGTCGGGCTGACGAAAAGAATCGACACGTTCTTGACGGAGCCGGCCGTCGCATAGGCGACGTTGTCGAGGGCGAGCGCGTCGTCGGGCGCGAGTTTCGCCTCGTAAATCCGCGCGGGCGGGATCGCGGGGAACTCGAGCGTAGCAGTCTCACGCGCGCCGATAGCTTCCCTGGCGTGGGCGATTTGCTTGCCGTCTCCGGTCACGACGAGTTCGAGCGTGCGGGTATCCGGGCTGAAGTTGGCGATGGAGAGACTCGCGTGAAGGGCTTCTGCGCCAAGGGCTTCGCGCCGCAGCGAGAACGAGCCGATCGCGGCGTTGGCGACGGCGTCGCCCACCTCGATCGGATGAATTCGCGCGGGAACCGGCGCGGCGAGCGCCTTGGCGCCGGCAAAAATCACCTTTGCGACGCGCGCTTCCGAGGCGAGGTTGCCGAGAAAGTTTTCGAGCGTCGTTTGATCGTTGGGCGCATCGGTCGGCTTGATTCGCGACAGCGCAATGCGCGCCTCGGTCAGGGTATTGAACGGGGGCGCCACCCGGCGCGGCTGCGGCGCGGTGACGTAAACGGAGATTTCGCTGCCGCCGTCTTCGGCGGACAACGCGGCGTCGAGCTTTTCGCGCGCCACCTCGAAACGGCTTTTACCCGCGGGCGTCAACGCCTGCATCGCGGCGGAATTGTCGATCACGACCGCGAGCGGAGCGGTCTTCTTCCAGATGAACGGACCCGCCATCGCGAGCACCGCGAGACTCAGGATGAAGACCTCGGCGAAGAACATCCAATCCAGCCGCGGCCATCCACCGAAACGCTCCCGGCGAAAACCGCGCAGCGCACGGAACGCCAGCACGCTCGAGACCGTCACGCGCGCCGGCCGCTCCTTGGCCAGATATGCCAGCACCAGCGCCGGGATGAGGGCGAAAAATACGAGCGCGCCTGGATAAAGGAATCCCATCGGATGACTCTTCAGTGCGCCAGGCCCAGATCGCTCACCGCGCGGACGAAGAAATTCTGGAAGTTCTGGTCGGTCGTGTAGAGCGCGTAATGCAGCCCGCGCTTGAGGCAGAATGATTTTATCTCGCGCGTCAGACGCAGCATCGTCTCGCGATACTGCGTGCGTTCGCCCTCGCCGATCGAGACGCGCAGCCGCTCGCCCGATTCGGAATCGACTACCTCTACGTCGCCGTCGAGGCCCTGGCCGTTGAGCTCGCGCCCGCCAAGAATTTGCACGGCCGTCAGGTCCATCGAGGCCGCGGTGAACATCCCCAGCCCGCGCGTTACCGAGTTGAGCAGCATCAGAAAGTCGGAAACGATAAACACCTTGCCGGCGCGCCGAATCGCGAGCAGCTCGGTCGCCAGCGACGTCGCGAAATCGAACTGCCCGCCCGGCTTGAGATTGTGAAGGCGGCGCGCGAGCTCGACGATTCGATGGCGGCCGTTGACGAACGACGGATTCACCTTGCCGCCGCTGCCGCCGAGCACGCGCAGCATCACGCGATCGCCGCTGGCCAGCGCGACGTAGGCAAGTGCGAGCGCCGTCAGGATCGCGGATTCGAACTTGCGGTCGCCCGCCGGATACGCCATCGACGCGCTCGCATCGACGAAGATGTAGGTGAGCAGGTCTTCCTCTTCATGGAAAAGCTTGATGTAGAGCTTGTCGCTGCGCCCGTAAAGCCCCCAATCGATGTAGCGGAAGTCGTCGCCGGGCGAGTAATGGCGAAAATCGTTGAACTCGAGCGACGAGCCGCGCTTGGGCGACAGATGCATCCCCCGGCCCAGCCCGCCGTATCGCTGGCGGGTTCTGATCCTGAGCTTTTCGAGCCGGGCAAGAAAACCCGGCGTGAACTCGTCCGGCAGTCCGAACATCGGCTACGTGCGCGGCTTCCTCAGCCGCTTTACCACCTGCTCGAGGATCGATTCCGAAGAAACACTTTCGGCCTCGGCCTGGAAGTTGAGCAGCAGGCGATGGCGCAGGCACGGGACGATCGCGTCGTCGATATCGTCGTAGCTCACGCTCACGCGGCCGGCGAGCAAGGCGTTAACCTTGGCGCACAAAATCAGCGCTTGCGCACCGCGCGGGCTCGGCCCAAAACGAAGGTATTGGGAGACCTCGGGGATGGCGCCGGGACCGCCGGGAGTGCATCCGCCGATCACGCTGATGATGTAACGCTCGAGCGGTTCGGCCACCATCACCTCGCGAACGAGTGCCTTGAGCTCCTCGATCGCCCGCGGCGCGCGCGAAGGTTCGAACAGCGGCTGAATTTTGGCATGCGCCGTACCAGTGGTGCGGTTGAGGATTTCGCGCAATTCGTCGGGCTTGGGCGACCCCATCACGACTTTGAAGATGAACCGGTCCATCTGCGCCTCCGGCAGCGGATAGGTTCCTTCGAGCTCGATGGGGTTTTCCGTGGCGAGGACGATATACGGCGGATCGAGGACGTAGGTGGTGCCGAAGACGGTGACCTGATGCTCTTCCATCGCCTCGAGCACGGCCGACTGCGTCTTGGGCGTCGCGCGATTGATCTCGTCGCCGAGCACCATGTGCGCGAAGATCGGGCCGGGCTTGAACTGGAACTCGCGATGACCGTCGGCCTCGGTCAGCACCTGCGTGCCGATGATATCCGAGGGCATCAGGTCGGGCGTGAACTGAATTCGTTTGAAGCTGAGCCCGAGCGTTTCGCTGGCCGCCTTGACCATCAACGTCTTGCCCAGTCCGGGCACGCCTTCGATCAAAATATGGCCGCCGCAAAACAGCGCGGTTAGCATTTTTCGCACCACCTCACGATGGCCGACGATCACGCGCGCGACTTCGCTCTCGGCGCGCGAGAAGATCTCGCGAAATTCCGCGACCCGCTGGTCGGGTGAAGCTTGTTGAGGAGCCGCTCCCATCCGTTGTCCTTCCTTATCCTGAATCTAGTGAATCATGTCGCGATAGCGCGGCGGCACCAGTTGTCGTTCGTCGGGCGGCGCGTCGTCGCTGGTCGGCGCAAGCGGGGCATTGACGTAACCCGTCGTCGCCGTGGGCCGATCGGTGTCAAGTACCGTTTTCCCTCCATTACCGGAAGTGGGCGCTCCCGGCAGCCGGAACATGACGTAGCGCGCATCCTTGATGTCCAGTGCGGCGCCCTTCTCGCCGGGCTTCAGGAAGCGCTGCGCATTAGTCGAGGTCGGCATCTCGCCGAGATGCGTATCGCCGAGGTTCGAACCCATGTCCTTGTTATTTTTGGGGTTGCCGCCGGCGGCGGGAATATTGCGATCGCCGTTGGCGCCCGGCTTCGGGATGTTCCCCGGTCGGTTGGGATCGGGCTGGCTGCCGCCGCCCTGATTCTTGTCGGCGCCGGGCTGTTTGTCGGGGCTGGGATTTTTTGCGTTGGCGGTCTCGACCTGCGCTTCCGCTTTGGCGAGTTCGTCATGGAGTTCGAGGCTCGATTGGTCGGCCTTGTTCTGATCGTTCTTGTCGTTTTTTGCCGATCCTTTTCCGCCTTGGTTCTTGCCCGAGCTCTTGCCGGTGTTGCCCTTGCCCGAGCCCGAACTCTCGACGCCCAACTTCTGGCCGGCGCCGGACTCGCTCTTGCCCTCGCCGTTGCCCGCGCCCGTGGAGTTGCCTTGGCTCTTGCCGTTGCCGTTTCCGTTCTGTGCGTTTGCCTTACCGGCGGCCTGATTTTTTCCGGACTGGCTGTTGTTGCGTTTCTGAGCGGCCTTGTCGGCCTGCCGCATCGCTTCCTCGATGCGCGCCTTTTTCTCTTCGGGCGGCAGCTTGGAATTTTCCAGTGCATCGGCTGCCTGGCGAATCTTGTCCGCCAGCGCGGAATCGTCGGAACTGGCCGATGTTCTGGCGATCTCCTCGGCGATCGCGCGCAGCTTGGCGGCCTCGGTATTCTCGGGCGTCGGCGCGCGCACCAATCCTAGTGTCGCGAGCACCATCGCAAGCGCGACCACGCCCGCAAAAATCGAGGATCGCTTGAGCGGCTCGCCGACTTCGAGTCTGAATTCCCGGCGAACATCGAGGCCGCCGAACAGCGCGATCGCGCGCCGCCACAGAATCGGGAACAGCGGCGTACGCCGCGCGCGGATGCTCTCCGGCGCCGACGGATTGGCCAGCGTGGCGAACGTCACGATCTCCTGATGGCATTCCAGGCGGTCGTCGAGCTCGGCTGCCGCCGCAACAAAGTCGTTGGCGCGCCGATACGCCCGAAATGCCATGATCAATCCTGCCGCAAGCACCACGATGCCCGCGCCGATCAATACGAGGCTGAGCACACCCGCGCGCTCGGGCGCAAGCCGGTATCCCAGCCGCGTCCAGGTCACCTTGCCGATCGGCTCGAGCAACACTCCCAGCGCGATCGCGGTGAGCGCCGGCGCAACCGCGCATAGCACCGCACGGATGGCGGCTAGCCGCGCGATCCGCGCGCTGGCGATCCCGATTGTCTCGACCGGATTGTCCACAGAATGAAATTATAGCGTACTCGACGCAGATGCGACCGTCCAATCGGCGGTCCGAAGCAGCTTATTTTGCCGGTATTGCGGCGCGTTTACCCGCCGGCGGTTTCCGCTGGAGTGCGATTGCGCGCCGATGCTCGTCAAACGATTTCGAAAACACATGAGTGCCGCCTTCGCGTGCGACAAAATAGAGAAATTCGGTATGCGTCGGATATAGCGCGGCCTCGATTGATTTGAGCCCGGGATTCGCGATTGGCCCCGGCGGCAAGCCGGTGAAGTCGTACGTATTGAAGGCCGACGCCGTGTGGACCGCGCTGGCGGCCGACTCTTTGCCGCCATCGAATTCGTACGCGTACTCCGCCGTCGGGTCGGATTGCAGCGGCATCCCAAGCCGCAGCCGATTGTAGAAGACACCTGCGATGAGAGGGCGCTCGGCGGGCGCTTTCGCCTCCTTCTCGACGATCGAGGCCATCGTGACCAGCCGGCGCGCATCCAGGCCGGCCTCGAACATCTGCTCTTCCACTGCAGGCGTCAGGACCTGGTAGAACCGCGCGAGCATTGCCGCCAACACGTCGTTGGTCTTCGCGTGCGGTGAAAATCTGTACGTCGCCGGGAACAGGTAGCCTTCGGCGCCGAGCGGCATCAGGCCCAGCGCGCGCACCATCGCGCCGCCGCGCGCGGCATTCTCGAATTGGTCCTCGCAGACCAGCCCCGTCTCGGCCAACCGCTCCGCTATCTGATGGACCGTCAAGCCTTCGGGAATCGTGACTGTCACGACGACGAAATCGCCCCTGACCAGATGGCGCATCACGTCGGGAATCCGCTCGCCGCCGTTGAAAGCATAATCGCCCGGCTTGATTTGGCGCGCGGTCTGGCTCATCTGGCCGTAGAGTCGGAGCGCGAGCGCGCTTCGAACCACGCCGGCGTCCGCCAGCGCTCGCGCGATTTGGCGAAACGACTCGCCCTTTTCAATCGTGAGCGCGCGTGGCGGCGCGAATTTTTCGGTGGGACTCAGCCAGTAGTATGAGAACGCGGCGTACGCTGTGCCCACGACGATCGCGACTGCGAGAATTGATGCCGCAAGCTTCATCTAATGCGAGGATATATTTCGCGCCGCGGTTTTTCATCAGCCGCCGCCCCCGCGGGGGACTTTATCCGGATGCGCCTGCATCCAGCCTTCGAGGATGACCACCGCCGCGAGCGCGTCGAGTCCGGTCTTGCGCGCGCCCTTCCTGGCCGGCATGTCTGCCAGACGATCGCGCGCTTCGAAGCTCGTCAGCCGCTCGTCGAACATCTCGACGCTGACGCCGAGCGCATCCGTCAGGTGCGCGGCGAATTTCCGTGCGGAGAGGGCGGCCGGGCCTTCGCTGCCGTCCATGTTGAGCGGGAGGCCGACGACGATCGTGCTCACGCGGCGGTCGCGGATCATCGCGGCGATTGCTTCGAGGTCGTGCTTGAGCGCGCGCCGCTCGACGATACCCAGCGGATGCGCCCCCATCGAGGCCGCGTCGGTGACGGCGACTCCGATTCGGCGCCGCCCGAGATCAAGCGCAGCGATGGCCATTCGCATCCCCGTCCAGCCGCTCCGCGCGCGGTTGATATTCACGATTCATAGACGGTCTCCCGCGTCTGCGGCTGGAGGATAACAATTTTCATGACCACTGCTACTATAGGTGCCACAATCGAGGGCTGGGTTATCTGATGCATTTGATGAAACCGTTTTCGCACTCCTCGCGTTCAGCGGCGCTTTGCATTGCCAATGTCGTATTGGCAGTTCTGCTCTGCCCTGTGTCGGCGTGGGCTTGGGGAAGTGATGGGCACAAGATCGTCGCAGTCGTTGCGGCGGACAACCTCACGGCGGCGGCCGCGAGCCACGTGGCGGACATCCTTGGCGTGTCGGCCGATAAAAGAGCAATTGCAACTGCGATGGAGGCGGCTTCGATCCGCCCGGATTTCGAGTTCCGCGACGAAGATCCTTTGACGAGGCCATGGCACTTCATCGACATTTGTTTGCAAGACCGGCGAGCGGACGTTGCTGCACGATGCCCCGGCGGAAACTGCGTGACAGGGAAAATCGACGAATATTCGAAACGCTTGAAAGAGAGCAGCTACGACCGCTGGGGCGCTGCCGGTGATCTCGCGTTCCTGATCCACTTTGTCGGAGACATCCATCAACCTCTGCACGCGGCGAACGACGAGGATCACGGCGCCAATTGCGTGACGGTCGATTCGAATACTCGAGCAAAAAATCTACACGAGGTCTGGGACACGACCATCGTGCGCCGTCTCGAAGACAGCATCGATTCCGGAAGGCCCGAGACGACGGCCCATAAGTTGGAACGAACATATGCGCCTGAGAAAGAGGCCGATTCGTGGATTGCCGCCGACGATGTTGCGTGGGAATCGAATCAACTGGCGCGTTCCGACATCTACGCCGCGCTGCACATCCCGATCGAACCCTGCCAACCCACAGCCGATGTCTGCCTCAATCCTCTCGGACACGCCGTCGAGCTCGACGCTTCTTACCTGAACCACGCCGACGCGGTCGCGGGTCATCAGCTCGTGAAAGCGGGATTCAGGCTGGCCAGCCTGTTGAATGAGATCTGGACGCAGCCGGCTGGTCCGAACGATGGACCGCATGCAGGGCAAGCGAATTCCGCCCCGGCGCAGGTTGTTTCATCGAAGACGGTTGCCGGCCAAATCGTTTTCGTTGGTAATCGGCGAAGCAAGATTTACGCGTGGCCCGGATGCGGAACCTACGACAAGATGGCGCCCGCGAATCGAGTCGTGTTCGCGAGCCGCGAAGCAGCCGAGCAGCAGGGGTATCGGGCGGCTCGGAATTGTCCCTGATGAATTTGCCCTGACGCCGCCCCGTTTAGTCGTGTCGCGGGTGGTCGATGCTCCGGATTTATATGTGCCCTGCGCATCAATTTGTTTGTTCCTTGTGGAACTGCGTGAATTTCTGTCGCTATCCTCAGTGAAGTGTGAATAGAGATGACGGTGATGTATCAGAGTGATACACCGCTAGGGGTTGCGTTGGGTAGCCGAATGACTTAGCGTCGCTGATGATGCTGGCTCGGGGGAGACGCTCTTTGGGATATCCACGCGCGCTGATGGGGTTGGTCGTTGCCCTGATCGCGACCACCGCGGCGCTGTTTCTTTTTTTCCAGGCAAATCCGCAGACACTCGCCTCGCCGCTCGACACGCTCAGCTCCGAACTGGATGCCGGCAAGGAGAGCCCTGACGTAGTCGAGCAGCCCGAATCCGCCAACCCGGCACCGGCGTCGATCACGATCAGCATGACGCTTGACCGCACCGCGTCAATCGAAAGCTACCTTCGCGCATCCGGGATGGAACCGGAGGACGCGCATCAGTGGGCGTCGTACATTCAGCGCATCACCGCGAACCGATATTTTCACAGTGGCCATCCGCTGACGCTATATAAGGATCCCGAGACCGGCGAGATGCGCGGCCTCAAGTACGATCTTGACGAAAAGACCACGCTCACCGCGGCCAGCCTCGGCGCCGGCGTGCTTAAGGCTGGGCTGCGGCCGATTGAGTATTTCGTTCGCCCGATCAATCTGACGTTCGCGGTCAAGGACAACTTCCAGCGCGCCGCCGCCGAGAACGGGATACCCAAGCCAATCGTGGACACGCTGAAGGATGCGTTCGCGGACCGCCACGATCTCAATCGCCTCGCGCCTGGTTCCGCAGTCAAGCTGATTTACGATGAAAAGGTCAGCCGCGACGGCTCCTACACGCTCGCCGGCGACGTGCAGGCGGCGCAAATCCGCTTTGGGAGCCGTACCCTGACGGCGATATCGTTCTCGGACGAACACGGCCGCCCTCATCTATATGACGAGAAGGGCCACGCGCTCGGTCCGCAGTCCCTGAAATTCCCGCTCAATTTCCAGTACATTTCCTCGGGCTTCACCTTCCACCGCTATCATCCGATCCTGCACGAGTATCGGCCTCATGTCGGCGTCGATCTGGTCGCCAAGTACGGCGAGCCCGTGAAGGCCGTCGCCGATGGCACCGTGATAAGCGCGGGATGGCAGGGCGAGCTCGGCAATTGCATCCGCCTCCAGCACCAGCATGAGATGGTCAGCATCTACGGTCATCTGTCGAAGATTAGCTCCGACGTGAAGCCGGGCGGCTATGTCCATGTCGGGCAGGTCATTGGAAATGTCGGTTCGACCGGCCTTTCGACCGGACCGCATCTCCATTTCGCGATGGAAAAAGCCGGCGCCTGGGTCAATCCGCTCACCGAGAACCTGGGCGAGAATCACGAGGTCTCGCCGCGGATGAAGGCGATCTTCGACGACATCAAGGATCGCTACCAGTCCGCGCTGGCCAAGTTGCCCGACCTCGGCAGCCATTTCATCGCGACCGACGCGCGCAAACCCGCGATCTCGAAGTTCGCCGACATGTACCACGTGACGCTCAGCCGCAGCCCGGCAAAGAGCGCGCATATCCGGGCACAGAGAATCTCGAGCAGCCGCAGCGCCGACTCGTTCGGAGCCTCGGGGTCCGACAGCGCGCTGTGATCTGAACGTCTTGCAGTTTCGTCCCATTCTTTGATCGCCATTGCCAGGTCGCAACTTCCCGGTCACAGCTGACATCGCGACGAGGCCGCATCTGAAATGCGCGAGCATCCCAATACCGATTTCTTCAAGCCCGGATTGCCGCGCGCCTTTGGCCATCGCGGAAGCGCCGGCACGCATCCTGAAAATACGCTCGAAGCATTTGCCGCCGCCGTCGCGATCGGCGTTCAGTATCTCGAACTTGACATCCATATGACCCGCGACGGCGAAACCGTCGTCAGCCACGACGATCATCTGGAACGCACTTGCGGGCGCGCCGGCGTCATCCGCGAGATGAAGTACGCCGAGCTTGCGGCGGCCGACGCGGGCCGGATGTTTACGCTCGACGGCGCGAATTTTCCATTCAGAGACAAGGGCATCCGGATGCCGCGTCTGGCCGACGTGCTTGCGGCATTCCCAAAACTGCCGATCGAGATCGAGGTCAAGCAAATCGCGCCGAGCGTGATCGTGCCGATGCTCGGCGTGATCGATCGCGCCGGGATGCGCAGGAGTGTGTTTGTCGCCAGCGAGCACCAGGAACCGCTCGACGAGGTCCGGATGCTGGCGCCGGAAATCCCGACCAATTTTTCGTACTTCGAAACCGGCGGATTCTTTCAGGCGATGGTGAGCGGCGACATCTATCGTCCGCCCGGCGACGCGCTCCAAATCCCGCCCAGCTACGAGTCGTGGCAGCTCGTCACGCCCGAAAGTGTCGAGTTCGCCCATCGCATCGGACTCGAAGTGCACGTCTGGACGGTGAACGAGGAAGCCGAGATGCGGGAACTGCTCGACATGGGCGTGGACGGACTGATCAGCGACTACCCGCGCCGCTTGCTCGACGTGATTCGCAGCCGCGCATCCGCGCCCCGCTGAGCGCGCCCTTTCCAGTACGCCGCGGGCTTTGTTACGATTTCGCCCATTCGCCGCAACGATTTACGCGGGAGCGAAAATTATGAAGCTCGACACCGGTCTCTCGACGCGCAACTTGCACGATGTTCCGGCCGCCGCCCGCGCCGCCGAGGCTGCGGGATTCGATGCGATCTGGATTCCGGAGGCCGGCAACGACGGCTTTCTTCCGGCCGCACTGGTCGCGGAGCATACCAAGCGAATCAAAATGGGCACCTCGGTCGCGATTGCGTTTCCGCGCAGCCCCATGGTTACGGCCGCGACCGCGTGGGATCTGGCGGGGCTTTCCGAGGGCCGCTTCATCCTCGGGCTGGGCACCCAGGTAAAGGGCCATATCGAGCGCCGCTACAGCACCAAGTGGGAAGCGCCGGTGCCGCGCCTGCGCGAGTACATCATGGCGCTCCGCGCGATCTTCAAATGCTGGTCCGAAGGCGGCGCGAAACTTTCGTTTCAGGGCAAGTACTACAACTTCTCGTTGATGACGCCGTTCTTCACGCCGGCCAGGCACAACTACTGGAACGTGCCGATTCACATCGCCGGCGTCAACGAACATATCCTCCGGCTCGCCGGCGAACTGTGCGAGGGCCTGCACGCGCATCCCTTCAACTCGCCCAAGTATCTTCGCGAATTCGTGCTGCCGAACGTCGAGAAGGGTCTCAAGAAGGCCGGGCGCTCGCGCAAGGACTTCGAAATCCAGTCGGCGGCGTTCGTTATCGTCGGCCATAATCAGGACGAAATAAATAAAACCCGCGAAGCCATCCGGCAGCAGATCTCGTTTTACGCATCGACGCGAACCTACAAGATCGTGCTCGACACGCACGGATGGGGCGACGTCTCCCAGCGGCTGAACGAAAAGGCCGCCAGGGGCGAGTGGGTCTCGATGGCCAAGGAGATCACCGACGAGATGCTCGACGTGTACACGGTCGCGGGCACCTACGACGAGATCGCGGACAAGGTGATGAATCGTTACGATGGACTGCTCGACCGGATTGCGTTTTACATTCCGTATCGCGCCGGCACCGACGACGCGCAATGGGCAAAACTCGCAAAGCGATTCAACGGCTGAGTCTCGCGATTCTCGTGATGGATTGTCGTGACCTGCTGAACAAGGAGAAAGCTTCGATGAGCAAAGCAATGTTGAAAACGATGGCCGCGATGGCGGCCGTAGCGGCCTTCATGCTTCCCAGCGCCGGCCGAATCGCGGCTGCCGCCGACGCCGCCCCCTCGGCCGCGGCAGCGCCAGCGCCCGCGGTGGAGGAGCCCGGCACTAGGAAATTCACGCTCGTCTCGGTCGAGGTGGACAACACGAAGTTCTGGTTGCCCAGCGTGATCGCCGTCGAACAGGGCGACAAGGTAACGCTCACGCTCAAGAATCAGGTGCCGGGCGCGGGCCCGTCGAATCAGCACGGTTTTACGATTCCCGCATACAACATCGCGGAGATTGTGACACCCGATGCGCCCAAGACCGTCACCTTCGTCGCCGACAAACCGGGCGTGTTCCAGTATTTTTGCCAGTTGCATCTTGCGCATATCGGCGGCTCGTTAATCGTCGAACCCAAGAAGTAGCTGCTTTTGCCAGGGCGCCGCGAAAGGGCGCATGAGACTCGCAGACTCGCGCCTCTCGCCGGCGGGTATCGGCTCAATTCGGAGCTGAGTGTCTGAATTTCAAACCGAGTCTCCTGGTTGAATATCTCAAAACCTGTCTCACAAAGAGGGGCCAGCGGATTGTACGGTTGTGAGTAATTAGAGGGGCGAATGAATGTCGACACGGACAATAATACACACAGTAGGACTGTTTCTTGCGCTACTGGTAGCCCCAACATCCGTATTCGGCGAGGAATTCAGCCGCGTCAGCGTTCCCCTTCCGGTCGAGATCGATGGTCGGCCTATGCGTTGTCCGCTTTATTTAAAGTTTGAAATGAAGAGCTACAACATTCCCTTTGACCAGTTTGCAGCCGGCCCTCTGGATAAAGAGCAAACGATGTTCGTGACGGTAGTGCAGGCAATTCGCAAAGCGGATGCGGCAAAGTTTAAAAGCGTCTGGACATCCCCAAATCAAATGAAGGGTCTCGGTACGACAATCATAACCTTGGCGGATGGCAGTCCCGAGAATTGGATACGTCAGGCCAGAAGCATTTTCAATTTTGATAATTTAAAGGTGATCGCCCAGGTCCAGCTTGGATTGAGAACCATGTTCATCTGGGATTCGATGACAAAGGACGGCGCTCGACGCAATGCGTTTTATGTCGGATTCGACAAGAACAACCAATTGCGGCTTAGCGCGGTGAGCAGTTCCATTCCGGTAGCAAGCATGGTGCTGAATGCTTTTTACGCAGCTCAAACCGAACCAGACGCCTACAAGCCCCTGCCGAACATCAATCTGCGTTACGAATATCCGATTCCTCTCGATGGCAACGCCGGTACCAGCGCGCATCCCGTTTTCCTCGAATTTGACGGATCACCCATGGATTTCCCGCTCGGAGACGAGAAGGTAAAGCCCCCCACTTCATTACTGGAGTTTTTCCGGAATGCAGCCCTGGCCCATCAGAAGGGCAAGGACGATTTATACGCCAGCAGCTTTACTCCCAAGAGCGCGGACAAGGTAAGACAATGGCTCGCCTCGATGAAAAGCCGCAGGAGATTGGCAAACCAGCCGCCGCAAATGCCATCGACGTTGGGTAACGTAAAATTCGTGCTCAACGCTGAACCCGTCTTCCTGGTATTTGAGGCTCCGACCGCAGGGAACGACTGGACACCAAAAGATCTGACGTATTCTTATATTTTGCATGAAGGCGGCGGGTATAAGATTGCGAACTACTTTTATTCCACTGATCTCGACGACTTTCTGCAAAACCCGTCTTTCTTTGACAAAGGGATTTTGAAATCGGCTCTGACCACCCCGCCCTCTAAATGAATTCAGATCTGAAATGAATTGAGATGGCCAGTTACCGACGATTTGAGAAAGGATGTTGAATACTGTGATTGGCGCGCCCCCCGATGCCATCGGCGCACGAAAGGGCTAGGCTTGATCGCGCATGCGCACGGTAGTCCTCTATGCGCGCTCGCCGGATTGGCGCGCGGTCGTCGAGCGCGCTGACGAATTGATGGCGTCGCCGAATTTTCGCGTGCTCAAATCTGAAGCCCGCACGCAAGCTGGATTCCTCGACCTTCCCGGCGCAGGGCCCGCGTTCATAAAGCGCGTCGAGGTTTCCTCATGGACCCGCGGCATTTACGCGCGATTGCGCGGGTCGCGCGCCGCGCGATCGCTTGCCGGCGCCGCGATGCTCCAGGCGAATGGCTTGGCGCATCCGGAGCCGCTGGCGGCTATGGATTTGTATAAAGCGGGTGCGATTCGAGCCTCCTATCTCGTCAGCCGCGCGCTCATCAACGCCGACTCGCTGAGCCGCTTCATGCTCGGCCCCGGAGAAATCAAGGGGCGCAACGTGCGTCGCCGCAAACAAATCTCCGATACGGTGGCCGCGCAAATCCGCCGCCTCCACGAGTCCGGTCTTTACACTCGCGATCTGCAAGAGACCAACATCATGGTCGAGGAAAACGAGTCCGGCGGCTTCAACGTGTACTTTATCGATCTCGAGGATTTTCGCAGCGCCGCCAACGTCTCATGGGATCGCCGAATTTTGAACCTGGTGCATCTCGATCGCAGCATCGGGCGATTTATGTGCCGCGCGGCGCGGCTCGATTTTCTTTACTCTTACCTGGGCCATCGGCCGGACCGCGCGGCCGCGCGCCGGATGGTCGCTGAAGTCAGCGCGGCGCGCGAATCGATCGACCGCCGCAAGCGCCGCGGCGTCCCGGCCACGCAGCCGGTCGTGGCGCCGCTCGCGGGAGGAACCGAGTAGTGGCTTTTTCGATCCTCAGCCGCGAGTACGACCATCACACCGAGCAGGTCCACGCCGCCGGCGGAAACTGGGTGCGCGACGTGATGCTCGGGCTGAACGACGGACTGGTCGCCTCGTTCGCGGTTACCTCCGGCGTCGCGGGCGCGTTCGTCACCGGCAACGCGGCGATGATGGCGGGACTGTCGGAGATGCTGGGCGGCGCGGTAGCGATGGGGCTCGCGGCGTTCATCTCCGCGCGCTCGCAAATCGAGTTTCATCAAAGCGAGATAGAACGCGAGCGCGACGAAATCCGCCGATGGCCCGAACGCGAGCGCGAAGAGATCAGCACCATCTATCGAAAAAAGGGCTTCGCCGGTCCGCTGCTCGATCAGATCGTCGCGCACATCACGTCGAACCCCGAGCGATGGAGCAACGTGATGATGCGCGAGGAGCTGGGTTTCAACGAAGAATCCTTCGACAAACCGCTCCGCTCCGCGTTTGCCGTCGGCTTGTCGTATCTGTCAGGCGCGGCAGTGCCCGTCTGGGCGTACATTTTTTTTGAGCCGAGCCGCGCCCTGATCGTGTCGGCCATCTCGACCGTCGCGGTGCTGTTCGGAGTCGGCGCGCTGAAGACGATCATCACCAGCCGTTCGTGGTGGCGCAGCGGACTCGAAAGCATGTTGATTGGAATAGCAGCCGCGGGTGTGACTTACGCCGCGGGCCGCATGTTTGCCGCGCGCTGAAGCTTCGCGCCGCGCGCGCGTCATGCTTCAACGAGTATGTCGTCGCCGTCGGTCTTCACCGCGTAGCATCCGAGCTTGACGCTCGCGTCGTCGAGTTTCGTTCCCGTCGTGATGTCGTATTCCCATCCGTGCCATGGGCAGGTGATGATGGTGCCGTCGAGCTCGCCCTCGGCGAGCGGGCCGCCGCGATGCTTGCAGGTGTTGTCGATCGCGTAGAATTTTCCGCCCGCATTGAACAGCGCGATCTTTTTGCCGCCGGCCTCGACGAGTTTGCCGCTGCCCTCGGGCAGGTCTGTCAGCTTCGCAACTTTGATGAAGCTTGCCATCCGCAATTGCCTCCGCTCAGGTCGTGTACTCCGCGTTGATTCGCACGTAATCGTAACTCAGGTCGCAAGTTAGAATCCGGGCGCTCGATTTCCCCAACCGCAGATCGAGTCGCACCGCGAATTCGCGCTGTTTCATCGCCGTCCCCGCATCCGCCAGCGCCTCGGTCAGCAGCCGGCCGCTCGCGGCAACTTTCACTCCGCCGATCCACAGCACCAGCTTGTCGGGTTCGAGGTACGCGCCCGACGATCCAGCCGCCATCAGGATTCGGCCCACGTTCGGATCGCATCCGAAGAACGCCGTCTTGACCAGCGGCGAGTTGGCGATTTGCCGGGCTGCACGCTCGGCGTCGGCATGATTGCGCGCGCCGCGCACCTCGACGCTGACGAGCTTGGTCGCGCCCTCGCCGTCGCGCACGAGTTCGCGCGCGAGCGCCGCCGAAATTTCCCCGACCGCGCGATCGAATGCCGCCTGCTCGCGCGCGCCGAATGCGCGATTTCCCGCGGCGCCGCTCGCCATAATGATCACCGTGTCGTTGGTTGACATGTCGCCGTCAACGGTGATCGCGTTGAAGCTGGCCGGCAGCGCGGACTTGAGCGATTTTTTCAGTGAAGAGGGAGCGATCACCGCGTCTGTGACCAGGTAGCCCAGCATCGTCGCCATCTTCGGCGAGATCATCCCGACGCCTTTCACCGCACCCGCGAGCGTGATGGTCGAGCCGCCCGCCTTGAAGCTTGTCGAGGCGATCTTGGCGCGCGTGTCAGTCGTCATGATCGCATGCGCGAAGTCGGTTAGGCCGTCTTCACGCAGCGATCGCGCGGCATCGGCGGCGCCGCTTTTGAATTTCGCGAAGTCGTAGAGATGGCCGATCACGCCGGTCGAGGATGGTACGACGAGTTCCGGCGCGCATCCGAGCAGTCGCGCGACTTCCGCGCATGAGTCGCGCGCAAGGCGCATCCCCGCTGCGCCGGTGAAGCTGTTGGCGCATCCCGAGTTCGCGACGACTGCCTGCAGGCGGCCCGACTTGACGCGGTCCGCCGTCACATAAACCGGCGCGGCTTTCACACGATTGGCGCTGAACACCGCGGCTGCGGCGGCCGGGCGATCGGCGGCGATAAGGCCCAGGTCAAGCGCGCCCGCCCTGGTCTTCAGTCCCGCGCAGACTCCGGCGAATCGAAATCCGCGCACCGCGGCGGGCTCGAGTTCGACTTTCATCCAGCAAAATCCTCCGTGCGCCGAACTATACGCGGACCAAATGCGGGTGCAAGTAGATGACCGCCGGGCCGCTTCTGGGCGTCACTTGCCGTGGCAGCGTTTGTACTTCTTGCCCGAGCCGCACGGGCACGGATCGTTGCGGCCGACTTTTTCGGCGTCGCGCTTGGCGGGCGTTGCGGCCGGCGTCTCGCTCTCGCCGCCGTGGCTCATCACGACGCGCTGCGGCTTGGGCTGCTGAATCTGCTCGACGTCCTGCTGGCGCTGCACCTGGACGGAAAA
>Ga0187862_10001644_pt1 | contig 23416 bp, 20 predicted proteins | sample June2016WEW_10_1_FD_133003 | JGI IMG/M metagenome (GOLD analysis project Ga0187862, IMG submission 133003) | Peatland microbial communities from SPRUCE experiment site at the Marcell Experimental Forest, Minnesota, USA - June2016WEW_10_150 | ecosystem: Environmental > Terrestrial > Soil >...
AAGTCCACAAGGCAGGCTATTACAACTCCTGTGGCGATATATCTTTCTTGAGACAACCCCGTCTTCAGGAGAAATGTGCTTCTCAATGCCCCCTGATGACCTGAAAGCCCTCCAAAGAACCCGCTCAAGACGCCGCCAAGAGGAAGGTATTTCCTGTCAAAGGAGATTTTGGCAAGTGCGGGAACGAACTCGACTATCGAAAAGACCACCAGCAGCAAAGCGATCACTACCTTTACGGGGGTAACCTCGAAGGACTTTCCAAAAAGCTCGAAAACTGACAGGGGCTTTAGCCCTGATAAAAGAATGAGGGTCTTTGCCCCGAGAAAGGCAAAGATGACGGCAGGGACCCCGAACCTGAGCACAACCCCCTTGTCTGCGTACTTCCCAACGAGCACGAGCTTAAAGAGATTGTTTAAAAAGTGCACGATCGCCGTGAGGGCAATAGCCACTTCTACAGTGAAAAAGACCGCGAATACCGGCATGAGAATAGTCCCGAGACCAAAACCCGAAAAGAGGGTCAGCCCGGAAGCGATCAGAGCTGCAAGACAGATGACGAAGTAGACCATTGCAACCTTTCCTGAAGTCTGGCGAACCGTAAGAATTCAGTCTTTGGGACACTATTGGGTGACAGCTAAAAACCTTTACCGGCATGAACCTTGAGTTCTTATTCCGACCTATGCAAGTAAGTACTAGGAGCCTTCCAGGCCAAAGGTTATCTTTTTTTCTCCAGTCATGCACATGTCAAGACCGATTGAACATATTGTGGTCAGTCCTTTTTTCTCAACGGCGGCGGCCGTCGCTTTCTGTGCCTCCAGCATCATTTTTGCGCCGCGTGTCACCATTGCCTTGCCTTCAGGCGTTGAGTTCCCGGTCATCATGTTTTCGCCTTTGGTCACCATGTTATAGCCGTCCGTCATCATCTTTTCGGCCGCCGTGAACTCTGCGTCTTTCATTCCTTTCTTAGCCACTGTATCCATTATCATTTTGTTTCCATCCATCATCTTCTTTGCGCCTTCCACTATCGCCTTCTGACCTTCCATGGTTCCCTGGTCACTTTCCGCAGCTTGTAAATATCCAGCTACAGCGAAAATGCCGATTGACAGAAAAACGATTAATGAAGTTGCGAGATACCTGCTGCGATTATTCATAGTAATATCTCCTCTTTTAATTTGATGCGAAACCGTAGCTTTATGCCAGCACTCTTTTAAAGATAATACAACCTTCAAACTCGAGGCTCAACGAGGAGGGGGGAATGATTTTTCTGTTTCAGGAGAAGGTATCGCAGGTTCAACCTCCTCTTAGAGGAATCAAATACTTACCAAGGCTGGACTTTTGCCGTTGCCCCCTCCTGGATGGTGAGGTGAACCAAACAGGAGCAAGGAGCAAGTAGCAAGGAGCAGGGAGCAAAAGCGGCAACCCTTACGGGCGGGATAAACCCCGCCCATATGGCATTGTCGCGCGGTTCTTTCGGGAGGGCTTTATGCCCTCCCGAAGCCCCCGATTTGAACGCAAATCCGTATTAGTTACGCACAAGCTCCAGTGCTACACATCAGCAAATGCCGTCAAGATTGCATCCTTATAACCAGCTTTTGCAAACAGATCCGGGGAGAGCTTCTTGGCCTTCCAGAACTCGGGGTCATGTGAAGGAACAACCTCGGTACCCATCATTGACAGGACCTTGAATATGGTGAGCGCCTCTACGGCTCGAGGGACGTCCCAGGCCAGGCCGGGAGGTATGGCGTCGAGCATGTTTTCCATGGTGTACATCGCATCGGCGCAGAGAACCAGTTGTTTTCCATCGTATGTCTTGACAGCCAGCGACTGGTGCCCTTCCGTATGGCCTGGAGTTGGGAAAGCAATCACAGTCCCGTCGTCAAATAAGTCGAAGATACCGTTGAGCGGCTTGATGTTAAGCTGGCTCATTACCTTGAAGTCGTCGGGGATGTAGGCCGTTTTCTTCCCGGAAGCCACAGCGTTCTTGATTGTTTCAATTTCCTTGGCCTGCAGATAAATAGGAACGTCCATGCCCGTGAAGTTGTCGATGGCCCCGGCATGATCCAGGTGTCCGTGGCTGAGAACCACGGCTTTGAGCTTCTGAGGCGACAGCCCCAGTTTCTTTAACTGAACTTTGAACTCCTCGTAGTCATGCATGACGGGATAGTAGGCGCCCGTTACCGCCTCGCCCCAGTAGCCGACGGGGTCCTTTGCGCACATGGCGTTGTTTCCAGTGTCAAAGGCTATCCACTCGTCACCATGCCTCAGTACGAAGAAAGTCACGGGGATGTTCATGGGCGTTCCTACACGGGTATCCTTCAACATGTACTGAGTCTGGGTCTTCAAAATTCCGCAGACAAACGGGTAAGCCTTTACTCCCCTGGCTGGATTAGTTGCAGACTTTTTCTTTTTGGCCTGTGCGCCGGGCGCAAAACTCAGAGCACCGACGGAAGCAACACCGGCCCCTAGCGCCGCAAATCTTAGCAGGTTCCTACGGGAAATCTCATTTGACATGGATCGGGCTCCTTTCGATGTTTAATCGGGATTTGAATAGATGGCCCCGCCAGTTACAGGCGACAAAGTTATTCGTCGTGACACACCACCTCCTCCAGGTTTGAGTCAAACCTCAATGTCCACCGCCGTTCAGCTTCCCGCAGTCGTAGCGCAGTTGGTCTCTGAAATCCGGATGCGCGATCTCGATCAGGGCCTGGCACCTCTGCCTGAGTGTCTTGCCGCGAAGGGCTGCGATTCCGAATTCGGTTGCCACATAGTCCACATCGTAGCGTGAGGTGGTGACCGACTGGCCGGGCTGGAAGCAGGCAACTATCCGCGATTGAGTCCCCCTGGCCGCCGTGGACGGCAGGGCGATGATGCTCCTGCCTCCTTTTGAGCGCGACGCGCCTCTCACAAAGTCCACCTGGCCGCCGACCCCGCTATACTGCATCGAACCCAGGGCAGTCGCGGCTATCTGCCCCATTGAATCCACGGCCAGTGCCGAGTTGATCGAAACCATGTTGTCATTTTGGGCGATTCGGAACGGATCGTTAACGAAATCCACCGGGTAGGCTTCGATCATGGTGTTGTCGTTGAGCCACTCGTAAAAAGCAGAAGTCCCCATGGCAAAGGTAATTACAATCTTGCCGGGCAGAAAAGTTTTCCTGCGGCAGGTGATAACTCCCGAGTTTACAAGGTGCATGGCGCCATCCGAGATCATCTCGGAGTGGATGCCGAGATCATTTTTTTCTCCGAGGTAGCTTAAGACTGCGTCCGGAAGGGCGCCTATGCCAAGTTGAAGGCAATCTCCGTCCTTTATGAGGCTCGCCACATGGCCGCCGATCGCCTTTTCGATTTCCCCCAGCTTAGGGGGGGCAAGTTCGATGAGAGGTTCCGCCGTAGGGACGAAGTAATCGATGTCCGTCGCATGCAGGCATGAATCTCCGCCCACCCTGGGCATTTTGGGATTGACGGCGGCTATCACTGTTTTAGCGCTTAAAGCCGCCTGCTTAGTGTAATCCACCGAAATGCCCAGGCAAAAGAAACCGAGTTTGTCAGGGGGTGAAACAGCTATGAGCGCCACATCCACCGGCAGTATTTCATCCCTGAACAGTCTAGGAATTTCGCTGAAAAAGCAGGGGGTGAAGTCGCCGCGCCCGTCATTGACCGCCTTGCGGGTCGATGCCCCTACAAACAGGGAGTTGTGGCGGAAAGACCCGGCATATTCCGGAAGGCAGTAGCGCGCGCTTCCCATGGCTACCATATGGACAATTTCGACCCGCTCGAGTTGATCCGCCCGGTCAACCATTGCCTCGACCAGAGACTGCGGTTCGCCGCAGGCGTGAGCGTTCACCACCCGGTCACCGGATTTGATTGCTTTTACGGCTTCCGAAGCGGTTGTCAAATGTTGATCGTAGTGATCATGCCACTTCATGAGGATTCCTCCCCTCAAAGAATTCTTTAATCTTTAGAGCAACAACTGTTGCCAGCTCATTTTCAGAAATCGATTCCAAGTCGACAATCTGCCCGCTCACGACAATCCATTCCAGCGCCAGACTTCGTGTTTCCGGCCGATCGGCACAGGCCACCGGGCACCCGCAAACCAGAATGCCCAACTCCCACTTTTCCGTGCTGCAGCCGACATCTAAGGAGAAATCCCCCGCGAGCTTTCTTTTCAGTTCATCAACGAACCTCGATCGCTCTATGTGAGGATTGCATCCGCCGCAGTACTTGAGGCCTATCCTTTTCATCAACCAGGACCCACGCCTTTTCTCAACTCGATGGTCCCGTACATCAGGCTTCCCTCCGTACAAGCCAATTATTCCTTTATCCCGGCCAGTTCTTTTGCGAGATTCTTTTTTTGCTCGAGATTGCCCTGGCGGGAGATCATGATCCTCTGGGCCTGAGGTGAACCGGCCCCGTGCATCGATTCCGTCCGGTAGCCAACAGCCGCGGTTCCCAACGTGATGTTCTCGATGAGCCTCAGGATTCGCATCCTGTGTTCGGTCGGAACCGAAGCTACGCCACGGAAATATTTCTCGACCACCTTGCCGATTTCCGGATGCTTCAAGTCTTTCTCGGAGGCCATGGTGACCATGAGCCCGCCAGCGATATCCTCGGCCAGGCGCGCAATTTCATACGGAAAACGGGTAACGTTCTGCTTACAGACGTTTGCCAGCAGCATGTTAATCAGGTAGTTTCCCGAGGCCGTCTTGTTGCCTTCCGCTGAACAGGCTATACCGCAGGCATACAGGGTCTCATTTAGGTGCATCATTTCGATGAGCTTGTCTTTGATATGGGAGGCCTTCATTGCTCCGTTATAGTCCGCAGCCAGAGCCGCTGCGCCGATCAGCACGTCGCCGACGCCCACCTTGCAGCCGCCATAGCTCTGGCGGTGGTATCCGGCGAAACGCTCGACGAGGGGGCCGCTGAACTCATACTCTCCAGCCATCAAAACATTTTCCCACGGGATGAAAACATCGTCGAAAACCATCAGGGCTTCATGTCCTCCGTACTGCCTGTTGCCGACATCTATCGGGCTGCCTTCCAATTTGCGGGTATCGCAGGACTGGCGGCCGTAAATGTATGAGATGCCGGCCGCATCGGCCGGAGCAACGAAGGAGACAGCGTAATCGGCATCCTCTTTGGCCATGGTCATCGTGGGCATCACCAGAATCCAGTGCGAGTTGATCGCCCCGGTCTGGTGCGCTTTTGCACCACGCACGATAATGCCGTCCGATTTCCTCTGTGCAATGCGCACGAAGAGATCGGGATCTGCCTGTTTATGGGGAGGCAGTCCGCGGTCGCCCTTCGGGTCGGTCATGGCGCCGTCCACCGTCAGATCTTGTTCCTGCATCATCAGGAGGAACTTATTGAAGCGCTCATGGTATTTCGTGCCCAGCTTCCGGTCCATCTCGAAGGTGACACTGTCCACGGCGTTGATCGCGTCCATTCCGACACACCTCTGGAAGCATGCTCCCGACTTCTGCCCCAGAAGGCGCTGCATTTTCACCTTGCTGACCAGATCGCCGGTGCTCCTGTGCAGATGGCAGAACCGATTGACCCGGTTGCCGGTCAGATGGGAAGTTGCAGTCATGAGGTCTTCATACTGGGGGTCCTGCGCAAGAGAATATGTGAGTTTCACAGAGTTCATCGAAGGCCGGATGATCGGATGATCGACCGGGTTTTTCACGATCTCACCCAGTAAGTAGACCTTCATATTCAATTTGCGTAGACTCTCTTCGTACTGTTCACCTGTCATAAGCGGCATTTTTTTCTCCTTACTTTTCAATCGGGCTCACATTGGGTTGAGCAACTGAGCCGGCACTCGAGGCTGATTCGAGCGCATATTTATTCAGCCGATATTTTCGCATTGAAAACGGGGTCCTGGGCCTTGTCGTATATATTCCATCTGCGGAAGAAATCCCTGCCGTAGATCAGGAAGCACATGACGATCCCCACTCCAAACGCATAAGCCGCCCCACGGGAGACGAGCACAGCGCCCACTACTCCGGCCACTCCCAGATCGTTGAACGTCCTGGCCTTCAGGATCCCGACCCTTACGGCCACATAGCCCTGGATCAGCATGGTCAGGGAGAGTGCTATGGGCAGGATCGGCTTTACCAGGGTTACTATCGGAGCGAGAAAGTATCCGGTAAAGGTACCCAGGCGGAAGGACGCCATACCGCCGAAAAGGCTGTCCATCGCCTCCCTGCCATGCTTGTACCGCTCGCACTCCACCACCTGCATGGCCGCCCACATCGGACCGCACATGGACGCATCCGGCCCCAGCATCGACATGGTTATGTTTCTAAGGCCGACGATCATGTTGTTGCGGTTTGCGTCGAAATGGACGTCTTCGTCGCCCTGGCGAAATTCCCGCGCTTCATCGACGAGCGCTTCCGCCTGAATCAGTTCGCCGAAAAGAACGATGTAGGTTGCAAAGACCAGAGGAACGGCCGCTACGTAGAGACTAAATGCCGGAAACCCGATTTTGGACGAAAAGGGGGTCCACTCAGTAAAAAGGGAGACAAAATGCGGGCTGGTAAATCCCCACTCAAGGGAAGGCCACGGGAGTTCCCGGAAAATCGGCGCAATGAATATGGCAAGCACCAAAGCAGGCAGAAGCCCAAGGTCCGATAAGTAGCCCAATACCTTATTTTTCTTGCGCAACGTTTTGAAAAAATTCGAGAAAAGAATGAAGAACGCAAAACCGATTGCGATCGTGATCGTCCAGGGATAATGATCGAAGCGGCCACCCGCTTCAAAAACCAGCCTTACGGCCGCGACTCCTGCGCCGAGCAGAATGCCCGCCTTCAGGGCATCCGGGACAAGATCGACGAACCTCTTCGCCAGTCCGGTGGCCCCCAGAAGCAGCGAAAGCAACCCCAGCTCGAACTCGAAGGCTATTAACGCATGCATTCGCGGGACGCCTTCAGGGTACGTTTTGAGCCATGCAAGCAGCAGAGGGATAGCCGGGGTGATCCATCCCGGCACGACCGGGTCCCCCAGGTGAGAATGCCACAGATAGAGAAAGCCGTTCAGCATAACGATGGTCAAGGCAATTTCGAACGGCATTCCCAGGTATTCGGTCAGAACGGGTATGATCCCGAGACACACAGCGCACATGATCAGACCCTGAATATAATCCGCCGTCTCGAAACGATAATGGATGAACGGCAGCCTCAGTTGAAAAGGTCCCAGAGGGACATAGGGCTGCCTTGCGCCAGGCTCGCGTTTAAAAACAGGGCCTAACAAGCTCATCGAACTCTCCTTCCCGGTTGATTGTTGGTTGATGGAAACGCTTCGAGTTTGGTTTTTTGTGGTACATCTTTAAGGAGCAATAAGAATGCCAGGGGAGGAAAAGAATAAATCGGAGAAAATCCGTTTGGTCAGTTCCAGCCCAAGCAGCAGTAATAATAGCCTTATTTTCGGTTTAGAAAAGGGTTTTCCGGAGATGAAAAATCGGAGGGTAGTGCAGTTTTGCACAGCATTTGAAGTGCGGGTCTGCACAAAGCAGGGAATGTTGTTATTTTCATGCATATTTGCTATAAAGGCGCCAAGCGGGGTAATTTTCTTCGAGTATTATCGTTACCTCCGCTCTTCCTGACTTTCTTCTTGCCTGCAAGGACCGTCGATGATCCGGATCAAGGACCTCCTGAACGAAGAAGGAAAAAAAGTCGCAAGCTCCGGTGGGACGGCTATTTATCTTACAGATGGTTCGGCTTTTACTCTGGGTGTGAATAAGGATTACGAGAAACTGACCGAAATTGAGGAGCGGGAAGTCATCGGCCGGAATATGCATGCCCTCGAAGAGGACCGTTTTTTTGACCGGTCCGTTACTTTGCTCGTCCTCAAAAACAAAGCCCCCATGACCATACCGCAAAGAATCCTTCGCACATCAAAAAAGGTGGTTGTGACCGGAAATCCCATATTCAATCAGGCCGGGGACGTTATCTATGTCGTAACCTCGGTCTACCCCGAGGAACTTTGCAATGAGCACCCTCAGCACGGGGAGCATCCGTCGCCTTCTTTCACCGCCATGGACAATATGGTTGCGGCGAGCAAGATCATGCAGAAGGTCTTTCTGCGTGCCGTGCAAGTAGCGGCAATGGATGCGACCGTCCTGATTCTGGGAGAATCCGGGGTGGGTAAAGGAGTCCTGTCCACAGTAATTCATCAGTTCAGCCCCAGAAGAAGCAAGCCCTTTGTTAAAGTCAACATGACGGCCATCCCCGAGGACCTGTTCGAATCGGAATTGTTCGGATATCGGGGAGGCTCATTCACAGGGGCCCTCAAGGCCGGCAAACCGGGCTTCTTGCAGGCAGCCGCCGGAGGGACTCTTTTCCTCGATGAGATCAGCGAGGTTTCGCCAAGAGGCCAGGCCAAGCTGCTCAAAGTTATCGAAGAAAAAGAAATCTACCGCGTTGGGAGCACCATTCCCGAGCAAGTGGACGTGAGATTTGTCGCCGCATCGAATCGCAGCTTGAAGGACCTGGTTGCAGAGGGCAAATTCCGTGAAGACCTTTATTATCGGCTGAACGTGGTCCCTATTCACATCCCGCCCCTTAGGGAGCGACCGGAAGATATTTTCGCACTGGCGAACCACGCCCTGAAAAATTTGTCAAACCGCTACAACATACACAAAATCCTGACCCCGTCTGCAGTGCTGGCGCTAACGGATTACGACTGGCCGGGAAATGTGCGTGAACTGCACAACGTAATGGAACGGCTGGTTATATTATGTGGCGATACCAGGATTACCAGTGAACATGTACTTGATGAACTGGGTATGGCATTGCCGTCTGACGAGAAAGTTCCCTTTGTTTTGCAGGGAGACTATAAGTGCGCTGTGGATTGCTTTGAAAAAAAGATCCTTGCCCAGGTGATGGAACAGTACAATGGGAATCTTTATCAAGCTTCTGCTGCGCTGGGAATGCATCGGACCACCCTGTTGAGAAAGCTTCGCAAATACAAGCTGGGTTTTAAAAAGAATGGGCTGGTGGGGTGAGGGGGTTGAGCTAGGGCAGTAGGCTGAAGGGGTTTAGGCTGAAGGCTGAAGGGGTTTAGGGTAAAGGCTGATAGCGGTCGGTCGAAGGTAAATATGGACCGGAGGGCAACATGTTCAAACTGCGTAACAATGCGATCAATTACATTTCAAGGCGCTCCGGTTGCATAACATTAGACATGCAACTGGAACCGGCCATGGGCGGGTGAGCCAGTTGCGCAAAACACGTAACTGGAAGTTACGTGCCAAGGGTTTTCATCGGCGAGCCGGTTGAGAGGGACAGATATCTCACGGCCGAGATGGACGGCATTAAAATATTTTACCACCCCAGTGTGCAAATCAAGGCCGGCTTTTCAGAAATCCAGATTAAAGTAAGAAGATTCTTATTCCTGGCCTGGTTGGAAATTGAGGGAGCAAAAGCCATTCCCGTCTACAGCGAATGAAAGGATTAACAGCAGGGAGCAGGGAGCGGGGAGCGGGAAGATTTTGACAGGATTAACAGGATTCAAGATGGATAAATATCATCTTATAGGTAGTTCTGCATGAGCATTCAAGTTACATAATAATTGATTCCAGATGCCCATCAATTCTTCGAAAAGACATCTATAATCACTTCTCAACGATTTTTTCTGCTATTACAATATTTGTTCTTGACTTTGTTTGATATCCATAGTTGGAATTGGAGTTGTGACAGGTGCATAACTTCAGAAATTGAGGACGGTAAATTCTTGCGGGGCATGGTCAGGGGGCGAGGACTGCTCCAAATGATCTGTTAGCTGGGCCTGTTTCTCCATATTTTAGAAGGAAATAACACATGATGATAAATAGGACGCTAAAAATCGCTCTCATAGTGATTTCCTTAGCAATCGCCAGCTTTTTAGTTCCATACCTGAGGCTCAAACTCGGCAAAAACATTATGGATTACCTCAACGCGATTGGTTCTGTAGTGTGCGGAGTTTTTATTTTGGTTGTGAGTTATGGAAAAGGCAGAAGAATTGAAACAGGGCGACTAGGATCCAAGTTTCTTCGCATATCGGGGATAGTGCTGGTGTTACTTGGTGCATTCCTTCTGATAATGAAGGTGTTCGCAATCTATTAATACCCCAAGATCGGGATCGCATTCTATATCCCACCCCCCAGCTTTTTCAGGTACCATGACGAAGAATTCAAAAGAAGTCCTTTTTCAAGTCTTGCCCTCGTTTCACATTTTGCGTTCAAGATTGATGCAACAGGAACGGGGGAAGGATTAATTGGAAATACCAATGGCGCCAGCGGAGCAGGGTTTTCAGGCAGACTTTTCCTCCACCCCGCCGAGCGTTGGGTGATTCGGAGTTCCAGCGACCGGGGTACCCGGGAGGGCGTGGCTTGCCGGTCCGCCGTCGACACTTCGCATGGGGATCCTGCTGGCCGGAGGTTGTGAGAAGCGTTCGATTTTGCCGTACATCAGTTTTAAGATCCATCCGGCCTTTCGGCGCAGCATCTGCAATAGTCCCCACATGCCGTAAAACTGCAAACCGGCGTCGTAAAAATGAGTCCTTAAAGCCCTGATCAGACGGAGTCTGAATTTTTTCCATCGTGACAGATTCTGTTGGGCGAACCTCGTAAGGGGAGCTTCGAGGTTGGGCCGCGAGATGGCGCTTTTGGAGATCACCAGGGCCTTCGGCACGCGCAGGAGGTTGAAGAAGAAGAAATAGGCGGCCAGCAAATTGAGCTGCCTGATCCAAGGGCGGGTGCTCGAGGTGGCAATCGTGTAAGTGGCACTCCACAACACCGGTTCGATCGGGACTCCGCCGACACTCTTGAACGCAAGCCCGGAATCGAAGCACTCCCGGTATAACTTCGAACCGGGAGAAGGCAACAGAAGAGTCACCGAGACCCAGATAGCGCCAGCCTTTCGCAGGAAATGCAGTTGGTTGAGTAAGCCGTGGTTGCCGCGCCATGAAATAAGCGGTTGCCGGTCGTGGTGAATGAGCATAGGCATAGGGTAGATGCCGTTTTGGCGCAGTATGGAAAAAGCCTCGGCAGTACGGTCGCCGGTTTGGCCTTTTTTCACCAGGGCGCCGCTCAAGTCCTCCACGCCAAGCCAGAGCGTTCTAAGCCCTGTTTTGCGCAAAACCGGAAGCAGGTCCTTCATCCTGATGGTGTTGTGAATTGTTGCCTGGGTGTTCCAAGCGATTCTGAAGGAGTCCGCATCGACATAGCGCTCCAGCGCCTCTGCGGTCTTGCGCGTACGCTGTTCGTCGACGAAGAAGTTGTCGTCAGTCATGAAGAATCTTCCTATTCCATACCGGTAAGATATCTGACTGATCTCCTCGGCCACTCGCTCGCCGCTTTTGGCGCGAACCTGGCGCTGGTTGTAGGCGGGAATGGGACAGAATGAACAACTGAACCGGCAGCCCTGCGTCACGGGTATCGCTGCGAACCGGCAGCTCTTGCGGACCCGGTCGGCCTTGATTGGCTCGGCGGCCAGGATCTCCCGGCCGGAAGGGGGTTCGAGTATTCCGTATCCCAGGACAGGATCAGGCAATTCGTCAAGGTCGCCAAGCAGGCGCTGGATTCCGGTATCAACAAGTTCCTGTGTGACTCCCTTCCCATCGGTCTTTGGATAGACAAGCCCGGGGATTTCATCGAGCGCCCCCTGGTCGCGCGCACGCTGAAATGCCGACCTCATGGACTCATTGCCGGCGCGAAAGGACAGTATGGCCTCGAGCAGGCTCAGCAGCACATACTCTTCGCCCGTCACAGCAACATCGGCCCCCCATTGGTCATCAGGGTTGGCGCTGAATACGTCCCACGGCTCGTAAATCACCTTGGCGCCGCCGGCGATTATAAGCGGCCTGCGGGCGGGATCGATTCGACAGGCATCGCGTATCAGGTCCTCGCACCGGGCAAAGTGCATCGAGAGGCTGGAGACCATGAACAGGTCGGGGATCTTACCATCCAAGCGCATCAGGGTTGGCCGGAAATTCCTGTTCCATTGCTGGAGAACGATGCGTGTTTTGGGGAACCCGATATCGACCATCATGGACCCGATCGCCCGGACCCCGGCAGGGGCCATTGTTGTGTTAAGATAATTAAAAGGGAGCATCCGCGAGCGGTGATCGAAAGCGCAGGCGATAACTGATGAAAGGTCGTGCCGGGAGGCGATATTGCGCATCCTTTGCCTCAATCCGGTCATCTCGCCGGACCGAAGCAACTCATCGCCACAATCTCGACATGGAAGTTCCATAACCGATCTCCTCCGATACTCGCTGCGAAATCCGGCTTCAATATGTGGAAAAGCAGGAGATATTAATCTGAAGAACCCAAGCCGGACCGGCATCGTTTGAATTTGACTTTAAAATCCAGCATAGCAGAAAGCGATGAGAATGCAATAAATTGAGATTTAGGCCATTTGCCCACTCCGAAACGGGAATTGGTCCCCAAAGCCGCGTGTTTTGAATTGAGACACGGATGGACACGAATGGACACGGATAGAGGAGCGAAGCGGGGTGGATAAGCTCGAACAGGTTTTGGGAATGTTGAAAAAGATAAGCTTTCAACCGCATCGGTCCGCGATGAGTGAGCAGTGGACAGTTAATAGTGAACAGTGAACGGTGAAGAGTGAAGAGAGAGTAGAAAAAGCTTTCAAATTAAGATCCCCCCTACCTCCCTTTGGAAAGGGGGGGAACGGGCAGGAGGGCATAAAGCCCTCCCCTACAGAAGAACCGCGCAACAATGCCGGAGGAGCGAGGTTTATCCCTGCCCGCTCTTGAACGCAATTCTTCATGATGCTCACCTCACCCGCGAGGCATGAAAATGGCATTTTCCAGGTAACTTTTCTTAACCCATCACATTTTGAATGCAATCCGATGTGACATGAGCTGAGGGAAGCGGCGGCTTAAGAGACGGGTAGAAGAGGAATCAACTCACTCAAGATCGCAGGCGCCGAATCGATAGCCTTCCGGGCGGTCACGCTCAGCCCCTCTCCGTGATCGAAATCCGTTCCGGGAACGGTAATGAGCCAGGCGGGGGGCTCCCTGTTGAAAAGGTATCTGGAGTATGCGAGAAGGGCTGGAGGGTTGAGATGGTGACCCATGCCGGGAGAGGCGATTTTAGCAGAAGCAACCCGGCGGAACTGAACGCGCAGGTCATCGTCGTTGGGTGATTCAGGGAGAGCGCGCGTGTCTATGAATAAAACAGAGGTGATATTCTCCCGGCTGATGTCGAGAGCAAGTTCGGGCTCGAGTTGGTGGGAGTCGATCCGCTCAACCTCTAATCCCGCTTCAGTGAGCATCCGTTCGACGAGGTCACCCAAAACAAAGCCCGAACCGTCATCCCGGCGCAGGCTGTTTCCGTAGGCAAGAATCAGGACCATTATACCGGTTGCCGGATACTGAAAGCCGGATGCAGATATCCGTATTGGAGACCGGATTCCGGTTTCCATGTTTGAGGTGCATGGGGCGGGTTTTATTGTACCAAGTTGCGTTCAAGAGCGGGCGGGGATAAACCCCGCCCCTACACGGCATTGCCGCATGGTTCTTTTGCAGGGGAGGGCTTTATGCCCTCCCTAAGCACCTGATTTGAACGCAACTCCGAATTAGCACCCGCCCTGTCAAAGCGGCTCACTAGCAGCCTCTATAGGCAAACAGCTCACCACTTGCCAAAAGCAAATCTTAATCCCTTACCTTCTCCTCGACCAGGCCCCCCCTGTGATCGAACACCTGGACATGCAACGGCATGTGGCCGACCGCATGAGTGGCGCAGCTAAGGCATGGATCGTAGATCCTGATCCCATGTTCGACACGGTTCATCATGCCTTCAGTGATCTTTGTCTTGCCGGTCATATACGCCTGGGCGATCTGCTCAACGGTCTTATTGATGGCCCGGTTGTTGTTGCCGGTGGCCACGATCAAATTGGCCTTTGTCATTATGCCGTAGTCATCCACATGGTACTCGTGAATCAGTGTCCCGCGCGGGGCCTCCATGATTCCGATGCCTACGGGTTCGTTTGCGCCCGCGATGGCCCGAATATGCGGATCGAAAAGCTGCGGGTCTTCGATCAGTTCTTCGATCTTTTCGAGCGAGAACAGGAGTTCGATCAGGCGTGCATAGTGGGTATAGAAACTGCCCAGCACAGGCTTGCCGTGGTTGAGCCTTCGGAACTGGCGGATCTCCCGGTCGGCTCGAGGAGTGCCGGCAAAGTCGCATATGTTGATGCGCGCAAGCGGGCCGACTCGATAGAGACCGCCGCCGTTTCCATTTGCCGCCGGTTTATAGTAGGGAAACTTCATGTAGCTCCAGGGTTCGATGGCCTCTTCAATTATCTCCCGGTACCTGTCCGTGGGCAAGCCCGGTTCGATAATCCTGCCGTCTGAGTCCATAACCCGGAGCAGACCGTCGTAGTGCTCAAGACCGCCTTCAGGTGTAACCATGCCGATAAAGAGGCTTGGGAAATCGCCATAGATCCTGATCTCGTCTTTAAAGTTGTCGAGGTTGTCCTTGAGCAGGTTAACCGCGGCTTCGGCCGTATCGAACGCCTCAGGCAGACCCTGTCTGATCGTATCGATATGATCGGTGGAAAGCGATTCACGCACTCCACCGGGAACGGCCCAGGGCGGATGGACGGACTTGGCGCCAAGCATCCGGATGATATTCTGACCGAATGCCCGCAGCCTAACGCCTTTGACCGCAAGCTCAGGGAACTTCTGCACCAGTCCGACTATGTTGCGGATGGCCGGGTCGCTTTCCATTCCGAGCAGCAGGTCGGGCGCGCTCAAGTGGAAGAAGCTGAGCGCATGACTCTGCGTGTATTGAGCGTGATTGATCAAACGGCGCAGCTTATTTGCCGCCGGAGGAATCCTGGCGCCTAGAATGCCGTCGCAGGCTTTTGCGGATGCGAGCATATGACTGATCGGGCAAATACCGCAGATTCGCATAGTGATGCCCGGCATTTCCGGGAAAGTGCGCCCCACACAAAACTTTTCGAAGCCGCGGAACTCTACCACATGGAACTTCGCATCTGATACAAGCCCTGCGTCATCCAGTTGAATCGTTACCTTTCCGTGGCCCTCAATTCGAGTGATAGGTTCGATTGTTATAGTCTGTGCCATAGTCGTCCTTCTCTATGTATTCGAGGTTCCGTCGGGACGTATGACAAAATCATCGTCCTCCCAATAAATGGAGCTAGCCGAAGGTACGCATTTCAACTGGCAGCTCGAGCGGTTCGCCATTGAGTATTGCCGTGATGGCAGCCCAGATGCTATCAGGACTCGGTGGGCAGCCTGGCAGGTAGATATCTACCGGTATCACCTGGTGCAGCGGCACCACTTTGGGCAGCAGGATCGGCAGATCGCCCTGAGCGGGCGGGGCCGGTCCCGGGCCTGCATAGACCTCGTCCAGAATGTCCTGGAGCTTCAGCCGATTGCGCATGCCCGGGACATTTCCCGTAACCGCGCAGTCCCCGAAGGCAACGACCAGTTTACTTCGTTCCCTGATTTCACGGGCCAGATGCACGTTCTCGGAATTGCAGCAAGATCCCTCGACAAGCGTCACGTCAACACCGTCGGGAAACTTCTTGATATCGGCGACCGGGCTATAGACCAGGTCGACCAAAGCGAGGACATCCACGATCCGTTCATCCAGGTCCAACAGACTCATATGACAGCCGGCGCACCCGCCCAACCACGCGGTAGCCAGCCGAGGTTTGCTGTTCGTCGATGTTGCCATGCTACGCTTCTCCTCTTATCAGGACCAGTGATAAATCTTCTTTTCACGACCATCCAGAATCCAGGTAAGAAAGTCGTGCTGCTTAACCATTTCCGCCGCGCTCGAGCCCTTCTTGAAAAGGGCTCCGGTCGGGCAGACCTGGACGCATTTGCCGCAACCAGTACAGCTCCGGCTGGTCCCCCAAGGCTGATTCATACCCGCGATGACCCTTGACTGGATGCCGCGCCCGCCCATATCGAGCGTGTGTGCGCCTTCGACCTCATCGCACACCCGGTTGCACCGTCCGCACAGAACGCAGCGGTTATGGTCCATGACGTAGCGTTCGTGGCTGGCATCCATGGGTAAATCGGGACAAATGTAATCGTAGCGAACGTTTGTGACCCCGAGCTTTGCGGCCAGGGTCTGCAGTTCGCAGTGGCCGTTCTGGACGCAGACAGCGCAAATGTGATTGCGTTCGGCCAGAAGCAGTTCGATCATCATCTGCCGATATTTGAGCAACCTGTTGGTATGGGTGCGAATCACCATCCCCTCGGCAACGGGAGTCACGCACGAGGCAAACAACCTGGGGCTTCCTTCCATCTCGACGACGCACAGGCGGCACCCGCCACGCTCGCTCAGCCCCTTGAGATGGCAGAGGGTGGGAATGTCCATCCCCTGTTCCTGTATCGAACTAAGAAGCGAGGTGTTTGCCGGGGCGCTGACAAGCTTATCGTTAATCGTGAGTGTGACAACTGACATTTTGGCGCCTCCATTGGAGATTCATGCTAGTAGGATCATCATGCCACAGCGATTCTGAGCGGCTTCTCCGTAAATTGGCAGACTCCGGCCGGGCAGTGATGGTCTTTAATGTGCGACTCGTATTCGCCCCTGAAATAGCGGAGCGTGCTGTAGATGGGATTCGGACAGGTATTGCCAAGTCCGCAGAGGCTGGTCTCCTTCACCATCAGGCAAAGCTCCTCGAGCTTAGTCAGGTCTTCCATCGTCGCGCTTCCGTTCGTAACCTTGGTGAGAATCCGGTGCATCTGCACCGTTCCGCCCCGGCACGGGCCGCACTTACCGCAGCTCTCATCCATGCAGAATTCCATGAAGAACTTGGCCACGTCGGGCATGCAGCTCCGGTCGTCCATTACGATCAGACCGCCCGAACCCATGATCGATCCGAGCTTCTGAAGGGTTTCATAGTCTATCGGCGTATCCAGATATTCAGCCGGGATACATCCGCCCGAAGGGCCTCCGGTTTGGGCGGCCTTGAACGGACGCCCGCCCTGAATTCCCCCGCCTATGTCGTAGACGATTTCGCGCAAGGTGATCCCGATGGGAACTTCAATGAGGCCGGTGTTGTTGACTTTGCCGGCCAGGGCAAAAATCTTTGCGCCCTTGGTCTTGTCGGTGCCGAACGAAGCGTAGTATTCAGCGCCCTTGAGAATGATGCAGGTAATGTTTCCAAATGTCTCCACATTGTTGATCAGGGTCGGGCCGCCCCACAACCCCCGGTTTGCCGGATAAGGCGGGCGGGGCACCGGCTGCCCTCTTCGTCCCATGATCGACTGCATGAGCGCTGTTTCCTCGCCGCACACGAACGCGCCCGCGCCCATGCGGATATCGATGCGGAAATTGAAGTTGCTGTCCAGTATGCGGGAGCCGAGAAGGCCCTTGCGCTCCGCCTGCCGGATGGCCTTTTCCAAGCGTTTTGCCGCCAGAGGATATTCACCGCGCACATAGATAAAACCCTGGTCGGCGCCTACCGCGAAACCGGCTATGGCCATTCCTTCCAGTACGCGGTGGGGATCGGATTCCATCAGGGTGCGGTCCATGTAAGCCCCGGGGTCGCCTTCGTCGCCGTTTGCGACTACATACTTGCGATCACCCGGCGCTTTGCGGACCATGTTCCATTTGAGGCCGGTGGGAAAACCCGCGCCGCCTCGTCCTCGAAGACCGCTATTGACCATCGTGGTGCAGACTTCCTCGGCGGTCATTTCCCGCAGGGCCTGTGCTATAGCGGTGTAGCCGCCTCGAGCTGTGTAGCTCTCGATCTTCTCGGGGTCAAGCGTGCCGCTTTCGGCCAAAACCAGTTTTTTCTGTTTAGCAAAAAAAGGCCAGTCCGGCGCGATCTCCTTAGCATCGAGCTCGGGGACCGATGCTCCTTTCAAGTGCTTCGCGATTATCAGCTTAGCAAGCTCGCTGGTCACCCCTTCGTATATGACGTCCTGTTTTCCCTCGAACTGAACTGTCACCAAAGGGCCGCGGCTGCACGGGCCAAGACAGCCGGTGCCGACCGTTTCAATCTCGGTCTGAAGCCCCTCGGCCTCCACGGCTTTCTTCAAGGCGTCCTCAACTGCCAGCGCTCCGGAAGAAATACAGGGAGTACTGGCACAGACGAGCAGGCGGCAGCGGAATTGCTTTTGGCGGTCCAGTTCATTCTGGGCCATTTCCAAGAGTTCCATTCGGTCCATAACGCTGTATGCTCCTTGAGTTCTGAACGATTCACTGCGCTCAGCTTTGAAGATGAGCGAAATTCAGACTGTAACAGATTCCGCAACGGCTAGGCTGTGACAGTTTCCACCTGTGCAGCTTCGGTTTGGAAGGCCGTCCCGATGCTCCCGCCGGCAAGAACATATTTTAGCTTTTCAACTGTGGTTTCAGGGGTTTCTTTTCCGAGGACCTGGTTTTCGAATACGACGACCGGCGCAAGGCCGCAGCACCCAAGGCAACGGGTCGTGGTCAGGGCCAGCTCGCCGTCCGGCGTTGTGTGGCCCGGCTCAAGATTGTACTCTTTGGAAACCGCATCAACTATGTCGTTTGCCCGACCTACATAGCAGGCCGTTCCGAGACATACGATAGCGTTGTGTTTTCCCTGGGGTTTGAGTGAGAAGAAATGATAGAAGGTGGCCACTCCGTAGACCCAACTGAAAGGCAGCTTGAGCTGCCTGGCCACGTAGATCATCACCTCTTCGGAAAGATAGCCGAAGGCCTCCTGAGCCGAGATTAACACTTCTATCAAAGCGTCTTGCTTGAATTGCAGTCTTTTTAGAACGCGGTCGATGCCTTTGTAACGGGGGTCTCTCCCGTCGTCGGCATCCTTCTTTGGACTGGCTTCAGCCATAGCGTTTTCCTCCATTTGCCTCTACCAAGAGGGAGTAAGAAACGAGGCACCAACCAACAACAAGAATAAAAGTCATCACAGCAGCCACAAGCGCAGGATCTTATCGGCCTGCACTATTGAAAACGTCCTAAAACCGAGAAGCCATATTTTGGCACACGGGAGGGCGGGCAATTTGCGCCAAATTTCACACGTTGGCTGGCCGCCTCCGGCCTTTTCAAAGAGCATTTTGAAACCGAGGAATCAGCGCGAGAACCGTGTACAGACGCAAATTCGCTGCAAAATGCCCAGGTTCAGTCCTCTGCCGGGAATGTATAGAAACCGACATTCAGAGTCAAGAGATTTTTTTAACAAGCGGCCCAGGCCTGCATTTTATCAAAGGATTTCAAAATGTTTAGTCACACATAAGCGTTCGGCACCCGACTTGCGCGCGGACAGAGGCTTAGAGGCGGCTGAAAAATGTAGATTTGATAAGTATTTTAATTTACATGTTAATTCGTGTATAAACAAAAATCTTGCACAAATCCGGATCGCTTCCATGATTGCGCATGGGCATTTTGCCATGTGCATTATGGGTGGGTCCAAAACCCCGCCATCAGGAGACGGACTCCATTGATAGAGACTGAAAATTCAAACGACGAATATTCTTTCGTAGTCTCAAACGAACAAAGCGGACAAAGGCTCGACGTGTTTTTGAGCAGGGTGATTCCGGACCTTTCGCGCAGCCATTTCAAGAAGCTGATCAAAGAAGATCTGGTCCTTATAAATGGAAATCCCGCAAAGCCGAGCTACGAGACCCGGACGGGCGACCTCATCATGGCGAAGGTACGCGGACAGGTATCCGATGAGGCCCTCAAGCCTGAGCCGATGGGTCTGGACATTCTTTTCGAAGACGAGGACCTGCTCATCGTGAACAAGGCGCCGGGCCTTGTGGTCCATCCAGGGGCAGGTCACTCCGAAGGGACGCTCGTGCATGGACTGCTGGCCCATTCTCCGCGCCTGGCCGTTCAGGGTTCGCCTCTTCGGCCCGGAATCGTGCACCGTCTGGACAAGGATACCTCCGGGGCGCTCGTTGTGGCAAAAAGCGAGCGTGCATATTTGAACCTGGTGAGGCAGTTCAAGGAAAGGGGAGTCAGGAAGGAATACCTCGCCCTGGTTTACGGGAGTCCGGCGAAAGGAGAGGGAGAGATCTCGTCGCTGCTTGGCAGAGATCCAACGCACAGGAAGAAAATAGCAGTTCTTCAGAGCAAAGGCCGCGAGGCCCTGTCACGATGGCGGGTCGAGAAGGACTGGGGGGAGGCTGCGCTGCTGAGGGTACAGATTGAAACGGGCAGGACGCATCAAATCAGGGTGCATCTGAGCCATATCGGACATCCGGTTGTCGGCGACGAGACTTATGGAGGGGACAAGAGGCGGGCGAGAAACGTCAAACCGGTCTCCATGCGAGATCTGTTGATCGGGGCGCAACGCCAGATGCTGCACGCGGTCAGGCTCGAATTCACCCATCCGCTCACCGGCGCCACTGTTTTGGCAAACGCTCCAGTGCCTGAGGATTTCAGAGAACTTATAGAAAGGCTGGATTCGTTATCGGGATAAATCGATATCCTCACGCGGAGGCGCGGAGCCGCAGAGCGTTTCCCCTTACGGGGGGGATAAACCGAGAGAAGGGAGCAAGGTGCGAGGAGCAAGGAGCAAAAGCGGCTGCCCCTCACGGGCGGAGATAAATCCTCTATTGGGGGGCGGCCTTGTTCGGGCGGTGGGCGGGGATAAACCCCGCCCCTACGCTTCTAGCGCAACCATTACGGGTGCGGGGATAAGTCAAGGGCTAGAGCCTCGGGTTCGTGCAGCAGGCTAACTCGGAGCGGCAGAGGACGGGATATTTTTTGTCACCGCCCGGGCCAGCAATCCTCAGCAAGCGCAGCCCATTGAAGATAACAAGCAGCGAAGCCCCCATGTCGGCGGCAATCGCCTCCCACAAGGTGGCGACGCCTGCGGCCGCCATGCAGATGAACAGGGCTTTTACCAGCAGGGCGAAAAACACGTTCTGCCTGATTACGGCCATCGTTTTTCTGGAGTGGCGGATCAGCCAAGGTAATTTGGACAGGTCGTCGGACATCAGGGCTATGTCGGCGGTTTCAATTGCAGCATCCGAGCCCATGGCCCCCATAGCGATCCCCACGGTTGCGGCGGCCAATGCCGGAGCGTCGTTGATTCCATCTCCGACCATTGCAATTGAGCCGAATTTTGTCTTGAGTTCCGAGATAAGCCGGACCTTATCTTCGGGGAGCAATTCAGCGTAGAATTCATCTATCCCAACTGCCTTGGCTATAAGTTCGACGGTTTTGCGATTGTCGCCGCTGATCATTACGATTTTTTCCAGGCCGAGAGCTTTGAGGCCGGCAAACGTCTCGCGGGCTTCCGGGCGCACCTGATCGGCAATGCTTACCAGTCCGCAGACGTGATCGTCACACCACATCACCATGAGAGAATTTCCGGCCTCCTCGAGCCTGCTGATCGCGTCATGAAAGACCGGGCTTTCCTGCTGCCATCTTTCGAGCATCCTGTGGCTGCCGATCCAGAAGGTTTTTCCTCCGATAGACCCTTCCGCCCCCTGGCCGGGCAAAATGGTGAAGCTGTCTGCAACCGTGGCGCGAATGCCTTTGGATTCGGCATGCCGAATGATAGCCCGTGCGAGCGGGTGCGTGCTGTGGGCCTCAATGGCGGCTGCATTTGCAAGAAGGCCATCCTCGCTGTGGTTGCCGACCGGCATGACGCTCTTTACAGCGGGTTCCCCGGAGGTAACAGTGCCCGTCTTGTCGAGTGCAATCGCTTTGAGCCGGGCCGGAGCTTCGAGGTAGGCCCCTCCTTTGATGAGGATACCGTTTCGCGCCGCCGAACTCAGCCCTGCCACGATTGTGACGGGAGTGGATATTACGATCGCACACGGGCAAGCGATAACCAGAACGACCAAACCTTGGTAGAACCACTGGGCCCAGTTTCCGCCCGTGAAAAATGGTGGAACAACCGCAATAGCAAGGGCCAGCAGCATCATAGAGGGAGTGTACACCCTGGCGAACTTTTCCACCCACTGTTCTGCGGGAGCGCGCCTTGAGCGGCCCTCCTCCACCATGCGAATGATTCTCGACAGAGTGGTGTCCGAGGCGGACCGGGTAGAGCGAAACTCTATTGTCCCTTCTTCGTTGATTGTCCCGGCAAACACCTCGGCACCTAATCCTTTGGGAATGCTGGCGGACTCACCGGTGATCGGTGCCTGGTTTACGGATGTGGCCCCCCGTGTTATGACGCCGTCAAGCGGGATTCGCTCCCCGGGCCGGACCACGACGGTGGCGCCGACCGGAATCCGGTCCACCGGTTTTTCCTCGATGTTCCCGTCATTCGGGCAAATAAAGCGGGCCCTCGGGGGGGTGATGTCCAAAAGCGCGGTTATTTCACGTTTAGCCTTGCCTACGCTCCATGATTCGAGCAGCAGCGCAAGGGCGAAAAGAAAACTCACGGAAGCGGCCTCCAGCCATTCACCCAAACCGATTGCCCCGATGACTGCCACGGTCATGAGAAGGTTCATGTCCGGCCTGAGCTTTCTTGCCGCATAGAGGGCTTTTGGAAAAATAAACCAGCCTCCGGCAAGGATTGCCGAAAAATAGAGAATAACCGCAAAAAGCGGAGCACCGCTCTCCTCAGCGAGCACGGCGAAGACGTCCCCCCGGTGGAGCGCTTGTAAAACAAATGCCGCTATCAGCAAGAGGCCGCTCCCCGCACATGAGAAGAGTCTTCCATGTTCTTCCCAGACGCTCTCGCCCTTTGTTGCGCATAATCCTGCGGCGCAGGCATCCTCAAAGGGCACCGCCTCCATGCCGGTCCCGGCAACCGCCGCCATGACGCTTTCAACAACGCTTGCGTCGAGACTGCCGCTGATCGTCATCCGGCTCTGCAGCAGATCGAAAGAAAGCCTCTCATCGCCTCCAACCAGAGGCGCCACCTCAGATCTAAGCAGCCCTATTTCCTCGCCGCAGCACATACCTTTTATTCGGAAGGAGTGTTTTTCCATTACCAACTTTTCACGCAAAGGCATTGTTAACGTAATCCTGCAATTTTTTGCAAGAAATCCAAACTTCCCGCTGCCTGCTACTTCAAGCCTCCTAATCTCCCTGTTTTGGATTATCCGTGTTATCAGCGGCCCCATTTTCGACGTGAGGCTGAAAAATAGCCAATGGCAGCTTGAAGACCCTTTTCATCACTCCGAAAAGTTCCTCGCCCACGGCGCTGGGGGAAAGAAGAACCACTGCGGGGTCGGCCAGGTCTCCGCTTATGCGGACCGGCAGTGTTACGAAAGCCTCTTTGAGTACTTTCCCCATAAGGGGCGTCGCATCCACCACTCTCTCCACGGTCCGGAGCGGAGCGACAAGCGCAATCACGTCCACTTTTTGCCTGACGAGGTCGATCTCTCCGTGAAAGACCACTTTGATGCACGGCCCATTAATGACCGAATCGGACAGGACGAGCTTTCCGTTCTTTATTTTTCCTTTAGCTTCTATCGACTTATATTCGCAGCCCTCGCCGATGAGGTCCGGGACCACGCCTCTGTAAATTTCGGA
>Ga0187862_10001646_pt1 | contig 23405 bp, 20 predicted proteins | sample June2016WEW_10_1_FD_133003 | JGI IMG/M metagenome (GOLD analysis project Ga0187862, IMG submission 133003) | Peatland microbial communities from SPRUCE experiment site at the Marcell Experimental Forest, Minnesota, USA - June2016WEW_10_150 | ecosystem: Environmental > Terrestrial > Soil >...
AGCTCCGGCGGCGGCGACAGCGCCCTTGGTGGTTTCGCTGGCGGCCGTGCCGGCGGGCGATACGGTCTGCTGGCCCTCGGTCGTACCGACCTGGCCGGACAGCACGATGCCGGCGTTGATGGCGTGATCGATCGTCGCCGCGTTCTGCGCGCGACGGCTGGCGGTCTGCGCCAAGTCCAGCGAGACCGCTTCCCAGGCGCGCTGACGCGCCAGGCTTTCGCGGCGGTTGTCCAACTCTTCGTCGAAGAGCAGCTTGATGTTTTCGGCGCCGCCCAGCAGACTCGGCTGGTGGGTGACGCACGGGGAAAGATTGGGATTGGTTTCGGCCATATGGGAAATTCCTTTCGGTTGGAGTTGCGTTTGGGTCATGCAGCCCGGATCACCGGGCCGCTCAAAGAGAAAAGATCAGGAAGCCTTTTTGCTGCCGTAGAACGGGTTCGGGCCGTGATGCTTGATGGCCCGCGAGTCCTGCCGCTTCGGGTTCAAAGCCTGGTCGACGGGCACGCCGCGCGACTCCGCGGTCGCAGCGAATGTTTCTCCCGCGCCCGCGTGCATCGCCGTCTCACCGGTCAGGTTCATGATCCGGCGCAAGATCACGTCGCAGTAGGCGGGGCTGATTTCACAGCCATAGCCTGCGCGCTCCAACAGAGCCGCCGCGGCCATGGTGGTTCCGGACCCCATGAACGGGTCGAACACCACGTCGCCGGCGTCGCTGAACGCCAGCAGGAAAAACTCTACGAGCGGGCGGGGGAAGGGAGCGGAGTGCGATCCCTGACCCGACTCGGTGCGGACTTCGATTACGTTGGAAGGTCGCGCGACGCCGACATGGCGCCCTTCCGAATCGTCGGACAGACTGCTCCGGCTCCGTTGCCACGCGCTCTGGTTCTTGCCGCCGTCGGCCGCCGCGCCGCGCGGCCCCGTGCCCAGCAAGCCGCTGCCGGAGGTCGCCTTCGGGTTGTTGGGGCTGTAATCGAAGCAGTCCTCCGAAGCATGCCCGACCGCCTTCGGCCGGAACTTGATCTGCTGCTGGCGGCAGAAATGGAACACTGGTTCCCAGGCGTTCTTGAAGCGGTTTCCCCAACCGCCAGGCACGCCGTTGTCGGTCTTGCGCCAGCAGAACTCGTCCACAAACCGCCAGCCCCACTGCCGCCGGTGGGCGATGACGAGATCCTTCACGTACAAGTCGCGCTCCCCGTCGTCGGCGTGCTCCTTGATGTTCAGGAGGTAGGAGCCATCTTCCGCGAGGACAGCCTCGATGTTTGCGGCCACATCCCGATACCACTCGGCGTACTCCTCCGGCGGGATCGGCTTGAAGCCGCTCGCGGGATCGTACTCGCGCTGCGTGGCGTACGGCGGCGACGTGATGCACACGTTCGCGCGCACGCCAGCCATCAGTCTCTCGACGACGGCGAAGTCCCGGCAATCGCCACAGATCAGACGGTGGCTTCCGATCAACCACACATCTCCGGGCCGGGTTACTGGCTGGGCGGGCGGCTCCGGGACGTCATCCTGCACATCCGACGGCGGCGCTTCGTTATCCGCGAGCAGCGCCTCCAGTTCGGCGTCGCTGAAACCCACCAGCGCGAGGTCCATGCCCTCGTGCTCCAGTTCGGCGAGTTCGTGGGCCAGCACCTTCTCATCCCATCCGGCGTTCATGGCCAGCCGGTTGTCCGCGATGATGTATGCCCGCCGTTGAGTCTCGCTGAGGTGGTCCAGCACCACCACCGGCACTTCCGCGAGTCCCAACTTGCGGGCGGCCAGGAGGCGCCCGTGGCCGGCGATGATCCCGTCCATGGAATCGACCAGGATCGGATTGGTGAATCCAAACTCCACGATGGACGCCGCGATCTGCGCGACCTGCTCCGGTGAGTGGGTCCGCGCGTTCCTTGCGTACGGCACCAGCCGGGCGGTCGGCCAGATTTCGATGCGCCGCGCCATGGCGGGCGTTATGGTCGCCGGAAGCGTTGACATGTGGTTGCTGGCGCGGGTTTGGCCGCCCTTTCGCGCCCCGTTGGCCCGTGTCGCGCCGTCTGCCTCCGGGTTGGCTGGTTGGCCCACCCGCCGCCTTCGGCGCGCCTGACCGCCCGACCGCCTCTTTTCGCGCCTGGCGCTAGCGAAACTGGGATACTATTCAGCCCGCCGCTCGCGCATGGCGGCACAGTACCTTTTGAGAAATGGCGGGCGGATTGCTTACGCCGCAACCTCGGCATACCGCTCCTGATACAACACCAGCACCCGCGCCCGGTGCTCCGGCGCAACGCGGTCCAGCCACTCCGCGTAGCTCAACGTACTCTTCTTCCCGTTGCATTCCGGACATACGATGACGACGTTACGGAGGGAGTGTGCGCCGCCCAATACCAGCGGGAACATGTGATCGGTCTGCTTCTCGCCAAGGACGCACGCGCAATAGGCACAATGCGTCGCCTCGCGCTTCAATCGCGAGATCGCCTGCGGGGTCGCCGTGCCATCGGCCCCACCGAGCATTCGCTCCTCGCGCCGCGTGCGCTGGGCGTCTCTCTCTTCCGGGTGCGCGACATTCCAAGCCCGTGCCCGAGCGCGCTCAAACTCAATCCTGCGGGCATAACTGCTGCGGTACTTGGCCTTCTGTTTCTCGCGGTACGCCGGATCATCCCAGTACAGTTCCGCGTCCGACTTGCGGAACGGACTCAACCATTCCGCTGCCCACCGCGACCTGATCCCGTTGGCGAACCGATCCGCCTCCGCCATCCTGGCGTGATGTTCGCGTTCGTCCCGCGCAACGTAGTCGCATAGCGTCCGACCTTGCTTCGCGGCGTCCCGCTCCCGTTGCAGGCGACGCGCCTCGGGTGTGCTTAACCAGCCTCTGGGGTAGCCAATGGCGATTGCTGCGGCGTCGCGCTTCTGCGCGTCCTCGCGGCGCTTGGCCCACGCGGCGTCGCAATCCGGGCAAAGTGCCTTGAACCGCCCACCGTTTTCGTACCTGCCCCAATCCGGACGTTCCGTAACGGCGACGCCGCACCGCCCGCACTTGAGCACGCCGCGATTGGCGCGCCACGCAGCAGCCTCATTCCTGCGGCGTTCCAGTTCGGCGAGCCGGGCAGCATCGCAGGCCGGGCACAGTTGCTTCAGCCAGCCGTTCCGTCTTCTCCCCCAACCCTCAACGTCTCCAGTCTCTCGACATCGTTTGCATTCCGGCACTTGTCACGACTCCAAAAATGGAATCGCTCATGTGTGGTTTTGGTTCTCTCAGGTCTTCTGGCTTGTGGTTACAACTGCGCCCGATACGACGATTTGTTTGCGCTCGAAACAGTGGTTCACTCATGTCCTTGGCTAAAACTGAAGTCGCAAGTGGGAGATCGTCGGTGGGCTACGGCTTCACGCCGCCGGTGCCATGCAGTCGAGCAGGACGCGCAGGAAGATCGGCCGCACCTCGGGCGGTGCGAGCAACGATTCCGCGCGCCCGCCTTGCAGCGGACGGAGTTTCCAGCAGTGGTGGCCGTCGCTGAGCGGTTGCTCGAAGGAATAGCCCGTGCCCATGTACTGCCGGACGGTGGTCGGATGCGGATCGCCTGGACGGCGATACAGAACTACGCGATTGACGTGCCCTTTGTGGCGCACCAGCTTGGCGAGGCCGGCGTTCTCCAGCCGGAGCGCGCGTTTCTCGTTGATGAAATCGAGAACGGCGAAGTCATGCGAGTAGAGCGGAATGGGCATAGGGTCACCATCGGCTCGCTCGTTTTTTCCGCTGTTAGTTTTTGGAGGGCTTAGGCTTGTAGAAACACGATGCCCATGCGGATGCGGGAAAGAGTTTTGAATCGAGGTATCCCGGCACCTCGCGACACGCTACTACTGCAAGTCTCACAGAAACGCAAACGCTCGTCAATGTTTTTCTTGGGATTTCTCGTGCGTTGCCACGCGCATGAATCGCGGTCGAGACAACAGAAACTAGATGGACGCTTACCATCCATACCAAGCACACCGCAGGTGATAACCGAAGCGGAAAACCGCCCGTTGGGTGGCCTTGCCGGCTGCATCGCACACGGGGCGCTGGGGCGCATTGTCGGCGCGGGTGGCCTCGTACTACCACCGCACCGCCGAGGCGCGTTCGTGACGCAACGGGCGCGCGACGTAGGCCAGAAGAAAACCGTCGCCGATATCGATGGCGACTCCAGCGCGCGCTGCCGGGCGCAAAGGCCGCCGTGGAGACCACAGGAAGCCGAAAGATCCACACCATCCGCACCATGCCTACCGCGTGGTGTGGATGGGATGAAAAAACCCTATATAGCGCGAGAAAAAGGGAAAATGTCTGCCCAACGGCACACGAGCGTCAAAACGCTTACCATCGCTACCATGCATACCAACTGCTTGCGGAATCAGTGCGATTAGGCGGGGAGGAAACGCGGTCCGATCCATACCACGCGAGCATCTGTGGAAAACAGACTTTTGGACCGTGTTTGGACCTTGCTTTGGACCTTGCGACCTCTTCCACAAAGAGGAAGAGCGCAAGCAATCCACGGTAAGTCTTTGACGTGTTGGGGGATGTGTTTGGTGGACCTGGTGAGATTCGAACTCACGACCTCTTCCATGCCATGGAAGCGCGCTCCCAACTGCGCCACAGGCCCACAGGCAACTCGTTTTACTATAACATGCGGGCGCGCCGCGGCGGTTTGACAGGGCGCTTTCGCGGCTGCCTACAATGAGGAGATGAGTTTTCGGCGCCATGCGGTCGCGGTGATTCTGGTTTGCTCCTTGTCGATGGCACTCTCCTCGTGCCTGGCGCGCCGCAGATTGATCGTGCGCAAAGGCTCGAACGCAGCGCAGCCGCTGCTGGTGGCGGACCAGGCGGCGCTGCTCGAAGCGGTTTCCCGTCAATACCAGGCGGTCCACGATTTCAGCGCCACCGTCGACATGGTACCAGCCCTGGGCACTGCGGAAAAAAGCAAAATCACCGAGTACAAGGACGTCCGCGCCTACATCCTCTTTCGCCAGCCGGCCAGCATCCGCATCATCGGGCTGTACCCGGTGGTCCGCAACAAGGCCTTTGACATGACCTCGGATGGAGCCCGATTCGAATTGTACATCCCCTCCCGCGACGCGTTTATCAAGGGCAACAACGAGATCGTCCAGCGCTCGGAAAACAAGATCGAGAATCTGCGCCCGCAGCATTTCGTCGACGCCCTGCTGGTGCACCCGGTGGATGGGGCGGCCGACCGAGTTGTGCTCGAAAACCAAACCGATGAGGCGGGAGCATTCTATATTGTGCACGTGGTCCACGAGGACCATGGCGCGCTGCGGCTCGATCGGACCATCTGGTTCAGCCGCGTCAACCTGGAGATTTCCCGCCAGATGCTTTTCGACGCCGCGGGTAACATCCTGACCGATGCGCGCTATTCCGAGTGGAAGACCTACGACAAAGTGGCCTTCCCCAAGCACGTCGAGATCAACCGCCCGCAGGATGAGTACGCCGTGGTGATCGATATCGTGAAAATGGAGATCAACAAGGGCGTGACAGGTGATAAATTCGTATTAGAGCAGCCGCCCGGGACCACGTTGCGGGTTCTCGGGCAGCCGCCCGCGGCGCCGGCCGGCCAAACGCCCGCGTCGTCCACTAAAGGAAAGACGAAGCCCGAGTGACCGGCAAGCTGGTTCTGGAAAACTTGAAAAACCGCCCGCTGCGCAGCCTGCTCACCATCCTGCTGATTGGCGTGCCGGTGACGCTGATCCTGACCCTGGTCGGTTTGACGCAGGGGATGCTGACGGAAGCGCAGAACCGCCAGCGCGGGGTGGGCGCCGACATTATTATCCGCGGCTCCGGGGTTACCTCGGTGACCAGCTACAGCACCAACAGCATTCCGGCGGGGATGGTCGACAAAGTGCAGCAGCAACCGCACGTGAAGATGGCTATGGGCGTCATCAATCACTCGGTGGAACTGATTCTGTTCCTCACCGGTATTGACGTGGCGAAGTTCAACCGGATGACCGGCGGCTTCACGTACGACCAGGGCGGCCCGCTGCAAGGTTCCGATGACCTCCTGGTGGACCGGCTATACGCCGAGCAGCATAACCTGAAAGTCGGCCAGACGCACCGCCTGATCAACCATGACTGGCGCGTGGTTGGCGTGATTGAACCCGGAAAACTGGCGCGGCTGGCGGTGCAGATGGGGACGCTGCAGGAACTCGACGCGGCGACTAACAGGGTTGGCCAGATCTACGTCCAGGTGGACGATCCGGCCAATATCAACCTGGTGCTCGAAGAACTGCACGGCTTGCTGAAGAACTATTCGGTCAACACGATCGCCGAATATACGGCCATGTACAACGTGGACCAGATCCCGGCGATCAAGCCGTTTACCAAGGTGGTAGCCGCAATCGGAGTGGTGATCGGCATCGCCGTGGTCTGGCTGTCGATGTACATGGTGGTGCTGCAGCGCACTCGCGAAATAGGCATTCTGAAAGCACTGGGCGCATCCAAGGCGTTCATCCTCGGCATCATTTTGATTGAGGCGACGCTGCTGGGAGTGGGGGGCACCGTTCTCGGCATCGTCTTCAGCTATGGTGCTCAGTGGTTGATTCGCACGCTGGTGCCGGCCTCGTTTCAAATGGCGATCGTGTACGGCTGGTGGCCGCGCGTGGCAGCCATCACTTTGGCCACCGCCATTCTGGGCGCGCTCTATCCCGGCCTGAGCGCGGCGCGGCAAGATCCCATCGAGGCGCTCGCCTATGAGTAACGGCGCCATCATCGAAACCCGCGATCTGCGCAAGGTCTACCGCATCGGCCAGGTGGATGTGCCGGCGCTGCGGGGCGTCGATCTCGACGTCCAGGCGGGCGAATTTCTCTCCATCGTGGGGCCGTCCGGTTCGGGCAAATCCACCCTGTTTCACATCATCGGCGGACTCACGCCGCCCACCGCGGGTCAAGTGAGAGTGGGCGGCCAGAACCTGGCCGCATTGAGCGACGCCGGCCGCACCAAGATGCGCCGCAGAGCGGTCGGATTCGTGTTCCAGAAATTCAATCTGCTGCCCAATCTGACGGCGCGGGACAACATCGCGGTGGCGCACTACATCGCCGGCCTGGGCAGGCACCCGGACGTCCAGTTCGACGAGGTGCTGCGCCTGCTCGGCATCGCCGGCCGGCTGGATCACAAACCCAACGCGCTCTCCGGCGGCGAGCAGCAGCGCGTGGCCATCGCGCGCGCCATCGTCAACCACCCCGCCATTTTGCTGGCCGACGAGCCAACCGGCAATCTCGATAGCGAAAACTCCAAAGCCGTGCTCGAGGTCCTGCGCGACCTGAATCGGCGGCTGGGCCAAACCGTCCTCATGATCACCCACAATCCCGAAGCCGCCGCTTACGGCGACAGCACCGTCCACATGCGCGACGGCCGCATCATCGACCGCACCACAGTCAGCTAGTGGCGCAGCCTGCGCCACGCCTCTCGAAACCGAAATGTCATTTGGGCAGGGTAAGCTGTAATGGGGAGCCACAAGATGCCACCTGTCGCAACCGAAACCAAGCCCGCGTCCGACTTGAGCGCTTATGGGCAAGCGCGGTCCACGATCTCGGGAGCGCCGCTGAGCGCCGAAGATCTGCGTCGCACGTATGCATACTGGCGAGCCTGCAATTACCTCAGCCTGGGGATGATCTATCTCGTCGAAAACCCGCTGCTGAAGGAACCGCTGCGGCCCGAGCATATCAAGAACCGCCTGCTCGGGCACTGGGGATCGAGCCCCGGCCTGTCGTTCGTCTACCTGCACTTGAATCGGTTGATCAAGAAATACGATCTGGACGCGATCTTCATGGCCGGGCCGGGACATGGCGCGCCGGGCGTGCTGGGGCCTGTGTACCTCGAGGGCACTTACTCGGAAATCTATCCCGACAAGAGCGAGGACGAGGAGGGGATGCGCGAATTCTTCAAGCAATTCTCCTTCCCCGGCGGGATCGGCAGCCACTGCACTCCGGAAACGCCCGGCTCGATTCATGAAGGCGGTGAGCTGGGCTACGTGCTGTCTCACGCTTGCGGCGCGGCTTTCGATAATCCGGAACTGATTGTCGCCGCCGTGGTGGGCGATGGCGAATCCGAAACCGGCGCGCTGGCGACTTCCTGGCACATCAACAAGTTTCTCTCTCCCATTCGCGACGGCGCGGTGCTGCCCATCCTTCATCTCAACGGCTACAAGATCAACAATCCCACCTTGCTGGCGCGCATCAGCCACGAAGAACTGGAGCAGTTGTTCCGCGGTTATGGGTGGACGCCCTACTTCGTGGAAGGCTCGGACCCGGACTCGATGCACCAGGCCATGGCCGCTACCGTGGAGCACGCCATCAACGAGATCCGCCGTGTGCGCCAGGAAGCGCGCTCCAGCGGCGTGGCCGAGCGGCCGCGCTGGCCGATGATCGTGATGCGAACGCCCAAAGGCTGGGGCGCGCCGCTCGAAGTGGGCGGCCACCGCCTGGAAGGCTCTTGGCGCGCGCACCAAGTTCCTCTGCCCGATGTCAAGAAGAATCCCGACCAACTACGCGTGCTGGAAAACTGGATGCGCAGCGAGAAGCCCGAGGAGTTGTTCGATGCCGCCGGCAAGCTGCGGCCGGAGCTGAAAGAGCTGGCGCCAACCGGCGCGCGCCGCATGAGCGCCAACCCTCACGCGAACGGAGGCATCCTCAAGCGCGCTTTGCGGCTGCCGGATTTCCGCAGCTACGCGTTCGGCCTCGAGCAGCCCGGAAAATCGGAAGCCGAGAATACGCGCCCGCTCGGCGTTTTCCTGCGCGACGTGATGAAGATGAACATGAACAACTTCCGCGTCTTCGGCCCCGACGAAAACACCTCCAACAAGCTGGACGCCATTTACCAGGTCGCAAAGAAGTTTTGGATCGCTCAGTATTTCCCCGAGGATGCCGATGGAACCGAGCTTGCGCCCGATGGGCGCGTGATCGAAATGCTCAGCGAACACACCGTCGAGGGCATGCTCGAAGGCTACCTGCTGACCGGGCGCCACGGCTTCCTCTCCAGTTACGAGGCCTTCGTGCACGTGATCGATTCGATGTTCAACCAGCACGCCAAGTGGCTCTCCATCTCCAGCCGCTTGTCGTGGCGCCAGCGCGTGGCCTCGCTGAACCTGTTGATCACGTCCACCGTGTGGCGGCAGGATCATAACGGGTTCACTCACCAGGATCCCGGATTCCTGGACGTGGTGGTCAACAAGAGCGCCAGCGTCACTCGCATCTATCTTCCGCCCGACGTGAATTCACTGCTATCGGTCGCCGCCCACTGCCTGAAGAGCGAGAACTACGTCAACGTGATCGTGTCCGACAAGCAGATGCACTTGCAGTATATGGATATGGACGCCGCCATCCAGCACTGTACCAAGGGCATCGGCATCTGGGAATGGGCCAGCACCGATCCCAGCGGCGAGCCGGACCTGGTGATGGCTTCGGCCGGCGATATTCCCACACAAGAGGCGTTAGCCGCTACGGTTCTGCTGCGCAAGGAATTCGCCGACGTCAAGATCCGCTTCATCAACGTCGTCGATCTGTTCAAATTGCAACCCAGCACCGAGCATCCGCACGGATTGAGCGACCGCGATTTCGATTCGCTGTTCACCGTCGACAAACCCGTCATCTTCAACTTCCACGGCTACCCGTGGCTGATTCACCGGCTGGCCTACCGCCGCACCAACCATAACAACATGCACGTGCGCGGCTACAAGGAAAAGGGCAACATCAACACGCCCATGGAGCTGGCCATCAACAACGAGATCGACCGCTTCAGCCTGGCCATCGACGCGATCGACCGCACGCCCAGGCTGCAGCGAATCGGCGCGCACGCCAAAGAGCGTTTCCGCAACATGCAGATCGAGTGCCGTAACTACGCCTACGAGAACGGCGTCGACAGTCCCGAAATCAACGGATGGACGTGGCCGTTCTGAGCGGCATTTCACACGGCCGTCGTGCCGTGGGCAGTCCTGCCTGCTGTGTCGAGATTCTTCTCGACATTTCTTCACGCGCGCACGCCACTGCAACGCCGCAGGCAAGGTTGGCAGGCGAAAGCGCCTGCCCCACTTTTCAACCCGCGTGGGACAAGCGCTTTCGCCTGCCAACTCAGCAGCAACCCATCTTGATTTCGCCGCCCGCGGTGACTGGCTCGCCGAAAGCTTCCTCGGGCGCCGGGGCGCCTCGCAGCACCGCGATCCATCGCCGCGCGGCGTTGAACCCGACCAGCACCACCCCCACAATGAAGATGGCCATCAGGCCCGTATCCAGGTAGCCGGTGATCATCGGCTGGCCAGTCTTCGAGGTGAGCGGCCAGAAGATATTCTTGATCGAAAGCACTCCGGCCATGATGGTGGTCACCCCCACGAAACACATGGGGATGCCCGAAATCCAGGCGTAGCGGGCCTTGCCCATGTTGATGAGGAAGGTGGTGACCACCGCCAGGGCGATGGTGGCCAGTAACTGATTTCCGGTGCCGAACAACGGCCAGATAGTGGAAATGTTGCCCGTGTAAATCAGGTACCCCCAACCGCTGACGACGAAGGCCGTGGTGATGAGATTGCCAGGCAGCCAGGCGGTGTCGCCAAAGCGGGGGCTGGCTTTGCCGAGCAGTTCCTGCAGAACGTAGCGCGCCACACGCGTGCCGGCATCCACGGTGGTGAGGATGAAGAGCGCCTCGAACATGATCGCGTAGTGGTACCAATACCCGATCAGGCGGTCCATGCCGGGAAGGCCGCGGAAGATTTGCGCCATGCCGACGGCCAGCGAAACCGCGCCGCCGGTGCGCCCGGCGAGATTCTCGCCGACTTCGCGCGAGATTACATCCAGGTTCACCGTGTGCAGGCCCAGCCTGGCGAAGACTTCGGGCGCGCTGTTGATGGCGAAGTAGTCGCCGGGGTACATCGAGGTGGCGGCGATCAGCGCAAGCACGCCCACCAGCGACTCGCACACCATCGCGCCATAGCCGATGAAGCGGGCGTCGCTTTCCTTATCGATCATTTTGGGCGTGGTGCCCGACGCCACCAGCGAGTGGAAACCGGAGATGGCGCCGCAGGCGATGGTGACGAACAGGAACGGGAACAGCTTGCCCTTGATGATGGGGCCGCCGCCGGAGACGAACCGGGTGACCGCGGGAAAGCGGATGTCCGGGTGAAGGATGAAGACGCCGATCACCAGGACGACAATCGTTCCCAGCTTCAAGTAAGTGGCCAGATAGTCGCGCGGCTCCAGCAGCAGCCACACCGGCAGCACCGATGCGATGAAGCCATAGGTCACCATCAACAGCGTGATCTGGTGCGGCGAAAAAGTGAGCGCGCCGGCGGCGGAACTGGTGGCGAACCAGTGGCCTCCGATGACCGCCGCGATCAGCAGCACCACGCCGAAGACGCTCGGGCCCACCACGGTGATTTTGCCGGCCTGGCTCTTGAACATCCACCACCCCATGACGAGGGCGATAGGGACGATGGATCCGATGGTGAACACGCCCCACGGGCTGTTGGCCAGGGCGTTCACCACCACTATCCCGAGCCCGGCCAGTGTGACCAGCAGGATGAACAGCACCGCTACCATGGTCACCAGGCCTGCGAACGGGCTGATTTCGCTGCGGGCGATGGCCGCCAGCGAGCGCCCGCGGTGGCGCATGGAAGCCACCAGCACGGTCAGATCCTGCACGCACCCGGCCAGCACCGCGCCGATCAGCAGCCACAGGAAGCCGGGCAGGAATCCGAATTGCGCCGCCAGCGTGGGACCGACCAGCGGGCCGGCGCCGGCAATGGCGGCGAAATGGTGCCCGAAAAGCACCCACTTGGGCGACGCCACGTAATTGTGGCCGTCGGCAAAGCGGCGAGCCGGTGTGATGCGCCGGTCGTCCAGAACCAGCGCCCTGGCGGCGATAAAGGCCGAGTAATAGCGGTAACCCAGAGCGTAAACGCAAAGAGCTCCAAGCAGGATCGGGAACGTATTCACTCTCGCTCTCGACTTCCTTCGAGAGAGCTTAGGTTATCGCACAGCTTCGATGGACGCTTGGCTCCTACTACTTACTTCTGCACGGTAATGGTTGCCGATCCGGTGTCCGGAGGGCTGGCGGAATCCGTGGCCGTCACCGTGATAGTGTGAGACCCCGTTGTCAGCGCCGCCGTGTTCAGGGAATACGAGAACCCTACGTTGGGGCAACCGGCACGGCCTGGGTAAGCCGCACACACATCCGGCCGGCTGACGCCGTAAGCGGCCGTGCCCATCGCCGTGCCATCGACCAGTACTTGCACACCGCTAATGGCTGTTCCCACCGTCGAAGTGTTATCGATGGTCCAACCGGCTACCGTTACCGTGCCCGAAACGGTCGCGCCCGAGGCCGGCATATCGATGTGCACCGTCGGTATCACCGCCGCGGTGGCGGCGACCGTGACCGTCACGCTGGCCGAACCCGTGTCGGCAGGGCTGGCGGAATCCGCGGCGGTCACCGTGATGGTGTGAGACCCGGCCGTCAGCGCCGCCGTGTTCAAGGAATACGAGAACCCTACGTTGGGGCAACCGGCACGGCCTGGATAAGCCGCGCACACATCCGGCCGGCTGACTCCGTAAGTGGCATTGCCCACCACCGTTCCGTCCACCAGCGCTTGCACGCCGCTGATCGCAGTCCCCACCGTCGCAGCATTGTCGATGGTCCAGCCGGCCACCGTCACCGTGCCCGAAACGGCTGCACCCGGGGCCGGCATATCGATGTGAACTGTCGGTATCACGGCAGGGGCGGTTACAGTGACCGTCACGCTGGACGAACCGGTGTCCGGAGGGCTGGCGGAATCCGTGGCCGTAACCGTGATGGTGTGAGACCCGGGCGTCAGCGTCGCCGTGTTCAGGGAATAGGAGAACCCTACGTTGGGGCAACCGGGACGGCCTGGATAGGCCGCGCACACATCCGGCCGGTTGACTCCGTAAGTGGCCGTGCCCACCGCCGTTCCATCCACCAGTACATGTAAGCTGCCGATTGCTGTTCCCATCGTCGCAGTGTTGTCGATTGCCCAGCCGGCCACCGTCAGTGTGCCCGAAACTGCTGCGCCCGGGGCTGGCATATCGATTTGAACCGTCGGTATCACGTCAGCGGTGCCGACAGTGACGGTCACGCTAGTGGACGCGGTGTCGGGAGGGCTGGCGGAATCCGTGGCGGTCACCGTGATGGTGTGAGAACCGGCCGCCAGCGTCGCCGTATTCAGCGAATAGGAGAACCCCACGTTGGGGCAACCGGGACGGCCCGGATAAGCCGCGCACACATCCGGGCGGCTGGCGCCATGAGTCGCCATGCCGGCCGCCGTTCCATCCACCAGCACCTGTACGTTGCCGATGGCGGTCCCAATGACTGACGCGTTGTCAATTGCCCAGCCTGCCACCGTCACCGTGCCGGAAACAATAGCGCCGGGGGACGGCTCATCGATGTGCACAGTCGGCGGCGCGTAAACAGTGAAGGTAGCAGCGGTCGATGTGGCCCCATCGGGATTCACCACGGTCACACTCGCCGCCCCTATCGAGCTAATCAAGGACGCCGAAACCGGGGCCGTCAACCGGGTCGCGCTGCCGAAGTTGGTCGACAGCGCTGCGCCGTCCCACTCGACCGCCGCGCCCGAGACGAAGTTCGCGCCGTTCACGGTGAGCGTGAACGACGCCGTGCCCGCCACCGCCGACAAAGGGCTGAGGCTGGAGATCGCGGGTGCCGAAGACGCCGCCGGCGTCACCTGGAAGCTCTGGCTGACCGGTGGGGCGGCGGCGTAGGTGCCGTTGCCTGCCTGGGTCGCCCGGACCGTGCAGGTGCCAACGGCGCCCAGCGTCACGGTCGTGCCAGCCACCGTGCAGATGGACAAAGTGGTCGAAGCGAAGCTAACCGTCAAATTCGTAGACGTAGGCGTAGACACCGAGCTGACAACCGGAGTCGGATAGATCATGGATGATGCCAGGAGCGTGAATGGCGCGGTGCCTAACGGCAGGTTCGGCTCCGCGGCGAAGGCGATCGCCTGGTTCTGCGGCGCTGAAACAATAGTGTAAGTGGCCGAACTTACGGCGCTCGGCGCCGAATAGCCATTCACCACGGCGATGGCCTTTAGCGTCTCCGTGGCAGACACCGTGATGGGATTGGAAGTGGAAAAAACCGCCGACTGCGTCGTCGGTGTAGATCCGTTGGTGGTGTAGTAGATCGTCGCCGACGGAGAAGTTGTCGTGCCGATGGACACGGCCGGCGCCGTCTCCGCCGAGCTATAACTTCCGGCCGCCGGAGCGAAGGTCGGCGGAGCCACGACGGAACCAGGGACGGTAACCGTAATCGGCGTGCTCGCGGTCCTGCCGTATGCGTTCGTAGAGTTCAATGTATAAGTCCGGGTTGCGGTTGGGTTAATCGTCACACTCCCGCTTCCAGCCGCAACCGGGCCAATCATGTCAATATAATCGTAGGAGTCGCCGCTCACGCTGTAAGTGAAGGTAACCGGAGACCCGGCGCTTACGCTCGATGCCGACGCTCTGAAAGTGTCGATCGCCGGCGAGGCTCCCGTAGGCGCTGTCGCAGAATCCTCGCCTGGGAATTCAGGAGTCATTTGCACTACGTCGAACTCCGAGGAAGGGACGGACTTCAAATTCGACAAATCATCGTCGTCCCAGCGCGGATCCGACGCACCCTGAAAATAAAAGTAGCTGCCATTGTCCGCCAGAATCATCCCATACTGTTGCATCGCGGTTAAGATGACCTGGTTGACCTTGGAGAAACCCGAGATGTCAAAGCTCGGCTTCAATCGTATCCGCATTCCCATGATGTTGGAGACACCCCAGTAAACACCGGCGGCATGAGTGGCTGGACTGACAAAATATCCATCGTTCGCATCGTTCTTGGTGGCTGGCAGAGTAAAGCGGATGGCGTGGTTGATCGCCCCGGAAAGGACCTCGTCGTAGCGCACCAATCCGGGAAAGATCGGCAATCCCGCGGCGTCCGCCGAAGTCCAGCCATAAGGGCGCGACTCATAGTTATTCATGTCCCACATGGTCTCGCTCGAAGAATTCCACGACCCGTTGCAGCGATTTGTGTTGAACGTCTCATAGAGGACGCATTTCGCGCGGTCCAGCACAAGGACATGCGCATCGCCGTTGTAGGTGTCGGGCCAACCCGAGCAGTCGGCTGGAGCGCCTTCGATGGGAGCGGAAATCGGATACGGCGCTAAGACCACGTCGCTCTGACTCGCGTAGTCAATCACATTGATCGGCACCGATGGGGTCAGGGTGGAGTCAACCACGACGTAGGGGATGCCGTCGTAGCTTTCGGACCCAAAATCGGGATGCAGGTGGTTACCGGTAAACCCGGCCGCGCCGACGATTGCCGCCGAATTCGGGTCAACCGCAGCGTTCGCGATGTTGGTGTTCCATGCGTTGGTGGATGGAAACGGAACGAATCCATTCAGACCCGCACCGTTTCCAAGTGACATGCCGGAGCAGGCCGGCGTGCTGGCGGCCGCGTGAGGGTTATCCATGACACTCGATTGGCTCGCCGCGCCGGCGGACTCATGGTCCTTGGCGAGGACTTGAGCAGTATCCCCGGGCAAAAGAGCAGTCCAGGCAAAGGAGCCTATGCTCGTGTAAGTCTGGCCCGGCCCAATGCCACACGCGCCGGCGAAAGACGGAATAGAAAGGCTGCAGAAGGCTAATGCTTTTAGGGCCGAACGAAGCTTCCACAGATTGGAGCGGAACCGGATGGCTGCCATATTCCCTCACAAGGCGGCGGATTGTGAATGCAAATCACCGCGTCTGCCTCAGTGTGACACGAGGTGCCAATAGCGGCGAGGATTCTTGTCCCCCCAGTTGGTGATAGGAACGTTGATAACGATAGGCAACATAACGACGTTTGTCCGCACCGGTTTACTTGTTGGCGGCGGCCGAGGCGGGCTGAGCCTCGGCTGCGCTACGCACATAGTAGGCTCCTGGGTCATCGCACAGCTTCGATTGACGCTTGGCTCCTGTTACTTACTTCTGCACGGTAATCGTTGCCGAACCTGTGTCCGGAGAGCTGGCGGAATCCGTGGCTGTAACCGTGATGGTGTGAGACCCCGTTGTCAGCGCCGCCGCGTTCAGGGAATAGGCGTAACCTACGTTGGGGCAACCGGCACGGCCTGGGTAAGCCGCACACACGTCCGGCCGATTGACACCGTAAGTGGCATTGCCCACCGCCGTGCCGTCGACCAGCACTTGCACGCCGCTAATCGCGGTCCCCACCGTCGATGAGTTGTCGATGGTCCAACCGGCCACCGTCACCGTGCCCGAAATGGTCGCGCCCGAGGCCGGCATATCGATGTGCACCGTCGGTATCACGGCAGGGGCGGTGACCGTTACCGTCACGCTGGCCGATCCCGTGTCGGCAGGGCTGGCGGAATCCTTGGCCGTAACCGTGATAGTGTGAGTCCCGGCCGTCAGCGTTGCCGTGTTCAAGGAATACGAGAACCCTACGTTGGGGCAGCGTTGTGCTTTTCCCATTTCGAGCGGCGGGCGGCCCGGGTAGCGGCCAGCGCCCCGTGTCCCGGCGCGAGAAAACGCGGGACCTCGCGAACCGCCAGTTGCTCCGCGGCGCGCGCTGCGCCACACTGAGAGTGGTTCCCTTCGATCGTCATGCCTGACTTCTGCAGTTGCGGCGCCGAGCTTCCACCGGATGCAGTGTTCTGCCACAAGTGCGGCAAGCCGCAGAGAGAGCTGGTGGAAGGGGCCGCCGAGGCGCCAGCGCCCACGACGGTTGTGCAGCCTCCGCCCGAACCGCAGCAGCAGCAGCCGCCGATGCCGCTCGATTTCCGCAATCCGCTGGCGCTGAAGATTGCCTTGCTGGTGGCGATGGGCGCCACGGCGCTATTCTTCCTGCCGTACGTCAACTGGCTGGCCGCGGGCTATTTCGCGGTGTTCCTCTACCGGCGGCGGACCGGCTGCGTCCTCAATGTGGGCGCGGGCGTGCGGCTGGGCTGGATCACCGGTCTGTTCACTTTCCCGCTGGCCGGCGTGTTTTATGCGGCGGTGTTCTATCTGATCAAGGAAGCGACGGCGATGCCGCAGTTCCGCGCCGATCCGCGTTTTCAGGAGCTGCTGGGCCTGCTGCGAACTCCGTCGGACGTTGCCGTGCTGCTGCTGCAGCTATTCATTCTCACCACCTGCCTCAGCATGGCCGGCGGCGCGCTGGCCGCCAAGCTCGGCCAGCCTAGCCCGCCGCGGGGCGGGAGTAGCGTTTGACCAGCGCCACCGCCGCGAAAATCACCAGCATCGCCACCGATTCCCGCGCGCCAAACGGTTCGCGGTAGAACAGCCATCCGAGCGCCACCGCAACCACCGCGTTCACATACGGGTAAATCGACACCACGGCTACCGGCAGCCGGTCCATCACGTAGACAAATGCGCTGTAGCCCACCAGTGAACCGAAGACCACCAGGTAGATGAGCGCGCCCACGCCGCGCGTGCTCCAATGCAAAGCCTGGTGCGGGACCAGCCACGCAAACGGCGCAATCCCCAGCGCGGCCGCTAGTTGGTGAATGCCGCCGGCGACCACCGGGTGCGCTTTGCCCGAGTTGCGCCGTTGATAAATGGAGCCGAACGACCAGCCCGCCATGCCGATTTGGAGAACCAGGAAGCCGATCAGCAGGCTGTGGCCGGCGCCCGGCGGACCGGCGCCCGGCGTAACCAGCAGCGCCGCGCCCGCCAGACCCAGCGCCATCGCCCCGATGGTGGGCGCGTGCAAGCTCTCGCCGCCGGGCAGCAGCGCCTCCACTCCCACCATCCAGAATGGCGACATGGCGACGATCAGGCCCGCCATGCCGCTGGGGATGAGGGTCTCGGAGATCACCAGCGCGCCGTTGCCGATGGTGAGCGTCCCGAGGCCGGCGATGCACGCCACCGCCAGTTCCTTGCCGCGCGGCATGTACATGCCACGGTGCCAGGCGAAGGCAAGCGTCAGCGTCCCTGAAATCAGATAGCGTACCGCGACCAGCGTGAGCGGCGGAAAGGTCTCGAGCGACATCCGTATGCCCAGGTAGGTGGTGCCCCAAAAGAAACACACCGCCGCCAGCGCTGCATACGGTTTGAAGAGGGGATGCCGGGACAACCCCCAGCTTAGCATCGGCGCGCGCGAGGGACGGCGGATGCGGCCCAATCATCCGAACCGCCGGTGGTTCGGGTAGACTTAAGGTAGCCATGGTGGAGATTCAACCGATTCGCGTCGAAATCGAACGTGAGGAAGATGCCCGGATCCTGGCATCGGTGCCGGACCTCCCGGGCGTTATGGCTTACGGCGGCACCGAGGACGAGGCGATCCGAAAAGTCAAGGCGATAGCCCTGCAGGTTCTGGCTGACATGATCGAGAGCGGTGAGAATGTGCCCGAACCGCTCAAGGTATTGTTTGCCGCGTGAGTGTCTGGCACGCAACGACGGCCAAGCGGGTGTATGCCGCTCTCACACGTCTTGGCTGGACGCTCAAGAAGCAGGTCGGATCTCATCGAAAGCTGCAGCGCCCAGGGTGGCCGAACTTCACCTTCTGTTTCCATGATGGCGAAGAGGTCGGCCCGGCGGCCCTGGCCAAGATTGGAAAAGATACGGGTCTTCGTCCAGAAGACCTGTGAGCGGACGCTTCGAGATTGCGCATCGGCCAGCAATCGACCCACACGCTGAAATCGACGAGAATCAACTGTCGTTCCGCATCGAGTTGAGATCAACCTGCCAGTGCAGCTTGCCGCGAACGCGGCGGATCTCCGCCTGTTTGCTCAAGCGCAGCACAGTCCGCAAGCCCCTGTTCCACGGCCTCGCGCTTGGTCTTGAGGCCATTTGCGCGAGGCGTGTCCCGCATCAGCCTGTCGTCGATCACGATCTTCTTTCGCACCGTTTTCCGCCGCGCCATGCATGCCCGGTCCCTACGGCACCGGCGGCAGCGGGACGCGCAGGTGGCCTTGGAAGATATCGCCGAAGGCTTCCAGCACTTCGGCGTGCAGGGCGCCGTTATCGGCCAGCACGTGGTCGGATTGGGTGGGGCTGTGGGGCGCGCCGAGCATGTCGGAAACGCGGCCGCCGGCTTCGGTCACCAGCAGCGTGCCGGCCGCCACGTCCCAGGGCTTGAGTCCGAATTCCCAGAACAGGTCCAGGCGGCCGCACGCCACGAAGGCCAGGTCAAGCGCCGCCGAACCGGTGCGGCGTACGCCGTGCGAAGCCATCGCCATCTGGTAATAGAAGTGGATGTTCACGTTGTGATTGCGTTTGCGGGCGGGAAATCCGCTGGACCCCAGGCATTCGGCCATCCGCTTGATTTGGGAAACGTGAATGCGCCGGTTGTTCAAGTACGCGCCGGCGCCGCGTTCGGCGGTGAACATTTCCTGGTGGATGGGGTCGAACACCACCCCGGCGATCACCTGACCCGCGCGCGCCAGGCCGAGCGTCACATTGAACGCCGGAAAGCTGTGGGCAAAATTAGTGGTGCCGTCGAGCGGGTCCACGTACCAGCAGTATTCGGCTTGCGCGTCGTGGCCGCCGCCCTCTTCGGCGACAATTCCGTGGGAAGGGAAGTGCGACCGCAGCCGCTCCACCACCAGCTTTTCGCTGGCGCGGTCGGCTTCGGTCACCAGATCGAACTCACCTTTGACTTCAAACGCCACCCGCCGCTCGAAATAGTTGGCCAGCAAGGCGCCGGCCTCGCGGGCGATTTCGACGGCAGTTTCCAGGTAAGGCATGGGCGAAAGCCGGCTTCCGGACCTAATCCGACTCCACCACGTAGTTGATGTCGTGCTTGAAGATGAAAAGGTTCGGCTCGCCCTGGCGGGTAATGCGAATGAAGGAATGATCGTAATATTCGATCACGCCCGTCACTTCTTCGCCGCCGGCCAGCTTGACGCGCACGGGTGTCGCGTTCTCGATCAACTGCTTGAGGTACTTGACCTCTTCCAGAGTGGCCTCCGGCGCGCGCGCGGACTTTGGCTGTTGTATCGTAAGCTTCTCCTAACGCTTTTTCCGGCTATCGGGCTTCAGCGTAATCTGTTCCGCCGGCGTTCCCGAGTTAGCCTCCGCTTCCCCATAGTAGCCGTTGCGCGCCGAGGCCCGCAATTCGGCGGATTTGAGCTTCACTTCCAGCTTGTGAAAACGTTCCTTGGGGAGCGGCACGTCGTGTGGGTAATAGCCCAGCAGGTATTCGGTGCGCAGCTCGGTGATGATGGAGTTGAAGGCGCGGTCGAGCTGCGGGCCTTCGGAGAGCAGGAAGGTGCGCCCGCCAGTGCCTTCCGCCATGAATTGCAGGGCGTGCTCGCCGCCGATATTGCGTCCGGCATCGTTGGTGATGGGCATCACGATCACCGGATAAATCACCGCGTCGGCCAATTGCGCCGATTCGAGCGCCCGGTGGCTGTCGATCTTGCTGGTGGTTTCGCCGCCATCGCTCACCAGGACGAGTGCCTTGCGGCCCTCGCGCAGCTCCAGGTCGCGCGAAGCCAGCCAGATGGCGTCATAGAGAGAGGTTCCGGCCGAACCGTGCATCTGGCGCAGCATGTTTTCGAGCGACGCGATGTTGCGGGTGTAGTTGTGCACCTGGGTCACCACGTCGTCGAAGGCGTAAATCGCCACCTGGTCCTCGGAGTTGCGGAAGGAAAGCAGGGTGCGGACGAAGCGCACGGCGGAATCGGTTTCGAACTTCAGGTCCTGGTTGGTCGAGCCGCTGACATCCACCAGCAGCGCGACCGAAAGCGGCTGATCGGTCTGGCGTTCGAAGACCGCCACGTCCTGGCGGACGCCGTTGTCGAAGATCTCGAAGTCCTCCTTGTGCAGCGAGCCCACCAACTGGCCGGCGCGATTCTTCACCGTGGCGACCACGTGCACCAGGTTGACCTTGACCGGAATCACGAGCTCCTGGGCCGCCAGCGCCGCGACCAGCGCCAGCGCCGCGGCGATTATGTGGAACCGCCAGCTAGCGAGCCAAGGGCACATCGGGGTCCCACGCTCCTTCCACCCAGACCTCGCCATCGGCAAAATGCTCTTTCTTCCAGATGGGCACCCGCTTCTTGAGGAGGTTGATGCCTTCGAGCGCGGCCTCGAACGCCGGCCGCCGGTGGGCCGCCGTAACCGCCACTACCACGCTGGTTTCCCCCACCAGCAGACGACCCAGGCGGTGCGCCATGGCGATGCGTTCGAGTGCGAAAGAGGCGGCCAACTCGCGGCCGATTTCGGCTAGCGTCCGCAGCGCCATCGGCTCATAGCCTTCGTAGTCGAGGTAAAGCGTGCGCCGGCCGCCCGTGTGGTTGCGGACGGTGCCTTCAAAAGTCACCACCGCGCCTTCGCTGCCCCGCACCAGCCTGCCGACCAGCCCGCGCGTATCGATCGACCGGCGGGTGATGGCGAAATAGTTGCCCGACTCCTCGATTTCGAGCGGGTCGGCAGCCTCTTCCGAGCCGCCGCTGACCGGCGGCAGGAGCGCGATTTCGTCGCCATCGGCGATCTTGGTGGCCGGTTCCGCGAACGCGCGATTGCGCGCCACCACGATGCTTCCCGCCATCTTCGCTATGCCGGGCGAGAGCGCCGCGTAACGATCCAGCACGGCGCGCAGATCGGCGCCTTCGGCGAACTCGGCATCCTCCGAGCTGCGGCCGGCCAGGTCCTTCAAAATGCCGAAAAACAGCACACGCGCGCGCATCTGTGACGATTGGAATTCTCAGTCTATCAGACGGTTCCAGCCGCGTCTCCGTTTCGCCTGGTTGCGCTTAAAACGCCCGGCTGAGCCAGGCGACAAAAACCGATCGCCTATCCCCCAGGCCGGCCTCAAAATTGGGCTTGACGTCGACTATATAATAGGCGATATATATATTATCATGGTCAGAGATCCTGCGGATTTCCTTCCGCTTCACAACAACTGGTTCCACATTTTGCTCTCGCTGGTGGGAGCCGATCAGCATGGCTACGGCATCATGCAGGAAGTCCTGGAGCGGACCAATGGAACGGTGCGTCTTTGGCCCGCCACTCTTTATGGTTCGCTGAAGCGGCTGATCTCAGACGGGCTAATCGAGGAATCCGACGAGCGGCCGGTGGCGGAACTGGACGACGCGCGCCGCCGCTATTACAGGTTGACGGGGCTGGGACGAACCGTGCTCGACCTGGAATGCGAACGGCTGCAGTCGATGGTCCGCATGATGCAACGGAAACGCAAGCAGGAGGCCTACTGATGAACCCCCGAGCGAGCATTTGCGTGGCCATTTACCGGCGCCTGGCCAGCGCGTATCCGCACGAGTTTCGAATGCTGTACGGAGAGGATCTGGACCGGATTGGCGAAGACGCCATTCCGGAGGTCCGGCGGCGGTACGGTGTGCCGGGCCTGGTCAGGCTTCTTGCCGACATTGCCATCCGGCTCCCCGCCACCTATTTCACCGAAGTCCGGCAGGACATTGTCTATGCGCTGCGGAAGCTGGCCCAGTCGCCCGGGTTTACGGCCGTGGCCGTGCTTTCGCTGGCCATCGGGATTGGCATGTGCAGCGTGGTCCTCAGCGAATGCCAGTCGATGGAAGGGCCGCCGCCGGGCGTGCGCGATCCCGCGACGCTGGCGACCTTCGTTTGGACGACGGTCTCCTACCCGTATTTCGAGCGCTATCGCGATCAGCGCCAGGTGGTGGCGAGTGCGACGGCCTGTTTGGGGTTAGTCCCGTTCGCCGTGGCGTTCCACGCGGACAGGGGCGCCCACGCGGAGCGGTTCTACGGGCACCTGGTTTCCCCCGAGTATTTCACCACCTTGGGCGTGACGCCGGCCGCCGGCCGTTTTTTCTCGCCGGAAACCGAGAAGCCCGGGATGGCGCCGGTGGTTGTAATCAGCGACCGCTTCTGGCGCAAGCACCTGGGCGCGGACCCGCTGGCGGTGGGACACACATTGCGGCTGAATGGTTCGATGGCGACCATCGTCGGCATCGGTCCGAAGGACTTCTTGGGTGTCTGGCCAGGTAATCCGGCGGATCTGTTCGTGCCGGTGACGTGCGCCGGTTCCCGGGCTCCGGAACTGAGCGGCGACCCACTCCACCGCCCCGACCGCGACATATTCCGCGTCGTGTTCCGGCTTGCCGCTGGTGTGAAGATGAGCACGGCGGAAGCCGCCCTCGACGCGGTCACCCGCAATCTCGACCGGGAAAACGGAGTCCAACACGATCGCGATCGCAAGGGCCGCGTGGTGCGGCTGATGCCGGCTGGCACCGTTATGTACATCACGCCCGAGCAGAGCGCCCTCATCGACACCTTCGATGTCGTTCTGTGGGCGTTGGTCCTCTCGCTGGTGTGCGCGAACCTGGCCAGTCTGCTGCTGGCTCGCGGCAGCCAGAGGAGGCGGGAAATCGCCATCCGGCTTTCGGTGGGCGCCAGCCGGCCGCGCCTGGTGCGCCAATTCCTGACCGAAAGCGTGATGCTGTCGTTCTCCGGCGGCCTCGCCGGCATCGCCCTG
>Ga0187862_10001647_pt1 | contig 23397 bp, 23 predicted proteins | sample June2016WEW_10_1_FD_133003 | JGI IMG/M metagenome (GOLD analysis project Ga0187862, IMG submission 133003) | Peatland microbial communities from SPRUCE experiment site at the Marcell Experimental Forest, Minnesota, USA - June2016WEW_10_150 | ecosystem: Environmental > Terrestrial > Soil >...
CCACCGTTGACTCTGCGTGAACAGAGAAATCCGGAGCTGATGCGCCGCGCGACCGAGTTGCGACAACACATGACTCCCGAAGAGCGCGTCATTTGGCAGGAGCTTCGCGGTAATCGGCTAGGAGCGCATTTCAGGAGACAGCAGGTGCTCGCGCCATACATCGTGGATTTTTATTGTCATGCTGCGCGGCTCGTGGTGGAGATCGATGGAAGCCCGCATCGCGAGCAACAAGGATACGACGCAATGCGCGATGACTATTTCAGGCGGCTCGGGATCCGGGTGCTGAGGCTGCCGAACGCATCGGTGCGGGATGATTTGGCGTCTGCGATCGCCGCGATTCGCGCGGCGCTGCGTGGACAGAACCCTAACCCCTAGCCCCTTCCCCAGGAAAAATGGGGAAGGGGAAGCAGAAAAGTTATGGAATCGCGCTGTCCTATCCCCCTAGCCCCCTTTCCGGGGCGGAAAGGGGGAACTGGAATTGTCGCCAACCCCGAGCCTCTTCCCCGGGGCGGAAAGGGGGAAGCGGAAATTACTCCCGAGGCCCTTTCCAGGATGGAAAGGGGGAACCGGAAATGCCCGGCTAGTTAGAGCCGGTTGAGCCGAGCAGGTTGCCGTCCGGCGGCGCACCTCTCCCTAACCCTCTCCTCGGACAAGGAGAGGGTATTGGCAGAACAAGGAGAGCGTGCCGCAATGCCGGCTAGGTCGAGCCCGCTTAGTTCGAGCCGGTCGAGCGTGGAACCTGACGTGCAGCGCGGCAGAAATTTGCGCCGCATAAGGTCCCCCACCCTTACCCTCCCCCGTCGAACGGGGGAGGGAATTCGGAATTCGGACAGAAGTTGCTCCCGCCAGGTCGAGTCGGCTAGTTCGAGGCGGCTAGTTCGAGCCGGTTGAGCCCAACAAATTCCCGCCCAGCGTTGCGTTGCCGACCCTCACGTCGCCGACCACGTTGATCAGCGCCGGCTTGCCCGACTTGAACGCGCGCTCGAGCGCCGGAATGATCTGCTCGGCGGTCTCGACCTGCTCGCCATGGCATCCCATCTCGGCGAAGATTTTGTCGTAGCGAATGTTGGGCAGCATGTTGAACGGATCGGTGTTGCCCGCCAGCCCCGGCATCTGATCGAAATTCGGCCCCCATGAGCTGTTGTTCCACAGCACCGTGATGACCGGCAGCTTGTAGCGCGCGGCGGTCTCCATATCCCATCCGCCGATTCCCAGTCCGCCGTCTCCGCTGATGACGACTATCTGTTGTCCCGGCCGCCCGAGCTGCGCGCCGATGCCCATCCCGACGCCGTGACCGACGGGCGCCAGCGGGCCCGCGTCAACGATCTGGCCCATGAAGCGGCAGGTGAACGCGCGGCTCATCCATCCGGAGAGCGTGAAGCTGTCGATGACGGTGGTGGCGTTTTTGTCGAGCACTTTGATCAGGTCTTCGCACAGCCGCGCCGGATGAATCGGCTGATTCTTCGCGACCTTGGCGTTTTGTTCCTTGATCTGATTGTCAAAGCGCTGGCGGGTTTCCCAGACCTGCTTGACCCAGGGCGAAGTCTTGTTCTTGGAGAAGTCCAGCTTGAGTTCCTTGATCCGATTGATCATCTGACGCAGCACGAGCTTGGGATCGCCGACCATCGGCAGGTCCGCATTGACCTGCCATCCGATTCGTGTCGCCGTGGGATCGACCTGGATGTACTTGGCCTTGTCGGTCCAGGTCGGCGGCTGCCCGAAATGCTCGCCGCTCCAGAAGCGGAAGCCGATTGCGAGCACCACGTCCGCGTTGCCGGTGAACGGCTTCTTGAACGGACCACGAATCGCCAGCGGATGCTCTTCGGAAACCGCACCCTGACCGGCGCGGCGCGCGTAGATGGGGATGCTGGTCAGCTCGACGAACTCGCGCATCTCGGCGCCCGCCTGCGACCAGAACAATCCGTCGCCGCCGGCAATCAGCGGGCGCTCGGCCGCCACCAGCATCTCGAGCGCGCGATCGATCTTGGCCGGATCGCCCGCGGATCGGACGTCGTCGACGTTAAACCCGCGCGCGCCCTTGCGCTGCCGCGACTCATCGTCGTGGTGATAGAGAATATTTTGTGGAACCTCGAACAACGCGACGCCCTGCGGCGGCGAAATCGCTTCGCGGAACGCAGAGCGCAGATCGAACTGAATCGAGGACCAGTCGGTCACGCGCTTGGTGAACTTGGAGAAACTGTCAACGACTTCGGAACCGTAGGCTTCCTGGAAGGAGCCGAGATGGTCTTCGTCGTTGGGATGCTGTCCCGAGATGCAAACCACGGCGCTGTTGGTCAAGCCCGCGACGCACAGGCCCGTCACCGCGTTGGTCAGGCCGCATCCCGCAGTGACCATGCATACGCCGACCTGTCCGGAGGTGCGGGCGTAGGCGTCGGCCGCGTAGGCGGCGGCCTGCTCGTGGCGCATGTGGATGAGCTTGATGTCGTGGCTGCGCAACTGGGCGAGGATCGGAAACAAATGACCGCCGTTGATCGCAAAGCAATACTTCACACCGTTCTCGCGCATCACGCGCGCGATTAATTCGCCGCCGTCAGCTTTCGCCATTACTGCACTCCTTGATTGTGGAAATTCTCCCGCTGGTTCCGAATCCTTGCACATTTACGGCGTCGCCGAAAAGCGCGCGCGCATTTGCGACGATTCGATTGCCGGGTTGCGCCGATGAACGGCGGATCGGGAGGGTTGATTACAAGCGCCAAGCCTGTCAATTTTGAGCATCGTTCGGCGGAGCCGGCTTGCGCGGGTCCGAGCACTTGGACTGCGGATGGTGGTGTGGCGGAAGAGTAGCCGAATGCCAATAGGCGAAGGTTAACCCCAGGATTTCACGATGCGGCGCGTTCTCGCCTCACTTATCTTAATTACGGCGCTGGTTGCCGCGGCGCCGACGGCGCACGCCGACCCGGTCTCGATGTCCGCGACTCCGGTGCCAACATCGTCGGTGCCGACCCAGTCGTCCCGATTTTCGCTGATGGACCCCGGCACCTGGAGCTGGCCGCAGTACGACTGGAGCGCATTGCGGCTCCAGGATCCCAACTCGTGGCCGTTCATCCCGGTGCCCGAAGTTGCCACCGATCCCAACGGCGGAGTCACTTACGGCGTTCTGCCGGTATGGCTGTTCACCGACAACAAGAACGAGATCAACAGCATCCTGGCTCCCGATATCAACGCCAACAGCACGCTTGGACCGGGTGGGAATTTTCGCTACCTGGGCTATCCCTCGGCGGATACACAATGGTACGTGGAAGCGGGCGGGCAAGAGATCATCGCGCGTAAGGTCGATCTCGATTACCAGACCGGGCGCGAGCATAAGGAGAAGTGGTTCTCGTTTGAAGGGCGCTTCTATTTCGAGCACGATCCGACCGAGCGCTTTTACGGATCGGGCAATGACTCCCACTACGGCAACCAGACCAACTACACCACTAAGCAGATTTACGGCGAGGCAATTCTCGGCTTGAACATCACCGAGAGGCTGCAGCTGTCGCTGATGGAGCGCCCGCGCTACGTGCGAATCGGGGTCGGCGGCTTCAACTCGGTGCCCGACATCAGCCAGCTGTTCCCGCATCAGAAGGGCATCGACGGCGGCACCGAAGTTCTTTCGCAGGCGATGCTTCAATACGACTCGCGAGACTCGGTGGATATCCCGCGCTCCGGCACACTGGGGCGGCTGTACTACGGAAATGCGGATCGCAGATTCGGCAGCTCGGTTTCGTACAACCGCTTCGGCGGAGAATTGCGCCAGTACTACACCGTCGGCGAGCGCATCACCTTTGCCGGTCATGTTTTCAACGAGTACGAGCCGGCGGGCAACGAGATGCCGTTTTGGTCGCAGGCGCGGCTTGGCGGCGACGAAAGCTTGCTCACCGATCAGGAAACGCTGCGCGGTTACGGCGCCGGCCGATACATCGATAACAATCTGTTCGTCGTGAACCTCGAGATGCGCACTCGGGTGTGGGAGAAGAACGTCTTCGGCACTCACGGGATACTCGAACTGGCGCCGTTTGCCGAGGCCGGCCGCGTTGGCCATGAAATGAGCTACAACCCATTCGAAGATATGCACCCGGTCGGCGGAATTGGATTCCGGGGAATCGCGGAGCCGTTTGTGGTCGGGTTCGTTGACCTCGGATGGGGTGGCGAAGGCGCCGCCATCTTTTCCGGCATCAACTATCCATTCTAGTATCAATAGCTAGTCGCGCGCCGATCGCTTCCCCCGTCAGTCGAGGGCTGTCAGACGATGCGCGATTCGTTTCGCGCGCAAATCACGATTGCGCTTCACTTCAGATGCGGCTTTCCGAACTAGACTACGACTTGCCCGCAGAACTGATCGCGCAGGCACCGCTTGCGCGCCGCGACGAAGTGCGCCTGCTCGTGCTCGATCGCAAATCCAAATCGCTCGAGCATTCCCGCTTTTACAAACTCGCCCGTCATCTGCGCGAAGGCGACCTGATCGTACTCAACGACACCCGCGTGCTGCCGGCGCGGCTGTTCGCGCAGAAGGAATCGGGCGGGCGCGTCGAGTTGCTGATGGTGCGGCGGGCAGGAGCGCTTGAAGGTCCCGCCGGCGCATGGATCGCGCTGATCCGGACGCATCGCGTGCTCAAAGACAACGCGCGGCTCATCCTGAGCGACGGTCATGCACTGAGAGTAACCGGCTATGCGCGGCCGGGGCGCCCGATCGTCGTGTCCGAGGGCGGAGTTTCGATCGAACAGATAATCGAGCGCGCCGGCACGCTCGCGCTGCCGCACTATATTCATCGGATCGCCGGTCCCGCCGACCTCGACGACTACCAGACGGTGTATGCCGCGCGGCCCGGCGCGATCGCGGCGCCCACCGCAGGGCTGCATTTCACCGCCGAGGTCTTCAAGGCGCTGGCCGACGCGGGCATCCGCACCGCAACGGTGACGCTGCATATCGGTCCCGGCACTTTCGCTCCGGTGCGCGCCGTCGAGATCGAGAGTCACACGATGGAGTCCGAGTGGTACACGATTGCGCCGGCGACCCAGGCCGCCATCGAACATACGCGGCGAATCGGCGGGCGTATCATTGCGGTCGGCACCAGCTCGACGCGGGCGCTGGAGTCGTGGGCGATCACCGGCGACGTCGAGGGATTCACCGGGCTCTTTATTCATCCTGGCTTTCGCTTCAAGCTGGCTGACGCGATGATCACGAACTTCCATATGCCCCGAACCACGGTGCTCGCGCTGGCGATGGCGTTTGCGGGGCGCGATCAGATTCTTGCCGCGTACCGCGAAGCGATTCGCCATCGCTACCGCTTTCTCAGCTACGGCGACGCGATGTTGATTCTGTGATGAACGGGCCAATCGAATTCAGCGTTACCGCCGTGGACCGCGGCAGCGACGCGCGCAGCGGGCGGCTGGTAACGCCGCACGGCGCGGTCGCGACGCCGGCCTTCATGCCGGTGGGCACGCGCGCCGCGGTCAAAGCGATGGCGCCCGACGAGTTGTGGTCGATGGGCTACACGATGGTGCTCGCCAACGCGTACCATCTCGCGATTCGCCCGGGCGCCGCATTGATCGGCGAGCTGGGCGGTATCGCGCGCTTCATGGGATTTCCCGGCGCGGTGCTGACCGACTCGGGCGGTTTCCAGGCGATGAGCCTGGCGAAGATCAATTCGATCAACGAAGAAGGAATCCGTTTTCGGTCTCATCTCGACGGCGCGCCTTTGACGCTGACGCCTGAAAGCGCGATCGAGATTCAGCAACAGCTCGGCGCCGATATCATGATGGCGCTGGACGAATGCACGCCTTACCCCGCCGAGCATCGTCGCGCGCTCATGTCGCTCGAGCTCACGGCGCGATGGGCCGAGCGCAGCCTGGCGGCGCGGATCAGCACGACGCAGGCGCTATTCGGAATTATCCAGGGCAGTATTTTCGAAGATTTGCGCAGGACCAGTGCGTCGCAGATAACCTCGATTGGGTTCGACGGATACGCGGCGGGCGGACTTTCGGTCGGCGAACCGAAGGCGGCGATGCTGGAAATGGCGGCGCTGTCGGCGTCGATGATGCCGGGCGGCAAGCCGCGCTACCTGATGGGCGTGGGTACGCCGGCGGATTTGCTCGCGGCGATCGCGATGGGCTTCGACCTGTTCGACTGCGTGATCCCGACGCGAAACGCGCGCAACGGGTGCGCCTTCACCAGCCAGGGGCGCGTCTCGATCAAGCAGGCCGCGCATGCGCGCGACTCGACGCCGCTCGATCCGGCCTGCGATTGCCGCCCGTGCCGGACCCATTCACGCGCCTACCTGCGTCATCTATATTTGTCGGGAGAGATACTCGCGGCGCGCGCGCTGACGGAGCATAATCTTCACTTCTACGCGAGCTTGATGCGCGATTGCCAGGCTGCTATCGCATCGGGGAATTTCAAAGCGTACGCGAAGGATGCGTCGGCCGGCTGGGGCATCGACAACGCCGCCGAACCGGTTGAAGAATGATTGATTTCAGGCGACTTGAAGTCTGACCGGTCGAAGTTTCGCGCGAAGTTTGAACGATTGAAGTTGGTGAGGACGTGATCTGATGTTTTTTGAAGGCACCGCATGGGCGCAGGCCGCCGCTGGTCAAGCCGCCGACGCTCCGTCGTTTGTCCAGCAGTTGCTGACGGGTCCGGGGCCAATCATGGCGCTGGTCGTCGCCGTCATGTACTTCATGGTCTTCCGGCCGCAGAACAAGAAGGCGCAGGAGCTGGCGAAATTGCTGTCGGCGCTCAAGCGCAACGACGAGGTCGTGACCACGGGCGGACTGATCGGGCGGATTCATGAGGTCGGCGACAAGGTGATCACGCTCGAAGTTGCACCCAACGTCAGGCTGAAAGTCGAGCGATCGCAAATCGCCTCGATGTCGAGCCACAAGGCGTCGGCGAAGAAAGACGACAAGTAGAGGCTTCATCATAGTGGAACAGACTCAAAGTTTCGGACCGATCCTGATTCTGCTCGTGCTGATCGTGTCGTTCCTTTACATGCATTTCACCAACGGCAGCGGGCTCACGCGCATATACCTGGCGGGCGGTATCGTGCTGGCGGCGATACTGATTCTGCTGCCGAGCCTCAACGTCGAGCTGCCCGATTGGTTCAGGGCCGGGTTCGGCGCGACCAAAATCCAGCTCGGCCTCGACCTGCAGGGCGGCACGCATCTGCTGATGGCCGTGAAGCTGGACGAGGCGGTGAAAACCCAGTTGCATCGCCGCGGCGATGACCTCAAGGGGGAACTCAAGGCCAACAAAATAGATTTCACCGATGTCTCGGTCGATGATTCCGGCAATCTGACCGTCAAGCTGAAGTCGAGCGCCGATCGCACGCCGTTCCTCGACCTCGTGGCGAAGTCGTTTTCGGATTTGACCGTAGCGAGCAACAGCGATTCGTCCGGCGCCGGTCCTTCGTATTCGATGGCCTACAAGCCGCGCGAGTTGCTGACGATTCGGTCCAACGCGATGGACCAGGCGCTGGAAACGATTCGCAATCGAATCGACCAGCTCGGGGTGCGCGAAACCACCGTCGCCAAAGAGGGCGAAAACGAAATTTTAGTGCAACTGCCCGGCATCCAGGACCCCGAGCGCGCCAAGGAACTGATCGGCAAGACGGCGGTGCTCGAATTCAAACTGGTTGACGACTCGAAAAACGTGCAGGACGCGATCAAGGACGGCCCGCCTCCCGGCGACGAAGTCCTCTATGGCACCTCGGAGCGCGGCGGCAAGGAACCGTACCTGGTCGAGTCCCCGGTGCTGATGACGGGCGACGTCGTTACCGACGCGCGGGTGCGTCCCGGCGCGCGGCTGGAAGGTCCGTACGTGGCGGTCGAGCTCGACGCGCGCGGCGCGGAAATCTTCGATGCGATGACGGCTGAAAACGTCGGGCGGCGCCTGGCGATCGTGCTGGATAGCACGGTTTACTCGGCGCCGGTTATCAAGGAGCGAATTCCCGGCGGTCACGTGCAGATCACCGGACGCTTCTCGATGGACGAGGCGCATGATCTCGCGATCGTATTGCGCTCGGGCGCGCTGCCGGCGTCGGTCGAAATCGAAGAGGAGCGCACCGTGGGCCCGTCGCTGGGCCGCGATTCGATTCGCCAGGGCGAGATGTCGTTCGTGATCGGCGCGGGCGCAGTGCTGATCTTCATGGCCGTGTACTACAGCGGCGCGGGTCTGCTCGCGGATTTCGGCCTGTCGTTGAATATCCTGCTGCTGATCTGCGTGATGGCGGCGCTGGGTGCGACGCTGACCTTGCCGGGTATCGCCGGGATCGTGCTGACGCTGGGCATGTCGGTCGACGCGAACGTGCTGGTCAACGAACGAATGCGCGAGGAGTTGCGCGCCGGCAAATCGCCGCGCGAGGCGGTGAAGCTCGGCTACGATCGCGCATGGTCGGCGATTCGGGACTCGAATATCTCGACGTTCGCGGCGGGGCTGATCCTTTTTCAATTCGGAACCGGACCGGTCAAAGGCTTCGCCGTCACTCTGTGCGTAGGAGTGCTGACCGGACTGTTTTCCTGTATTGTGGTTACGCGCGCGTGGTACGACTACCGGATTTCGATTCGGAAGCTCACCAGGATTAGCGTTTAATGATTGTTAATGATGCTAAAAGATGTTAATTAAATTTTGATGACCGAGCCGCTTGGGGACTGTGGGCAAATTTCACGTAGCGCGGGCCTTTTACCTTGACTTGGGCGACGGGCGCATACTACAAAATCGCGTCCTCACAAAATCTCCGAGGAAAGGCGTCTTGTTGGACTCGTATGGCCGATAAGGACGACATACTGCTGAATTCCCGCGAGGTCGCGTTCCTGCTCGACCTGAGCCCGGACACGGTGAACGAATTTGCCCGGCGCAATATTATTCCGGCCTTCAAGAAGGGCCGCCAATGGCGATTTCGCAAGCGCGATATAACTTCTGTCAAACGTCAGTTGCGAGGAATCAACGCGGCGGCCTGACGCCACGCGCGCGAGTCACGTCGAACTCGCGTCGCATGCAGCCAAAATCGCCACGCTATAAAAATCCCGCCTCGCGCTGATCTCCTGGTCCGCATCGACCCAACGGAGTTTTCCAATGTCACAACCGCATGAGAGCCGTGTCTATTCCGACCTGGCGCGTTTCTATGATTTTTTCTTCGGCCGGGTTTTTGTCGATCGCGAGCATGAGGTTATCGAAGGCCTGAATCTCAGGCCCGGTAACCGCGTGCTCGAGGTTGGCGTCGGCACCGGAATCGCGCTGGACGCATATCCGCCGTACGCGCACGTTGTCGCGATCGATCCGTCGGCCGACATGCTCGAGCGGGCAAAAAAGCGCGTGGCGGAAAACGGATGGGGACATATCGAGCTTAAGCAGGGCGACGCGCTCAACCTCGACTATCCCGACAACAGCTTCGACTACGTTACCTCATTTCACGTTCTGACCGTGGTTCCCGATCCGTACCGGATGATGTCGGAGATGGTGCGGGTGTGTAAGCCGGGCGGGGGGATCGCGCTCACGACGCATTTCCAGAGCGCGAACCCGGTGGTCGCGTTCCTCAACACAATCGTCAATCCGATCACGCGGCAACTGGGATGGACCACCAGATTGCGCAAGCAGGACGTGCTCAAGGGACACCCGATCATGCTGGAGCACAGCAAAAAGATCAGCCGGTGGTCGGTGCACTCGTTGATCATCGCGCGCAAAAACGCGTGAGCCGCCGCGAGTAGCCGCCGCCGAGCGAGAAGACCAGCGCGGCATGGCTGATTCGAACAAACCCGCTCCTGATTCGCGGAGCAACGACGACCGGGTCGAGGCGTTGGCCAAAGAGCTCGCCGAGCGGCTGCGCGCGATGCCCAATCGCCAGGAACTCACCGACTACGCCGTCAGCATCCTCAAGGAAAGCAGCGAGAATGCGGGCCAGTCCGAGCAGGCGGCGGCGATGGTCGAGCGGGCGGCGCGCAACGATCCCTTCAACCCGATCGCGTTTGCAATTCCACTGCTGGTGATCGGCGCGATCCTGTGCGCGACGGGAATCCTGGCCGGCGTAGGGCTGGGCGTGATCGGGATCGCATTGCTGATGGTGGTCTGGGGATTGCTCGTCGCGTTCTTCGGCCGCTTCCGGCAGGGGTGACCCCTGCACTCAATGTTAAGGCCGCGCTCCGTTGTCGCGCGCGGCCCCTGCACACGGCTTAATACTGCGCTGCCGTCGCCACGGCCAGGGGCTGCGGCCCCTGCACCCGCAGCGGGAAGACGCGAAAATCTGCGCAGCGCATCTTTTCGCGACTACGCGGTAGAAGAGCCTTCGGGCCAGGGGTGAACCCTGCACCCAACGTTAGGAAGAAGATGCGGCCTGACGGCCGGTTGGAACTTTTTTTGTGTCATCCTGAGCGCAGCCGAAGGAACCCGGATCCGGGATTCTTCGCCACAGCAGCTTTCGCTCAGAATGACAGAAGAGGTCATTTCCCGCTTTTGGAGAGGAATTCGACTTAAGTCTGGCGCAGATGAATTTGACTTAACTCTGGCGCAAGGTTAGCTAATAGCCCAATAGTTTGCGACTGGTCCAGCCTCTTCTGAACGCTGCGAAGGGGGATCTCTGGTGGCAGTTCTGCACGAGCCTGGTTAGCAGAGCGATTGACCGTTCTGTCGATTTGGGTGAGCTGGGCCAATGACGAATCCGACAAGACCCTGGACCGAATTTTGGAGTGCAGCCTCCAAACGTCTGGCGCGAGCTTTGTCGCGAGCGGTTGCATCCGGCCACACCGCTTCGAGAGCGATCGTCCGGCCGGGATTGCTGATTGCCCTGCTACTGGCGTTCGCGCCGGTTTATCTCGTTCTGACCCAATCCGGGCTGCACGCGAGTAATACGATAACGGTCACTACGCTGGCGGACCCAACCGGGGTGGCGGGCACCTGCAGCCTTCGTCAGGCGATCACCAACGCCAACGGCGAAAACCAGTCAGGCTCAGCGAACTGCGCGGCGGGCACCGGAAACGACACGATTAACTTCACCGTCGGCGGCACGATTACCCTGGGCGGCATTCTCCCTGACATCGAAAACACTCTGACGATCGATGGCACCGGGCAAACTGTTACTGTCTCCGGCGCCGGTCTTTATGGCGTTCTGGTGGTGGACTCGGGCGCTACGCTGACCCTGAATGACCTGACGATTGCCGATGCCAGTTCGACAGCTGACTCATCCGACGGCGGGGGCGTCACCAACAGCGGCACGCTGACCGTCACCAACTGCACCTTCTCGGACAACGCGTCGGGTTGGGCAGGTGGCGCCATCTACAGCGAACTCGGCGCCGACACGCTGACGGTGACCAACTGCACCTTCTCCGGCAACGAAGGGACTTCGACTGGCAGCGGCGGCGCCATCAGCATCGGCGGCGGCACGGGTATCGTGACCGACAGCACCTTCTCGGCCAACAGCGCGTATCTAGGCGGCGGCATCGAGAACTTCAGCACGCTGACCGTAACCGGCAGCACCTTCTCGGGTAACACCTCGTCTGAAGGCGGGGGCATCTTCAACTACACCGTCGAAGCGAATCTCACCATCACCAACAGCACCTTCTCCGGCAACAGCGCGGGAACCGACGGCGGCGGCATCTATAACGGCTCCGGGGCAAGCCTCCACATCACCGACAGCACCTTCTCCGGCAACAGCGCGACAACCGGCGGCGGCGGCATCTACGGCGGCGCTATCAGCGTCACCAACAGTATATTGGCTAACAGCACCAAGGGCTCAAACTGCGCAGGAGGTACTCCGACCAGCTCCAGTTACGATATCTCCGACGACGCTTCGTGTGGTTTCGGTACCCCCACCGGCGCCAATGGCGATACGATAGGAGATAGCGTCCTCGATAGTAACATAGCGCTCTACTCCGGCGGTCTGGCGAATAACGGCGGGCCGACCGAGACTATTGCGCTTGAATCGGGCAGTTATGCGATCGCGGCGGTCCCGCCTGCCAATTGCACGGTGACTACCGACCAGCGCGGCTTGCCGCGACCCGCGCCCACATACACCGACTGCGATATCGGCGCGTTCGAATACGGTGACGTAGTTGCCACGCCTACGCCGACCGCCACTGCCACTGTGACGCCCACCGCCACGCCAACCAAAACTGCGACCGCAACGCCGACCGTGACATCGACGGCTACTCAGACGGCGACGGCTACTGCGACATCAACCGCGACGACAACATCGACAACGACGGCGACGCCGACGGTCACGTCAACCAAAACTCCAACTCCGACTGGGACGCCGACTGCTACGGCATCCGCAACGCGGACAGCGACGTCAACCGCCACGGCGACGCGGACATCGACGGTTACTGCGACTGCCACAGCAACGGCAACCGCGACATCAACCGCAACTGCCACAGCAACGGCAACCGCGACGCGCACAGCGACTGCAACTGCGACCGCCACGGCGACGCCAACTGTGACCGCAACTTCGACCGCCACTGCAACAGCGACACCGACGGCCACCGCGACTGCAACCGCAACTCAGACTGCCACCGCGACTTCCACGGCCACCCCGACCGCTACAGCAACAGTGACGGCGACTGCGACTGCCACCGCGACGCTCACAGCCACAGCCACTGCAACCGCGACCGCCACATCAACACCGACAGTTACCGCCACGCCGACTGCCACGCCGACGGCAGTGCCGGTCAAGCTGAAGATCAGTCCGGCGTCGCTGAACTTCGGCACGGTGAAGCTCGAATCGTCCAAGGGCCCGAAGAACATCACCGTGAGCAACCCCAAGGGCAGCAAGAAGAAGCCCGGTATTACGGTGGTGATGGAGGGGACTAGCCCAGCGAGCAGTCCGTTCAGCGTGACCAGTAATGACTGCGATGCACCGCTGTCGGCAGGCGGGAAGTGCAAGATCGGAGTCACGTTCACGCCGACCGCCGCGGGACCGTCTAGCGCCACCCTGACGATCATCGACAATGCGGAGAAACCCGATCCGCAGTCGGTGAGCCTCAAGGGCAAGGGCAAAATCAAATAGAAGAAGCCACGAGCGATGACGAGACCGCCGGGGCGAACTAATCGCTCCGGCGGTTCAACTTCTTCCGGCCGTTGGACTGCTGGCTTTCTTCCGTTCGAGCGTATAGAAATCCCGACTTGATTGGTCTACTTTGTTGCAGAACATCGGCGAAATTGGGTAGGCTTGCCTGAATTTCAGGCAGGCTTGCGATAAGGTCGTAAGAACTGCAATCTTTTACAGCGTATTTGTTCAGAGTGCGGTGGGCGCCCGTAGCGGGCAGCTCCCGGGAGTTTTAGTGGGTGGTAGCGGATGGCCAAGTTTGACTGGAACGAAACCAAGCGCCAAATAACCGATTCGCAGGCCTGGCAGTCAATATTCAGGCACGGATACGAAGACACGCCGCGCAACCGGATCCTGATGGTGTCCGGCAACGTGTGGCTCCATCTGCATCCGTCCAAAGTGCAAAAGCATGCGGTGCGCCTGCGCTTCACGTGGTGCATGGGCGGCATCACGTTTTTGCTTTTCCTGGTGACGGTGGTCACCGGCGTGTACCTGATGTTCTACTATCGGCCGACGGCGGAATACGCCTACGCGGACATGAAGTACCTGGAATTCGACATGCCGTTCGGGATGTTGATGCGCAACATGCATCGATGGGCCGCGCACGGGATGGTGATCGCGGTGTGGTTGCACATGTTCCGCGTGTTCATGACGGGCTCGTACAAACCGCCGCGCGAGTTCAACTGGGTGGTCGGGGTGATCCTGCTGGTGCTGACGCTGCTGCTGTCGTTCACCGGATACCTGTTGCCGTGGGATCAACTTTCCATCTGGGCGGTGACGGTCGGCTCGAACATGGCGCGCGCCACGCCGCTGCTGGGGCACGGCGGTCCGTTCCATGAAGTGCTCGGGGTGAATCCGGTTTACGACGCGCGCGCATTTATTTTCGGCGGCGCGGAAATCGGACCGCACACGCTGCTGCGTTTCTATATTTTGCACTGCATCTTTTTTCCGTTGATCGCGGGCATCTTCATGGCGGTGCACTTCTGGCGAATCCGCCGCGACGGCATGTCCGGGCCGCTCTAGGACGGGAGGAGGGCGGTCGATGGGAGGCGTATTCACATGGCTGTTGCACGAGGGAATCGTGCGCGTGCTGTCGGTGCCGATCGGGATGTCGATCATGCTGTATGTGATATACGTGCTGGCGGCGCCGACGCCGTGGAGCGACGACGAGGACGGAGCGCTGCATTAAGGGTTAATCATGGCAAGCGGGGAAGGTAACGAAGGCGCCGTCGCGATGCGCGCGGCGGGAGCGGCCGCGGGCGGAGCCGCCGCGAGGACGCCGGCCGGGGGCGGGTCGAAGCGAATCGAAGCTCCGGGCAAAAAGGCGGGCGTCGGCGTCGAAGAGAAGCTGCACACCTGGCCGTTTTTGGTGCGCAGCGAATTCCTGATGGCGATCCTGGTGATCATCGTTTTGACGGTGTGGTCGCTGTTGCTCAACGCGCCGCTGGAGCAGCCGTCGAACCCGACGCGCACGCCGAATCCGTCGAAGGCGCCGTGGTACTTTCTGGGCTTGCAGGAAATGCTGGTGTTCTTCGACCCGTGGTACGCGGGCGTGGTGCTGCCGAGTTTCATCATCGTGGGCCTGATGCTGATTCCGTATCTGGACATCAATCCGAAAGGCAACGGGTACTACACGTTCCGCGAGCGAATGTTCGAGATACTGACATTTTTCATCGGGTTCCACATTTTATGGGTCTCATTCATCATCATCGGCACATTTTTCCGCGGTCCCGGATGGAATTGGTTCTGGCCCGGGCAGGTCTGGGATCCGCACCTGGTGGAGGCGCTGACCAACGTCGATTTGCCGTACATGTTCGGCTTCCGCGACTACCTGGCGTCGGCGATTTTCGGATTGTCGCTGATAGTGGGCTACTTCGTGGTCGGGTACGCGGCGTTATATTACTGGATACGAGCGCGGCCCTCGGGCGATCCATGGTCGGCGTTTCCCGGCGGCGGTCCCGAGATATTGAAGAGATGGGGACCGGTGCGCTTCGGCATCACGGGATTTCTGCTGATCGCGATGGCCGGCGTGTTCATCAAGATGGCGCTGCGGCACGCGCTCAACATCAAGTACATCCTGGTTACGCCCTGGATTAACATCTGACGTGGCCGCGACCCCGGTGTTTATCCTGGCCAAAGTACTGCAGGCGCTCGGAATCGCCGACGTCGGCTTCGCGCTGTACGTCGGGATCAGCCAGCCGCACGGGATGGGGAAAGAATACGAGTTCACCGGGATCGGCATTGCGGTTTTTCTCGCCGGCTACATCGTCGAGGTCATGTGGGCTCGCCCGCATGAGTGACTATTGAGTATTTGAGTGAGTATTTGAGTAAGTATTTGAACGGCGGCATTCGCAGCTGAGAACAGGATAAGAGCAGATGGCAGGCAGACCGGGGCTTGATCCCATTGAAGAAGGAAAATCATACAGCGCGCTGTTCGTGCTGATGGTAGCGGTGTTGCTGGTGACCGCGGTCTGGTCGATTTGGGACGACAACATCTCGCGCCGTCCGTGGAAGGAATACCAGGTCCAGTGGGACCGGCTGGCGTACGACAAGTACATGAAGGACGCGGCCGACGAGCAGCATCGCCTCGACGCGGATTCCGAATACCAGAAAGTCTCGAAGGACCTGGCCGAGGCGCGCAAAGAACGCGACTCCGGCGCCAGCGCGGCCAAGCTGGCGGCGTTGCGCGGGCAGTTGACCGATCTGAACAACGTCGCCAACGACAAGGATCAGCTGGTCCGCTTCACCAAGTCGTATTTGACCGAGCGATGGTACGACTACAACCACGCCGTCCAGGAAAAGGAAAACCCGGCTCCGTACAAAAAAGAAATCGATCAGCTGAACGCGGAACTCGCGCAGGAAAATATCGTCTCCGACAAAGCGAAGGACAATCTGCAGGCGGTCAAGGATCAGATCGAGGCGCTCAACTCGAAGGTCGAGAGCCTGACAGATCAGATGAAGAAGCTGACCGCCAAGCGCGACGATCTGCTGGACAAGGCCGACACGTGGATGATCCCGGTCAAGTTCCGCAACACGGTCCTGCTGCGTTATCCGAAGATTCCGAAGATTGAGCAGACCGCGATCGACGACTTCGACCGCAACGCCTTCGACGAGGCGATCGCGCGGGTCGATCGATGCCAGAGCTGTCATATGGGCGCCGACAAGAAGGGCTTCGAGAACGCGCCCGAGCCGTTTCGCACGCATAGCAACTTCGATCAGATCATATTGAAGCATCCCCCCGAGAAACTCGGATGCACGCCGTGTCACGACGGACAGGGGCCGGCGGTGAGCTCGGTGCGGGTGGCGCATGGCGACGATCCGGATTGGGATTCGCCGATGCTCAGGGGCGACAAGATGCAGTCGCGATGCATCAAGTGCCACATCGACGTGGGCTCGCTGGTCGATGCGGCGGGCAAACCGATCGCGGTGAACTGGGTCGAGGGGGAACGGATGTTCCAGCAGATGGGATGCGCGGGATGCCATCTGGTGGCCGGCTACGAGGATCTGCCGAAGATCGGCCCGTACCTGAAACTCGCGGCGGCAAAGCTCGATCCGTCGTGGACGGTGCGATGGATCATCAGTCCGGATGACTTCCGGCGGTACACGCGCATGCCGGACTTCATGTTCTCGCGCGCCCAGGCGACTGCGCTGGCCGCGTTCATCCTGGACAGTTCGTCGAAGAATTCGAAGGAGTGGCTCGCGGCGCATCCCGAGCTTGCGACGCTGGAGGCCGACGTCACCAATCCGGCGTTCGTCGAAGAAGGCAAGGGGTTGTTTGAATCGGTCGGCTGCAAAGGATGCCACGCGATCGATCCGCGTGAGCATGCAACTCCGGTCGGCGTCGAATCGGCGCTGGGGCCGGGCCACGCGTTCACGGCCAAGGACTTCGCGCCCAACTTGAGCAAGATCGCGGAGAAGACTTCGGCGGCGTGGATATATACATGGTTGAAGAATCCACATGACTTCTCGCCGCACACGGCGATGCCGTCGTTGCGCCTGAGCGATCACGAAGCGGAAGCGCTGACCGCGTTTCTGATGGCGCATGGCAAGAAGCGGGAAATCCACGGCATCGAAACCGCGCTCAAGGATCCCGAGCAGATCAAGAAGGGCGAAGCGCTGGTGCGCAAATACGGATGCTTCGGATGCCACGAGATCGAAGGGATGGACAAGGAGTCGCGAACCGGCGTCGAGCTGACGACCTTCGGCTCCAAGCATCTCGACGAACTATTTTTCGGCAACCAGACGCAGATTCCCGAGACGTGGGATCAATGGACGTTCCATAAACTGCAAAACCCGCGTACCTACGCGACCAAGGACGTCGAGCAGTTGATGCCGAAGTTCCATTTCGCCAGCTCCGACATCAAGAACCTGGTCGTGTTCCTGGCCGGCCTGACGCAGGGCAGGGTGCAGGAGCGGTACCGGATGCCCGGCTCGGAGCATCAGACGCAAATCGTTGCCGGCCGGCGAATGGTCAATTACTACAACTGCGTCGGCTGCCATATCGTCGAGGATCGGGGTGGTTATATCCGCCGCTTCTACCCGGGAGATGAAATCAACTTTGCGCCGCCAATACTCAATGGCGAGGGCTTCAAGGTTCAACCCGAGTGGCTATTCGCATTCCTCCAGGGACCGACCCCGATTCGTCCGTGGCTGAAGATCAGGATGCCGACTTTTCATTTCACCAACGGTGAAGACGACACGGTCGTGAATTACTTCACGGCGCTGTCGGACGTGAACGTGGTGTATACCTTCATCGACACCAACCTGATTGCGCCGGCTGAGCTGGCGGCGGGCGTGAAGCTGATGACCAAGGACTACTTCAACTGCTTCAGCTGCCATCAGCAGGGCGACAAGAAGCCGGAGGGACCGCCGTCGGGATGGGCGCCCGACCTGGCGCTGGCGCATCAGCGGCTGAATCCGGACTGGATAACGAAGTGGATCGCAAATCCGTCGGCGCTACAGCCGGGAACCAAGATGCCGTCGTACTATCCGGGCGGCCCGGACGACATCCTGGGCGGTAACCAGGACAAGCAGATCCGCGCGCTAGTGGACTATATTTTCTGGTTTGGGACTCATCCGGGAGAGGCAATTCCGGTGCAGGCGGCGACGGCGCCAGTGAAAGGTGAAGTGAGTAAGAAGTAGGTTGTCATCGTTTAGTCGATTGAGTGGGCAACTGATTATTCGCTAAGCTCAGAGAGTTTGATGTATTTAAGTAAGACATATCGGCGATTTCGCAGGAGGGAATGGTAATGAACAAGTTTGGAGTTGTACTGGCGGCGTGTGCGGGTGTCGCGCTCAGCATGACCGTTGGCGCCAGCCTCGCGAGCGCTGCCGGCGGCACGATTAGCGGAACCGTCAAGTACGACGGCACCGCGCCCCCGCCCAGGAAGGTCGAGGTGACCAAGGACAAGGACGTATGCGCGCTGCATCCGCATTTCGAAGAGGAGCTGCTGGTCGGCAGCGGCGGCGGAATCGCAAACGCGGTTGTGATCGTGAAAGGCGCCAAGGGCGACGTGAAGCCCGGTGAAGTAAAGTTCGATCAGAAGGGATGTGACTACACGCCGCACGTGCTCGCGTTCCCGGCGGGCAGCACCGTGGATATCATCAACTCGGACGGGATTCTGCACAACATCCATACCTATTCGACCAAGAATCCGGCCTTCAACATGGCTCAGCCCAAGTTCAAGAAGGTAATCCAGCGAAAGATCGATCAGCCGGAAGTGTTCAAGGTCAGCTGCGATGCGCACGGCTGGATGCACGCATGGTGGTTCGCGACCGACACCCCGTACTTCGCGGTGACCGACGACAACGGCAACTATTCGATCGCAGGCGTGCCGCCGGGCAACTACGAAGTCGAAGTGTGGCAGGAAAAGCTCGGCACGGCGGATCAGAAAGTCGACGTGAAAGACGGCGCGACGGCGACCGGCAATTTCTCGATGAAGCCGAAGGGCTGAGCGGCTGGGCTGCGACGACAGGAGTCGCGGGGCTGGAGCAATCCGGCCCCGTTTTTCTTTGGAACGATCACAGGCGTCGCGACAAGATCCGCAACGATGATTAAACGCCTCGACACGCTCGAAGTCGCGACCTCGGATCTCGCGGACGCAGCGTCGATCTACCAGAAGAACTTCGGCTTTGCCGTTGCCAGATCGGCGGACGGCAAGTCGGCGTCGGTGAAGGTCGGCGGCGCGGAAATTCGCCTAGTCGCGGCGGCCGCGAGCGATTCGTCAAGCGAAGGAATGATCGGCCTGTGGCTCGAGGCCGACGACGTCGATCAGGTGATAGCCGATTTTCGCGCCGCCGGTCTTGAGGCGGGCGCGATTCGGATCGAGTCAGGACGCCGCGTCCTGACGATCGATCCGAAATTCGCGAGCCAGGTCCCGCTGTTCATCTTCGATCGCAAAGCCTGACCGGAGCGCGACCGTGCGCGCGCTCAGACCTCGGTGGTGAAAGTGGCGCGCACGGCTTCCTCGAGCTTGCGGGTCAACTCGGTGCGGTCGGCGCTGCGCATTGCGTCGGTCGCGATCGGCTTTCCAATCGTCATGCGCATTGCGCAGCCCGGGGTCACGACCTTCGCCAGGCGCGGGAAAATCAGGCCGGACCCGCTGATCGACATCGGCACCGCCGGCAATTTCGACAGGATCGCGAGCCACGCGGCGCCGTCTTCGAACTCGTGGACCCGGTTGTCGCTGAAGCGATGGCCCTCGGCGAAGACGCAGACGTCAAGGCCGCTGCGGATGATCGCAATCGCCTTGCGAATCGCCTTGCCGCCGGCCTCGCGGTCGATGATCACGTGACCGCCGCGTTGCATCGCGTAACCGACCACCGGGATTTTGAGCAGCTCTTTTTTGGCGACGAAACGAGGCTCGCCCGGAATGAACGCGGCCGCGGCGAAGATGTCGAAGAAGCTCTGGTGGTTTGCAACCAGGATGAACGATTTCAGACCGGCGAGATTTTCGAGCCCTTCGATTTGCACCTTGATGCCGCAAAGCCCGATTATTCCGCGGCCCCATGCGCGACTGATCACCGTGACCGCGTGCGGCTTGCCCATCGTGGCGGCGATCGCCGCGGCGATCGCGCAAGGCGCGGTCCACAGCACTGACAGAAGCGTCGCGACCAGCCCCCATGCGAGGTTGAAGATGCCGCGCGGCGCACCGGCGGCGTACGGCGAAGCCTGGGCGTGATTGGCCATGCCCGAATACTTTGCCCGCTGACGCCGCCGCGCTGCAAGCGCGCCGCGGATGCGGCGCTTGGCGGTGCGCGTCCGGCGGGGCGCGGAAAGTTGACACTGCCCTGACCGCGTTGTTACATCGATCGTAGCAAGACCAAGCCGAGCGTCGAGGGTTCAATGGGCCATATCAGCGGGTTTCAGCAGTTTCTCCAAATCCTGACCGTGCCGGACAACGTCCCGATCATCGGGATGATGATCCTGGTGATGTTCTTCACCTATGTCGCGCTGAAGCAGGGCCGGCGCAACGATCAGCTGATCGAGCACGGCCAGCGCGAGCGCATCATCGATGAGATGAGGAAATAGGCGCGGCGCGGATGCGGCTCGCGGCTGCCGCCGTTCTGTTTGCCACGCTTCAAACCACTCTGGCCGCCGGTTTACCCGCCGCGTCCGACGACAGCACCGAAGCGGCATGCGCCGAGATCAAGACTGCGCTTCATGCGATAGCCGGCGCGGAGCACGACGAAGCGTTGGCGCTCGATCTTGCTTCGAGCGGCGGCAATTCGACCGCGATCGTCGCGGCGCGGCTGTCGGTCCTGCTCGATCGCACGCAGGACTTGCGCGTCGCGCTCAGGCACGTGCGTCAAAATGCGGACGCGCGCGACCCGACGGTCGATCAATGCACGCGGATGGGGTTTCGCGCGCTGGTGATTTCCGAGAAGCTCACTTCCGACGTGGAAACCGTTTTGTTCGGCGGCGGCGATTCCGTGGCGCAAGCGCCCGAGCTCAAGTCTGACTCCGCTGCGCCTGCTGCATCGCCGCCCGCTCTGCACCCCTGACCTCTCGCGCGGCGGCGTTGCGTGGAACCAACACGGCGGCCGCCGCAAGCATCAGCAGGATCGCCTGCGCGCCGAGCGATTGAACGGTCGGGAACACCCCGAGCATCGGAATCGTCGGCGCGTAATTCACGAAGGTAGCCGATACCCTTGACGCCTCCTGCAAGCTCGCGACGCCCTGGCCGACAAAGACGATCGCCATCGCGTAGAGCAGAGTCGAGGTCACCTGGAAGAAGAACCTCATCGGGATTCGATCGGCGGCGCGCCTGATGACCACGAAAGTCGCGGCCAGTGCCACCGTGGCGACGACGATGCCGGCCGCCACCGCGTGACGCTCGACAGCCTCGGTCGCGCCGCTGGTGAGCGCCTGAAAGAAGACTATCGTCTCCGCGCCCTCGCGCATCACGGCCAGAAACGCGGTGAGTCCGAGCGCGATACCGGGAACCGCGCTGTGCTCGGCGCTCTGCAGTTTTTGCGAGATGAACTTCATCCAGCGATCGGCCTGGCCTTTCGAGGTCATCCACGAACTGACGTAAAAGAGGGTCGCGGCGGCGAACAGTTGGAAGACGCCTTCGAGCGTGTCGCTGGCGTCGTCGGTGATGAAATTGTTGACGACCCACGCCAGCACGACGCTGGCGGCGATCGCCGCCAGTGCGCCCGCGTAGATGTCGCGCGAGCGTCCGATTCGCCCCGCGCCGCGGGTGGCGGCCGCGAGCGCGACGATCACCAGCATCGCTTCCATGCCTTCGCGGAACAGGATGCCGAGCGAATAGAAGAAGTAGGCGACAGCGGTTTGATTGATCATAAGCTCAATTCTGAGAATGATTCTCAATTGCGACTGTAGCGCCGGCGGCCTGCCATGTCAACGATCAGGATTTATCCGTCCGCGGCGGGGGTCAGCCGCTCATACTTGCGAGCATCTACCGCCGGTAGTAACCTCGAAAATGAAGCGGGCCCGCCGATTTTTCGAGCGCACGGCCGCTTCAAGTTTTTTCAGGGCTTTTGCGGGGATGCGGGCCCTGCGATGCATTCGGGGGCCGATGCGATGCGCACTTTGAGGCGGTTAATCTCCTGATGCGATGCGTCTATTGCAGCAAGCGCGCCGGTTTGATCCGCCGCGTCTGCACGCCGTGCGCGAAAGTAGTGGCGATCGTGGACCGCGCCGGCGGCGAAGTCGGATTGGTCGGGCTGGTCGATATTTTCGTGGAAGAGGGTCTCACGCGGGAGCAGGTCGATGTGGTGCTCGACACGCAAGTCGGCGCCGAGCCAACCATCCGCGACCGGCTTACCTCGAACATGACGAACTTCCTGATGCGCAACCTCGGGATGGCGGGGCGCCAGTCGCCCGAAGACGTAAGGAAGGTGCGCACCGCGATGCAAAGCGGTGGCGGCGCCGGCACCTGGGTCGGTGGCGAGGAGCCTCCAGGGCATCATTGATTATATCCGGCACCTCCAGTTCACGGCTGAATAGTTTTCGGAGAGACGAATGAGTTTGCAGCGGATCGGGGTAATCGGGGCAGGGCAGATGGGTGCGGGAATCGCGCAGGTCGCGGCGCAGGCGGGAATCGCGGTCCTGATGCACGATATCACGCCGGAGCTGTGCAAGCGCGGCGTCGATTCGATCGCGCGCAACCTGGATCGGATGGTCGAGCGGGGGCGCTTCAAGCCCGAGGAGCGCGATCGCGTGATGCGCCGTGTCGAGACGTCCACCAGGCTCGAGGATCTGGCCGCGCTCGGCTTCGTGATCGAGGCGGTGATCGAAAACGAAGACGCCAAGATCGCGCTGCTGCAGAAGCTCGACAAGATCTGTCCGCCCGAGACGATTTTCGCCTCGAACACGTCGTCGATTTCGATCACCAAAATGGGGGCGCGGACTTCACGCGCCGGCCGCGTGATCGGGATGCACTTTATGAACCCGGTCCCGGCGATGAAGCTGGTCGAGATCATTCGCGGGCTGGCCACCTCGGAAGCGACTTTTCAGCAGACGCGGGAGCTCGCCGAGCAGCTCGGCAAGACCACGATGACGGCGCAGGATTTCCCGGGATTCATCGTCAATCGCGTGCTGCTGCCGATGATCAACGAAGCGATTTACACGATGTACGAAGGCGTCGGCGGAGTAACCGATATCGACATCGCGATGAAGCTGGGCACCAATCAGCCGATGGGTCCGCTCGAGCTGGCGGATCTGATCGGGCTGGACACCTGCCTTGCGATCATGGAGGTGATGCATCGGGTGCTCGGCGACGACAAGTACCGTGCATGCCCGCTGCTGAAGAAGTACGTCGATGCCGGATACCTGGGCCGCAAATCAGGCCGCGGTTTTTATGTATATGATGAGAAGGGTACTTTGATTCCGCCACCGCGCTGA
>Ga0187862_10001648_pt1 | contig 23391 bp, 20 predicted proteins | sample June2016WEW_10_1_FD_133003 | JGI IMG/M metagenome (GOLD analysis project Ga0187862, IMG submission 133003) | Peatland microbial communities from SPRUCE experiment site at the Marcell Experimental Forest, Minnesota, USA - June2016WEW_10_150 | ecosystem: Environmental > Terrestrial > Soil >...
CGATGAGGAAGCAACCGGCAGCGCAGGCTTAGATCAGCCTCCCATGTGCTATGCCGCAAGGCCGGTGCATGGATTACGGGGCCGTAAACGCGACTATCTCGCCGGTTAAAACGCGGTCTTACTCCCGCACATGTGAGAGAATTCAAGGGCCCCAGGGGACGGGCGGAGCGGCGCGCCAGCGCCGCTCCGCCCGCCCCCTGGGTGGCTTGAAATCCTTATGTACACGATTGGTCGTGGTGATTGGCGGTCAGAGCCGGCGTGGTCGGCTCTGGTTGCGGCAGAGGCAGTGACGTATGAAAGAAGAGCAACATCAATTCTTGAGGTTGGTTGGGCAAGCCCCGGCCCGTCTGACCGTGGAACAAGCGGCATGGATGCTCGGTTGCCAGCCGCATGATGTGCCGATTCTCGGCGGGTCTCGGTTGCTCAAGCCGCTTGGCAATCCCGCGCCAAATGGGATCAAGTTTTTCGCCACGGCGGATGTTCTGGAACTGGTCAAGGATCGGTCGTGGCTTGCCAAGGTGACAAACACGGTCAATCAACACTGGCAGCGGCAGAATGCCCGCAAGAAATGCCATTCTGTGGATGAATCACAGAATGGCCCGTCTGCGCTTCAGGCGGCATCCAGGGCGGCATAATCGCGCTGGCCGCCGTTGCTGGTGCTGGCCTTCATTGATTCATCGCTATTGGCATCGGCACGATTACACCGTCGCCAGAGCCGGCCAGTTTCCTCTCGTAATCGTCCAGACTCGGAATCACAACCAGGGCCTTTTTCGCGTAGGCGCGATGCACGGCTTGGCTGTTGTGCCCCAAAGCTGCCTGGGCGAATCTTTCCGGGTATCCGCAGGTCTTGGCGCGTTCCGCCCAAGCGTAGCGGTAGGAATGCAGGGTCACGCCCTCGATGGCAAGCTGCTTGCAGCGCCGGTAAAACTCGGAGGAGCGGTCGTTGTCGCCGGTGGCGGCAATCTTCGGGAAAAGCGGGCCGGTGGTCGGTAACTGCTCAAGAATTGCCGCCAGCTTTTTGCTGATGGAGAGTTGCGCCCGCTCGCCGGTTTTCATCCGAAAATACGTGAGCGTGTTGGTCGTCCAATCCAGATTCTCGGCGGTGAGATTGGCGGCGTCGCTCTGTGACGATCCGATTTCCCACAGGAGTTGATAAAACAGATTGCGCTCCGGGTTCTTCTTGGCGGCAAGGATGCGCTGGTGCTCGGCCAGGGTGATGCCGCGCTTGGATTTGAATTGAGGCTTCGGCCAAAGCCGGGGGGCCAGCACGGGAACGGAAAGCCAGCCCAGGCTCAGGGCGAGATTGTGCAGGCGTTTCAGGTAATGGGCGACCGACACCTTGCCGCCGTTCAGGATGGCAAGCAGGTGTTCGGCGTTCGTTTCCATGAGCTTGGTCCCGCGCAGCCGGTCAAAGGCTTTGGACTCCATGGCGCGGGCGCAACGGGTCTTGGTGGGATCCTTGCCGTGGGTCTGCATCTGATCCATGACGCTCTGCCAGGTCCGCTGGGCAAGGCCGGAGTCGCTCGCGGTCAGGTAGGCGCGGGCGATGTGGAGATTGAGGGTGGGCTGCCGGTGGGCCTCGTTCTTGGAATGCAGGAGCGTGAGGGCTTCGGCTTCGTCCTTCGTGCGGAGACTGGTTTGTTTGCGGGTGGTCGTGTCCTCGCTGTAAAAAACGCCCGCTCGCCGGAACAAGATGAATCGTTGTTTCATATCTGATTCACCGAATCGTGAACCAGTCCGGTCCCCTCGCGTTAGCGAGTAGTGGGCGAGTTTCAGCGGAGTTTTGGCGAATTGTAAGCGGTTTTCGTGCCGCAAAACGATTCACTGACACTTTCACTGACAGTGGCCAGCCCTCCTTGCCGCAACTTACTGCGACACAAGCCATTACAAATGGCTCCAGAGGTAGGGCTCGAACCTACAACATCACGGTTAACAGCCGCGCGCTCTACCATTGAGCTACTCTGGATCCTAAAGAACACAACCTACAAATGCCCGCCCCTCCCGTCAATGACAGAAATCAATCCGGCGGCCAACCAGCCGGGCTTCTCCGGCGCTGACGTCCAGGCGATGACGGGGGCCATTCTCGATGATCCAGCAGCAAAGTCATAGTGGCCCGATTAGAACCATGGGGCATACTGAACCCTTGGCAAGGGCACAGGCGCAGGCTCTCGAAGGAGCCTCCGGGACTCATTGCGCTTCTTCAAGCCGCCGTTTATGGCGATGCTCAAACCGACCGCTCCTGTAAACGTAGCCAAGTCCACTTCGAAGGCCCCAAATATCGTGAAATACATTATCATTCTCGCTGAATAAAACGCCAGCAGGAACGTGTTGATCAGTCGCAGGTCCGGGTCCCCATGGCGATAATTGAGCCAGACCACCCGCCACCCGGCAATCAAAAACCAAAGGAAGGCAAGGGTCCCAAAGATGCCAAAGGGAATGAGCAGCGACAAGGGGCCGCTGTGATACTCTCCTGTCAGGATGAAAGGCTCATAAGAAGGCAACATGTAGCTTTGGGCCATCTGCATGGTGATGAAGAAGTCGGTCTCCGTGAAACCGTAGCCTTTGCCCAACAAAAGGTACGTCCTGATCTGCGGCACAAGTTCCCGCCACATGTCCTCCCGCCATTCCACGGAGGCTCGGGCGTCCGCCAAAACCGACGGATCCACCTTCACAGGCAGGAAACTGACGCTGCGTTGCACGGACTCGGGCAACCGGTCCGGAAAGGCAATAAGGACGCCAGCGGCCACCGTGACCATGGCCAACACCACCGCCATCAGCCAAGTGCGCCAAAGGCCTTCCCAAAAAAACTGAAGCAAAAAGAACAGCCCGATGAGGATCAATTGGGACCGGTAGCCGCCAAACAGTCCCACCACAAAAAAGGTGAGCAGGAACAGCAACCGCCAGGGACGACGCGCATCCAAAATGCCTTTGATTCCATACCGGATCAGCATAAAGCAGCAAAGGGCCGTCGAAGCCTCCGCCGATCCTGCAATGCGAAAAATTCCCAAGGAAGTGATAGACTCGGCACTGGCCAATGTCACGGCTTGTCCGGAAGAAAGAAAGTTATACATCCAGTAAAATCTCGGTCCTGCGACATAAATCAAATCGCCGATCATCGGGGTGACGCCTCCCAAAAAAAACAACGATGCATAGAGCATCGCGCGCTTGCGCGGAATCTCCTGGCTGCTCAGCACGTAATAGCCGGCCACCCCCGCGAGCAATTGAATGTACTTCCTTCCATTGCTCGAACCGGATCCAAGAGCGTGTATCCCGATGCCTCCTCTGGCTTGGGCCGTAATCAGCACCACCAGCGCCAGCAACCCCACGGGCCAGCCGACGGAGGGAACCGAAAGGAACCGGCTGCCGGGACTCATTCCCCGCTGCACGACCAGAAGCAGGAAGCTGGCAAACGCCATCACCAAAAATAAAGAGGGCGCGCCCGGCAAAAAAAACGCAATGAGCGAGGCATTCCAACAGAAGAGCAGGATGGGCAGATACGCATGCAGCATAATGGGCAGCGCCAAAACGAACAGCACCAGTCCCACCACACCAAAGTTGATCATATTCGGGCCGGATCCGCCCACATCGCTCAAGGCGAATCCCAAAACCAACGCCATAGGAATGGCAATGGCATAAATAATTAAAATTCGCGGCAAATTTGACATTATTCGACTCGAAGCAGTTTACCAAATGCCTTCCTCCAACCGCAACCATAATTGCCCCTTTTTTCTCCCGGGCGAATGTTCTCGACAACGTGGCGCCAGGCGCCGTTCATGCGCGCATCCCACCTCCCCCGCCTGTGTTTGGCCCAAAGCAGTTGAGGCATTTCTTTTTGGCTGGGATGATTTTTGTTGGAACCCGTCACCCAGGAGGACATTATGAGCAGTCATGACCATCTACAGACAAATCATCAAGGGGTTTGATCGTCCCGGCCTTCGCCGCATTCTCGGCTATGCCGCGACTGCCTACGCGAGACGCAAAACCGGCCTGGATGTTCATATCTTCTACAATGGAGCCTGGACGCGTCAGATCGGCACGTACTACTTGGCGGAGTCGGCCACCTTCGACTGGAGCGCAGATCAGGTCGCCGGATGGAAGAAGGACTTGGACGACGTGCTCCACATGTATCGCGAGTGGTGGTTTCAGCATTACAAACCGAAAGAGGGCGACGTCATTGTGGATATTGGCGCCGGCATAGGCGATGACGCAATTGTTTTTTCACAAGCGGTTGGCCAACGAGGCAAGGTTTTGTCTGTCGAAGCGCATCCAGCAACGTTCCGGCTGCTGCAAAAGAACTGTCGCTACAACCGCCTCGAAAACGTCACCGCCCTGCATCATGCGCTTATGGACAAAACCTGCACGGTCTCCATTGAGAGCCGGACCGGCTACCAGGCTAACACCATCATCCAGTTCCAGGATCACCATGAATCGTCCCTCACAGTGCCGGCTTGTTCTTTCGATGAACTGTGCGCGCAGCAGAAGATTGAGCACATTGACTTTCTTAAGATGAACATCGAAGGAGCGGAACGCTTCGCCATCCAAGGAATGCCGCGCATGATCCAACACATATCCCAGCTTTGCATTGCCTGCCATGATTTTCTCGGCGAATCCAATGACTTTTACCGGACCAAAGCCTTGGTGGTTGGTTTCCTGAGGTCCAACGGCTTCGCGGTCAGCATTCGCGAGAATCACCCGGACCCATGGGTTCGCGATCACGTCCACGCAAAACGTGTATAAATGCTCAGGCTAGAAGGCCCAAGCGATTCAGCTAACATGGAGGACTTGAGCCAATGACTTGTTCCCGAGACTGATTCAGCGCAAGACATGCCAAATTTGGTCAAACTTTGGATATTGGGTTCCGCGGCGTGTGTCGTCGCCGGCTGGGTGCTCTCGGCGCTGCATTGTCTTGGCGGGTTGGGTTATCTGTCCCTGGCGGCGCCGGCGGGCGTCGCCTTTGTGTATTGGCGCCGTCAGGACCGGCCATCGCGCGCGGGAGGGGGCAAATACGCGGGTTGTCGCATTTGGATGAGGAAGTTCCGGCGCCGTTTTCGGCGCGGTCTTCCGCTCGTCTTTCTGGTCGCAGCCGTTCTGGAATTGCTGGGGGGCGCTCTTTATGCGCCCAATAATTACGACGCGCTGTGGTATCGTTTCCCGCGGCTGCTGCATTGGTGGAGCCAATCCGGCTGGCACTGGATCTCCACGCCAACGCAGGCCATGAACCGGAGCGGAACCGATTTTGAATGGCTGATGATGCCCGTCTTCCTCTTGACGCATAGTGACCGCTTTTTCTTTTTGATCAATCTGGCCGCTTTCCTTTTGACGCCGGGTCTGATTTTCACCGCCTGCGCGGCTGCCGGAGTGGCAAAACGGGCGGCCTGGATGTGGATGTGGCTGTTGCCCATGGGCTATTGCTACATCATGCAGGCCGGCAGCGTTGGCAATGACATCCTGGCGTTGACTTACGTGCTGGCCGCCACCGCCTGCGGCCTGCGGGCCGGACGCGACGGGTCGGGAGAGGAATTCCGGTTCGCATTGCTGGCGGCGGGGCTGGCCACCGGAGTCAAAGCGGGGAATCTGCCGCTGCTCCTGCCGATGGCGTGCGCGACATTGCCCGCCTGGCGCCTGCTCCGCCTTCGTCCGGCCTTGAACGCGATCACGATCATGGTCAGCCTGCTGATCTCGTTCCTTCCCACCGCGTTGCTGAACCAGAAGTTCGCCGGACACTGGGGCGGCGATCCCCGGAATCTGGAGGGCATGACCATCCAAAAACCCTTGATGGGCATCTTGGGAAACAGCATCCAACTGGCTGCGCAAACTCTGCTGCCTCCGGTTTTCCCGCTCGCCCGCCAATTATCCAGCGCGATTGAGGAGCGGATTCCAAAGGGCGTTCGCGCCTCCTTGCAGAAGGATTTTCCGCGCCTGGATTGGCAGCTTGGGGAAATGCCACAGGAGGAAAGCGCCGGGTTGGGTTTGGGAATCGCGGCCGCCGCCGGAACTGCTGCGGCCTTTGCCCTGTTGCACCGGCGGAAGAAGCGCGCGGCTCCTTGGTCTCCGGCCATACGGCGGGGTCTGATCATCGGCATGGCGGCCTGGGTGGCGATGTTGGCCTATATGATGAAAATAGGCGCTCCGGCGACAGGCCGTTTGCTGGCGGCTTACTATCCGTTGCTGCTTCTCCCGCTGTTGCTGCATCCAACTCAAGAAACACTGGGGCGGCGGCGCTGGTGGAGAAGACTCTGCCTCCTGGCTGGAATGACTGCCCTAATCCCTTTGGCGCTGACTCCATCCCGTCCGCTTTGGCCGGCCGGGCAAGTTTTCGAAGCCCTTCAAAGGAGGTTTCCGCGGAGCGGGCAAATCGCCCGCGCCTACAACGTGTATGAAACTTACCGGGACCGGAATGATCTTTTTGCCCCCATCCGCCAACATCTGCCGCCCTCGGCCTCAGTGATTGGGCTGATTGACGCTGACGACATGGAGACCTCGCTGTGGCGTCCGTATGGCGCGCGGCGGGTCGAGCTTCTGACAGAATCCAATCGAGTGCAGCATCGCGATCTGGAGTGGGTGGTGGTCAAGAACAGCCTTCTGGGGGCCAACCCGGACGCGTTTGATCAATGGCTCAAGCAGACCGGCGGAATGCTGGTTGATCAGGAGACGATCACAGAAAGAGTGCAAACCGGGCCCGAGAGATGGAGTTTGGTCCGTTTCAAGAGGCCGGCCAAACCAGTTGACCGGGAATGAGCGGCTGCTGCAATCCATTTCCGTCCAGTGGCTTCGAGGGCTGTTCCTGAAGCGCGCGGATACCTCGTATGATCCGCCTCACCGCTACCTCGTTTGCTAGGGTGACTTTGGCCTTCGCTCCACGGCGGGTCTGAAAATGGCCGCCAAGGCCTTGGACTCATCATGGCTTCGCATCACCTCCACAGGCAAACATCCCGATCCTGAAGCCTGTTTTTCGAGCCAGGGACTGGCGGTGGATCCAAAGGAAACGAAATTGATAGGCAATCGGATTTCACTTCTGTAATGTCACTGCCATGCGCTTGACTTTCCTGACCCACTTTCCCGGCCGGGGCGGCAGCACCTCCCTGCTTTCTCAATTGGCGGATTTCTTCCGCTCGCGCGGTCACGCAGTTTCAGTGATTGTCGGGTCGGATTGTGAGGATCCAATTCTCCGGGACTATGCGGTTGTTCCGGCCGCGTCACCGTGGCGCGAGAGGATCGCCGTCTATCGAACCGAGATCGAACGGACCAAGCCCGATTTGATTTACTCCATCTCCGGGAAAGACGAATATGATGTGCTGAGATTTCTCCAGTGTCCCCGCGTCCGCCACATTTCCTCATTGGAACAGAATGAATATGTGGATATCCCACTTTGGCTGCGGCAAATGGACGGTTACACGGAGGCCATTACAGCCAACACCCCCGATGTGTTGGAGCAAATTCGCCTGATCCAAGGCCATCCTGGCCGCAATCTGATGGCCCCTTACCGAATCGCTCCGGTTTTTTTCTCGGTTCCGGATGTCGGCGCCAACCCGCGCCCACCAGCGTCGGCGCTCCAAATCTGTTTCGTGGGCCGGCTGGAAACATTTCTCAAGCGGGTTCATTGGCTGCCGGACGCGGTTGCCAGATGCAAAAAGGCCGGAAGTCTTTTCCAATGGCATATTTACGGCTCCGGCCCCGCGGAGGCCTCCCTCAAGGATCAAATCACCAAACGGGGATGTGAGGCCGACGTTGTCTTTCACGGATGGCTGGATGCGGCGGCCTTGGCGCGGGAGTTGCCGCAGCGGGATGTCTGTTTTTTTTGTTCGCGCTCGGAAGGTTTGCCCGTGGCCATGGTGGAAGCGATGCTCTGCGGCACGGCTTGTGTCGCTCCGGAGATACGGGCCGGTATCTACTACCTTTTGGGGCAGGGTGGCGGCTGGATGTATCAAGCGCATTCATCCGCCCACGCCGCAAACGCCCTCCTTGCCGCCACGGCGGATCGGAACTTGCTTTACAAGAAAAGAGTCGAAGCGCAGACAGTGGCCCGCTCTCTTTTTAACGAGCAAACCGTGCTTGTCCAACTCAACGAGTTGGAACGTCAATTGGTTAATCTGCGCTTCAATGGCCGGGCTTTGATTCTCAACCACGCTGCCAGGATGCGGCCCGTGCCCATATCGGTTGCCGTGAAAAGGCGGCTGATGCGCTGCATCTCGATCGTGATGGGAAACCCGATTCCGCGAACGTGAATCTTTGCTCTCCGTTCCAAAGTTGCGGGCCGTTTTCGCAAATGCGGCTTGACCGGCGCCCGCCCTGGGGGGCGTAATACGCGCCAATTATGCAGATTGTAATTACCACCATTTTTCCACCCACCCCTGGAGCCGCGGCCATTGCCAAGTCGCTGGAAGAGCGGGGCGGCATATTGTGGGTCATCGGCGACCGGAGCGGCCCGCGCGATTACCAACTCCCCGCCACCCGGTTTTATGACATCGCCAGACAGAGCGAGCTTGCCTTCAGCCTCGCAAAGTCGCTGCCCGAACGGCATTATGCCCGCAAGAATTTGGGCTATCTGCTCGCCGCTCAATCGGGCGCCAGTTTCCTGGTTGAAACGGACGATGATAATCTGCCCTTGCCCGGGTTTTGGGAACCCCGGTCGCCCATCTTGTCGGGGCGTCGCGCGCAAGCCCAAGGATGGCTGAACGTTTATGCTCTGTTCAGTTCCAGCCGTATTTGGCCGCGGGGATTTCCTCTGGAGTGCGTGGAGGCTCCGCTCCCTGAGACCGGGACCAATTCGGAGTCCAGGGAATGCCTGATTCAGCAAGGACTCGCCAATAAAAACCCGGATGTGGATGCGGTTTACCGGTTCATCATGCCCCTTCCGATTGACTTCGCCGACGGGCCGTCCGTTCTTCTTGACTCCGGGTGCTGGTGTCCCTTCAACAGTCAAAACACCACCTGGTTTAAACCGGCCTTCCCGTTGCTCTACCTGCCCAGCCACTGCACCTTCCGCATGACCGATATTTGGCGGTCCTTTGTGGCGCAGCGGTGTCTGTGGGAGATGGACTCCTGCCTGGGCTTTACGAGGGCCACCATATATCAGGAACGCAACGAGCACAATCTGTTGCGGGACTTCCAACAGGAAATCCCGGGCTACCTCAACAATGATGCCATCCGCCAAACACTCGAAGGACTGCCTCTTCAACAAGGACGGGAATGCCACACGGTCTGCGCGAATGTCCGGCAATGTTACCAGGCCTTGGTTGCCAAGGGGTTTATTCCGGCGCCGGAGTTGGGGCTTCTGGAACTGTGGATCCGGGATGTTTCAGCTCTGGTGTGACTTCTTCTCCAGCCAGTTGGCCGCGGCGCTGGCGGTTTTCCAGAGCTTCATTTTGGCTTTGAGCCGCAACCCGGCCAAGGCGCTCCGGCGCCGGCGATGGCTGCGCAAAATCGCTTGAGCGCTCAGACCGCAATTTTGCTGGAGTTGGATCGCAGGCAATTCGAGGTCGGGCAGCCCCCACGCGTCGCTGTTTTGCGAGGAGGGTTCGCGGACCTCCTCAATCCACTTTTGCCAGTCATTGTGGACCAGGATTTTCTCGTGTGAAACGGAAACGGCGGGGTTGTGGTCCAGATGCATCACGGCAAATTCATGCGTCAAGTCCGGCGTGCGCCCGCCGCCGTTGAGCAGGGACAAACGTTTGGCATTGTTGGCGTCACTGTGGCCCCATAGTTTCATTCCCTCTTCGCAACCGCGTATTTCAAACCACTGCCCGCGCGGCGCGAGTTGAAAATCGCCGACCGAGGCAAACCGCAGCCACGGCTGCTCTTTTTCCGGCGCAAGGCGGAACCCCTGGCTAATGACCCCATCGCAAAACTCGCTGATCTGAATCAAGTTGGCCCGATCCAGGCTTTGCCACTGGGGAATGGGAATGCCCACCCGCGCACACAGATAGAACCGCGGCTTCAGCCCCGAAAGGATTTCCTGAATGGACTTCTTTCCCAAAGGGTGGATCAAAATATCGCAATTGGTTGACAGCAGCCATGGGTTCCTCGGATTACTGCGCCGAATCCCGACATTTCGCGATAATTCATCCGAAAAAACCAGCGGTGTTTTCCCAATCGCCCCCTCCATTTGTTCCCCTGTGATGCGATAGGTTTTCAGGCGCGCCCTCGCCTCGGGCGTCAGCGTGTCGGCGATGGATTCGGTGAGCGTCAACTCATGCGCCGGAGTGTTGCAATCCACGTAAATGATCTCATCGTCGGTCTCCGCGCATAAACCGGCCATATAATTAAGACTGATGGCGGTGCGTTTATGCAGGTTGACCCCATATCCGTCATTTCGCCCGACCACTAAAAAAGTAATCATAAAGCCGGATCACGGTACGTCGAAAAAACTTTTCCGCGAGCATTTTTTCATTGCGGTTCCCGCAAAACTTGGAGAACGTCCGTTGCTTGTTATGAGAGCGTCGCCGAAACGCGTTTTCCATGTCGAGAATCAAAAGTTTGGATGCACTAAGGGGGATCGCCATCGTTGCGGTGATTATCCTGCATTCAGTTCAGCCCCAGGATTGTCCAGCCATGGGTTGGGCATTCCAGATTCTCAATCAGGTCTGCCGGTTTGCTGTGCCGTGCTTTTTTCTCACTGCCGGCTTCTTCTTCCGGCACGCGTGGCGGCAGAAGCCAGACCATCTGATGCTGGCCCGATCCTACGCAAGGCGGCTTCTGAAGCCATTCCTTTTCTGGGCGCTCTTCTACGCGGTCGTGCCGCCTTTCCTTGGCGGTTCCCCGGATGGAATCGGCCCGGCGATCTTGGGACATCTGGGGAATATTGCCCGCCACCCGCGTTCATTTTTGCTCACCGGCTTCACCTATCACCTTTGGTTTCTAAGTTCGCTTCTCCAAGCCGCGGGCATTGTTTGGCTCTCGTTGCGACTGGGTGATATACGCATTGCTCTGCTGGTGGGGTCCGTCTTCTATGGCGTCGCGCTGCTCTCCGGGCCTTACTCTCCGACCCAACTCGGTTTTCACACCCACTTTGATATGAGGAATGGTCCGTTTGTCAGCACCCTGTTTTTCGCGATCGGAGCATGGCTTCAGGAGCGCCGCCTGAATGTGCCGCTCGTTGCGGGGGCCTCACTCATGGGAATGGGTCTCACGATGCATCTGGCCGAAGGCCTGTTTTTGTTTCATGCGTTTGCCAGGCCGCTTTTTAGCAACGAGTATTTGCTGGGCACTCTTCCCTATGCGGTGGGAATTATGCTTATGGCGCTTGCGCGTCCGGATTTTGAGTGGGGGTTGGCGGGCCGGATTGGGTTGTATTCTCTTGGGTTGTACGTGTTTCACCCTTACGTGATCGAAGTGCTTCTGCGCCTGCCATTCGGGCACACTCTTTCCCGCAACCCTCTTTTGTTCTCCCCGCTGGTGTTGGCAATCACTTACGCGATTATCAGACCCCTGGGCAGAGTGGCGCGCCTCCGTTCCTTGGTCCTCTGATTGGGGCCATTTTCAAGGCCCCGCCGTTTCACTGCCTGGCTTTTGGGCATGGACATAAACCGCCACATAGATGTTGTCCGCCGCGGAGGCAGGGACGACAGTTTGGTCGCCAAACATTCGGAGAAACAGGTTCATCATCGCTTTAACTCTCGCAGCTTGAACCCGCCCTAGTCTTGCGATTTGGCGATGCCCCTGCGCGCGAATATGCTCCTGGCCCAACCAGGAGCAAAGCCACACGCCTCTTCGCGCAACGAATCCGGCAAACCATAACGCAAAAACAGGAAAGCGGCGCAGACTCCCAAAAACAAGCAATTTGCCGCCAAATGTTGCAGCGGACGCAGATTCCGGGCCAACCACCAAATCAGGGCCGCGACCGGCGCCACCGTGGCGGCCAGCGCCAGGGTGGTCCGGTGCCAGCCAGCCAATTCGCGCCAGCTTAAATGAAAATACTTGTGGGTGCGCCACAGCCCGTATGGGAAAGTGAAACAAAGACTGCATACGATCGAGTTGATCAGCATCATCGTAATGCCGCCGTGGCGATGCAACAGAATAGTCAGCCCCATAAATGCAAGTCCCTCGATAAAATACACAAACCGCAGAAACCGAAACGCCTTGCTCTGGCCAACCAGCCCTGCATGCACACGAACAGTGATTTGAATCAGCAGCCAGACGGTCAGGAGCAAATCATTCCATGCCAGCCACGGGACTTGGAATACTGTTTCTGCCTTCCAGACCTGGACAAACGCGCTGTTGCCAACAGCGAAAATCGCTCCCGCGACGACCGCCAGGTTCACCGACAACACCGCAATTTCCCGAAAGCGCCGCAACAATTGGTCCCGTTCGCCCCGGACCATCATCTCCGCCAGCGCGGAGGATGAGAAATCGAAAATCCGCGCGATCACCTGCACCAGGAGAGCGTAAGCGCGCGTGTACACGCTCCAGACCGCCGCCGCATCCAGGCCGATCAGCCGCGTCAGGAGCAATGTCTGGCTGAAGTTGATGAATTGGTTTCCCAGCGCGTACAGAAAGGCATCCTGTCCGAAGGCAAACAGTTCGCGAAACCTCGCCCAAGTCGGATGTCCCCACTCGCCCCGCCGCGGGAACAATTTCAGCCGGTGACACCCGGTCCAATTCAGGGTCAAAGCTGTCATCACACTCGCGGCTTGTCCCCACAGCAGGCTGAACACTCCGCAACCGTGGGCGAAACCCCACCACATGATTCCGTAGCTTGCAGCCAGCCCGAACGCCCCGCTGTAATTGGTAATATCAAAGCGCTGATTGGCGTTGAGCACATGCGCGATGATCCGCGTGACAAACATCGTGGCCGTGATGCCGCATTGGCCGATCACCAGCCAGAATAATTGCGGCTGCAGTTTCGCCGGAATGTGCAGCAGCGGACCAATGGCAAACGCCAGCAGGGTTCCCACCAGGAAGATCAACCCGGCTTGGGATAATCCCACCAATACATCCGTCTGGATCACTCCGCCGTATTCGCCACGCTTCGGATGATCCTTGTAGTCTATGAGAATTCGAGCTGCTGCTGCGCTGAGGCCAAAGTCCATCAGGGCAAGGTAGCCGGCAATCTGGGTGGTGACGGCCCAGAGTCCAAACTCTTCTGTGGAAAGATAATGCAGCGCCAGCGGCACCGAGGCCAGGGTGAACAACACGTTCACCCCCAACTGCATGTAGCCCGAGAGCAAAGAATGGGCAAATCGCCTAATCCGAGACATGATGATTGGATTGGGAATGGCGGGGCGCGTTCATCGCTTCCCTCCACCGCGCCAAGGGCGGCTCTGAAAACACAATTTGAACATCACGCCGCCAGAATGGGACCCGCCGCGGTGGAAAGCAAATCAATTGCCTTCCAGGCTCTCTCGCGCTCCGCGTTTGATTCCGCGCTGTTGTTTCTCTTTACCGCGCCCTGTCTGAAAGGCATTCTTTTTCAGCAACATGATTTCGACATCGGCGCATCGTTCATTAACTGTGGCATGGATATCCGATTTTCCCATCGAGTGGCTGCCGGATATTCCAGACTCCTTGCGCGCGCTTCCCCGCACCACTCCCACGACATGGGAGATGGTGTTGCTGGATGAATTTGAGAAGAACGCCGCCCTCAGGCTGCACGTCATCATCTTGCGCAAGAACATCCCCCGCGGCTTTTCCTTCGAGCGCAACGGCGTGACCTTCCATCTTTTGAAGTACCGCGGCGGCACCCGGGCCTCCACGCTCTTTTGGCTCGACACCATTCTGATCCGCCGCGTGTTAAGGAGAATCAAACCGGACCTCGTCCACGCCTGGGGCAGCGAGCAGGGGGCGATTTTGGTGGCCAACCGTTTGAATCATCCTTCTCTCCTCACCATCCAGGGCCTCTTGAGCTGGTACGGACAAGTCGTTCCTCTGGGGCCTTACCAGAGGTTCGGTGTCTGGGTGGAAAAAATGGCTCTGGCGGGGGGCAGGCACGTCAGCACGGAATCAAAGTTTGCCGCCGCCTGGCTCCAAAAAGGGCATCCGCACCTCTCCGTCCATCAAATTGAGCATGCGCCAAAATGGATCTTCCACCAAGTCCGGCGAACACCCGCCACCGCTCCCATCCGGTTTCTGTCCAACGGCGCGCTGGGTTACAGGAAGGGAACAGACCTGCTCCTCAAGGCTCTTGATGAACTGGCTCCAGATGTTCGCTTCGAAGTGCTCCTCATCGGCGCGCCAAACGATCCTTTCGTCGCGCCCTTGCTGGGAACAGCGTCACCCGAGCTGCGGCGACGGCTTGTTTTCAAATCCGACCTTCCCCCGGCGGAGGTCGCGCTCGAATTGTCCAAGGCAACTATTTTTCTGCTTCCGACCCGGGCTGACACCAGCCCCAATGCCGTCAAGGAAGCCGTCGTCGCCGGCGTCCCCGTCGTCGCCGGCAACGTTGGCGGCATCCCGGACTACGTGTTTCCGGGGGAAAATGGGTTTCTCTTTGCGGCGGGAAAGCAGGCGGAGTTTAAAGCGATGATCCAGGAGGCCATCACCCACCCGCTGTTCTCTCGCGGCCTGGTCAGTCCGGCCTCGTTGCAAAGGAATCGTGAATATCTCTCCCCGGCCCGCATGGCGCAAAGCTTTCTGTCGGTTTATCGCATTGTGTCCGGCGGGTGACCGGAAAAAAAGCCGCCGCATTTGCCCGCGAATCCGCTCCTTGTCCCAAATCGCCCCTTCTTCCGTCGCCCGCCCCATCATGGACGCCGGTGGCGGCGTGTCATAAAATCGGCCGCCAAAAGCATTGACATTATCTCATCTGAATTTCACCATTACGCGGAACATATTTTACCACCCATGCGCCACGCTCCTCCGATCCATTATTCCATGAGATTTGCATTTCGCTTTTGCGCCTTCCTGCTCACCGCCTTCGCGCCGGTCTTCCCCTCCCCGGTTCTTGCCGCGCAGGATGTGCAAATGACCCTCAACGGCCAACCCGCCAAACCCGGTGATTACAGCCCCAATGACATCCAGGCCCTCATTCTGGACAACGGCTTGCTCAAAATCACCTTCGGCCCGGACGCCCGAAATGACATCAGCGCCACCTCCGTCGTCAAAAACGGCCGGGAACTAGCCCACAACCTCCATGGCGTCGAGCCTCGCGACACCGACGCCCATCGCACCTTCTATCACGACTACAACGCCAGCGGCGGCTACCTCCACGCCAGAGTCGTCAAAATTGTCAAGAATACCCCCGGCCTGGTCCACTTCGCCCTGATTGACACCAACTCCCCCTACCTGGAAGACCACTACGTCATGCTCCAGGGCGAAAGCGGCATTCATCCCTACGTCATCATCAAGGGCCAGTTCCGCGGCGAAATGCGCACCATGTACCGCTTCGACATGGACATCCTGGACTGGGCCTATTCCGGCGAGCGCATCGGCCAGCAGCCCAAGTATGCCTTCCTCCAGTCCATCTCGCCGCGGGGAAACGCCGGCGATGAAACCTGGAGACTTCCCGACGGCTCTGTTTACCAGAAATACGACTATTGCCTCTATTACTCCCAAACGCCGCTGTGGGGGCATCTGGGCCACGGTTTCGGCGTCTTCTTCATCCCCGTGAGCACCGAATCCTACGCCGGCGGACCTCTGCGCCAGGAGTTGGCCGTCCACCAGGACGCCCTGATTCTCAATTACATCGGCGGCGGTCATTTCAGCGGCGGCGGCACCGCCTCGGGGCGCGCCGGCGAAAAAATCCACGGCCCGTGGTATCTTTATTTCAACACCGGCGACACCCAGGCCGCCATCATTGCCGACGCCAAAAAAACCGCCGAAGCCGAACAAAAAAAGTGGCCCTATCAATGGGTCGAAGAACCCCTTTACCCGCTCAAACGCACCACCGTCACCGGCCAGTTGAAAATCTCCCATGACCGTTCGGCTGCCGGCGCCTATATCATCCTTGGCCAGCCGACAAACGCCGCCGGCGGGCGCGGCGGCGGGCGCGGCGGGGGCGGCGGCGGCGCGGCGCCGGACCGCGCCAGCGTCCTTTACACCCAGTCAGGCGATTATATCTATTACGTCAAAGCCGGCCCCAACGGCCAATTCACCCTGCCCGCGGTCCGCCCCGGCACTTACACCCTCTATGCCTGGCAAACCCAGGGGCCTGTCACCCAATCCTTCGCCCGGGATGGCGTCGTGGTCGCGGGCGACACGCTGGATTTGGGCGACGTGGCCTGGGATCCTCCCTGGCATCCCAACCTTCTCTGGCAAATCGGCAAACCCGACCGCATGGCCGGCGAGTTCAAATTCGGCGACCAGCCCCGCACCAGCCAGTGGATTTCCCAAGTCCCAACCAACCTCACCTTCACCATCGGCCAGAGCCAGGAAGCCACCGATTGGTATTACGCCCAGAAAACCGGCGTCTGGACCGTCAAGTTCAATCTCGACAGAACCTATTCGGGCAACGGCTACCTCACCATTGCCATCGCCGGCGGCGGAGGCAGTGTCGCCGCCGCCATCAACGGCGCCAATGTCGGAAACCTCTCTTATAACGACGACGCCAGTGTCCGCCGCGCCGCCAATCGCAGCGGCCGTTATGCCCGCAACGAGTTCACCTTTCCCGCCTCCGCCTTGCGGCAAGGCGGGAACACACTCACCCTCACCGACAGGGGCTCCGGCCTTATGTATGACACCATCGTCCTGGAAGCCGACTGAGCAGGGGGATTGGAGACGGGGGGCCGGAAACCAAGGAACGGCCTCGCGCGGGATGACATCTTGAACAAGCATTTTTCTCTTGACGCTATTACCCGGTTAGTATTACCGTGGTAATCGTAATGACGAATCCAAAAATCCATCGCCTCGGCGAACTCCAGCTTAAGATCATGCAGGCGCTCTGGGACCGCCCCGACGCCACCATCGCCCAGGTCCGCGCCGCCGTCTCCCCCGACGCGAGTCTGGCCCACTCCACCATCGCCACCATGCTCCGCAAAATGGAGGCGCGCGGCCTGGTCAAACATCGCCTACTCGACCGCAAGTTCCTCTACCGCGCCCTGGTCCGGGAGGACGTGGTGGCGCGCAAAATGTCCGAGCATTTCATCGAACGCCTCTTCGAAGGCAGCCTCGCCGACATGGTCAGCCACCTGCTCAAAACCCAGGACATCAGCCGCCAGGAATTGGAGCGGCTGGAAAAACTCATCGCCGAACAAAAAAGGAAATTATGATGCCTCCGGATTTGCCCTTCTGGACCCGGCTCCTCATCCGCCTGGCGGTGGAGGCGGCTGGCGTCGTGGCGGCCGCCTGGCTCCTGGACCGGCTCATCCGGGCCGCCTATTGGCGGCGCGCCTTGTGGCAAAGCGCCTTCATTTGCCTGCTGCTTTTGACCGGCTCGGAATTGAGCGGTTTTGGCCGCGGCCTGGCCTCCTTCCTTTTTGGCCGCGCGCGCGCGGAAGAAAAACCCGCCCTCTGGACCAGCCCTGTGGAACGCAGGTCATTGCCGCTGCCATCGCCCTCGCTCTCCATCGCGTCCTCACCGATCTCGACCCCGTTGGCCGGGGTTAAACCTGAAATCGTCCGGCCTGTTTGGTGGCCCGGCCTGCTCTGGCTGGCGGGCGGTTTGGTCATTCTGGGCCGGGTGGCGGCGGCGCAAATTCTTTTCATTTTGCTTCGCCGCCGCCGGCTCCATCCCGCCTGCGCCGATTTGCCCGGCCGCGTTGCCGCCATCCTCCAACGTCTGGACTTCCGACGGAAAATCTCCCTGCTCCAATCTCCCGGCCTGACCGCGCCCGTGGCCTTTGGAGTTCTCCGGCCCAGCGTCGGCTTGCCTGTGGATTTCGCCGCCAAATTCACCCGCGCCGAACAGGACGCCATGTTGGCCCATGAGCTGGCCCACTTGGCGGCGCGCGATCCCCTGTGGTATTTGCTGGCGGACGTCAGCAGCGCCGCCTTGTGGTGGCATCCGCAAGCCTGGTGGGCAAGACGACGCCTCCATCGCGCCAGCGAACTGGCCGCCGACGAAGCCGCCGCGATTTTCCCGGAAGGCCCCGCCGCCTTGGCCGGATGCCTCGTGACTTTGGGCCGGCAAATGACCCAACTCCCCGGCGCGACTTGGCTGGGCGTCGAAGGCGGCGGTTTTCGCTCCAACCTGGCCGAACGCGTCCAGCGTCTCCTGTGCTTGGCGGACACGGCGTGGCAACCTTCTTATGGCGGGCGCGCCCAAGCCGCAAAAATCGGCGCGATCATCGCCATTTCCACCGCCGCCATCGCCCTGTCCGGCTGTCTGCAAAACCGCGGCGCCGACAAGCAGCCAACTTTGCAGGCCAGCTTGAGCCAATCCTGGGACTCCTCGCCCGCCGCAACCGTCTGGCATTCCGCTCTGCCGCCTGACGCACCCGCGCCCCAGCCCCGGCCAAGACCGGTCAGCGCCGGGATTGCCGAAAAGGAGCCGGCTTGGCTGGAAATGCGGTCATTTCACGTGGAACCCAATTCTTTCGTCCAAGCATTGCAGCGCCTGTTTCCGCAAGAAGACGTCCGGCAAGCCAATCCCATGCTGAGGAGATATTTTGCGAGCTTGGGGATTAACTTGACTAATCAGGGGGCCTTCACTTTGTTCAATTCGAGGAGCGGCGACATTCTGGCTCGGGCGACCAGGCAGGATCTGGATTCGGTGCAACGGGCCATAGAAACACTTGCCAACCTTCCACACCAGCCAGTGCCGTTGCCTTCGAAAAGGCCAGAGGGGACGGCTGTGCTGTTCACCCGGACGTTTCACATTGATCCCGATATTTTCTTTCCAAGATTGCAGGAAGCGTTTCCGGAATTCCTCCCGCCACCGGATAACACCAGCGAGGCCAAAGGGACGCAGCCGGATCTCTCTGGAACGACCAACCATTCCTGGTATGCCTCTTTGTTGCGGCAATCTCTGTCCAGTCTCGGCATTATTGACCTGCCCAACACTAATGGCGCGTTTCTTTTTATAAGTGACCGCGCCGGCCTGCTGGTGCGGGCGAAGTTGGAGGATATGGAGGCACTGAGACAGGTCATAGAACTGCTCAACAAAGTCCCCCCTGAAGTGCGGCTTGACGTCAAGTTCGCCATCATCACACAGCAGTCCAACAATGCGGCGGGCTTTAACTTGCTTTTGGGAACCACCACCAACGCCATCGGAGCACCCTCCGTCAGGACGCCTGGGCGCCAAGGGCCTTCCACCTTGGCAACTCCATCTGGCATCTTCCCAGGACCCGCCCCTTCCGCAACCAATCCTGGCCCGGCTGCCCCGCCAGGCCCCGCAGTCCAACCGGTGGGCACGGGTTTGCTTGCCGGCATTTTGAACGAGGAGCAGTTCCGCATGGTCTTCAACGCTATTCTACAACGCGAACGCTCGGATATCCTCTCCATGGGAGTATCAACCGCGAGTGGAGGAGAGGCCCGTGTGGGCGTGACTGATCTCGTGGATTTGCCCACCGGTGTTACCTTGGGATCAAACGCTGCCGGACCGGGCAACCCCACCAACACATTCGAAGAGGGCCCGGTGATGGACGTTCTTCCCACCGTTTTGGCCGATGGCTTTTCCATCCAATTAGTCCTCAAGGCTTCCTACCGGCAATTCCTCGGTTTCGACAAACCGCCGCAAGCTGCGCCCAAATCCAATGCAGTCCCAAGTCTGCCAATGGGTGTGGCCACCAACGCTGCGGCGCCTGTGCCCCGTTTCCGCATTTTTTCGCAAACCGCAACCACAACCGTTTTTGATGGGCAGACCGTTGTTCTGGGCGGACCCTTGCAGGAGAGCGGGTCCGGCCAGGAGCAGCAGCAGACGAATACCGAGAGGCAGAACCTGATCGTCTTCATTACTCCACGGATCATTGATCCCACCGGCAACCCGGTTCATACGGACGAGAAGATGCCGTTTACCAAGACGTCCCTGCCGCCGCAGGGAGCGGACACGCCAAAATAACCCCGCGCGTCAAAAAAATCACGCGGGGCTTTCTTATTCGACTGCTTCATGCAAACTTTGCCGGGAGTTCACTTCTTCAAAAAGGGCGCTTGCTCCAGGGCGTTGAAAATGAATTGCACCGCCACCGACGCCAGCAGCAGCCCGAAGAGCCGCGTGACCAGCTTGAGCGCCAACGGATTCAGGTAATGCGCCCCGCGCACCGCCAGCCAAAAAATCCAGTAGGCCGCAAAGCACACCGCCACAATCGAAGCAAACAGCGCCCCCACCTGCCACACATCTTTGGCCTGGTTGAGCAGGATCAACGCCGTCGAAATGGACCCCGGCCCGGCCAGCATCGGCACCCCCAGCGGCGTGATGGCAATGTCGTCCTTGGCCGCCCCGGCGGCCACTTCCTCCTCCGTTTCGCGCGCTTGCGACCGCCGGGCATACAACATATCCATCGCGATGCGCAGCAGCAGAAGGCTTCCCGCCAATTGGAATGCCGGCAGCGTGATGCCCATCACCTTGAATATCTGATTTCCCGCCGCCGCAAACAGCGTCAGCACTCCCCCCGCCACAAAACATGCCAGCCGGGCCATCCGCAATTTGGCCGCCGCCGTGTCCTGCGGCGTCATCGCAATGAACGCCGGCACCACCGCAATCGGATCCAGGATCACGAACAACGAGCTGAGCGCCAACAAACTGTATTCGCCGAGATTCATCCTCTGTTTCGTCCGTGGAATACTGGCCGGCGCGACAACATGTCCAGACATATTTTTGCTTCCCGCGCCAGCGCCTCCCGTTCCGGGCCGCTCAAGCCGCGCGGGTCGAAACATGCGCGTAATGCAGCGGCAACAATTCCCGCAACGGCTCCCGCAAATCCGCCAGGGCGGGATCGGCCAGCGTGCGCGGCAGCCAGTCTGAAAGCGCTTCGCCGGGCGGGCGCGGGACGCCGCGCGCGGCCAGTTCGCGTTCCAGCAGGTAGAATTCCGAGTCCAGCCCCGGCCGGAAAGCCGCGGCGCCGGATTCTCCGCTTTTGGCCTGCCGCCGCCGCGCGCGTCCACGCCGGAAGATGATTTGATACAGCAGCAACCCCAGCACCGGGATCAGCCCCCAGAGGATGTATTGACGCAAATTGGACTGTCCCCAGCGCAGTTTTGCGATTTGAAACCGCACCCCCGACCAGAAGTCCGAAAACCACTCCAGGGCCGGCGCGCGTCCCGCTTCTGCCGCCACCCACGACGCGGGCGTGGTGTCGAAATCTTCCCACGTTTTCTTCACCCCGCTCCAGACCAGACACCACGCGTGGGCGTCGCGTTCGCGCACCACGCAGCCCTGGCCGGAAGCTTCATGAACCGCGTAACCCACGGCGTAACGCGCGGGAATTCCCAGCTCCCGCAACAGCAACACCGTGGCCGTGGCGAAGTATTCGCAATGCCCGCTGCGGCTCCGCAACAGGAAACGCGACAGCGCCGTCTCGTTGGTGCGCGCCACCTTCTCCGGCCCCAGCCAGGTGCTGTAACTGAATTTGCCCGCAAAAAATTGTTGGACGGCGCGCATTTTCTCCGGTTCGGCCGCCCCGGCAAGTTTCATTTCGGCAATGATTTGATCCAGCGCCGGAACTTCGTTGGTCGGCACGGTTAGATCCATGCGATTGGTGCTCTCATCGGGCGGCTCATCAAAAGTCGCCCCTGCGGCGTAGCGCGCGTCGAAAATCACCAGGCCCGGGCCGGAGGCCAGCGCCGCCCCCGTTCGGTTCGTTTTCAGCGTGAAGACCGGGAGCTCTTCCAGTCGTCTGCTCCCGCTTGGCAGCGGAAGCAGTCCTTCCGGGTCGCCCGTCTCCTTGGAGCGGCCGTCCAGATACGACGCGATGGTGACGACCGCCGTGCGGGCGCTGCCGGGCAGCAGCGTCCACGAAGTTTCATTGGCCGCTTCCGGCGCAAGGCTGGCAAAATCGTTGCGCGTGCCGCCGGAGAGCCAGGTCTCCTGTTGCGGATAATAATGGCGGTAACTGGCCTCGCGCAAATAAGCCGGCGCCGGGCCGCCCGTTTTTGTCTTCAGCCGGATGACGATTCGTCCGGACAATTTTAACCGGCCGATGTGCCCGATGGCCGTCGCGCTTTGCGACGCATCCGTCCGTTGCCTGAAAAAAGCCGCCATCCACCGCGCGTCGTAACCTTCCAGCAGCCGTTGCAATTCCCCCATGCCGCCCTGGCTCCAAAAGCCAAGCCCGATCGCTGCGGCCATCGCCCCCGCCCAGGCGAGGATGCCGAAACGCCGCGAACGCAGCGGCCACAAGGCCCAGGCCAACAGCGCGGCTTGTCCCCAATAATAGGAGTGTGTCCCCTCGTTGGCGTGGATCGAGGCGGAAAACAAACAGAGGATGAAATACGGATACGTCACGTCCGCGTATTGTTCCCCGCCCGCGCCCGTTTTCCGCCGCCGCCGGATGAACCACGAAATCGCCGACAACGGAACGGTTTCCCGCTCGCTGAACACCTGCGCCGCGACGAACAGGAAGAAGATCATCGGCAGCCAGCGAAGAAAGACCGTGGCCGAAACGCTCGCGTAGCGCGCCGCCGCCTCGGTGGACGCATGCCGCAATCCGCTCCATCCGCCGCCGGTCTGGTTGGTGGCAAAAGCGTAAAGGATCAGCGCGAATGCCAGCAGCGCGCAAAAACTCCAGATGCGGCGAAAATCCTCCTCCGTCACTTCCCACCGCGCCTTGAGCAACCGCGCGCTCTCCAGCGCGACTCCCATCACGACGGCGGCCGGAAAAAAACCGCTCTGCCAGCCCCAGAACAACAGCGCCGCCGGCAGCAGCAACGGCGGCGTTCTTCTCCCGCGGGCCGGCAAAGTTGGCGCGTTCTCCGTCATTTTAATTTTGCCAGTTGCGCCTCGATCTGCCCCATCTCCAGCACGTGAAAACTTCCCGGCTCGCCGCGCAGCGGTCCCGCGTCCGCCGGCTTTTCGCCCGGACGCGCCACCACCAGCGCGAGCAAGGGAACGCCCAGCGCGCGCAACGCCTTCACCAGATGTTGCCGCGGTTCGTCCCACCGTTGCAACACGCAGATGCAGCCGCTCACCGCGGAAATATGGTTGAGCACAAGCTGTTCCAGCGTTTCAAATTTCTGGTCCGCGCAATTCCTCACCGATGCCAGTATTTCCAGCATTTGCTCCGCGTGCGCCAGTCCGCGGCCGGCGGTGAAGCAATAGGATTGGTTGCCCACGAAAAGCAGATCCAGCAGCGACTCCTGCGTGAGCACCGTGCAGGCAAACGAGGCCGCGACCGAAACGGCCTCCTCCAGAATTTCGCTGTTCGGCTCCTCCTCAAACGTGTCCAGCACCAGCGCGTGCCGGACGAAAAACTCGTCCTCGAACTCCTTCACGATCGGCTTGCCGGCCTTGGCCCAGCTTCGCCAGTAAAAATCCCCGCCCAAAGGGCGGGGCTTTGGACTGTGGCCTCCAGAGGAGGCCAAAGCCCAGCCCCCAAAGGGGGCTGGGCAAGTCGCGTTGTCCCGGTTTGTTCATCATCGGTTGAA
>Ga0187862_10001651_pt1 | contig 23385 bp, 18 predicted proteins | sample June2016WEW_10_1_FD_133003 | JGI IMG/M metagenome (GOLD analysis project Ga0187862, IMG submission 133003) | Peatland microbial communities from SPRUCE experiment site at the Marcell Experimental Forest, Minnesota, USA - June2016WEW_10_150 | ecosystem: Environmental > Terrestrial > Soil >...
CCAGTTGAATGTGATCGAAGTATCCCAGGCCTTGTAGGGATCGCCAGGGTTCTGCGTGAAGTAGGGCGAGCCGGTGATAGCGTCGGCTCCATTGATGGGCGGGAGCAGTGTGAGGTAGCGTCCTGGATTGGCCATGGCGCCACCACCAATGGTGATGGCGTACAAATCCTTCTTGAACCAGAACCGGTTATAGAGCATCCAGCCAGCGAAGGTCTGCTTGCTGCTCGTCGCCGTATTGTGGTGGCAATTGACATTGTTATTGATTGTTCGACCCTGGGCGCTGACAAAGTTTCCGCTGCCGCCATATTCGCATCCTAGGTCTCCTGTGAGTGAGAACGCCATCTTGTCCAGCATCTTTTCCGGATGGTCGTAATACTTGATTTCCACACTGTCGTCAGTATGAATACGGGAGCGGCCAAATTGACCATTTGCGTTGCCCAAAGTATCTTCACCCATGCCGTAGTTATTGAAGACCATCGAGACCCATGCCTTTGGGCGATACAGGATTTGACCTCCCAGACCGGGCTTGCTGCCTAACCTGCCGTACGATTGCCATCCATTGATGATCCAGGGCTCAATTTTCAGTTTGTCCGTGGGGAACCACTGGATCCGGACTCCATTGAAGAACCAGGGCGTGTTGGACGAGACGTACGAGGGTTGGTAAGCCCAGTTATCAAAATTGTAGTAACTGAACAGACCAATGTAGGAAACAAAGATTCCCGCGTCCACGTTCAGTCCGTGGTTCACGTCGAAGTGGTATCCGCCGTAAGCTTCCGATACGTACTTGTACGCACCACGAAGGTCCCACTGCCCACGTCCAGCGCTGGCATCATTGCGGGGAGTGGTGACGGCGAACATTCCATCCATGGTTAAGATCCGGCCGCGAACGTTCTGCCAATGAAAATCGCCGCCGACGCTGATTTGCTCGACCTGGATTTCATTGGTCCGAAAGATTTCAGTCGAACCGCCAAGAGTATCGTCTCTGGGGTGATTGAAGTCGTAAACGTAATCAGTATCGAACCGGACTTCCGGTGTGAAGAACTTCGAATCCCACACCACATCTTTGTTGCGAGGTGTACCGTTCAGCCATGTCCAGTCGGCATACGCAAAGGGTTCCGTCGGCTTTGGCTTCTCGGGCAAGCCGGTGCGGGCTTCCTGTGACGTTCCACCACTCGCGCTCGCCGACACGGCTGCGGGGCCTGGCGCCCCGACCGATGCCGCGGCCACCGCGGGGCCGGCCACGACTGCCGGCTGAGTCCGGCTCTTCAGTTCCGCTTCGAGCAGTTCGATGCGCACCTTCATGGCGGCCAGCTCTTTGGCGATATCAACCGAGCTCGCGGGATCGGGGGCGGCCGCAGGTCGGGCGGGAGTTACGTCAGGGGCAGCCGCCGGATCGTGCACGGCTGCCACTCTCGTCCAACCATCTGGCGGCACCGGAGTCTGCGCGTAACACCGCGGAGCCTGCCCAAGCGCGAGACTCAAAACAAGCATCGAAGGAAAAGTTGAAACCGCTATGGCTTTGCGCAATAGAGTTCTCGTGATTTTCAAGTTCGCATCCTTTCCGGTCCGAAGTCCGGTTCTGTTGATTCAAATGCGTCCACTCTGACTAAATGGACAAACGCTTTTGTCGTGGTTTAACTCGCTATCACATCCGAAAAGCTGTAAGGGTCGCGTAAAAAGTTCATAAAGAGTACATAAAGACTCTGGGACATGACGGCCTCTTGACGCGGAGCCACTCAAACCCAAGACTCCAAGCCGTCTTGCACTAGGAGATTTATCCTTTACTAACTCACGTGACTTGGAATCGGGGTCAGACGATACACGGACAGTACAAGGTAGGCGTGAATCGAGTCCAATTCATATTTCTTGTTGCGCCCATCAGGCTCTTCAATACTGAATTGCGAGTTGCAGGATGCCGCAATGGTGGTGCTGAACTGTCCCGGCTGAAACCGGCTCCCACCCGTTCCGTTCGACGGTTCCACTGTCAGGGTACAAGGTATCGGCCGTCTCCTTGACCACCTGCCGTGTGGAGTACGGCTGCGGCAGCATGGGATCGGTCATCATCGGGTCCGTGGGTGTTTGGCGTTGGCGAGCTGCCCGTTTCCATCAGTGGCGATCCGGCGGAGCGCGACCGTTTGGTGTGGTTACGACGCTGTTCAAGCAGGCGCGGCTGCAGCCGGCGCGTTCGCTGGCCTTCGCCTGTGGACCCGAAATCATGATGCGCTTTGTCGCCCGCGATCTCGAAACTCGCGGCCTCGCGCGGGAAAATATCTACCTTTCCATGGAACGAAACATGAAATGCGCGGTCGGTTTCTGCGGACACTGTCAGTACAGCCCGCACTTTATTTGCGAGGACGGCCCCATCTTTTCCTACGAACGACGGGAGCGGATCTTGGTTTGGCTGGATATGACTTCGGGCCTGCGCCGCGACGAGCTGGCCGGTCTCCGCTGGGAAGACATTTCCTTCCAAGACCTGGAGATCATGGCGCAGCGCTCCGTGGTCGACCAGGTGGTTGGACCGGTCAAGACCGAAGCGTCAAAACGGCCGATTCCGATCGATCCTGCTATCGCAGAGGATCTACTCGCCTGGTACCGGACCACGAAGTACAACCGACCCGAGGACTATCTCTTTGCAACGGACTCGCCTCGGACCGGCAAGAAACGTGGGAAGCAGCCGGTGTGGCTGTCGAGGATCATGCAGTACTACATTCAACCGGCGGCCAAGAGGGTTGGGATCACGTTTACGCGCAGGCGGTGACACCGGCCAAGCGTAAGGCGCAGGGGAAAGTGGTCGCAATGCTGCGGGACACAAAGGACAAGGCAACGGGCTAGGAAGTTTGTGCCCCCTGTGTGTCCCCGGCGAAAAATGGGGTTTCCAGCAAGTCTTTTATTTTGTTGGCGTCCCCGGCGGGATTTGAACCCGCGTTACCGCCGTGAAAGGGGTATAACAGCCATTTTTATGGACTTCCGTGGACGTACGTGGATGAACGAATCACCAGTAATTATGCGGACTTTACGACTTGCCGTCCATCAGAATCTCCTTGCGTCTGGGACGATTTATGACGTATATTTGACGTACGATGGCACGGACATCTCGGAACCCTCGCATCATCAACCGCACGGTACGCGCAAAGCTTTCCATCAGGCGTGACCCGTATTGGCACCTAATCGCAGAAAGTCGGCATATTGGCTATAGGAAAGGAGTGCAAGGCGGTACATGGATCGCGCGACTTTACGACCCTGCCAAGGGACGCCGCTTTCACTCGCTGGGCGTGGCAGATGACACTGTAGACGCCGATGGTATGCACGTGCTGTCCTTCCCGCAGGCCCAGGAAGCCGCTAGAGCATGGTTTGCTGCCCTCACCTTGGCTGACACGGGAGATGTGGTCACAGGTCCATATAGCGTCCGTCAGGCGATGGACGACTACCTTACCGACCGTGAACGCACGAAGCGCAAGCGGCTGGACCGGACACGTGGAATCATTCAAGCGCACATCCTGCCGTCGTTGGGTGACATTGATCTTTCGAAATTGACGCATGGAAGGATCAGGACATGGCGCGATGCCATCGCTGAAGCGCCACCGCGCGTCCGCACGCGTCAAGGCACGGAGCAAGCGTATCGCGTTATCGAAGCAACTGATTCTGATGCTATGCGCAAGCGTCAAGCAACGACAAATCGCATAATGACGGTTCTCAAAGCCGCGTTGAATTTCGCTCACGAAAACCGCCGAATTAACAGCAAAGCAGCGTGGGAAGCTGTGAAACCTTTTCGCGCAGTTGATCTTCCTAAAGTACGCTTTCTGACTCCAGCCGAAGTGATCGCCCTAACCACGGCATGTGAACCGGATTTTGAAGCTATCGTCAAAGCGGCACTCCTCACGGGTTGTCGCTACGGTGAATTGACGGCGCTGCGTATTGGCGCATTCAACTCTGACAGCAAAACGCTCTTCATTGAAAAGAGCAAAAATGGTAGCGCTAGGCACGTCGCTTTAAACGACGAAGGGGTTACGTTCTTTTCACAGATTGCAAAAGGTAGAGAGCCATCAGATAGAATGTTTTCCCGCGCCAATGGCAAACCGTGGAAAACGTCAGAGCAGAAAAGACCGATGGACAAAGCGTGCAGCGCGTCTAATGTTAGTGGCGTCACTTTTCATATTCTCAGGCACACCTACGCATCGCAAGCTGTGATGAATGGCGTCCCTGTTGCCGTCGTAGCGGAACAATTGGGGCACAAAGACACGCGAATCACTGAACGGCATTATGCCCATTTATGCCGCTCGTACAAGCAGGAGATCATTCGTACCAACCTGCCGAGCTTTGGCTTCATAACCTTGAGGACCGTGCCTGCCGATGGTTCACCCAAACGTAGGAAGGGGCGAATCTTCGCCATGGCTCCCCATCGTAGTATTGGCGACGTTATCCATCGGAGTCACCGTTGATTGGAGCAAGAAGAGTACAGATGTAACGCTCAATGGCCCGCCCCGCTCCCCTCACTCCCCGGCCCAGGGGCGCACTCTCCCTCTATATCCGCCGCGTCCCGGAGGTTGGCAACACCCCGCCGCGGATCGGTCGAATCGGTCAGGACGATATGCAAAAGCTTCTGGCCTTCGACCAACACCGGATTGAACAATTGAACTTGCTAATCATGCCTGACCTCTTTCGCCTTGCCCGTTCTATGTGAACGCGTCGATTCAGTTTCGCGAAGGCTACCGCCCACATCCACGGCATTGGGAGACGCTTTGCTTCTCAGTTCGCGGTTTCTAAGCTTTCGGACCTGCGTAACAGGGCTGCGGCTGAGGCACTCCATGTCATGGGATCAGAAGTCTGGTATCATCGCGGCCAGATCACCGAAAGAATGGCTTTTCTTACTGAAGCCGATACCTGCCGTCGCTACGTCTTGCCGAAGCTCTACGCTGCGGGCTGGACAGACGACCAAATAAGCGAGCAGAAAAGCTTCACAGATGGCCGCATTGTGGTCACGGGCGGCAAGGTGAAACGCCGTCCGCAGAAACGTTTGGACTATCTTCTCCGCTACCGGCGTGACTTTCCTATTGCAGTAGTAGAGGCCAAGACGGTTTACGCCAATCCAGGCGATGGGCTCCAGCAAGCCAAGGAGTACGCCCAGATCCTTGGTCTCAAGTTCGCCTACGCGACCAACGGGAGTGGCATCGTCGAGCACGATTTTTTAACCGGGCGAGACAACGATCTCGACGGCTTCCCGTCAGCAGACGACCTGTGGAACCGGCTTTGCACAAACGATGGCATTGACCAGAAAACCGCCGAGCGGGTCCTCGCGCCGTATTACCCCATCTCCGGAAAGTCACCTCGCTATTACCAGGAAATTGCGATCAACCGCGCCGTGCAGGCAATCCTCCAGGGCAAGCGGCGCGTGCTTCTCACACTGGCCACCGGAACGGGTAAGACCGTAATTGCATTCCAAATTTGCTACAAACTCTGGAGTTCCAAATGGAACCGCACCGGCGAACCCAGGCGGCCACGCATCCTGTTCCTCGCAGATCGGAACGTTTTGCTAGACGTTCCCAAAGACCAGACCTTTGCACCATTCGGAGACGCTCGGTGGAAAATTGAAGGCCAAGCCGTCAAAAGCCGCGAAATGTATTTCGCGACCTACCAGTCGATTGCACAGGACGAACAGCGTCCGGGACTCTATCGAGACTTCCCGCGCGACTTCTTCGACCTGATCATCGTCGACGAGTGCCATCGCGGCAGCGCCCGATACGACAGTAGCTGGCGCGAAATATTGGACTACTTCGAGCCAGCATTCCAACTCGGCATGACCGCCACGCCGCTCCGGCATGAAAACCGGGATACCTACGCCTATTTCGGCAACCCGCTCTACACCTATAGCTTGAAACAAGGCATCGAGGACGGATTCCTGGCGCCTTATCGTGTGCACCGCATCGTCTCCACCGTGGACGCGGTGGGCTGGAGGCCCACCAAAGGCGAACTGGATCGATTTGGCCGGGAGATTCCGGACGGAGAGTACAACACGAAAGACTTCGAGCGTCTGGTCTCACTGAAGGCCCGCACCGAGGCGATTGCCAGAAACGTCAGCGACTTCCTCAAGAAAACCAACGACCGTTTCGCCAAGACAATCATTTTTTGCGTCGACCAGGAACACGCCGAGGACATGCGTAAGGCTCTCAACAACTGCAACACCGATATCACCAAGGACCATCCCGACTACGTCGCGCGTGTCGTGTCCGATGAGGGTTCGGTCGGGCGCGGATACCTGGATCGCTTCATGGATGTCGAAAAGCTTGTCCCAGCGTTGGTGACCACGTCGCAAATGTTGACCACGGGAGTTGACGTGCCGACCTGCCGGAATGTGGTTCTCGCCCGAGTCATTAATTCCATGACCGACTTTAAGCAGATCATCGGACGTGGCACCCGTGTGCGCGATGACTACGACAAGATGTACTTCAACATCATCGATTACACCGGCGCGACAAGACTTTTCGCTGATCCAGAATTTGACGGAGAGCCTGCTCTCATAACCGAAGAAGAGATGAACGATGCCGGACAGACCGTTAGCGAGAAGGATGTCCCAGTAGCAGTCGAAGAGGAGCCGGAAGCGGAAGAAGTTGGGCCGCTGGACAAATGGCTGGACGAAGAAGATGACCAGAGCCAAACCAAGAAGCGCAAGTATTACGTTGATCAGGGATACATCGAGATCGCAGCTCACCTCGTCCAGGAGCTGGACGAGAACGGCAAGCAGCTCCGCGTGGTCAAGTTCACCGATTACACGGCAGAGAAAGTGCGCAACATGTACCCTTCTGCTGCCACGCTACGCTCGAAGTGGAGCAAGGCGGACGAGCGCGCTGGAATCATCGATGCGCTAAGAGAACGCGGTATTGAGTTCGATGAACTCGCAAAGACAGCAAACCAGCCCGATGCTGATCCCTTCGACCTGTTGTGCCATGTCGCGTTTAACGCGCCTTTGCGCACACGCCGTGAAAGGGCGGAGAACTTGCGAAAACACAAAAAGGACTTCTTCGATCGGTACAGTCCTGAGGCCCGCGCGGTGCTCAACGAGATGCTCGAAAAGTACATTGAGTACAGTACGGCCCAATTTCAAATTCCCCAAATTCTCAAAATACCGCCTATTTCCGACCGTGGCACCATCCCGGAAATCGCCGCACTGTTTGGCGGTGCTGAACAAATGCGCGCGGCGGTAAACGAGATGCAAGCGCTCCTCTATGCTTCCTAATTTATGAAAGCACGCCAGGCTAAAGTCGAAGTCCAAAAGTCCACCGCCCAGCAACTGGGAAGCATCGTTAAGTCCAGCCGCGACATCATGCGGAAAGACAAGGGGCTGAGCGGCGACCTCGACCGCTTGCCGATGCTGACCTGGATCATGTTGTTGAAGTTCTTTGACGACATGGAAAGGGTCCGCCACGAGGAGGCAAAGCTCGCGGGAAAGAGGTTCCATCAGGCCATTGAGCCGCCTTACCGATGGCGGGATTGGGCGGCAAATCCTGAAGGCATGACCGGCCCTGAACTTATCGCCTTCATCAACCAGGACGAAGCCGTCCGCCCAGACGGAAAAAGGGGTGCAGGTCTTTTTGCATACTTACGCGCGCTCCAGAGCGCCAATGGCGACCGGCGAGATGTAATCGCGAAAGTCTTCGAGGGAACGGTCAACCGTATGATCAATGGCTATCTCCTGCGGGACGTAGTGAACAAGGTGAACGAAATCCACTTCACTTCCCGCGATGAGATCCACACCCTCGGACGACTTTACGAGAACATGCTGAAGGAGATGCGCGATGCCGCGGGTGACTCGGGCGAGTTCTACACGCCGAGGGCATTGGTGAAGTTCATCGTGACCATAATCGATCCAAAATTGGGTGAGACGGTTCTTGATCCAGCGGCTGGCACCGGCGGATTCCTGGTGGAAGCCTTTGAGCACTTGAACAAACAATGCAAGAAAGCCGAGGATTTTTCCCAACTACAGGAGGGCACGCTTTACGGGATTGAACCCAAACCGCTGCCCTATCTTCTCTGCCAAATGAATCTCCTGCTACACGGCGTGGAGTATCCGGAGATTGATCCTTTGAACGCTCTCCGCTTCGCACTGCGGGAGATCGGCGATAAGGACCGGGTGGATGTGATTATGACGAACCCGCCCTTCGGCGGCGAGGAAGAGCGCGGAATACTAGCTAACTTCCCAGAAGACAAACGCACGGCGGAAACAGCGCTCCTTTTCCTTCAGCTCATCATGCGTAAACTCAGGCGTCCGGTCGGCGGCTCTAAAGGCGGACGGTGCGGCATGGTCGTACCCAACGGCGTGCTTTTCGGTGACGGAATCTGTGCCCGGATTAAGAAAGAATTTCTCGAAGAATTCAATCTCCACACGATTGTTCGGCTGCCCAATGGTGTATTCGCGCCGTACACCGGCATTCCCACCAACTTGCTCTTCTTCGAACGCTCGGGTCCGACCAAGCACATCTGGTACTACGAGCAGCCGCTTCCTGAAGGCCGGAAGAACTACACGAAGACCGCGCCCATACAATTTGAGGAGTTTGCCGATTGTTTGGCATGGTGGAAGAAGCGCGAAGAAAACGAGCGCGCTTGGAAGGTTTCCGCCGCCGAACTCCTTGCCAATAACTGTAACTTCGACCGAAAAAATCCGCATGCGAAAGAGGACATAACCCATTTGCCGCCAGAGCAATTGGTCGAGAGCATTATGGAGAAGGAACTGCGCATCAGTGAAATCGTAGGCAACATTAAGTCACTCCTAGTGAGTCGGGGCGCATGAGGAAGAGTTGGCCAAAAGTGCGCCTTGGCGACGTTTTGCATCGAAGCGAGGCGATGATCGAACTCGATCCCGATGTGAAATACCGTCAAATCACCCTGAAGCTATGGGGCAAAGGCGCCATGCTGCGGGGCGTCTTAACGGGAGCTGAAATCGCAGCGCCGCGTCAGACCGTGGCGCGACGCGACCAGTTCATCCTTTCTCGCATTGACGCGCGAAATGGCGCTCTCGGGATCGTGCCTCCTGAACTCGACGGAGCCGTTGTTAGCAGTGATTTCCCTGTGTTCAATGTTGTTGCCGATCGAATGCTGCCGGCCTATCTAGGCTGGATGTGCAAGACGGCCGCATTTGTCGAGGAGTGTCAGCGAGCAAGCGAAGGGACCACAAATCGCGTCCGGCTTCAGGAGGACAGGTTTCTCGCAGGAGAAATTCCACTTCCTCCGCTGGCAGAACAGCGACGGGTGGTGTCGCGGATTGAGGAGCTGAGTGCCGAAATACACGGAGCTCGTTCCCTTCGCAACGATGCTGCAGAGGAGACAGAAGCGCTTTTGGTAAGCACGCATCTTCACCTCGCAGGTTTTCGGACCAGAAAGATAGGGGAAATACTTACCCTTGATGAATGCGAAGTCAGAATCATGCCAATCGAAGAGTATCCGCAAGTCGGTGTAAAGAGCTTCGGCGGCGGACTCTTTCCAAAGCCGTCAATTCTTGGAACGGAGACGACGTACGGAACCTTCAACCGGCTTTACAAAGGAGCAGTCGTTCTCAGCCAAGTCAAGGGTTGGGAAGGAGCCGTCGCCGTCTGTGGGAGTGACCTGTCCGGTTGGTTTGTGTCGCCGGAGTATCGAACCTTCCGCTGCATTCCGAGCGAAGCCTGCCCAGACTACATGGCGGCGGTGGTTCGCACGGAATGGTTTTGGGGACGCCTCAAGAATGCGACACGTGGTGTGGGGGCACGCCGAGAACGAACACGGCCCGAACAATTTCTAGCCCTTGAGATTTCAATGCCTGACGTGGAGCATCAGCAGGCAGCGGAGCACATCTTCTCTGAGGTGGGACGCCTCAAGAGTCTGCAAGCTGAAACCTCTGCCAAACTTGACGCTCTAATGCCCTCCATCCTCGACAAAGCCTTCCGCGGAGAGTTGTGAATCGAGAGCCGATGGCTTCTTCGAGGCAACGTGTAAATTTCCTTCTTTCTGGCACTGTTCCGCAACTCTCTCGCTGCTCGGGGAGCGCCAGCGTTCTAACTGGTTGTTTCCGTCTCTTGTGCTTCGGGCCGAGCTATTTCGTCCGCGATGTACTCGCGAAACTCGTCGGCGTCCATTTCGTTGTGGCGCGGGTCATAGCTATTCATTGCCTGATTGTAAAAAGAGGTTTTTTGAAAGATAACAAATGAACCGCGAAAATAGCGTGTGATGAGCCGCGATCCTTCCGGTAGCGGCTTGCCATCATACTCCCTGCGATCCCAACATGATGAATCAGCATATGTTTGTCCACCAATCTCCGTAAGGTCTTCTTCGTACCAGTCCGTTGGGTATTGCCCGTACGCTCCGCTTGGTTCTAGAACACCGGTCTCCAGCCGAAAATAATTCCATTCGGGATCATCACCGAACGACTCAAACAATAACCTCGTTGGTTTGACCACACTGATATCTCCATCGCTGAAGAGTTCTATACAGCCGCTCTCACGTTTGCTTCGTGCCGCTCGTTGTAAATCGAGACCGCCGCCGCTTGGGAAAAGAAGGTGGTTGAGATTGGAAGTTTCGCCAATAACATTCAGGATTGTGACAATTTCGTCAATATCTTCCCATATTGCGCGAGTCGGTGCTCCCAACGGAAAAAATCGCGATTGAACTTCCGCCCATTGTAGACGGTTGTATTCCGGAAACCTTACGCTGATGCGAAGCCAGCGTCGTAGTCGCTCGGCAAATGCGCGCATCGTAGGTCGTCCCTTCGCGTCGTTGTCGGTTCCTTCCGAAAGCAACTCTTCTAGTGGCGTGATATAAAGTTCTCCACAATATTTCTTTATACTTAGCTCGCTGTCAGGATGGTATTGCCCATCGAATCCTTTTTGTTCCCCGGTCAAGACAATCCACAATGTCTTCGCGAGGGAGTAGACATCCGCCGGAAATGCATCGGCATCGGTTCCTTCCCTTCGAACCTCCGGCGCCATCGTCCAGCGCGGTCCGATTTGTTCTTTTCCTATCGTAATGTCCGTTCTCTCCGGGTAGTCCACGAGCCCGAAATCAGCTATGTGGCATCGACCTTCGTAATCAAGTAGGTTTGCTACCTTAATGTCTCTGTGGACGATTTTCTTCTCGTGCAACATTGCCAATGTGTCCGCCGCTTCCGCGATTGCCAAAACTTTGGCTCGGATCGTCATCTTTCCAACGAGACTGAGTAAAGGGGTGGCGACAGGCATCGCATACCAAGGGCGGGCGTTGCCGAGTTCCGATGGCAAATCATCGGCCAGAACGGGGAGCACCCCTCTAATCCCAGCTGTTAGCTTGAGCGCGCCAACCTCGGCTCGAAAACGAGCATAGGCCATTGGTTTTGGCTTCCGTAGGATCTTGATGGCGACCTGCTTACCGTCCGCCGCCGCTAGCCATACCTCGCCATTACCGCCACGCCCTAGGCGTCTCTCCAGCGTCCACGGGCCAACTTCATCCCCGCTCTTAGGGGCCTTTCCTTCGATGTCTGGCTCGATGTTGGCGGGCTGCTTCCGAGTAGAAACGTCTGGGCGCGCGATCTTCTCGTTCTGGGTTCTTTGTAAAGGCTTGGCGAGTTTCGCCCTTTTCATGAAAACAGTCTACTTCACAACCCTCTGAGAGACCCCTTCATCGCTACTCTCATATGCCTTAGAGGCACCCTCGATTCGGGCACCCGAAGTTCCTCCGCGCCAGAAGCCGCTCCCATCGCGAGGGAAACTCCGTGCTTAAGACCTTCACGTATGGCAAGGCCGATTGGAGTGACATGCGCCCATGGAAGCCGCATTTGTCGAGGCAGCCGACCGCACCCGAGACATTGGGAGGCAGCGGAGTTGCTTCAAGTCTCCCAAGCTCATCGCGCTGCACGCGGCTCGTAAGAAATTAAGTAGACCATAGGAGCTGGTTTAGGCTGAATCTTACATTGCTGCTAAGTCATGTTAGTCGCCCTCAACATTGCTGTTGAACGAGAGAACCAGCGCAATCCCTCCCCAAAACAAATGAACGCTGAATCACGCATCCTTCTCTCCAGTCTTGCCTCAGGAAGCCCCAGAAGATTCGCGGCGATTGAAAGGTACAGCCTCGCTTCCCAATACCTGTCGCCCGTTGAGTCTGCGAATCGTCGAACCGATTCTAAAATTCGCCCAGCAAAATCACTATTCGCTTGAGGTACGTCAAATGCGTACGACAATTCACGACAATCATCAACTCGGAACTCTGGCTTCTCTGATATTAAACGCAGGTCTTCGACCGGGCTGGTAACGAGAGTGTAGTGAATCAACTTTCCTATGTCCCAAATGTAATCGCCCGCATACCAATCCTTCACATCGATGAATCTAGGCTCCAGAGTTTCGGAATCTATGAGCACATTACCCGGATGCGGATCGCCATGAACGAACGTAACAAACCGCGGTGCGATCCTATCCAAAGCAGCTTGCATGTCCTTGACATATGAGGATAAATCGCAAAATGCGTCATTATTTACTCGAAGCTCTCCTTTGCTGAGTTCGGAAAACTCTGCGTCCAAGGAGCCTGCTCTTCTTATCCGATCCACAATTCGATCAAGGTAGATGGTCGTCAAATTTGGAATCAAGGTACGATCGACCGTTGCACCGTAGAGCCGCAAGAGCGTGTCGATTACTTTAGGACCAATTTTTGTCAAATCGTGGTCACGTGGGTTGAGGAGACAATCCGACAGTTTCACGTATGGTGGACTGGGGAGTTGCTCCATTACGTAGGCATACGGAGGAGCATCAATCTTGGCTGCGTAAATGCGCGGGAATCGGTCAACGAGATCCGGGACGAGGCCCTCGCGATCTTTCAGGGCGATTAGCTTCCGCGCCTCTCCCGCAAGTTTCTCGGACTGGTCGACCTTACAGACAACTTTTATTTTAGAAGCTAATGTAAAGACATACTGAGCTGCCATTCCCCCAGAAAGAGGCTCTACCTTCCTATCCGTGATCTGTATGTTATGCTTGAATCCGTTCCGATAGGCATCAAGCACTAATTCTGTCGCCAGATTCTGAGCAGACAATAGATCATCCGAGAGCTCAACCTGTTCTAATTGACCAAGCTGCTCTGTCGGTAAATCGACATGGAGGCCTCGCGCCATGAGAATAGCACGAGCCAAATCATTGATCAGTGACTCAAAAGTCGTCATTACTTGGATCTACAATCCGTCTCAAGATTGCCAAATCGGGCATTTTAAAATATCGGCTTGTTAAGAGTCCCGCGCGCCCGCCATAATTAGAGGTTGATTTCGACATATATGGGATCGCCGTTGAGGTACATTCAAGGAAACACAATTGGGCAACGCGAATACCGGGGTACAGAGGTATAGGAACTTTGCCGACGTTTTGTAGCTCGAAGGTGAGACAGCCCTCGAACCCAGGATCAACAAAACCAGCCGTCGAGTGTACTTGCAGCCCGACCCTTCCCCACGTACTTTTGCCTTCTAATCTCGCAGCCAAGTTACATGGGAGCTTTATATATTCAAGAGTGCAACCCAGGGCAAATTCTCCGGGGTGAATGACGAACCTCTGACTTGGCGGCACATGGATGCGCTCGACATACTCAGCGGCTTCTTTTTCAGCTTCTTCGGGGCTTTTCAGAATGTTTAGGAATAGAAACCTAGCAGTCCTCACCATGACAAAGTCAGTGCCCAACCGTACGTCTAGAGATGAAGGTTGCAACTGCTCTCTAACGTCGATGATGGGAGAGACCGTTAGCCTGTTACGTTCGTCGGGATCGACCAACCGTTGAAGAATCTGCTTCTCATTTAGCAACATGTTGAGTACCAGAACCGGACCGCCAGAGGCCGTGCAGTCTCGCTACCTCCAGCGACCGCTGAAGCTTTGCATCGGAGTTTTCCATGTCGGCCCCGTATACGGCGATCTTTTGTTCAGCAGATCTTTTCTCATCGCAAAAAATTGTTGCGAAGACATCCAAAAGTTTGCCTACGCGGTTTTCCCACCCAACATTTACGATAGTCGAGGCGTGATTCGGAACTTCTTCCAGGCTGCCCGCGGCAAGATAGAGCTCGTCAGCAGTGAGAGTCTTTTTTGCGAGAAGGCCGCCTAGTGAAGTACGGATATCGCTCTCGGATTTAAGGTGCTTCGAGGACACCGGTAGACCTTTTTCGCAGATTTCAGTAAGTAGATGCACGTCTGATAGATGGGCACTCCCGAAGGGCTCGCTAAATAGTGAAGCATGCTCTGCCCCAAGCTCCGCTACCTTCGCTACCATGGCATCCTCCGAAATCAGGGGTGTTGCTAGGCTCGGATCATCGCCACTCAAACCGCAGATCCGTACGACATCTTCGAATATCTCGCAAAGGAAGCTACAGGCATTCGTTTGCACTACAGGCTTAGCATCTTCCAAGTACCGCCTCATGTAGCGCACTCGTTTTACAGGTGATGGATGAGTCTTGGTACTGATAATCTGATTCGGAGTTTGACAAAGAATCCAATTTATAAAGCCGCAAAGGTAAGCTGGGCCTGCGAGTCGTAGTGATAAGAAGTCCGCAAAATACTCAATCACCCACCTACGAGTAATGGCCACCGCCTCCGGCTTGCCCACAACGTCTTTGACTAAATCCCATACTTTGATCTTAGCAGCATAGGCGTGGCCCATTTCATGTAATAAATTTACCCACATAAGCGGGTCATTTCTTGCCACATATGGAAGCAACAAAACGACCTTACCATTGTCAGGTGTAGCAGAGCCAGGCAAATTGTCTGTTACATCAATGTCTCCCTGAAAGTGTTCTATTAGATCCAGCTCCGCATAGTTGTGGTAGCTGGAGTAGACCACCGTGGGTCGGATGATTGGTTCGCGAAAGAAATCTCCTAAGAAGACGTAAACTTCAGGCTCGATACTTGGCAGAGCTACTAATAGGCGAAGTCGAAAGTGGACAATCAGAAAATAAGTGTTGAACGCCCAAATGGTACTTAGTTGGGTCTTTCCGACGTGGATCTTGTTCGAAAACAATGCATCCAGATCCGACAAGCGGTCATTGATGGTGGATAATGCTTTGTTGACATGAATCTCATGAAACTCAACAAGTCGAATATCTTCCGGGTTAGATAAATTCTTGATCTCCCTCAAGAATGCACGCAGCCGTAAAATACGTTCGAGCGCCTGCTGAAGGAGAAATGCAAAACTGCGAGCGGGAAGTGGCGTGAAGTTCATTGAGCACGTGGAGAGTGAATTATCTATCGCGCTCTCGTTGTCTAATTGCATTTATCTCGCGAAACACACGTTCGCTGTATGAGTCGACGATTACGTTGAACAAGTCCAGCGCCTTCTGAATCTCTTCGTCGCTGACACTGACGGATGATTCGAGGATGCGAGTCAACGTACTCGTCCCGGCTTGTAACTGTTGATCGATTTCTTCTCTGTTGCCCGTTTTTTGCTCCACAGGCTCTGCGGCGCTGATGCTGCCGAGTTGAGCCATAGTCACGCTGTCAGTCGCAGACAGGCCTTCCATCAAGAGGCGGCAGAGATACACCCCATCGTTCAAATAATGAGCGGCTTTGGGTTCCAAAGTCCGGTTGCGGGAGAAAAGCTCCAGGCCATATTGGGCATGATTGGCGAGCACGCTCAATTCAGCGTATTTCTGCATCGTGTTTGCAGTTGCGACGGATTCCATGTGCATCTCCTGATCCAAAATCATTTGCTAACGCGAAGCCCAGCAAATGACATTCCAACGCGTCAATTGCGCGACCTTCAAAGATGCGCGGTTTTGGGGTTGGGCTGCAGAAATTGTAAGGAGCGCGGCTGAGTAGAGTGCCTCCACCAGCCGCAAGCTTATACCAAAAACCTGCTTTTGGTTCAACGGTACCACAATTGGTGTTGGAGAGGTGGGTCATACAATATATAGATTGTATCATGCTACCACATAATGTGCTAGCTTTATACAACATAAGTGTTGTATTCCTATGGCCCGCAACCCCTCCCGCGCGTTAACCGAATTTTCGCGATTCATAGAAGAGCGGATGGAGGCCAATGGACTGAGCGTTGCGGAGGTTCATGCCGGGACAGGCAAAAGCTATGAACACATCCGAAAAGTGGTTAGGGGCTTAGCTCCCCCGTCCGTAGAGGCGTTGACAAGATTCTCGAAACTTCTTGACGTGCCCTTGGAAGAGTTGGAGAGACTCGACGCGTTGGACCGACAGATGAAGCGCTATGGAAAAATTACGACCCTTCCCTCCCCGCGCCCACCAGGAATGGAACCAATTGAGAGGATTTGGGCGTTGCTAACCGATGATCAGAAAGAGGATCTAGCGTGCTTGGCTCTATGCTGCGCGAAACGAAACCGAAAAATGCGCGCCGGTTAAAACTAACCTGCTCTTTGTGAGCCTGCTCTCCCCGCTCGCTCGCGCGTCCCGTCCCTGGGGGTCCCAAATTCCTTGGAAAAGGGGGGCGGAGCCGTTTTTCCCGTCGCCACATCCTACTCCTCATCGCTTTGACCCTACTTTTCTTGCAGCTGTAAGATCAAACATCGGGCGTGCAATGTGTGGAATAGCGGGTGTCCGACACATCACGCTGGCATCAACGAACACTGCCGCAGAGTTTTTTGATGTCTGGATTCAATCGATCCGAAGCGCATGACGGTTGCCGTTCGCGGTCACTTGCCAGTCGTGATCTGCAATACTCGCTGCACCCCACTACGCCGTCTTTCGGCTTCAATCAACTCAACAATTTCATCGTCGGTCAATTGGGCGTAATCGAAATCGGGTTCTTGTTCGCGCTTTGCGATGAGTTCGCGCGGTATGAGCGAACCGACGATTCTCAAATACATCACAGGGTCTTCCCGGCGAACTCGCTCGATTACTTCAGCACCATTCTCAGCGAGATCTTTTGCGACGATATCTAGAAAAGTCTCGGTCAGCTTGTTACGCGCTCCCTTCGGTCGGCCAGCTGGATTGCCAGAGGTACCAGCCGTGAAGGGACGGCCCCGCTGTTTCGATACTGTAATATCAGCGCTCATGGCCTCATTCCTCCTCGTTTTGGCTCAAAGATGGCCATGCAGAATCAAAGATGGCCACGTCTTCAGGTTGGGCACCTTTGGGCGGATTGGCCGCCTTTGAACCGCCATTGACTGACGACGGAGCAACTTCAGACAATGTGCTGCGCATGATCGCGTTTGGATCGAATGGGAACATCCATACCCATTCGCCTTGATAACCTTCCTTCCGTTTCTGAACGCCCAATCGTTCTTTCGCTCTGCGCAGCGTCTTCTCTGAAATCCCTAAATTCCTAGCACGACTCAGTAGCTCCTTGGTTGGTACAGCCCCGTTTCGGAGTTGTGTCATTAAGAACTGCTTTGCTTCGTTCATTGCACCATGATCTTCTGCGCTACCGTCGCTCTCAATCTGCGACAGGATCTCACGCGACGTGCCTTCGATGGCCGCTCCCCACACAACCCGCGTAGCTGTGCCAGTAGGAAGCTCAGGTGCTTCGATGCTGTAGCTGAATCCACCGCCATCGAGACTGTTATTAGACTTCGCCCTGGTGAAGACTCGATCATTCGTTGCTTCGTCTTTCGCTGTTACCAGTACCATACGGGCTAGCGCTGAGAATGCCTGCGAGCCGATAACGCGCTCAGTTGGGTTCCTGCCCGCTGTCGCTTTCGCAAAATGCGAAATCCCTAGAACGGCACAGTCGAATTCGACTGCGAAGTCAATGATCGCTTGCAAATTACGACGCACATCGTTTGCCTTGTGCATGTCTCCCGTTACGGCGCTCACGATGGGATCAATGATTAGAAGCGAGACTCCGCCAATGCCTTTGATAGCCTCTCGGAGTGCTTCCATGTCATTTGCGGGGTCAAATGGCCCTTTGTCACCTCGTTCGCTGCGCGTGCCGTCGATTACGCCATAACGGGATGCGTCCGCTCCCGCTACCGTCATACGAGGCTTGATTGTATCGGCAGGGTCATCTTCGCTCGACCAGATGAGAACGTTTCCACGCGAGCTACAGCGCGTTCCATCCGGCCAGACACCCGCTACCGTAACGACGGCAGCGAGTCCGAATGCCAACGTTGATTTGCCGGTCCCGCCTGCTCCCGCAAGAATCGTTAACTTGCCCGAAGGCAAGAATCCATGCCAAAGCCAATGCACCGGCCTCGCTTCGATTTCAGAGCCGCGTAGGAGTGTGACGAACCGCTTGCCAGTACGGACAGCGTTCTGTGGTTCACGCGCCCGTGATGGTCCGCTGTTTATTGCTGGTGTTTCGCTCCGAATCTTGAATGCGTTGGGATGAATCACAACCGGAGCCAAATCGGTTTGAGCGACGCGGGATCGTGGCTTAGTCTTGCCAGCATTCAGACCTGAGTTCAACGTCGCAAGTGTCACTTGTTCTCCACGCTTCGTGACATAACCGTTGGTTATCATGGCGTGATGCAGCGCTTCTCTAACCGTTGATTCCTCGATTGAACCGTTTGCGATTAAGGTTCCCATCGCAAACGATGCTTCATTCAGTGCATTGTTGCGCCCGCACCCGCAAGTGAGTGCGGCCAATTGCTCGCATTCCATTCGCAATGCTTGCGCAGCGTAGGCACTGTCGCGCTCCGAGAGTGGCTGCGATGGATCGAACGGCAGCGGGGACGGCGCTTCTGATGGGAGGGCATCTTCGGCGAGTGCCCCGATGATTGGTGCGATTGCTTGGAAGAATGCCGTCAACTGCTGCTCGCCCACGGCGCTCAACAAATCGCGCGAACATAGCGACGGATCGAAATCCCATTGGTACGGCGTTCCGCTTGGGTGTAACCCATATGCCACAAACTGCTGTCCGCGTCCAAGCACTTCGACTTTGCCATAGGCTCCTTCAATTGTGCGCTTGCCCGGTTCGCCGTGTACCGCACGGTAGGGTAGCAACACTCTCGCACTATCGGCGCGTTTGCGCACAGGGGCAGAGCAAAGATGTTGCTTTGCCAGTTGTTCTACCTCACTCGCTTTGGCTTGATCGTCTATGTCGATATCCACCGCTTGCAGCCCATCGCAAAGTATCCCGGTATTCAGCGCATCGTCGAAGGGCGATACGCTTGCCGCTTCTGGTGGATTGCGTCTTGCACGACCTGTCCAGTCGATCCCAAAGGGTCTCTTGTCTTTCGTATACACGGCAACGGGACGATAGCCAAAGTGCCACAACTGCTGACGCTTTGACATGACTGCGTTCGCGTGCAGATAAGCAGGACGTACGGCGTGGGTCATGCTATTTTGCCATTAGCCAACGAAGGCTTCGCTGATTCGACTTTTTCACAAAGTTCGGCCAATTGCTCGCTGTCGTGATAATCAGAGCTCGCTTCACGGTGTGGGGAATTGCTGCGTCTCACTGGCAAGCCCATACGCAGGCGGAATCCGTACGACGCGAAGCAAATCACAAGCGTGCTTTGATATGCGTTTCCGAACTCACTCCACTCGCCGGGGAATGCGTTCCGAAACCTCAACTTGCGTTTCTTATTCCTTGCGAAGAACGCCGCATCGTCAGAGCAGCCTGACCACATGCTGTCAATGTCGAAGATCAAGGGCGCCATGCACCGCGATAGCAAGACAGACGGCTTTTCAGGGTTCATGGCTTGGTCCTATCGAATGCCAACCCGTTTGTAGCATTGGCGTGGGGTGCGAGAGGACCGGCCGGGAGCGACTGGAGCCACGAGCGAAGCGAGTCCACAAGCACTATCCGGTGCCGTCCGGCTTTGACGGATCGGACATCGCCGCGAGCTAGAACCAAATAGAGGTAGGAACGGCTGATTCCGCTTAGCTTGCAAGCGGTCGGAATATCGCACGAAATCGCGCTATGGAAGACAGTCGATTTAGGTGAATTTTCGGCAGGGATACTTGCTTCAACATGATATACGGAAGTCATTGGAAGTGCCTCGACGGTAACGGGATTGTTCCGAAGCGTTCTCTTCGGACCTTTGGTCTCATTCGGGCACTGCCGTACTAAGAGACCTGGTCTCGGCTTCCGGCACTGCCGTATAGAGAGACCATCGCCGCCACCCAGAAGGCACTGCCATCGGTTGGCTAAACTGGGACGATCATGGACTAAACGATGTGGGGCGTCAATACGCCTGTCCAAGAAAGCCGTTAACTACAGGTGTTCCCTTCATTGCTCTGGTTTGGCGTTCGCTATCCTTCATTTTTTTTGGGGAAATATGGGGCGCGCGACGCGAGACGCCTCGGTGAATTTGGGGGTATGGGGGGTATTGGGGTCAGGATGCCCCGCGCAGCAAGGAAGCACCGCCTATTGCCGCACGAATTAGCGCTCTTTCCTCCTGCCAGCGAGGACCTATGACGTATGCATGACGTACAACGCAGCCCGCGATTCTGCAACTGCTTCATTTATTTGGCGTCCCCGGCGGGATTTGAACCCGCGTTACCGCCGTGAAAGGGCGATGTCCTAGGCCAGGCTAGACGACGGGGACGTTTCGGGTGAGATGGTTGTTTACCGCCGAACATCATAGTAACAGGGCGTTTTTCCCACGTCAAAAGAAGATGCGCGCACACCAACTTGACCCTCGAACCGAACCCGCCTGCGATTTAGAATACAGCCATGGGCGATTCGATTTATTTGAGCCTGTGGTTTCCCAGCTTCGATGAGTCCGAGATTCTGCCACGAACGGTCAGCGTACTGCGGCAAATTCCGTTTTCTCCGGTGCGGGACGGGGTGACCTACGCGGCGATCCAACCGGTCTCGTGGAGTGAGCCGACGATTCTGGAGCGCCGCTTCCGTCCGGGCGTTTCGCCGGAAGAGGCAGCTTTAGTGGTCGCCGAACTTCTCCACGACGACTATGCCTACATTTTCGAGGCTTATTGGGACTTGTGGACTCCTCCTGAGGGCGCGGAGAAATGGGTGCTGGAGCCGTCGCTGGTGCGCCTGATTGCGCATGGGATGGAATTTGAAGAGCGCGCAGCGGAAGATGCCGGACACATTCAAATTGATTTCGGTTTGGACACGTCCTTCCTGCACGAAGAAATCGAATTTACTTCCGAGGCGGAGCGGAACGTCCGGAGCAACGTACATAAACTGGTCGAGTTTACCGCCAAAGTGGAGAAGAACTCCGGGGCAACGGGGCGGTTGCTGTGGTCCGAGTCGGAGGAGAATCTGGCACAGAAGCTGATCGTGCGGTTGCAGCGGACCAACTGATTAACGCAGAGGTCGCGGAGAAAATCCTCGCGGAGGTCGCCGGGAGAGGCGGAGAAGAGATCATGCGATCTGGGTTTTGATCTCTCAGCATTCTCTGCGGCGGGTCTCCGCGTCCCCTGCGTTGATCATTTTGTTGGCATCAAAATCCATTTACGAGCCGCGTGATGCCATCTTTCAACCTATCAACGTGATAATTAATCAGCAGGCCCAGCCTTTTCCCTCCGAGCCTTAAGTACGAAAGAAGCTGGGCTTTGTGAACCGGCAGAACGGTTTCGATTGCCTTTAGTTCCACAACAACTTCATTCTCGACGAGAAGATCCAGCCGATATCCGAGGTCGACGCGCACTCCATCGTAGCTGACGGGAAGCGGGAATTGCGTTTCGACACGCAGCCCCCGTTTCCGCAGTTCATGAGCAAAGCAGACCTCGTAGGCACTCTCGAGAAGACCCGGCCCAATTTGCCCGCTGATCGCATTGAGCCTTGCTCTATCTTTCTCGGCGACCTCAGCGCGAGTTGTCCCCGCGGCCTCTGCGTTGATCACTTCGTTCGTCCAGCGTCAATCTGCAGCTTCTCGCTGGCTGCCGCCTGGGCCGCAGCGAGTCGCGCGGTGAGCACGCGGAACGGGGAGCAAGACACATAATCCATTCCCACCCGGTGGCAGAACTCGACCGACGATGGTTCGCCGCCGTGTTCGCCGCAGATGCCCACCTCCAGGTTTGGACGCGTCTTCCGCCCCCGTTCGATCCCGATCCGCACCAGTTCGCCAACACCTTCCTGGTCGATGGCGGCAAACGGATCCTGCTTCAGAATCCCTTCCGCCAGATACGTTGGCAGCACCTTATTGATGTCGTCGCGTGAGAAGCCGAACGTGGTCTGGGTCAGGTCGTTCGTGCCAAACGAGAAGAACTCCGCTTCCTTGGCAATCTCGCCCGCAACCAGGCAGGCGCGGGGCAGCTCAATCATCGTGCCCACCAAGTAGTGCACGTGCCTTCCTTTTTCCTTGAACACTTCTTCCGCCACGCGCCGGACAATCGCCCCCTGGTTCGCCATCTCTTTCACGGTAGCGATCAGCGGGATCATCACCTCCGCGTGGGTCTTGATGCCTTCCTTGTCCACGGCCACAGCCGCTTCAAGAATGGCCCGCGCCTGCATCTCGGTGATCTCCGGATAAGTGATCCCCAACCGGCATCCGCGATGCCCCAGCATGGGATTGAATTCATGTAACTCTTCCACCCGTGCCAGCAGCTCGGGAAGAATTTTCTTCAGGTCGCCGGCCCCTTTCGCGCCGTACTCTTTGTATTCCTCCACCAACTCTTTTTTCTGCTTCGTCGTGGCACTGGGCAGGCCCGCGATGGCAACCATGAGTTGCTCGCGCTTGGGCAGAAATTCATGCAGCGGCGGATCGAGCAGACGGATCGTCACCGGCAACCCTGCCATCGCCTTAAACAGGCCGATGAAATCGGCGCGCTGCATGGGCAGCAACTTCTTCAGCGCCGTGCGCCTGTCTTTCTCGTTGTCGGCGAGAATCATGGCGCGCATATGTGGGATACGGTCATGGGCAAAGAACATGTGCTCGGTGCGGCACAGCCCGATGCCCTCGGCGCCAAAGGCCCGCGCCTGAATCGCATCGCGCGGAATGTCCGCATTCGCGCGCACTCCAATTTTGCGGAACGGCTCCGCCCAGCCCAGCAGTTTCTGCAGGTCCTCATCATCGGCCGACGGCTCCAGCGTGTTCAGCTTCCCCTTGATCACGCGCCCGCTCGTGCCGTCGAGCGAGATCCAGTCTCCCTCTTTGAACACCTGTCCCTTGGCACGCATTTCCCCGGCTCGCTCATCGACTTGAATATCTCCCGCACCTGCCACGCAGCATTTGCCCATGCCGCGTGTGACCACGGCGGCGTGACTGGTCATGCCGCCACGGGAAGTTAAAATGCCGGCGGCAACTTCCATGCCCTGGATGTCTTCGGGAGTCGTTTCGGCGCGCACCAGAATCACCGGATTCTTCTTCGCGCCATGGCCGGTCTTTTTCACCGCTTCCTCTGCGGTGAAAACGATCTGCCCGACCGCCGCGCCCGGTGACGCCGGCAATCCCGTCGCCAGCACTTCCACCTTGGTGCTCTTTTCATCCAGACCCGGCACCAGGAAGTCATAGAGCTGGTTCGGTTCCACACGGAAGATCGCTTCTTCCTTGGTGATCAGTCCTTCTTCCACCATCTGAATCGCCACCCGCACCGCGGCTCGCCCGGTACG